>Ga0255776_10000624_pt1 | contig 40330 bp, 36 predicted proteins | sample 071ome_19_FD_179974 | JGI IMG/M metagenome (GOLD analysis project Ga0255776, IMG submission 179974) | Coastal salt marsh microbial communities from the Groves Creek Marsh, Skidaway Island, Georgia - 071413AT metaG (version 2) | ecosystem: Environmental > Aquatic > Marine > Intertidal zone >... | reverse complement strand
AGCGGATATCGATTCGGCGGCCGAGGGTGCTTTGATTGAGGCGGCAATATCCCTCGCTGCGCGCTGTGAGTTGTGTGAGGCCGATACCCAGTGGCCGACTGCGCAGTGGCCCGAGCAAATGGATCGGTTGCGTGAGCAGCTGGATGAAATCGAACAATCATTGATTCCATATGGGCTTCATGTGGTCGGTAAGCCCATGGATAGGGTCGATCGCCAAGAGCTACTTCTGGCGATGGCCGAGTCGGGAGGCGCCCGTCAGCCGGATCCTGAGCAGTTTAGGCAGCATCTAGAGGCGGAAGATGGCGAATCATTCGCAGCGTGGTTGGCAGAGCATATGGCTGGCGAGGGCGAAGCGGCCGGCGCATTGGCAACAACGCTTCTGAGGGCCAGTGTCACGCTCGGTGAAGATCACGAGCTGAAAGCGATTCTCCGCGCACTGTCGGGCAGATTTATTCCCCCGGTGAAAGGGGGTGACGTACTTCGCGCTCCCGAGATATTGCCAACCGGCCGCAATTTGCACGGATTCGATCCGTTTCGATTACCCGCAAGCTTCGCCCAGACCGAGGGTCGGCGGCAGGCCGACCAATTGTTGGCGCGTCACCAAGCTGATACCGGCGCGATACCGGAATCCGTTGCGCTGGTACTGTGGGGTACGGACAACCTGAAAACAGAAGGCGTCAGTATTGCCCAGGCGTTGGCTCTGCTCGGCGCCGAATCCCGGCAAGACAGCTACGGTCGTGTGGTGGGAGCGCGACTCCTGCCGCTGGAGGACTTGGGCCGCCCACGTATTGATGTCTTGGTGACGCTGTCGGGTATTTTTCGCGATTTACTGCCCATACAGACCCAATTACTGGCCGAAGCGACCTGGTTGGCGGCGACTGCGGACGAGAATCCAGATATGAATTTTGTTCGCAAGCATGTCTTGGCTTATCAGGCGGAACATGGGTGCGATATCGAAAGTGCAGCGCTTCGCATTTTTAGTAATGCAGAGGGTGCTTATGGGTCAAACGTGAACTTAATGCTGGACAGCGGTCGCTGGGAGAACGAAGAAGAGCTGGCCGATTGCTACACCCAGCGCAAGGGATTTGCCTATGACCGATATGGCCGCGTCAGTCAGCAGTCAGAGTTATTGAATCGAGTGCTGGTGGATGTTGACCTTGCCTATCAGAATCTCGACTCCGTTGAGCTAGGCGTTACTACCGTAGATCACTACTTTGGGACCCTAGGGGGCATCAGTCGTGCGGTTCAGCGGGCGCGGGGTGAGCGGGTGCCGGTTTATATCGCGGATCATACCGCCGGTGGGGCTGGTCGGGTTCGCACGTTGAATGAGCAGGTCGCGCTGGAAACGCGCACACGGCTCCTGAATCCCAAGTGGTATGAGTCAATGCTCGATCATGGTTATGAGGGTGTCAGGCAAATTGAAGCCCACGTCACCAATACCATGGGCTGGTCTGCCACCACGGGCGATGTTGCGCCATGGGTTTATCAGAAGGTTTCCGAGACATTTGTACTCGATGACGAAATGCGGCGACGGCTCGCCGAATTGAACCCGGTGTCGGCGGCGCGGCTCGCCAACCGGCTGATAGAAGCACAAGAGCGAGAATACTGGGGGGCCGATGACGAGAGCATCGATGCCCTAAAACGGGCAGGAGAGGACCTCGAGGATTTCCTCGAGGGCGTCACAGGGGAGGTGGCAGCATGAATTCACCCAATCAACATATTCCGGTCAGTCAAATTGATCCGGGCAAAAATGTCGGCGATGGAGAGGGCAGTGTCCAGGTCCACCTCGAAGAGGATCTGATGCAGGTGAATGCGAAGGTATTCGCTATTTACGGGAAGGGCGGTATCGGTAAAAGCACGACATCATCGAATCTGTCCGTTGCGTTTTCAAAACTGGGTAAGCGGGTAATTCAAATTGGTTGCGATCCAAAACACGATTCTACTTTTACCCTGACCAAGGCATTGATGCCGACTGTCATTGATGTACTTGAGTCGGTTGACTTTCACGCTGAGGAATTGCGCCCCGAAGACTATGTTCATGAGGGTTACAACGGGGTTATGTGTGTTGAGGCAGGAGGGCCTCCTGCAGGCACTGGCTGTGGCGGATATGTGGTCGGACAAACCGTAAAGCTACTGAAGCAGCATCACCTGTTGGATGACTCGGATGTGGTGATTTTTGATGTCTTGGGTGACGTCGTGTGTGGTGGCTTCGCCTCGCCGCTGCAGCATGCCGAACGGGCTCTCGTCGTAACGGCCAATGACTTTGACTCTATATTCGCGATGAACCGCATTGCAGCGGCTATTAAAGCCAAGTCGAAAAATTATGCTGTGCGGCTGGGAGGCGTGATCGCCAACCGCAGTGCCGACACAGATGAGATCGACCGGTTCAACCAGGCAGTCGGTTTAAAACGCCTCGCGCATTTTCCGGATCTGGATGTGATCAGAAAAAGCCGACTCAAAAAGTCCACGCTGTTCGAATTGTCCGACGCGCCGGGTCTGTCGGAGGTCTGTGATGAGTACCTCTCATTGGCAGAGCAACTGTGGGCGGGTACTGAACCATTACCCTGCGAACCCATGAAGGATCGCGATCTATTCGATTTTCTGGGGTTCGATTGATGTCGGCACTGAGTTATCAGGCACGGCGCGACGAGATCGAAACGTACTTCGATCGCACGGCGTCTGACGCGTGGGCAGCGCTAACGTCAGACGCGCCGGTGAGCCGCATTCGGCGCACGGTCCGGCGTGGCAGAGATGCTATGCGAGAGACGTTGCTGAGCTGGTTGCCCCATGACCTGTCGGGAAGTACCCTCATTGATGCCGGTTGTGGTACCGGCACGCTTGCCATCGAGGCGGCGCGTCGCGGTGCCGAGGTGGTCGCGGTTGACCTTTCGCCAACGCTGGTGAATTTGGCGCGTGAGCGGCTGCGCGATCTGCAGGAGGATCTCGATGTCACCTTCCTTGTGGGCGACATGCGCGATCTGGGCCTGGGTTGTTTCGACTACGCCGTCGCGATGGATTCGATCATTCACTACGACGTGTCCGATGGAGTGCAAACGCTCAATGCCATAGCCCAGCAGATTAACTGCAAGATGGTGTTTACCTTTGCGCCGAAAACACCGTTGCTGGCCATCATGCACGCCACAGGTCGGTGGTTTCCCAAGGCTGATCGCGCGCCGTCAATAGAGCCGGTATCGCCCCGTCATCTTGAGGATCATTTGGCTCGCATGGGGTTATTGGAGGATTGGCAAAAAGGACAGTCGCATCGTGTTGACGTCGGATTCTACAAGTCCCATGCGATGGAACTGACACGCCGATGATACGACTGGCCGGCCTTTCGAAGCCTCGCCTTGGGGGGCTCAGCCAACGCTGGCTGCCCTTTGCCGACGCTGCATCTGCTGACTTGTCTCTGGGTCGACTGCTACGGCTTTCTCTGTTTCAGTTGTCTACCGGTATGGCCATTGTGCTACTGACGGGGACGTTGAATCGAGTCATGGTGGTGGAGCTGGGCCAGGCCGCGTCTTGGGTGTCGCTGATGCTTGCCATCCCCCTGTTACTGGCTCCCGCGCGCGCCCTGATCGGTTATCGCTCGGATCATCATCGTTCGTTTCTGGGCTGGCGCCGCATCCCCTATCTCTGGTCGGGCACCATGATGCAGTTCGGTGGCCTGGCTTTCATGCCTTTTGCACTGATTTTGATGACCGAGTCTCACTCGGGTCCCGCCTTGCTGGGCCCGGTGGCGGCGATGGGGGCTTTCTTGCTAACCGGACTCGGCATGCACGTTGCCCAAACAGCCGGCCTCGCTTTGGCGACGGATCTTGCGACAGAAGAATCACGCTCGCGCGTGGTGGCGTTGCTCTATTTCATGTTGCTGATCGGGATGATTGGCAGCGCACTGGTCTTCGCTGCACTCCTGGCCGATTTTGGTTATGTGCGCCTGATTCAGGTGATCCAGAGCGCGGCGGTCGTGACGCTGGTGTTTAACGTGGTGGCGATGCTCAAGCAAGAGGTAAGGCGCCCCGACCTCACGGATCACAGAGTGGCGCGTCCGAGCTTTGGTGCGGCATGGCAAGATTTCATCACCCTGCCTCGGGCACGGCGACTGCTGTGGGCCCTCGCGCTCGGCACGATGGGGTTCACCATGCAGGACATCTTGCTTGAGCCCTATGGTGCTGAAGTGCTGGGGCTGTCGGTAGCGGGCACCACTTTGCTCACGGCATTGTTTGCGGGGGGCATGGTGCTGGCGCTGTTGCTGAGCGCTCGCAGACTCGGCAGAGACGCTGACCCCATCAGGACAGCCGCCGCAGGGATTCTGATTGGCATAGCTGCGTTTGCAGCGGTCATTTTCTCGGCGCCACTTCAGGCGCCTCTCTTGTTTCAGCTCGGCGCCGTAATGATCGGGTTGGGTAATGGTTTATTTGCTGTGGGCATGCTCACCGCTGCGATGGTATTTGGCGGCGCGAGGATGGCGGGGCTCACGCTGGGCGCCTGGGGCGCGGTGCAGGCCGCTGCTGCCGGAGTGGCCATGTTTTCTGGGGGCGCAATTCGCGATTTGGTCACGAATTGGGCTGATGCGGGGCTTTTGGGTGTCGCATTACAAACGCCCGCTTCAGGTTATGGAGCGGTTTATCACATCGAGATAGCGCTGCTGTTCGTAGCGCTCGCGGCGCTGGGACGGCTGGTCAGGCGGCCCGGTGACACGAGCGGCGATGGCAAACGTCTCGAGCTAGCGGATTTTCCGAGTTAATCACCACATTGGGAGGACTCTATTATGGGTACTGGTGCAATTACTGAATACATGGATGTCGCGCAACTTGCGCTTTATGTGTTTTGGCTTTTCTTCTTTGGCTTGGTGCTTTACCTCCATCGAGAGGGCAAGCGCGAGGGTTGGCCTCTGCAAATGTCTTCGGGGGATTTACGTCACGGCATGGGCGGTATGCCCAAGCCCAAGACCTATCGTCTCGCGCATGGACAGGGTGAGCGGGTTAAGCCCGGGCCTGAGCCCGCGCAGTATGAGGTGAATGCCACGCCGATCTACGACGCAAGTGGTGCGCCAATGCACCCCAATGGCGATCCAATGGTTGACGGTGTGGGCGCGGCAGCTTGGGCCACTCGGCCCGATAAGCCCGATCTGACCGTAGACGGACGCCCGCGTATCGTGCCATTGCGCATCGATACCGATCATGGGGTGAACAGCGGTGACCCCGATCCTCGCGGTAAAGCGGTTTATGGTTGCGACGGGCAACAGGCCGCAACGGTCGTGGACCTTTGGGTTGATCGTGCGGAGCCGCATTTCCGGTATGCAGAACTTGATGTCGGCGGGAGGCGCGTTTTGCTGCCAATGACGCTGGCCATGGTTTCCGCGGATGGTTCTATCAATGTGCAGTCAATTCGCTCAGATCAATTTGCTCAGGTGCCCGGGTTATCCAATCCGGATCAGGTCACCCTGCAGGAAGAGGATCGCATCACCGCCTTTTACGGTGGGGGTCACCTCTATGCTTTACCGTCTCGCTCGGAACCACTGATATGGGTATGACCGAGTATGAAGGCGAGCCCATAGAGGGCTTGCCCGAGCACTTGCCGGAGGGCGAGGCGATCGTCTGGCAGGGGCAGCCCCATGTGGCTGCCATGGCCAAGCGCGTATTTTATGTGCCACAACTGGCGCTGTACTTTGGGCTTCTCATAGCGGGGCACGCTATCTACCGTCTAATGGAGGGTGTGGTGGCTGCTCAGGTCATGGGCACCTTAGTGTGGCAGTCGGGGTTGGCGGGGGTCGTATTGCTGCTGCTCTGGTGGCTGTCTCGATCTTATGCACGGTCTGTGCTGTATACCTTAACCAGCGAGCGTCTGGTGATCCGTTCGGGCGTCGCGTTGCCAATGATGGTCAACGTTCCCATCGAACAGATCACTGCGGCCGATCTGCGTGTGCATCGAGACGGCACGGGCGACATACTCCTGACTGCGTCTGAGGATCGTCGCCTGTATTGGGTGCTACTGTGGCCCAACGTATCGCCATGGTACGCGCGACCGGTTAAGCCATTGTTGAGAGGCCTTGAGGACCCTCAGCGAGCGGCAAGGGCGTTTGCTGCCGTGGCGCGGGAGCACTGCTCCGTCTCCGAGTCACTCGATCAGCACGCACCGGCGCTTGGCGCTGGAGGACCCCTGCCGGCGGGGTAGGGCCATATGACCGGGGGGCAGACAACCGTGCCGTCACCACTCAGACACCCAATGGTCTGGGTGGCTTTGGCTATGGCGCTATTGTGGACGTGGGGGGTGACGCGGGACGACGTTTCCTACACCCCCCCCTCACCACAGTCAGCCAGCTTGGTCAGTGCAACCGATCTCCGTTTTGTTGACGGTTCCGAGGGTCAGATCATCGTGCTGCATGCTACGACGGGCAGTGAGTTGGCCCGGTACGCCTCGGGGGAGGGCAGTTTTTTACGTGGGATCCTTCGGAGTCTCGTCAGGGAGCGGCGCGTAAGGCATCTGGAGTCAGGTGGTGCCTTTCGTCTTGCGCTGCTCGACAACGGCAGTCTGGTCATCTCCGACCCCGAGACCGGGTACTGGATGGCGCTGGAAGCCTTTGGCGTCGACAACCGACGGGCCTTCGCTGAGCTACTCGATCAGTCGCATCACTCAAACGGGATTGCAGCCTCTAACACAGGGTCAGCCAATTGATCTGGCTGGCGCTGGTCGTGTCCGTGCTCCTGTGGTGGCTGATGACAGGTTTGGCACTCATGAGTGTGCATCAACCACCCAGCTCCCGGCAGATGATCTTCGGTCTATCAAGTGTCTTGGCGGTACTTGCTCTGATGGGGGTGGAGACCAACGCAGCCACACCGACACTCATGGCGACGATCGCAGGGTTCGCCATGGCGCTATTAATTTGGGCGTGGCTGGAGCTCAGTTATCTAATGGGTTATATCACGGGCCCCGTCAAGCAACCCGCGGTGCCTTCGATGGGCTTGTCAGAGCGTTTCACTCACGCCCTGGGCACCACGATCTATCATGAATTAATGGTTGTGGCGGTCGTGGGTTTGGTTTGCTTGTTGGGGGCAGGTCTTCCGAATCCAACGATTCAAAATACATTGGCGGTATTGTGGCTCATGCGTTGGAGCACCAAGCTCAACCTTTTTTTGGGTGTCAAGCATTTCAATAGTCAGTGGTTGCCCGACAACATGCGTTATATCACCACTTACCTCAAAGCCGGCAAAAATAGCTGGTTTATCGTATTTTCGACGATTTTAGCTACATTATGCACATATTTTCTGTTTTTTATGGGTTATTCGGCGACGGAGCCTGCTGCGGCGTTATCGCTGTTCCTGATCGCCTGGCTGGCGGGCTTGGCAGTGCTGGAGCATGTTTTTCTGATGATGCCGATGGGGGAAACTGCCTTGTGGCGATGGGCGGAGGTTAATCTAGGTAAGTCATCCTGATGACGGTGTCTAGAGGTTGTCCAAGTTTTCCTTGACGGCGCGTAGCGGTGATCATACTGTGTGTGGCAAGCGGTCTGAAAATAACAGACTGGCTGGAGCTTCCTTAGACGCTACCGTTAGCGGTGTTCGGTGTCGCCATTTGGTAGAACCCAGGCAGCAGGGCAGTAGGGGGCAGTAATGAAGACAACGACGAGGACTTGGCCGTCCTCGCTAGCAGTGCAATCGCTGGTCAGGCCATCCGAAGCAGGTTCACTGGGCGACAATGCAGTTCGCGTCAGTCCAGAACTCTTGCAGCCGTTTTTTGCGCAGCTCACCGCGGACAAAGACGCCGAGCTGGCCCTGAATGTTCATCTTCCTTTCTGCCCTTCCCGATGCCTTAGCTGTGATCGCGTTGCGGTGGTGGCGCATCGGGACGAAGAAATCGACCATTACATCACCCACCTCGACAAAGAATTGATGTTGATTGCCGAAGCTATCGATGGGCGGGGCGGTCTTGCGCGAGTGCATTTTGGTGGCGGTTCTCCCAATCATTTATCGGAACTCGCGCTGGCAACGGTTTTCTCTCATATTAATCGTCACTTTTCGATTACCGACGCGACACGGATATCTATGGAACTGAATCCGCGACGCACCTCTCGCGCTCAGCTCAATTTTCTGAAAGGTCTGGGCGTGGACCAGCTCAAGCTGGAAGTGCGCGACGTCGATGCCAAAGTGCAGCAGGAAATCGGTCGCATTCACTCACTGGAGTTGCTGGAAGATGTGATCTCTATCGCACATGGCGTCAACTTCGATTCGCTCGGTATGGATTATCTCATTGGTTTGCCCGGTCAAACGGTGGAATCCTGTGAGCAGAGTGTGGCCGCAATGGTTTCCTTGTCTCCCGACTGGCTCGTGTGTCTGCCGTTTCATCGGAGAGAGTCCGTTTTTCCGCATCAAATCGCCGTAGAAGCGCAGCACTTGCCCTCTTTGGCTGACCGGTTGGCGATGTTCAATCAGATGCAAATGGGCTTTGACCAGGCGGGCTACGAATGGGTAGGGCTCAACGTATTCGCCAAACCCGAGCATGAGCTATCGGTTGCCCAGCGGACGGGTTCACTCGGCCTTAACGTGCTGGGTTACGGTCCCGAGCGATCGTTGTCTGTATTGGGCGTAGGCCTCGGTGCGTTGAGCGAGTTACCGGGTTTGATCTATCAAAACCAAGCCAACCTGGCGAGCTGGCATGCTCTGGTCGATGCGGGTTTGCTGTCGGCACATTCGGCGGTCGTCTCGGATGAGAGTGACATATTGCGGCGAAAGGTTTTGCGCGGCCTGATTTGTCGTCAGAGTCTGTATTCTTCTGCGCTGACTCCCGCGCAGGAGGCCGAGTGGTTATTACCACTGGTTGATCAGGGGTTTGTCAGTAAAGGAACTAGTGATTACCGATTGACGGAATTGGGTCGTTCGGTACTGCCGCACATGTGGGCAGATTCATCGCCGGTCTACAGGGCGTTGTGATTGTCTGAATAGCGATCAGTGATAAAACCGCTCAGCCTAAAATCTCGTCCATTCCGATTTGCGAGAGTTGTGAGCTGTGGTCTCCCGACCTCAGTACTTGCCACTCTATTTTAAGCCACGGTGTCAGGGTTTCTGGCGTTTCCTCTATCCATGCATCGAGCGCTTCAGGTGTTATCCACTGCCAATCGGCGATTTCTAGCGGATTGACGGCAGGGTCACCATGAGCCCTGCCCACGTAGACAGAACACAGCTCGTGTTCAGCGCCCCACTTGTCGAATTGAGCCTGATAGCGAAATCGGTGGGTGAAGATCAGGTCACTGGCCATACCTAATTCCTCGTTGAGTCGCCGTCGTGTGGCGACGCCATAGGATTCACCTTGTCGCGGGTGACTACAGCAGGTGTTTGACCAAAATAGGGGCCACAGGCGTTTGTGACGACTACGTTGCTGTAGTAGCACCTCGCCTCGATCGTTGAAGAGAAATATCGAGAAAGCACGATGTAGTGTACCGACGCCTTCATGTAACTCGGCTTTGGTACCGTGACCCAAGATACGGTCCTGCGAGTCGACAATGATTAACGCTTCATCGTCGAAAGAGACCAGTGAATCTTGTGTTGGCGCGGGTTCCATAGGTTGATCCCCAAAAATAAAATGACCCGCTTCCGTTTGGAAAGCAGAGTCAGAAAAGCAGCTCAGTCTTCATGGCGATCGACAGCTCTGGGGGCAGGGTGATCGCAAACTTTTCCACTTCTGACTCCACCGGTTTAGCCAGACGGCCTCACCACGGGTCGTAAATTTTCAGGCCCCCAGGAGGGGCCTGTAACACGTGTTAGCTCCGAGCAGGAGGCATAGCCTCTTGCTGTGAGCTGACGGCAAGGCCGCCGCCATTGGGATCACCTAACCAGTTATATCTGTCGGTACTCAACAGAATAAAGTGGATAGTCAGTGCCAGTGTAAATAGTGCCACTGTCAGACCCGTCAGGACTTGGCGTGGATCAAATAACATCCAGAATCTGTGCATAAATTGTCTCCGTTACTGAGTTGCTAGTAACCGCTGGTTCTCAGAACCAGGGCTTCCATACGTAGAGCAAATAATGCGCAACGATCGCGATGCCCACGTAGCCGATGAGTCCAGTCACATAAGCTGAGTGGAACTCTTTGGCTTCGCTTTCAGACAAACTACTCATGGTAAATACCTCCCATGTACGTTTGTTTTTTTACATATGCCGACTGATTGCACCGAGGTGCTGCCAGGCGACGCCTTTTGGATTAAAACTTCACTCGCGAGTGTCGTATTCATCCTTCCTGAATTCACCAAATCGATGAGTTCAAGAACTGTCCCACCATTACGTCAGCGTGGGCTGAGGCAACACAGGGTGTTGCCTCGGTTAATTCCTTAGTGCGCTTCTCCGCTTGCGCTATCGTCCTGTTCGAGGCTTGCGCTCTCCATTTCCTCAATCGCCTCTACCGCGTCTTCAACCATCTCTTCCATGACATCCATTGCCTCTTCAACGAGATCAGTGGGTGCGGGGGCGAGTGAGCCGAGGTTGGGGTAGTCCGCCAGCATGTTGGCGCCCAGTAGGGGCTGATATGCCCCTTGATGGCAGGTCGCACAATTGACCTTTTGCGCATCACCCAATGGGCCTTGACGATAGGCGGGTAACCAGGCGTTGGTCGGGTTGATGTATTCATTGTTCATTTGTTTGACCATCTGCTGACCGTGCCAGGCTTTTACCCGCTCTGAGTTGCTTTCCTCCCAGGAACCGAAAGCTCTGCTGTTGTGGCAGTGCGTACAGTTCACACCCAGCGCATCGGAGTAATGCATCATCAGGCTGTAGACATGTTCGGTGCTCTGAATCGATGCCTCATGGCCTTGGGGCAGGGCGGTATTGCCTTGATCCCTGGCCACGCCGTCCTCCAATAGATAGGGGGTGAAAGGATCAATGGGTAGCGAAGCAAATACCGAGGATTCCTGATGTGCCACGTTCTGCATTTGATGCACGTGGCCTGATGCATGTCGTGGGGGCACGCCGATGGTCCACACCTGTTCGGGCACATTGTTACCGCGGTGGCAGGTGTAGCAGGTGACGCCGGCACCGCCCACATGAGCTCCCCAGCTCTGGTTCGCATTTTGGGTCATCGCGATCATCACCCGCGCCACTTTCTTGGTGTAAAGGGTGTCTTGCTCAAACCCTTCACCCGGCACGTGACAATAGTTACAGCCCTGATCGGGAGAGACCCATTGCGTGATCGCTGCCATCAGGCGGGTAAATTCACCAACCGAGAGGTGACCAAGCACCTCGACGTTCTGGTAGATGTCAGCCGCCTTGGGACCCTCTGAACTCACTGCGGGAATTGCAGCGGGTACCTGATTGGCGGCGATGATCTCCTCCAGTGCCTCTGGACTGTAGACCGCCTCCATACCGGTGCCTCGATAGCCGCGCTGCACCGTTTCCTGTGGTGGAAGATCGCAGCCACTCAGTAGCAAGGCTGCGATCGCTGCCGTGCTGGCAAACAGTTTCATAGTGAAGATTTTCATTGTGCCCCCTCCATCATTGGGTCAAGCACTGGCGCTGCCTCCAGCGGGGGATAGGCAGGCACGATGCCGTGCTTCATGCCCCACAGGTACCAGTTCTCTACAACGGTGCCGGTGAGCAGGATGCCGATAGCGCCGGTGATCACTGTCAGTACGGCGAACCACCATGCCCAGCGGTGGATGGATTCCATAGAGGCGTTAAAGCCCATGCACCATCTCCAGAACAGCGCGCCGCGCTCAGCTGCGGTACCACGATCAGTGATTTGATCGATTTCGCGATCAGCGCCGTACCGGCTGGTGGCGAGGATCGTGGCGCCATGCATTGCGAACAGCACGGCCGAACCGTAGAGGAACACAATCGACAGCATGTGGAAGGGGTTGTAGAACAGATTGCCGTAGCGGAGCGAGAAGGCAGCCGTCCAATCCAGGTGCGGGAAGATGCCAAAGGGCACTGCCTCATTCCAAGAGCCCATCAGGATCGGACGAATGAAGCCAAGCACAAGGTAAAGGAAGATGGCTGCACCGAAGGCCCACGCCAGATAATTACTCATGCCAAGGTTGCGGGAGATGCGAAAAGTCCGGGCCCACCACAGCATGATAGATATCGTCAGTAGCGCACCGGCGATCAACCACCAACCACCATCATTTAACGGCGGGATGGAGAGGCCATACTCCGGTCCGGGGGGGTCCAGAGAAAGCCAGAACAGCTGACGAACGAACTGGACAGGGTCCCAGTTCACGGATGCCAGCATATTCATGCCGATGATCAGGAAGGCAAGAGCGCCCGTAATCAGTGCAAATACGCCAAGGGTTCCAAGGTAAATCGGCCCTAGTTGCGCGTCTCCCAGCTTGCCCAGTAAGTGGTTGTGGACGATGCCTTTGGTACGATTACGCCCATCTTCGCCAATCGGGACGCCCGGATAGTCAGGCGCGGACACCTGAACTTGCGTGAAAATGTTTTGATACTCTCTCATGACGCCGTCCCTCCTTAATACCAAACCGGCAGCTCGAGCCACCAGTTCCACCATTCAGGCCAACCACGAGTCCAGAAAGGCCCGCTGATAACAATGCAAACCGCGCTCCAGAAGGCCGCTGAGATGGCGACAAATACGCCAAGGCGATGAATGCCCAGGGCGCCGATCGAGTAGCCGATGTCGTCCCGGAAAAAGGTGTTTTCGTGCTCACCGGTCTTCACCGTCTCGCCCTCACGGGGATCAGTCGCCATCAGAATCAGTGAGCCATGCATGGACAACGCCAGTGCGGTTGTGAAAAAGAAGGTCACAGCGATCATGTGCGCCGGGTTGTAATGAAAATGGAGGAACTGGTAACCCACATTGGAGACCCAGTCGAGGTGACTGAGGATGCCGTAAGGAAAACCATGACCCCATGCGCCCAGTAGCACTGGTCGGACTATCACCAAGGTGACGTAGGCGAGTACGGCAAAGCTGAAGGCAAAGGGGATGTGTAATCCCATGCCAAGCTTGCGTGATATCTCAACCTGACGCATCGCCCACGAAGCAAAGGCCAAGGTGGCGCAAATGGTGATCACTTGCCACAAGCCGCCTTCCTGCATGGGCGCCAGTGCCAATCCATAGGAAAGATCGGGCGGCGCAATACTGATTTGCCAGATATTCCAGGTTGGCCCAATGGCGGCGCCATAAATCAACAGGCCGGTACCCAGGCTGGCAAAAAATGCCGTGGTTACGCCGAAGAAGCCGACCCAGAAGGGACCAATCCAAAAATCGAATAGATCCCCGCCGAGTAGAGTCCCTCCCCGGACGCGATACTTTTTTTCAAACGTCAGCATCGACATGACATGACTCTCCCTGTTTGGCGACGAGCGCCAGTTTCATACAACGTCCATCGACCTCGGCTTCCTGCTTAGGTCGATTGGGTTAAATCTTCATGAAGGCGTAGGGCGTAAGGCTATAAGCCTCGCGCCGCGCCTCCTGCCAGCAGCTGTCCTTGCTGCTGCCCCTTTGCAACGTGACTGACTTCAGTACTGCGGCGAACAGGAACCACGCGAACACCATCAGGAACAACAACCGAAATTGCAGTTGATCCCAAATGCTGTGTGGCCCATCGCTTGTTTTATTGTGAGTTGCCATGAGTCTTTCCCCCCCAAAGGGCGTGTTTGTCACTGTCGAAGTCGTGCTTTTATTCATGCGGCATCTCCAAATTGCAGGCTCTCGCTTGCATGCTGAACATGCTCAATTTCTACCGTTGCAACACCGGCCGCGCGCGCAACCTGTTCTGCGGTATCCCGCAGCCGTTTAGCTGCAGAAATCCGAACCAGAATGGGTTGTGCTGCGACGATGCGGTCAAGACCGTTTTGTGCGGTGTCTGCCCAACTCAGTGTTTCCGCCGCGCGAGCTGGCGTTGCCTCGACCTTGTCGAGCTCGCTGCCCAACGGGAGGATATTGAATAGTGCGTCGAACAACGCGTTACAGACCTCCTGCACTAAATAGCAGGTGCCGGCGTATCCCATAAATGGGGTGCCGGTATGGCGTCGAATAATCGTTCCCGGGAGCGAGGCGGGGATATAGATACTTTTGTTGCCCGCTTCGTTCACATACATGCGCTCGTTGTAGCCGCCAAATACCAGCAGCGCCCCGGATTTATGAATAGCCTCACGGACTTGCTGGTTGTCGGGCTTAACGCCCGCTTTGCGCGAAAAATGGAAAGCGCAGGGCAGTCCTAATTCTCCCTCGAGGAAGTGGCGTAAGCCCCGGGTATAGGTGTCGGTGGCGACTACACCAAAGCTCGCCGTCCCGAAGAAATCCTGCGTGACGGAACGCCACAAATCCCACACGGGTTTGAGCGTCGTGTGCTTTTCCTGTTCGATAAACGGTTCTGGGTCGAGCCCTAATTCTTCGCCGAGTGCGCGCAAAAACTTGGTTGTGCTGTCGAGGCCAATCGGTGCCTGAAAGTAGGGCATTTCAAGGGCTTCGCAGAGCTTGCGTCCATATTCGCGGTACAAACAAATGTTGGCGTCGGCATCTGCTAATGCAACGACGTCGTCTAGCGGGCAGCCCAGCGGAAAGATCAGGTTGATCTCTGCACCAATACCCTCAATCAGTCGTTGGATTTCGGCGAGGTCGGAGGGGGTATTGAAATAGCCGTAGGCCGGTCCAATAATGTTCACCCGCTTTATGGTGTCTTCGGCCTTTTTGGCTTTACGCTTTTTGGCTTTGGCCTTACCGAACTGATCCCACAGCCACACCAGCGCTCGATCGGCGCTCTGCCATTGATCTTCATCGATGGTTCGCGGCAGGAATCGCTGAATGTTCGTATCTTCCGGAGTAACGCCGCCACCGATCATCTCTGCGATAGAGCCGGTGACCACGACGCTGGGTTTTTTCGGATCCAGGGTTTGATGTGCACGACGCAGAGCACCTTCTGTACCTCTCTGACCGAGCTCCTCCTCAGCGAGGCCGGTGACTACAATCGGCAGCTCATGTGGAGGTAGCGCATCGGTGTAATGCAGCACCGAAGTCACCGGTAGATTCTCGCAACCGACCGGTCCATCAATAATCACCTGCAGGCCTTTGACCGCCGTGAACATATATACGGAGCCCCAATACCCACCGGCGCGATCGTGATCAAGAACCAGCATCAGCCCGGTCCTCCCGCGCCAGAGCGAGATATGATCTGGGGTGTCCAGATGCCAGTCTTGGCGCCACTGCCCACGCCGGCGAAAAATGACTCCATCGCCTCAAAACGTTCGCGCCCTGCGATCGCGGTGTTGATGACCTGGGCAAGAGACCCAGCGCCTGCGACACCCATGAGCGGTCTGGCCGAGATCAGGTTTGTAAAGTAAAGGCTGGGTATTGAGAGTTCTTTGGCGCGTTGTACTACCGGCGTGGTGCCGATGGCGATATCGGGTTCGAAGGTGTTCATCGCGTACAGGTCATCTTCGAGAGAAGCGCGGAATTTCACGCTGACGCCGTGCGACTCGAGCCACTCGCAGTCATGGATTGACCAATCTGATTTGGCGCATGCGGTCCCTACGTAGCGGACGTTGGCGCCGCTTTCTATTAGTAGTCGGGCCACTATCAGCTCGGACCCCTCATAGCCGGAGAGGGTAATGCAGGCGTCGATTGGATTTTCTTGCAACACACCACGAATCGCAGACAGCTGGGCATTGATGGCAGCATCGATCCGTTTTTTGGGCAGATTCATCACGTCACCGAGGTGGGCCAACCAATCCCGCGTACCCTCGACGCCGACCGGCGCAGATCCCAGGAGCGGACGCCCTGCCGCTTTGAACTCCCTTGCGGTGGCGGCATAGAACGGGTGCAGCATGGCGACTGCGGCACAATCGAGTGCGGCGTAGAGTTCGCGCCATTCGCGCGTCGGGATCACAGGCCCCGCTTTCAGACCCATTGGTTGCAGCATTCGGCCGATGGTGATCGCGTCTACCGGGAAGATCTCACCCACCATCGCAATACTGGGTAATGTGGTATCGGTTTCGAGGCCCGCGGGTCGCGCCACCGGCCCGGCCTGCACTTCGCTTCGTGCGTAACGAAGCATGGCGCCCGCCAAAACGTCTTTAGCCTCGGCATGAGTAGGGACACCAAATCCCGGCACATCAATGCCTATGATGCGCACCCCGTTAATCTCGTCGGGCAGCAGATCAAGCGGCACCCCCGATGCGGTCGGCACACACAGGTTGATCACCACCACTGCGTCGTATTCGTCAGGATTCGCGAGTTCGTGCACGGCTTCGCGAATGTCCTCAAACAGCTTTCCCGTTACCAGTGATTCGGAGTCAAAGGGCACATAGCCAACGGTTCGCTTGGCGCCGTAAAAATGAGAGGTAAAGGTCAGTCCATAAACACAGCAGGCAGAGCCCGATAGCACCGTTGCCGTGCGACGCATTCGCAACCCAACCCGCAACGAGCCAAAGGCGGGGCACATGCTTTGCGGTTGATCGTGCGGGCCCTTGGGATAGTCCTGATCAAACTGTTCCAACTGCGCTGTTTTGCCGGCGTTCGCAGCGGCATCACGCATGACTGATTCGCCCGCATGGCAACCCGCCACTTCCGCAGTGGTATCTCGGTCAACAGCAATGACGGTGTCAGATACTGTCATAGATCACTTCCAGTGACGGCTTGTTCAAGTGCTCAACATTGCAAAGATCTTCGAGACTTGCGGGTTGCAGGACCACATCCCGTCCAACCGTGTCGCCGTCAAACAATTCCAATAAGCCGTCTTGAGACAAGGGCTCTGGTTTGTGAGGAGGGGCGTCGGCGACATTAAGAGCGAGTTCGCTGAAAAGGGAGCCCCATTCGCTCTCGGGGCGTCCAATAATTTCGTAGGAGGCGCTTTTGCGCCGGATATCGTCATTCGCGGGGATTGAGGCAAGCTCTGGAATGCCGACGGCTTTGCAGAAGGCTTGTGCCTGTCCCGCGCCGTCGTCCTTGTTGGTGACCATGCCCGCGACACCCACATTGCCGCCGAGTTTGCGGAAATACTCCACGGCGGAGCAGACATTGTTCGCCACATACAGCGACTGCAGATCGTTGGACGCGACCACAATCACTTTTTGGCACATGTCTCGAGCAATCGGTAACCCAAAGCCGCCGCAAACCACATCTCCCAGGAAATCGAGCAAAACATAGTCAAAGTCCCAGTCGTGAAAGCCCAGTTTTTCCAGCGTTTCGAAGCCGTGAATGATGCCTCGGCCGCCGCAACCTCTGCCGACTTCCGGACCTCCGAGTTCCATGGCGAAAACGCCATCCCGCTTGAAGCAAACGTCACCGACGGAGACCTCATCTCCCGCTGCTTTCTTGGCAGACGCGGTTTCGATAATAGTGGGGCAGGCCTTGCCGCCGAAGAGCAGGGAGGTCGTGTCACTCTTTGGGTCGCAGCCGATCAGGAGCACTTTTTTGCCCTGCTGCGCCATCATGTAAGAGAGGTTCGCAAGGGTGAAACTCTTCCCGATTCCCCCTTTGCCATAAATCGCAATGATCTGGGTTTTAGGCGCATCGTCACCGGAAGATGCCAGTAAATCGGCACGCTCCCGCGTCGATTCAAGGCCCGGGTCGTATAGCTTGGCACTCTGCGGTGCGTTCATGCGTTTCTCCAGTCGAGGACCATTTTCAAGCAGCGAGGGTCAGAAAACGCTTGTTGGTAAGCGTTTTGGGCGCTGTCGAAGGGTTGGTCGTGGGTGATGATGCCGCTCAAAGACAGGTCTCCCCCAGAGACCAAAGCCATAGCGGTTTCCATATCTTCGGGTTGCCACTCGGCACTGATGCGAACATCAATTTCACGCATAAATGCCGCGGGAAAATTGAATTCGATGGGTGCAGCGTAAAATCCTGCCAGCAATACCGTGGCGTGTTTGGTCAGGTGGTGCACCACTTGATCGATAATAGTGGCGGTGCCACTGACGTCGCAGATGCGTCGATAGTCCCGCTTGTCATCCTCTTCGGGATGCAGCACGGGGTAGCCAAAGCTACCCTCGCGACGCTCCACTGCGGTTTCCCAGACGGTGGGAGTGACCTGATATCGGGCTTCAGTCACCCGCGCCAGCAGTCGCCCTAGGGCGCCATGACCCACGATGAGTTCGGGTGGCCCCAAGTCCTCAATGCGCCTCACTGCGTGGCAAGCTGTTGCTGCCAGCGCCAGTAAAACACCTGTCGATTCCATTTCTACCGGTAGTTGTACCAGTCGCTGGGCGGGGACCACCAGAGAGCGCGCTGCGCCGCCAAAAAGTCCGCGCACGTTGGTAAAGCCGCGGCTTCCAGGAACAAATACCCGCTGCCCGATATCGAGACCGGTGTCTGCACCGCAGGCCACCACGGTGCCCACGCTTTCGTAACCGGGCACCAAGGGGTATGCCAAACCAGGGAACGAGGGCATGCGCCCGTCCCAGAGCAGCCTTTCGGTGCCCGTGCTGATGCCGGTCCAATGGACCTCTACAACGCAATCTGTGCTGTGGGGCTCTGGCAACTCGACCGGTCTTAGTGACATTTGGCCGGGTTGCTCAAAAACCACCGCAGTAGACGTTGCTCCCATGGCGGTACTCTCTACCTACGTTCTCGCTACTTTCATTCTTACTATTAAGGCCCTGATGACCGCCGCTTTTGGACGTTTGAGCACCTTTTTGGGGCGCTCGAGATCATTCGAGTCCTATTGTCATAATAAATTAACACGTAAATGTGTCAAATAATACATACAATTTGAATTTTTCATGCGTGCTGACTGGAGCCTAAACCGGCTATTTTTCGGCGACCAGTAGCCGGGTGAGTGCCGGGATGGGCGTTTTGAATTCGCGGACTCGGGTGAAACCCGCGGCGAGGCACATCGCTTGTAATTCCTCGGCCGTACGGGGACGCCCGCTACCCATGGCCCAGAGGTAGAAGCTGAAATAAGTGTCGCCAATCGGTGCCGCCCCTGCGGTACCCGCCATGGGTTCGGCGATAAGGAGGTGACCGCCAGGTCGCAGGGCGTCATATAATCTGGCCAGCAGATGCTTTACGGGCTCATCATCGTGATCATGGAGCACCCGAATCAGCGAGAAGAGTTCAGTATTTTCGGGCAAAGGCGACTGAAACATATCGGTCGCAATAAAGCGTGTTTTATGCTGTATTTGTAGGGTTTTGGCTTCACTCACCACTTCGGGCAGGTCCAAAACTGTCGTGCTCAATTCAGGGTAGCGTTGCTGCACGAGCCGCGTGAATTGCCCGGTTCCCCCAGCGACATCAATCAATGATTGATAATTGGTCAGCGGGTAGCTGTCGAGAATATGGTCGGCGATCAGGGCGAGAGAGCTGCTCATCAGGCGGCTGTATTCGCGATGACTCTCCTCTGGGTGAGTGCCCCCCGGGACGTAGCTCCAGTAGTTGCGGAGCCCGGTCTTTTCTCGGTGGCGCAGAACCGCCAGCGGGTCGGCCAAATCGCGGTATAGCACTGCGTGGTGGCGGACCATATCGGCCACCGCTGGATTGCCCAGCACGGAGGCGCCTAATTCCCCCACCATCCAATGTCCTGGGCTCACTTCGTCGGTGAGTTTCAGTGCCCGAGCGGCGGTCAGCAGTGTAAAAGCCGCCTGTGTAGTCAGCCCGCACATGGCGGCGACCGATTTGGTGGTCTCGATCCGACCCTGCAACACGGCCAGCAGATTACTTTGTATTACCGCGGTCAATGTTTGTGTGTAGACAAATCCGGCGGTAAGGTGATGAAGTTCAACGGCTTTTTGGCTGGCAATGCGCCTGACAAGGGGTGTTTTTGCCGCCCATTTTTGGAATCGCGGGTTGGCCAGAATCCGGTTGCGAAGCAACCGCCACCGACAGCGCCAGTCGGAGGGGGTGGGCTGGGGGTCTGGCCAGGTGTCCGGGTCGGCGAGCATGAATCAGGCCGCGGTGCGACCCATCTTTTCAGGCACGAATCGCTCTGATTGTGCGCGAACGAGCCGCACTAAATTGGCTCTGCCGGCGCAATGGGGGACGCTATCCAGACCCTCCTCGAGCAACTGCTTGAGGCGGTCGGTCGCGCCGTCCATACCGAGCTCCTGTACGGCACTGGGGCGTCCCAGCTTGGCATCGATGCCTACTGGCTTGCCAATGATGTCGGGGTCACCGACAGCGTCTTTGATATCGTCGGCGACCTGAAAAGCTTCGCCAATACAGGCCCCTAGATTGACCCAGGGGCCGGGGTCCACCCCGGCGGAGGCGGCGCCAGCGCAGGTTGCGGCAATGAATAGCGCGCCGGTTTTAGCCCGGTGATAGCGAGAGACGTCGACGCTGGACTCGCACTCCCATGCCTGGCCTGCGGCGATACCATGGGGTGCGCCCACGCCCCGCGCCAGTATCGACAGCACTAGCGGTACGCGCTCTGACCGCACGTGGTGTATGGCATGAACCGCCAGCGTCTGAAAAGCGGCAACGATCAATGCGTCACCGGCAAGAACGGCGATGCGCTCACCAAACTTGGCGTGCACCGAGGGCTGGCCTCGCCTTTCATCGGCATCGTCGAAACAGGGCAGGTCATCATGCACCAGTGACGCGCAGTGCAGAAACTCCACCGCTGACGCAGCGGCGGCGGCCAGCGGTCTGTCGCTACTGTTATTAGCCAACGCAACCGCCATGCAGAGCTGTGGACGCACCCGGGCGCCCCCCGGAAACACGGCATATTGCATTGCCTCGGCCAGTAGCGGTGGGCATTGGGCGGTCACGTGCTCCGCAAGGTACTCGCGAATATCCGCCTCGCAGTCAAGTAGTGGGTCCCGCATTACGCGCACTCCCATATATGTCATAATAAAACGACATTTTTAGTGTTATATTAATATGACACGCTACGCCACTCGTTGGCTGGGCGCAACCCCCATGAGCGAAACAACCGTGATGGCTTCTTCTACCCCCGCGCTTGCCGGTATGGCTGCGGCGGGACTCGGCTTTGATCGAGCGGTCAATGCGGGGGGGTATCGCTGGTGGTATGTCGACGGTTTCAGCGACTGCGGCGGTTTTGGTCTTACCGTCATTGCATTTATCGGTAGCGTATTCTCGCCTTATTATTTTCGGTCGCGCCGACGCACACAGGCGCGCGCCGAAGATCACGTGAGTCTTAATGTCATTCTTTACGGCCGTGGGAGTAACCGCTGGTGCATGACAGAGCGGGGTTCGGCCTCACTCTTGCAGGAGGCAAACAGGTTGGAGATTGGCCCCAGCCGGATGTGCTCGTCAGACTCGGGACTCGTTATTGATGTGCGAGAGCGCGCCACGCCGCTGGGGCAGTCAGTGGCGGGGCGCATCAGCCTGTCCTATGAACAGATATCAGATGAATGCTTTGATCTGGACGATCAGGGTGGACATTGGTGGTGGCCTATTGCGCCTCAGGCCAGAATCGAGGTCGAGATGGCGCAGCCCGATCTGCGGTGGTCGGGAGGCGCTTATCTCGATTCCAACGCCGGCAGTACGCCGATAGAAAACGCGTTTACCTCCTGGAACTGGTGCCGTGGTCACGCCATGAACAGAGGATGTGAGATTCACTATGACGCGCAATTGCGCGACGGCAGCGAAAAACGTTTGTCGCTTCGCTCGGATGATCGGGGTCGGCTGATGAGAACCGAGACGCCCGGATTACGGCAGTTGCCCAAAGGTCCCATATGGCGAGTGGCGCGCCCCGCGCGTCTGGGTGCCACCGGGCCGTGCCGCATTCAAACGCTGGAAGATACGCCTTTTTATACGCGATCTCGCATCGAAACTGAGACCAGTCAGTTCATGCACGAGAGTCTGGATCTCCGGCGATTCAGCAAGTCTTGGGTGCAGTGGCTGTTGCCCTTCAGAATGCCCAGAGTGGCGGGAGGGCGCCTTGCTGGCTAGTCCTGCTTGGAAGAACGGCCATTAATGGCCATCTCGTCGCGTTGCTCCATCACAATGAACAGCTCCAGCATCCAGGATGCGCTGGGTGAAAATCGTCGGGGAGCGGCTGGATTTTGCCACTCAGCACCCCGCGGGACGGCATCAATCAGGAATTGATTCTCTCGGGCGCAGGGTGCGGATAATACCGCTGGATTGGCAGGTGCACCGCGGATCAAGCCCATCAGAATTTGGCACTTGCGCGCTCTCGATACCACGGCGCGCTGGCTGATGGGGTCATAGCCTGTCTGTGCGACCCTACGACCAATCTCTGCGTACAGTCGCCGTGCGGCCCATATGCCGGGACGACAGCGTCGGGGGAGTTGCCGGATGCCCTCATCTGCCCGTTGATAACGCAGATCAGCCTCGCTGAGCAGGTGGGTCAGTACTGCCGTCAAGGCGCTGCTCGGTTTCGGATTTCGAATGAAGTCATCACAGTCGATGCCCTGTTCCCGGAGCAGCGAGCGCGGCAGGTAGAGGCGGCCCGCGCGAGCATCCTCGCCCACATCGCGGCAGATATTGGTGAGTTGCATCGCCACGCCCAGATCTGCCGCTCTCGACAGCGTGTGAACGTCCCTGACGCCCATCAGGATCGCCATCATCACCCCTACGGTCCCTGCAACCCGCGCACCATAGTCCAATACTTCATCCAGGGTTTCGTAGTGACGACCGGTAGCGTCCCATTCGAAGCCCTCGAGCAGGGCGTCCAGAAGCGCCCTCGGTAATCCATAGTCGGTGACAATTTGACTGAGGACCCGGTCGACGGAGTGGTTTTCGGGTGCTGCCGCATAGATCAGATCAAGCCTGCGGTGCAGGGTATCGAGAGCCTGACGGGGGTCGCTGCCCAGATCCACGAGGTCGTCGGCGATCCGACAAAAAGCGTAAAGACCGCACGCGGATTCTCGAAGCCTCAGCGGCAAGAACTGGGATGCAATGTGAAATGAACGTGAGCCGTGATAAAGCAGATTGCGACACGCGCTCATGTCGGTGTGCGGCGTGGTAATTTGCAGGTCGTTACGCACGCGCTGTAACCGGTGTCGGGACCAGCTGGTCGATCACTTTGGCTGAGGAGATGACTGCCGGCATACCGGCTCCCGGGTGGGTCCCCGCGCCAACCAGGTAAAGTCCCGAGATGTCCTCGCTACGATTGTGGGGTCTGAACCAGGCGCTCTGGGTTATGCGGGGTTCAAAGCTGAAGCCAGCGCCTTTAAAGGAGCACAATCTGTCCTGAAAATCTTGTGGCGTGAGTAATCGCGACGTGACGATTCGTTCGCTCAGGCCGGGGAGCATGGTTTCCTCCAGTCGCGCACAGATACGTTGTCGAAATGTTTCACCGTAGCTTTCCCAGTCGACGTCGGCATCAAGATGAGGCACTGGCACCAGGGCATAAAACGTATCGCAACCTTCGGGCGCCATGGACGGGTCGGTTTCTGTAGGTCGGTGCAGGTAAAGACTGAAATCTTCGGCGAGGATTTTGCGTTTGAAAATATCGGTAAGAAGGCCCTGGTAACGGGGACCCAGAATTACCGAATGATGCGGTACATCGGAATATTGTCCGCGGGTGCCGAAGTACCAGACGAAGAGACCGTTTGAGTAATGGGAGCGTTCGATTTTTGCATCGCTCCAGCGTTTACGGTGCCTTGCGGGAATCAGGTGTCGGTAGGTCCAGGCGGCATCGGCATTAGAGACGACGAGGTCGCTGTGGAGATCACGCCCCCCCTTTAATCTGACGCCGCGCACTGCGCCTTGCTCGACCAAAATTTCCTCAACTTCGGCATTGCACTCGATCTTTCCACCCTGTCCTTCAATCAATGACGCCATGCCTTTAACGATGCTGCCTGTACCCCCCATGGCAGACCAGACGCCAAAGCGCTGCTCGAGAAATGAAATCAGCGTGTAGACGCTGGTGACCGAAAATGGATTGCCGCCAATGAGTAGTGGGTGAAAGCTCATGGTCATGCGCAGCTGTGGGTCGCGAATGTAGCGCGACACTAACCGGTAGACGCTGCGATCACTGCGCAGCTTGATGAGCTGCGGCAGAAACTGGAACAGCGCGTTTAGCGAGTCAAAAGGCTTGTCGACTAGGCCCTCAAAGCCTACCTTGTAGCGCTCCTCGCTGGCCTTGAGGTAGCGCTCGTAACCTTCAGCGTCATCCGCGTTAAACGTCTTAATTTGTTCGATATTGCGCGCCTTGTCGCCGCAATAGTCAAAGATGCGGCCATCGTCAAAGCGCAGACGAAAGAACGGATCCATGGGTCGAAGGTCAACGTCGTCTGCGAAGGTTTTTCCGCACAGTGCCCACAGTTCTTCCAATAGGAAGGGTGCGGTAACGATGGTGGGGCCGGCATCGAAAGTGAAGCCATCCTGACGGTAGACATAAGCGCGGCCCCCGGGAGCATCCAGCTTTTCCAGCATGTGCACGCGATAACCCTTGGCGCCCAAACGGATCGCCGCAGCGAGACCGCCAAACCCCGTGCCAATCACCAATGCGGTGGGGCGAGAGTCCGTGGCGCCTAGGGTTTCGAAGGCAGACTGCGCAATATTCATAAAATAAAGACACTTAGGCTGTCACTTATATTTGACAGTGTAGCAGTGCGCCATCACCCGTGCACAGCTTTCTTTTTAGCCGGCGATGGCCTGTCTGGAGACCATATCGTGAAAAATATCGACAAAGGTCTGGGGGTGCTCTTCGTGACCTAAGTGCCCCAAGCGGGGTACCCGGAGCGTGCGGCAGTGTTGCAGCGCCGGCGCCACGGCCAGGCTACGTCTGGGTGGAATGGTTCGGTCGCCTTCGCAGCCCACCAGCCAGACGGTTGCATTGAGCTCGGGCAATCTATCGAGTAACGGCGGCAGGTCCCATCCCGCCATCATGCGCAGCGTGCCCGCGATATGGTCGGGGTCAGCGAGCAACGTGTCGTAGCATCGAGAGCTGAGTGCTGTCACGGTCGATCCCGTGTCGGAGAGCATCGATGCGGTCGCGCGCCAGCGCAGTGTCGGCGAGGCGAGTGCTTGAGGAAGCCAACGGCTCCTGGAGAGCCATCGGGCGGCGCTGCTGAAGAACGGTGCGGCCATCGCCCCGAAGGGCTGGAACGCGGCATTGATACACATCAGGCCGCGGACTCTGTGAGCCAACTCGAGCGCTAATTGCGCGGCAAGGGCTGAACCTGCCGAGTGTCCGATAATCCAATCGGGTGACGCATTCAGCGCTTCGAGCAGTGCGCGTAAGTAGGTGGCGAAACGCCCTAATCCCACGCCTTCGGGCGGCAGCAGCGCGGTGAACCCTTGACCCGGCAAGTCGGGGCAGATCACACGGTAGTGCTCAGCCAGCCGGTGCGCCATACCCGAAAAAGAGTGGCTGGACGCACCCGCACCATGCAGCAGCAGTATGTCGGGCCCCGTCCCGGCAATCTGAACATGAAAGTCGATGTCGTGAACCCGAATGAACTGACTGGCGGACGCCAGTGGCCAGAAATCGGCGACTGCTGACCATCGCTGTTCGGGAGTCATAGTGTCGCTGCTCGAATCGTCCGGTTCAGCGTTTGGGCGTCGGCCTTGGGCAGGGCGATGTAGGCGCTGTTTAGCGTCTCGGCCAACTCTCTGGCGCGGGGCTGCGGGCGCTGCGCCGTGTCGATGACAAGGCCGGCTATGGCGCTTCGTGCCATCGCGCGTGCAGCGGCCAAGGCATCCCGTGTGCCCGCTTCACGATTTCTAACGCCGTCACGCGCTACATTCGCAGCGCCGTCGGTGAGTAACACGTAGTGGATGGTAAGGCCTTGTTTCGCGCCTCGCTGTGCGGTTTCCCGCGCGAGGTCGAGCGCAGCGGCCATGGGGGTTGCGCCTCCGCCGGGAAGGGCGGCGAGTACTTTTTTGGCGCGGACCAGAGAGCGCGTAGGTGGTAGCAGCAGTTCTGCGCTCTCGTCACGAAAGGCGATAAGCGCCACCTGGTCGCGACGCACATAGCAATCGGCCAGTAGGAGTTCTACCGCGCCCTTGGCTTCGGCGAGGCGCTGCAGTGCAGCTGAACCCGAGGCGTCCACCACAAACAGCGTGAGTGTTTCGCGACGCTGCTGAAAGCGGGTTAGGTGAATATCGTCGCGCCGAATTTCTAGGGCGCGTGCGCGGGGGCCGCGCTCTCGTTTGCGCAGTGGTTGCCAAGGTGCTGCCGCGCGCAAAGTTGCCAAAATATTGACTCGACCGCCTTTGCGGTGATCGCCGCGAAAAACACCCGTAGGGCGACCTCGATGCAGATGCCGGTGTTGAGCACCGGACGCCCCAGCACTACTTTGCCTGAGTCTTGCGGCCCGGGTCTGTATTTGCTCAAGAAGCCCTGGAGGTAGTGTTGCCATTGCGGCCTGCAACAGGCGATCTTCTTCGGGTGTTGGTTGATCGGGTCTGGGCGGCACCTGATCCTTATCGCCATCTTCCTGCGGTGGTGGCTCTTCTTGCTCGGTTTCGCTGAACTCGGGGAGTTGTTGCGCTTTCGGCAGTAGACACAGGCGCACGGCCAGAGAGATGTCCGCGTCGTCGGTCGAGGCTCTCCCCGCAATGGCTGCACAGGCACGCATGACTTTTAGACCCGCGATCAATGCCCGCGGCGACGCGATGCTGAGGGACACCCCAATGGCGCTCAATACGTGGTAATGCTCAGCGGATATCGCGACGCTTGGCAGAAGGGCTTTCGCCTGCGCGATATCTGCGGCATCAAACATTTCGTCCTCTGCGTCGTGAATCCCAATATTCTCTAGGTTCACCGTTACGCCCAGTCGATCAGCCAGTGCAGGATGCAAGCTTTCCTCGTCGGTGCCCTCGTCACTGGCGATAACGGTGATCCGCGCCATGGCATTGCCCGTGATGCCATCCCGCGCGATGCGCACTTGACCCTCATCAAGCGCGGTGCATACATGATGTACCGTATTGCGTGGCATGCGCTCCGCCATGGCAGCGATCACAATGCGCTCATCGCACTCTGCCAGCATGCCCATCTCAGCGATCGGCTTTCCATGCCGCAGTGTTGCGCTCAGATCGGTGCCGCCCAGCAGTCGCCCTTCCGGTACGGTTGCCGGCATTTTTCTTAAAACGGATTGCCCTGAGAGGTCTCGGACCCGCTCCAGCCAGTAATCTCTCACGGGGCCCGGAGGCGCCCGCAGATGCGCCCCGCCGAGGGTATGGCCGAGAAGGGCCAGCAATGCCGCCGCCCACTCCGCGTCGGCCCAAGGCGACGTATCAGCTGTTGTTGTCATGTCCGAATAGTTCAGACACAGCGCGTTCAACGCGGCTGTCAGCACTCGACTCGTCAAGGGGATCGCGTCTGAGGCGATGTCGCAACACCGACGTCGCTACGGTTTTTAGATGAGAGAGTGTGGCGACAGGTTTGCCCTGTAGCGCCGCCAGCGCCCGTGCACTGCGCACGAGCGTCAGCTCTCCCCGCAAGCCGTCTGTGCCCAACGAAAGGCAAAGGTGGGCGGCGGTTTCCAGTAGCTCTGCGGGGGTATCTATGTCATCGAGGCTCGCTCTGGCATGCTGTATTTTTCGGCGCAACGCGCTTTCTTTGCGCGCCCATTTTTTTCTGAAGGCGGCGCGGTCATGATCGAAGTCTTCCCGTTGGCGAATGATTTCAACGCGGGTGGAGACGTCTTTGGGGGTGCGGACATCGACCGAGAGGCCGAAGCGATCCTGAAGCTGAGGACGGAGTTCGCCTTCTTCCGGGTTGCCGCTACCTACCAATACAAAACGCGCGGGATGGCGAACGCTTAAGCCTTCCCGTTCCACCACGTTCTCTCCCGACGCCGCGACGTCGAGCAGCGCGTCGACGATGTGGTCTTCCAATAGATTGACCTCATCAACGTACAGAAAACCGCGATTGGCCTGTGCCAGCAGACCGGGTTGGAAGGCTTTTTCGCCATTCACCAGCGCGCGCTCGATATCCAGCGCGCCGACGACACGATCTTCGGTGGAGCCCAGCGGCAGGTCGACCACCGGTATGGTGACTGCACGCGTGGCGGGGGTTTCACTGGGCTTGCCGCAGTGGGTGCACAAGCCGGGACGCGGGGCAGTGGGGTCGCACTGATAGACGCAGTGATCGACAACATCGATAGTGGGTAGCATGGCGGCCAGCGCGCGAATAGTGGTGGATTTGCCGGTGCCGCGCTCACCCAGTACCAGTACCCCACCTACACCGGGATCGACTGCGGCGATCATCAGCGCCTGCTTCATGTCTTCCTGCCCGACGATCGCGGTAAATGGAAAAGCGATGCTCATCAATGCCCCCTATAACGTTCGGTTGGGTCGGTCGTTTTCCTCCGAGCGGTGAAGCCGGCCGCGCCCCCTCTTTGTTTGGGGGGGCTACCCCTTTTACTGTCATACAAACTATACTAATAAAATGTCAAATGTCATTGATGGTTATAACATGGCTAAGCCGCTGACGCCTGCTTTGGACGCGGAACAATTTGCCTTCCCGCTTGCCGGTGGGGTAACGCTTCGCGGCTATCGAGGGGAGGTCGCCGAGGGCCCCCCATTGGTGCTGATGCATAGTATCAACGCGGCGCCCAGTGCAATGGAAATGCGTCCGCTGTTCGAGTATTACCGCGATAAGCGGCCCGTCTGGGCGCCCGATTTGCCCGGATTCGGTTTATCAGACCGGCCCGACGTCCGCTATAACAGTAGCCTCTACGCCAGGTGGCTGGCGGAGTGGTTGGAGAGCCTGCCCGGGCCGGCCGATGTGGTGGCGTTGTCACTGACAGGCGAATTTGTGGCGCGCGCCATTTTGGAGCAAGGTGCCAAAGTGCGCAGTCTCAGTTTGATTTCGCCCACCGGCATGGGCATCCGCACACCACGGCCCTCATCCAATGGCTCGCCTATCGATCGTTTCTTGGGGTCACGTTGGGTGGGTCAACCCTTATTCCGCCTGTTAACCTGCCGGCCGAGCATCCGGTGGTTTTTGGGCCAGGCCTTTGTCGGCAGTACCCCGGAGTATTTGGTGCGGTACGCCTGCGAGACCACGCGACAACCGGGCGCCCACTTCGCCCCGCTCAAATTTCTGACGTTCAATTTGTTTACTGAACAGGCGATTTCCAGGCTCTACAGTCGCTTGAAAAATCGGTGCTTGGTGCTGTTTGACCGTGACCCGAATATTGGCTTTGAGCGATTGCCCGAATTAACCGACGTGCACAGTAACTGGGCGGCGAAACAGCTCTCTCCGAGCCTCGGCTTACCCCATTGGGAGCTGACGAGAGAGACGATTGCTGCACTGGAAGATTTTTGGGTGCCCCCTGGACGAGAAGCAATCGCTTCAGCCGATATCGCGGAGAACAGTGCGCGCCGCCAGTCGGCCTGAGAGTGTGGCCATCGGCACGCCGGGGCCCGGATGGACGCTGCCTCCAGACAGATACAGACCCTTTAATCGACTTCTCGCGCCCGGGCGGGTGAAGCTCGACCAAATGCCGTGAGAGGATCCTCCGTAGAGTGAACCGCCGCTGGCGGGAAAACGACCGTGCCAATCTGAAGGGGTCGTGCTCACACAATCGCTGTCGCGGAAGTTCAAATTCAGACCGCAGCGGTTTAACACCGCAAGCGCGTTGTCGCGGGTTCTGGCGACTTGGTCGTTGTCCCATGTGTGTTGGTCGCCATCCGCTGGAGCGTTGACCAGCATGAGCATGCGTTCCGAACCATTGAGTGAGCGATTGGGACCTCGGTCCTGCGCGCAGAGATAGACGGTTGGTTTTTGCGGAATACGGCGATCGTGGAACAGCGTATTGAATTCGCTGGGGTAATTGGATTCGAAGAAGACATTGTGGTGGTCGAGGTCAAAGCCAGAGCTACTGCCCTTGATGCACCAGGTGAGCGCCGAGAGGCCCCGCTTTTGCGCGGGTCTGGGTTTGGCTGCGCGCATGGCGGCGGTGCCAAGTTGGCCAGTCGCCAGCGCATTACTGTCGCCATTGAACACAACAACATCGGCAGGTAGCGTGGTGCCGTCCTCCAGGCGGACCCCGGCGGCTCGGTTGCCCTTAACCAAGACTTCGCTGACATGGGTGTCGAAGTGAAGATCAGCGCCGAGATTCCGGGCCAGCGCGGCCATCGCGGCAGCCAGACGATGCATACCGCCATCCACCAGCCATACCCCCTCCAGTTCGACGTGGGCAATCAGCATCAGTGTCGCGGGCGTGCTCAGTGGAGAAGAGCCGACATAGGTCGCGTAACGCGCGAAGAGCTGCCGCAGGCGTTCGTCAGAGAAGAATGTGCCCAGGGCTCGCCACAAATTGGGTGCGGGCCTGGCAGCCACCAACGAGCTGGGGTGGTGTTGCCGGAGTACCCGGCTCACCAGCGCCAGTGGGCTGGGTTTGGGCACTTTCATAAAGGTATTGGAAAGCGTCTGATGGATCTTGGCGCTCTGACAATAAAAACGCTCGAAACCTCTCGCGTTCTCGCTCCCCGCGAAAGCTTCGATCGACTGCCGCGACTGGATCAGGTCGGGGTACAGATCCAGCACGCCGCCGTGGCTCCAGGCGTGTCGGGCAATGATCGGGCTTTGGAGCAGCGTGACATGTTCGTCAAGGCAGGTGCCGGCATCGACGAACAGCTGTTCAAAAATAGAGCGCATGGTAAGTACAGTGGGTCCGCCATCTACCAGCCGGTTATCAACCTCCCGCACGTGCATTTTGCCGCCGGGGGCTGATGCGCGCTCCAGCAGAGTGACCTTGAAGCCGGATCTGGCCAAATCGATGCTGGCCGCTAGGCCTCCAGCTCCAGCACCGACCACAATCGCATGTTTGGCGGTCATGCCACCCGCCATTTTCGGGTGACGGGACGGGTTACCGCGCGTTGGTGATAAATGATCAGCGTCAGTCCGACCACCAGTGGTATGGCCCAAAGTCCCGGCTGTAGCGCCAGTTCGGGTAGTAGCCGCACGGCCCCAAAAGCAAAAAAAGCGGTGTATACCGATATCCCTGCGCCAATCAAACATTTGATGTGTTCTTTGATGCGATCGCGCGGCAGGGGATTGGGTTTATAGATAAACCAGAGATTGGTCGCGACAGTGGCAAAACCCACCATGGAGAATCCCATCATGATCGGTTCAGATGCAGCAATGCCTCTCAACAGGCAGTTAGCGGAAGCCGCGGTCAGTAAGCATTGAGATAACAGGTTGTGCCAAACGCGATTGCGGTCATGGGCAGCGCCGTGGCGCATGCTCAGCCAACCCTGCCACGCAAGATTGATGGTGAGAGTGGCGAGATACAGCATCATCCAGCCAAAGATATTGGTAATCGCCCTTGGGTCCGAAAACACCGCATGATCTGCCAAGTGAGGATGGGTGCCCGTGGGGTCGTAGAGTGTAGTCAGGCTGATGCCCACCGCCGTGAAGCCAGTAGCGATCATCGACTGCACAAAGAGGGTGCCGGCCCGCCGATGAAGCGGTCCTCCTTTGCGTCCGGCAACCGGTATCCAGATAACAAACAGTCCCACCGATCCGGTAGCGATGTGTAAACCGACTAACCACTCAAACAGTGTGTGGCTCGACAGCATCAGACCACCCCTCCATACTGCGGGCACTCATCAGGAAGGCCAAAATGACTGCGTCGATCCCTTACATCCCTCCCAAGCCCCTGTCGCTTTGGTCGGTTGTCGCGCTGGCCCGCGTGCTGTGGAAGGGCGATGGTAATTTGCTCGAGCTGCTGCCCGCTGCGGCTTATCATTTCGACGTCGGCAACCTCGGCTACTCCCGGCGCTCCACGGTCCTCTTCAATGACCCGGACGCTGTGCGCGAGATCATGCGAGATGCCGAAGGCGTGTTCCCGAAAAGCGATTTGATGGTGAACGCCCTCGAGCACCTCATCGGCGACAGTATTTTTGTGACGGATGGCGAGCGATGGAAGCGGCAGCGCGCCATGATTGACCCCGCTTTTTCGCACATGCGGATCAGTCACGCTTTCGCGGCCATGCAGGCAGCCGTTAACGATCATCTGGTTACGCTGAGAGAACGAGCAGCGTCCGGCGAGGAGTTTTCGCTCGACCTGGCGATGAGCCACCTGACCGCCGATATCATTTGTCGAACCGTATTTTCCACGCCACTGGAGTCTGGGGTGGCGGTTGATGTGTTTGAGGATTTCACGCTTTTCGAGCGCTCGGCGGTGCAGGTCGACGTACTGCGGTTGATTGTGAAGCCCGCCTGGAGCGACACGCCGCAACCACCCGAGGTACTCGCGGCCTGTGAGCGCATTCGCCACCACTTGGGGGAGCTGGTGGACTCGCACCTCAACGCGCCCGATGATTTTGATGACATTGCGAGCAGCGTTATTGCGGCGCGGGATCAGGAAACCGGTGCGCCCTTTACGCGGAAAGAATTGATTGATCAGCTCGGCGTATTTTTCCTCGCAGGCCATGAGACCACAGCCAGTGCGTTGACCTGGGCGTTCTATATTCTCGCCGCTCAGCCTCAGTGGCTGGAGCGCCTCCGAGAAGAAATTGATCGTGTTGCGGGAGATGCCCCGATCACCTTCGAGTTGACCCGGCAGCTGCCGCTGGTCAAGGCCTTTTTCAAAGAGACGCTGCGACTCTACCCCCCCATTACCTTTATGCCGAGGGTGGCACTGCGGGAGGCGACCGTAGCGGGGCGGCGATTGCGGAAGGGCGCCTTGGTGATGATCGCACCATGGACTCTGCAGCGTCACTCGAAGTGGTGGTCTGACCCTCACGCCTTTCAGCCCGAGCGTTTTTTGCCCGAAAACGAAAGTGCGCTGACCCCGGGCGCATATATTCCATTTGGTCAGGGTCCGCATACCTGCGTCGGCGCGGGGTTTGCTCAGACCGAGAGCGTTTTGATTCTCGCCGAGTTGGTTCGGCACTTCGACTGGGTGCTGCAACCGGGTCAAACGGTCCGTCCAGCTGCGCGAATGACGACCCGCCCGGCCAATCAGATCATGCTTCACGTCGCTCACCGCGTTCCATAGCCTCGGCCTGCGCCGAGGAGTTTTGTTCAAACCAATGCCAGGCGATATCGCACTGACTCGCATCGCCGATGGTGATTCTTTGACGAATCGATCGCCAGATAAACTCCCAGCACAGGGGTGTCATCAGTAAGAAGGGCAAAGGATCCCGCCAGGACCAGATGGCATCACGAGAGGTCAGCAGGTCGCGCAGACAGCGCAGCAGGTCGCCAAGCTGAAAGCGGAACAGGTGTTTGTAGGCTTCGGTCAATGTCGAATAGCTCCACTGGGCACGCTTTCCGGCCGTGCTGATGGGAGCGGGTTCAGTGCTTTGGCCAATCACCGCCGCTCCCAGCCATGCTTCGTCGAAAAAGTGAATGCCGCTACTGAGCCGCGGGTTACATTCGATACCCCACGGGACGCCGCTGTGGTCCAAAATGAAGTCAAAGCTAATGAAGCCGGTCACGCCGGTATCAGCGAGAAATTGATCGATCCAGCGTTTGACGGAGAACGGTGTGGGAGCGCTCTGAAATCCAACCGCGACGGTGCCGCTGTGTGTGCTGCCGCGGTAGCTGGCGGTGGCTTTCGCCTCTCCGTTGTCGACCCAACTCAGGGTGCACAGGTGGGTGCCAACGACTCTGCGCTGCAATAGCATCTCGTGCGAGGCGGCGGGTGGACTGCTGCCTTGATCAATAAATGACACCTCTGTTCCCGAGCAGCCTCGCCGCGGCTTCAGCACACAATCGGTTTGTCGCACCAGCGCACGGGTTTCGGGGTCGGCGGTAGTGAATACCGATGGTGCGGTCACACCCCGGGCAATGGCATGATCAACAAACAGCAGTTTGTCATGCCACTGCGCAATCCACTGCGCTGACGGGCCCACATAACGGACAGAGGGGGGCACTCGTTCAGCAAGGTTCGCCACATGGCAGATTTCCTCCGAGGCGGGGATCAAATCTGTGACCCCCTCGCGCTCGATGATGTCGAGAATATCCTGTTCCCAGGCGGCAATATCAGTGTTGGGCGCAGCGACCTGATAATTTTTTGCCACTGCCCGGCTGACGGAGCAGAGTTGACGCTTGAGTGGGTCCGCAACGATCACTCGAACGCCATTGCGATGCAGCGCTCTTGCCAAGGTCAGCGCCTTGGGAAACCGTCCTACTGTCAAAAGTGCGGTTCTCACCACTACCCCGAACTAATACTGCCCCTATGTATCATTAGTTGTACTGTATTTATGTCAAACAATCTAGACGTAATCCCAGCGCAAAGTGCTGAAGAACAGTGCCGCTGGCTGAAGAAAAGTGCCGCCGAAAAGTGCCACTGAGAGCCGCGCCAGGGTGTTCACTCTGACCGGCTCGAGTCTGCCTTGGCGGGCGATGGCAGGTGAAGTAATACAGCGAGACTTTGTTTGCGTAAAACACCAGCGAACCATTGGCGCTTGCTAAGCCCGATGCACCGGCCGCTAGTGGATAGCTTATCCAGAGGGTTTGTTGCACCTTAGAGAGGCGCCTCTGTTTTCATGCGGACGCCTGAGTTAAGGTGCCCGCCCAACCTGCAACTCATTGGAAACCGTCATCGTTATGAATGCCCAAGTTGAACTGCCCGGACACACCCGTTACCCCAAACTTTTCTCACCGCTGGACCTGGGACACACACAACTGCGTAACCGGTGCATTATGGGATCGATGCATACAGGCCTTGAGGAGCAGCCGGACGGGTTTGAGCGCATGGCGGCGTTCTACGCTGAGCGCGCAGCTGGCGGCGTGGGTATGATCATCACCGGTGGTATCTCCCCCAATGAGGAAGGGGGCATGGTGGTGACCGATGAGCACGGAAATCCACTGGCGGCCGCTTCCAAGTTAAATAATGAAGAAGAAGCCGCTGGTCATCGCATTGTCACTGACGCTGTCCACCGCGCAGCGCCTGACTGCAAAATCTGCCTGCAGATTCTGCATATGGGCCCGCTGGCCTACAACGCAGGTGCCGTTGCGCCCTCGCCGATCCGATCCCGAATCGGCGCGTTCTCGCCTAATGAACTGGATGAGGAAGGGATCGAGAAGCAGATTGCCGACCACGCGCATTGCGCGCAGCTCGCTCGACAAGCGGGCTACGACGGCGTTGAAATTATCGGCTCAGCTGGTTACCTGCTCTCAACCTTTTTGGTGGAAAAGACGAACCAGCGCACTGATTCCTGGGGCGGTAATTACGAAAACCGGATGCGCTTCCCGGTGGAAGTGGTGCGACGGGTACGCGAGGCGGTGGGTCCGGACTTTATCGTTATTTTTCGTATCGCGGCGATGGATATGCTGCAGGGTGGAATGAGCTGGGACGAGATTGCGCTGCTCTCCAAAGCCCTCGAGGCCGCCGGCGTGTCAATCATCTCGACGCACTTTACCTGGCACGAATCTCAGGTGCCGACTATTGCCACGATGGTGCCGAGACGCGCCTTCACGGGTGTAACCCGGCGTGTACGCAATGAGGTATCAGTGCCGGTGATTACGTCCAATCGCATCAACATGCCCGACGTCGCCGAGGCCGTACTGGCTGATGGAGATGCCGATTTGGTATCGATGGCGCGGCCGATGTTGGCCGATGCCGAGTTGATGAAAAAATCTGCCGAGGGCCGAGAGCACGAAATCAATACGTGTATCGCCTGCAACCAAGCGTGTCTCGATCACACGTTTGCGATGAAAACGACGTCCTGTCTGGTCAATCCCAGGGCCTGCCACGAAACCGTGCTGAATTGGGCGCCGGCCACGGCGATAAAGCAGATTGCGGTTATTGGTGCGGGGCCTGCGGGGCTCGCCTACGCCACGGTGGCGGCCGAGCGGGGTCATCAGGTAACCCTGTTTGATGGTGCTGATGAAATTGGTGGGCAGTTCAATCTGGCCAAGCAAGTGCCTGGCAAGGAAGAGTTCCACGAAACGATCCGCTATTACCGCGCTATGCTCGAGAAATACCAGGTCACGGTTAAGTTGGGTGCGCGCGTCGGTGCAGAAGAGCTGAGCGAGTCTGGCTTCGACCACATCGTGGTTGCCACCGGCATTAATCCCCGCGTACCCCAGATTCCCGGCATTGATCACGAAAAAGTAGTCGGCTACATCGACGCAATCAGAGGTCACAAACCGATTGGAAAAAAAGTAGCGGTTGTGGGTGCGGGCGGGATCGGTTTCGACGTCACTGAACTTATTACCCACGAGGGCACGAGCTCGGCACTGGATATCAATCTTTTTGCCAAGGAGTGGGGCGTCGATTTTGAAAATCACCCCCGTGGCGGCGTCACTGGTGTTGAACCCGTGGTGCAGAAGGCAGATCGCGAGGTGTGGCTGATGCAACGTAAAGAGACGCCAGTCGGCCGTGGCTTGGGCAAAACCACGGGTTGGACAAAGCGACTCCTGCTCAATCGCCGTGGCGTCAATATGATCAATGCGGTGGAGTACGTGCGCATTGATGACGATGGACTGCATGTGCTGGTGGGCGGACAACCCAAAACCTTTGATGTTGATACCGTGATTATTTGTGCAGGCCAAGAGCCGGAGCGCGGTTTATATGATGCGCTGGAGGCGAAGGGCCTGTCGGTAGAGCTGGTGGGCGGTGCCTTCGAGGCGGCCGAATTGGATGCTAAAACCGCCATCAATCAGGCCACCCGACTCGCCGCGGCGATCTAACGGTTTTTTTGGGTGCTATCCAGAGATTGAGGCGGCCTTTGGTCGCCCAATCCGTAACCCGTTTGTGCGTGACAGCGTGGCCTTTGGCTGGCACCCTGCGCGCCGCAAATGAAGAGAGATTATTAGAGAGGAAATTCACCCATGGCTCGCTGGGAATGCATTGTTTGCGGACTGATTTACGACGAGAAAGAGGGCTGGCCGGAAGACGGCATTGCCCCCGGTACCAAGTGGGAAGATGTACCCGAGGACTGGACCTGCCCGGACTGTGGTGTGGGCAAGGCCGACTTCGAGCTGATACCGGGTTCCGACGCTGAAGACAGTGCCGCTGCAGCCGACGATGCTGAATCGTCGGCCGCCACCAGTGCTCGTCATGTGGTTGTGATTGGTTCAGGGCTCGCGGGTTACGGTCTGGTGCGCGAGCTGCGTCGCAAGGATGAAGGCGTTGCTATTACAGTACTGACCTCTGATGGCGGCGAGGGCTATTCCAAGCCGATGATTTCCACCGGATACACCAAGGACTTGGACGCCGACAAATTGGCGGCGCAAAGCGCCAGCGAACTGGCAGAGCAACTGAATGTAACGGTCCGAATCCGGACCAAGGTGGCCCGTATCGATACGGCACAGCAGCAGGTTCATCTCGAGGGCGGTGAGAGTCTCCCATACAGCGAACTGGTTCTGGCATTGGGTGCAGAGCTCATTCGCCCCCCCATCGGTGGAGACGCCGCGGGCGATGTGCTGGGGGTCAATGACCTTGATGACTACCGTCGTTTTCGCGAGCTGCTGGCGGCCAAAGGCGCCAAAAAGGTCGCCATTATTGGTGCCGGCCTGATCGGCTGCGAGTTTACCAATGACTTGCTCAATGGGGGATTTTCGGTTGAGGCGGTAGACCCACTGGGTTGGTGTTTGCCCACGCTGCTACCAGAGCGTTCCGGTCGTGCAGTGCAGGCCGCACTTGAGGAAAAAGGCGCCACTTTCCATTTTGGTCCGCTTGCCACGGAGGTTAATCGCGCCGGTGAGAGCTATGTTGTGTCGCTGAATAATGGACAAACCATTGAGGCGGATGCAGTGCTCTGCGCGGTGGGCGTTCGACCGCGGTCTGCACTCGCAGCAGAGGCGGGAATTGAGGTGAATCGAGGCATCGTCACCGATCGCCACTTACGCACCAGTGCGCCCAACGTCTTCGCGATGGGTGATTGCGCAGAAGTGGCGGGGCTCGTGCTGGTTTATGTGGCGCCATTGATGGCCGCTGCGCGGGCATTGGCCGCAACGCTGGCGGGTGAGCCCACCGCGGTGAGCTATCCCGCGATGCCGGTGGCGATAAAAACGCCCGCGTGCCCTATCGTGGTGTCGCCTCCAGCAAAAGATGCGCAGGGCGATTGGCATTTTGAGGGAGAGGCACCCGATATCAAGGCGCTGTTTAGATCAGAAGCCGGCGATCTGTTGGGCTTTGCGCTGACGGGTCAGGCCGTGAAAGAGCGCATGGCACTCAGCAAGGAGCTGCCAGCTATTCTGGCTTGACTGCCCGCGGCTCGCGCCTGCCCATGCATGCACCCGCAAATGTGAGTCCTGCACGTTTGGACTATCTGTGTGACCCGGGTGCGACGATATACTTCAGTAGCGTTAACAGCCCGCTGGAGCCGCTGTGACCCAACCTCTGTTGGATAAAGCCTGGGAGCCGCTGCAGATCGGCCCCATTACCCTGCGTAACGCCTTTATCAAGGCGGCGACCAACGAAAACATGTCGCGCAAAGGCGTGCCGACCCAGGCCATGCTCGAGCATCACCGCGAGTTGGCTGCGGGTGGTGTGGGCATGAGCACCATGGCCTATCTGTCGGTAGACAAAGTCGGTCGGACGCTGTCGGATCAGATCTGGCTTCGGCCTGAGGTACTCCCCGATCTCAAAGCAGTGACGGACGCCGTCCACGCTGCCGGGGGTAAGATCGCAGCGCAAATCACCCACGGTGGCTCCTTCGTCACGGGTGCGTTCGTGGGCCTACCGCTGCAAAGCGCCAGCGCTGGCTTGAATGCGGCGGGCCTGCTGTGCGGCAACGTGTTTCGTCGTGCCATGAATACCCGGGATATGGATCGCATGGTGGCGCTGTTTGTGCGGGGTGCCGAGCTCTGCGTGGAGGCCGGGTTTGACGCCGTTGAGATTCACATGGGTCACGGCTATTTGTTAAACCAGTTTATCTCCCCCATGGATAACCGGCGTAGCGACGAATTCGGGGGAAGCCCCGAAAATCGTGTGCGTTTTCCCGCGCGCGTGTTGAAGGCGGTTAAAACTGCGGTAGGTGACCGCGTCGGGGTGCTGGCAAAAATCAATGTGGACGACGGTCGTTCCCGCGGTGCCCACGTCGAAGAGGCGATCGTTACTGCGCGGGCGCTGGAAGAGGCGGGCGCCGATATGCTCGTGCTCTCGGGCGGGCGCAATGTCGAATCCAATTGGTTTACCTTCGGCAGCAACATGAACCTCGACGCCATGATGCGTGTGATAGGCAAATGGACTTTGAGCGGTATTGCGGTGGCAACAACGGCCAAGACGGCGCCCAAGGTGACATTTAAAGAGCTCTATTTTTGGGAGCACTCGATCCGCATTCGCGAGGCCGTGAGCCTGCCGCTGGCGTTTATCGGGGGCGTCAAGAGCACGGAGAATGTGGCTCAAATCATGGCGGCGGGATTCGAGGCGGTGGTCATGGGCCGCGCGTTGCTTCGCGAACCCGATCTCATCAATAAGTGGCAGAGCAACTCCGAAGAGCCGTCACTCTGTGATAACTGCAACAGTTGCGTGGCTTATATTTATCATCCCGCAGGTACCTGGTGCATTCATCGCCCGGCGAACGAGCTCGAGAAGAATCGCATCCCAGCGTCGCAGGTGGCTTAGTCGATCAGCCGCTGAGCAATGCCTCAAGCTTTTCCTGATCTGCGACGAATCGGCGGATGCCATCACTCAGTTTTTCGGTGACCATCGGATCCTGATTATTGGCAAACAAAAAAGCGCTGTGGCTTAGCGGCGCGGGCCGTTGCTGCTGCACCCCGTTGTCGATGAGTCGCTGCGGGAGTTCCGCGTCGTCGGCCTCCAGGGCTTGCAGTAGATCGGGGCTGATTGTGAGCCGATCGCATCCAGCCAGCGCCTCAACCTGCCCGGTGTTGCGAAAGCTGGCGCCCATGACCACTGTATTAAACCCATGCGCTTTGAAGTGATTGTAGATCCGCGTGACGGATTGCACGCCGGGGTCTTGGCTGGGGTCTTCTACCGTGAGTGAGGTGTTGGCGGTGTACCAATCGGTGATGCGTCCAACAAAGGGTGAGATTAAAAATACCCCGGCGTCGGCACAGGCACAGGCCTGTTCAAAACTGAAAATGAGTGTGGCGTTGCAGTGAATGCCCCGTTGCTCCAGTACCTCGGCGGCGCGAATGCCCTCCCAGGTGGCAGCGACTTTGATCAGCACGCGATCAGCGCCAATACCCGCATCGGCGTATAGCCCGATCAATTTCTCGGCCTTGGCGATGGTGGCGGCCGTGTCGAAGGACAATCGGGCATCAACTTCCGTGCTGATCACACCGGGAATCACCTGACTGATTTCGCTCCCCACCATCACGGCAAAGCGATCGACTTTATCTGCGAGACTGTCTCCAGAGCCCAAGAGCGCTGCGATTTGATTCGCGAATTGGGGTAGCGATGCTGCCTTGAGCAATAAAGATGGATTTGTGGTGGCGTCAGTGGGCTTGAGGCGGGTAATTGCCTCGAGGTCGCCGGTATCCGCCACCACGGTGGTGATGGCGCGCAATTGTTCTAGCTTATTCATGTTTGATTTATTCATCGCTTACCGCAAAAAAACAGCCAGTGAGCATAGCAGAGGACGGGGCCAACCCGGTGACTGACTTGTATACTGTGGTACTCATTGTCACGTTGAGGCA
>Ga0255776_10000618_pt1 | contig 40429 bp, 30 predicted proteins | sample 071ome_19_FD_179974 | JGI IMG/M metagenome (GOLD analysis project Ga0255776, IMG submission 179974) | Coastal salt marsh microbial communities from the Groves Creek Marsh, Skidaway Island, Georgia - 071413AT metaG (version 2) | ecosystem: Environmental > Aquatic > Marine > Intertidal zone >... | reverse complement strand
AGAGTTGGATCCGGAGTTATTCGACGACACGCGTTTGAAGTGGCACGAGAGCCAAGACGAGTTGCAAGCGAAGGAGGAATACAAAAACAAGTGCGTGGAAATTGTGGAGAAGCTCGCCAAGTTGAACACCGACGGTATCAATAACATTAACAACAACAACAATAATAATAAATAGAGTCGGATTACAAATCATTATAATGATAATAATAACAAATAGTGCTGCTACCTTTTTCACATCACAAAATGAAAAGAGAGGGAGAAGAAGAAGAAGTTGGTTGTTTGCTTAGACAGAGCTGTTAGATGCTTACTTTTTTTTTAGACAGAGCGCCAAAAATTTTCCATCTCCCTCACTTTTTTTTATCCGCCGACACAACCCAGCAGGACGAATGCTGACTTCTTTGAACGCGTGCGGCGGCATACACATAACGCGGCATACGCCTTCTTCGTCTTCGACTCCGTCGTCTTCGCTCCGTTTTACTCTTCTCCGCGGTCACAAAAAGAGCGCGCCGATGAAGACGATGAGTATTGGTGGTAATACCAATGATAGCACGAACGCGTATGTTTCTGTTAGTCGTTTTGCCAAAACGACGACGACAACGACGACGGTTGCGCCGTTGCGAAAAAGAAGAGAAAAGAAGAAGACACGTCTGTCGAGCATTTCATCATCAATATCATCGTCGTCAGCCGACGGAGGAGGACAACAGAGCGGAATAAAAGTGGTCAATAAGAATAATTACGACTTGGACCACCCAATGTACTCCTCTCGAAGACTTTACGATACTCCCGACTGCCGAAACCTACTGGTCGTCGGCCCAGGCGTGTTAGGTTCCTTGGTGTGTCAAAAGTGGTTGGAGCTCTTCCCGGCGGCTATCGTCGTCGGTCAAACAAACTCGACAAAGAACCACGAAAGTTTAGAAAAATTGGGAATAACCGCGAGAACGGCAGATACTTTCAAACATTTTGATCCTAAAACGTACCCGTACGTCGTGTTTTCGGCGCCACCAAGCGGTTCCGACGATTATCCCGGTGAAATTAAGAAGGCGTTGGAAAAATGGAACGGGAAGAACAAGCACTCTGGATTCTGCTTCACGTCGTCGAGCGCGGTGTTTCCGGATAACATCGATTGCGATGATGACACGACGACGTTGAAATTAGGAGTAAACCCGCGCGCAGATCGACTATTAAACGCCGAAAATGTGGTTTTAGAACACGAGAATAGAAGGAAAGAAAATGAACATAGAGACGGCGACGCCGCAAACGAAAAAGAAGAAGTAAAGGATGAATATCATCAAAATAGAGCAGCCGTGCTGCGTTTAGCTGGATTATACCACTCGTCGAGAGGTGCGCACACGTATTTCATGAAAGCAGGAACGATAGAGTCGCGTCCAGACGCGCTGGTAAACTGCATACACTACGAAGATGCTGCTGATTTAGTTGTGAAAGTATTGTTGAGAGAGGATGCGCGAAGAAACGTCTTTCTCGGATGCGACGGACACCCCATCACTCGCGAGGACGTCGCCACTTGCGCTTTAGAATCTGGATGTTTCGAAGATGATGATAGCGAGGAAGGACAAAAGTATAGTAAGCCTAAGTTTACTAAAAGTGACGGTCCGGTTGGTCGGCGAATGACATGCGAAGGCACTCGGAAAGCGTTAGGTTGGGAGCCAAAGTTTAATTCGTTTCGCGAGTTTTTCGCGAAGGATGAGAACAAAGGCGAGGATAGTTTCGTCGAAGAAGCGTCTCCGTTCGGTTGGAATCATTCGACGAGAAAATCTTAACTAATACGAGTAATAATACGAGCGTACAATATCGACTGCGTGCGCACGAGAGAGTACTCGTAAGTATTCGTTTCGTTTGGTGCTTTTTTTTTTCTTCTGTGTGAGCACACCTTCGGCTGTTCGGTGAACAGTAGGAATCTCTTCTTCTTTTGGCCTGCGCGCCTGCCTGAAAAAATTCCAAGGCTGTAAAAACAAGAACCTCCTCCTCCACTTTTACGCACACAAAAAGCAAACAACTCCAATGTCTGCTATTCAATTTTCATCCCGCGCTGCCGTTGCGCCGAAGATTTCTTTGAAGAAAACTTCTAAGGTTTCCGTGAGAACCGGCGTTCGTGCGCAAGCTGTCGCTGCGCGTAAGTGTTAGCCGTATCGTTTTCCGAATGCTTTTTTTTCATTTTAGCGCGATTTTTCGTCGATTTTTGTAAGTGGAATACAAAGGGGGCGAGGAACAAAAAAAACAAGAATTTAGAGAGTTTGCGGAGAGTAATCATCTCCGCTTCTGCGCGCGATTTCTGAGTGAATGAGAGCGAGGAACGCGGATGAAACGGAAGGAAATCACGCGCGAAGATGTTTTCTTCGTTCGATTACCACTTTTTTATCCGTATTCCACGTTCGCGCGCGCAGAAGCGAGAGCAGTTTCCGATTGTTTTTTTTTCGTTAATCTATCCTGAAATTCTCACACTCCTCGAGAGGGAGGGAGCGAGAGCCAGAAAGCGTGGTTTTTGGTGAAACAAAAAAACCAAGGAAGAAAAAAATTTGGAGGGAAGATAAGATGAGATAAAACAAACCGACGATTTGGGAAAAGGAAGATGTGAATTTCTCCCTCGCGCTTCCCCGTTCTCTTTCTCGTCGACGAGAGTGAAGGAACAAAATAGCGCGCACTCACGAACCAATAACTGACCGATGTTTTCTCTCGTTTCTTTAATCGTAAACAGCGGCTGGTGTTTCCGCCGATGCCATCCAAGACTCGATCAACTCTATCCGATTCTTGGCCATCGATGCCATCAACAAGTCCAACTCCGGTCACCCGGGTTTGCCCATGGGCTGCGCGCCGATGGCGTACGTCTTGTACAGAGAAGCGATGAACCACAACCCGAAAGACTTCACGTGGCCGAACAGAGACAGATTTGTCTTGTCTGCCGGTCACGGCTGCATGTTGCAATACTCTTTGATGCACTTGACTGGCTACCCGTCCGTCACGCACGATGACTTGAAGAACTTCAGACAATGGGACTCCATGACCCCGGGTCACCCGGAGAACTTTGTTACCGACGGTATCGAAGTTACCACTGGTCCGCTCGGTATGGGTTTTTGCAACGCCGTTGGTTTGGCGTTGTGCGAAAAGCACTTGGCGGCGAGATTCAACAAGCCGGATGCCACTTTGGTTGACCACTACACATACGCCATCATGGGCGATGGTTGCAACATGGAAGGTATGTCTGGCGAAGCTGCGTCTTTGGCCGGTCACTGGGGCCTTGGCAAGTTGATCGTCTTCTACGATGACAACAAGATCTCCATCGATGGTCACACCGACATCTCCTTCACGGAAGATGTCTCCGCGAGATACGAAGCGTACGGCTGGCACACTCAACACGTCGTTGACGGTAACACCGACATCGACGCGATCCGCAAGGCGATTGAAGCCGCGAAGAAGGACCCGAGACCGTCTTTGATCAAGGTTTCCACCTTGATTGGGTACGGTTCCCCGAACAAGGCCGACACTCACGATGTGCACGGCGCTCCGTTGGGCAAAGACGAAACCGAAGCCACGCGTAAGAACTTGAACTGGAAGTACGGCGAATTCGAAATCCCAGAAGCCGTCCAAAAGGCCATGGACTGCACTGCCAAGGGTGCGGAATTGCAAGGTGAATGGAAGAAGGTTGAGTCCGCGTACGCTTCCAAGTACCCGGAAGACTATGCCGAGTACCAATCCATCATCACCGGTAAGTTGCCGGCTGGCTGGGCTGACGCTTTGCCGAAGTTCACCCCGGAAGACAAGGGTGTCGCTACCAGAATTCACTCCCAAACTGCCTTGAACGCGTTGGGTGGTGTCATTCCGGGCTTCATCGGCGGTTCGGCCGATCTTGCCCCGTCCAACATGACCTTGATGAAGCAGTTTGGTGACTTCCAAAAGGACACTCCGGCTGAACGCAACATCAGATATGGCGTCCGTGAACACGGTATGGCGGCTATCGCCAACGGTATCGCGTTGTACGCGCCGGGTTTCATCTCCTATTGCGCGACCTTCTTTATCTTCTCCGATTACTGCAGATCCGCGATGAGAATCGCTGCCTTGTCTGGCGCCGGTACCATCTACGTCATGACCCACGATTCCATTGGTGTCGGGGAAGATGGACCGACCCACCAGCCGATCGAGCACTTGGCCTCCTACAGAGCTATGCCGGGTATGCTCATGATGCGCCCGGCCGACGGTAACGAAACCATGGGTGCGTACAAGATCGCCGTTGAAGGCGCCGCCAACAAGAGACCGACGACTTTGGCCTTGTCCAGACAAGTTGTTCCGAACTTGGCGGGCACCACCATGGAAGGCGTCGCCAAGGGTGCGTACGTCGTCCAAGGTGAAGCCGCCGGTGCCCCGGTTGACTGTGTCTTGATGGCCACTGGTACTGAATTGGAGTTGGCGTGCATTGCTGGCGAAAAGCTCGCCGCGGAAGGCAAGAAGGTTCGCGTTGTCTCCATGCCGTGCTGGGAGTTGTTCGAAGAGCAAGGCGATGCGTACAGAGAGTCGCTCATCCCGTCCGACTGCAAGTGCAGAGTTTCCATCGAAGCTGCCTCCACCTTTGGCTGGTCCAAGTATGCGGTCAAGTCCATCGGCAGAGATGGCTTTGGCGCCTCCGCCCCGGCCCCGACTATCTACAAGGAGTTTGGCATCACTGCTGACGCAATGTATGCCGCGGCGAAGTCTTTGTTGTAAATTTTTGTTCGCGAATAGCAACGAAAGTAACAACATTAACAGTAACAGCGAGCATAAATGTGGTGTAGAGAAGGATAATATTATATATATATAAAAGAGAAAAAGTACTCATTCTATTTTAAGATCACGCGCTCGAGAACCTAATATTGAGCAATTACTGTATGCATCTCACCCTTTATTCCAAAAAATTTGCTTCCTACGCATCCCCCGCCTCCTCCTCGGGAAACAACGCGTCGACAAACGATACCGGTTCAAAAACTTGTAAATCTTCCATGCTTTCTCCAACGCCGACAAATTTCACCGGAATTTTCATCTCATCGACGACGGAGATGACTGCGCCTCCTCTCGCAGTGCCGTCCAACTTCGTTAAAATAATCCCGGTCACGCCCAATTGTTGACCAAACTCTCTCGCTTGATTCAACATGTTCAAACCAGTTGTACCGTCCAAGACTAACAAGACTTCGTGTGGCATCGAAGACTCTCTTTTTTTAATCGAATTCTTCACGCCGACCAGCTCGTCCATAAGATCCAAGTTTGTGTGCAGCCTTCCCGAAGTGTCTGCTAAAATAACATCGATATCACCCATAGCGATTGCTTCATCCACCGCCTTGTACGAAACCGCTCCAGGTTTTGTGTTTGGCGGACTTTTAGACATACTCGCTCCCGTACGATCTGCCCACGTTTGTAACTGTTCTGCTGCAGCAGCACGAAACGTATCACCCGGCACCATCATAACTTTTGCGCCTGCGTTTTTATACCAGTTTGATAACTTTCCAATAGTCGTAGTCTTACCGCCACCGTTCACGCCAATGATAAGAACGCACGTCGGGATCTTCTCGTCCTCGGAAACATTCATTTTCGTCGGATCACCTCCATCGTTCACGAGAATGTTAACTATAGTTTCTTTCAACGCTCGCTTACAATCCTCGCCAGTTTTAATCTTTCCGTCTTCCACGAGCTCGCGGATGGTATCTAAAACTTTTCCGGCCGTCTTCGGTCCAAAGTCCACCGATAACAACGTCTCTTCCAATTCATCTAAAGTATCGTCTAAATCTTCCAATCGCCATAAGCCTAAGATTTCATCCATGTACGATAATTTCTCTCTGGTTTTTGAGGTTCCCGAAATCACGCGGTCAAAGTCCGACTGCGTCTTCTTCTTTAAAACAGACGTCAACTTGGACAAGGAAAAGCCCGAGAGCATAATCACTCTGTTCCCTCTTTTTCCCGGCAAAGACGAAGAAGAATAAGATTGGTTGAGACCACTGCTTCTGCTCGTGTTTTTGTTATTGTTATTATTAGTGTTAGTATTCATTTCTCTTTTTTCTCGTCCGTATCGTTGCATCGCGCGCGCTGCAACACTTCTTCTCATACCGGTGGATGTATCTTTTTTTTGCATTTTTGTCGTCGTCTTGTTGTTGCTGTGCATCCCGCTCTTCGTCTCCATCGCGGACAGAGCAGAAGCAGCAGAAGAAATCATCATCATTATCGCGATATTGATAGTCTCTCTCTCTCTCTCTCTATATATATATTTATATATATTTACGAATGGTATGCGTGTGTGTGTGTGTGTGTGTGAGGGAGCGACGAAGCTGCTTTTGAGAGATATCTTTCTGTCTCTGTTTCTCAATAATACGAGTAAAACATCCAATTTTGGATTTTTTCTCAGCACACGGGGAAAAAAAAAGCTCCTCTGCCCACCTTCCAGAGAGAGAAACCGCACAAAGAAACGCGCAAAGAAAGTAAAAAATGTTAGCCAATTCGAGCGCTGGAGCGATGATTCACACGCAATCGAACGCACTCGTGACGTCGAAAATACGCGCCAGGAAAACTCCAAAGTTAATCCGTTCGCGCGTTGCATCGAACGCGATCGCGGGTAAACCGGTTCCGCCCGAGGTACGGAAAAAAATTTTGCTTTTCATCGCCTTTTTACGCTTATTTATCCCCCGACGGCTGCGAAAAGAGGAAGATTTTATCTCATCTCGTGGTCCTTTTCTTTCATCATCGGCGCGTGCTCTCGAAGAGAGACGAACACGACGTCGCGCTTCGCGCATAATCTACGGATGGACGTGGCGTCTGCTATGCGAAACTAAGCTCAATGCTCTCTTTTCTTACTTCAAAATCATACCACATCAAATAGGACCAACCTTCGCCGTTTTCGTTCGAAATCGAACTCGACCAAGTCGAGTCCGTCATGGCAAAGTTGCAAACGCCCGTCAGGTTAGCGACGTACGTCGCCGGTGTCTCTTTAGCGACCGCCACCGGGGGTGCTTTGGGTAGCGCGACTAAGAATGCGGTCGTAAAAACCGGGACGGCGTTAGTCGCCGGCGCTGGTGCCGCGTATGGCGCGTCAATCGTGGATAAGAAACGTTTCACTGCGGCCCCGAAGGCGTTGTGGAACGAATTGAACAACCGGAACCCGTTGTCGGTGGACGCGTCTGAGGTCCAAGCAGTTGGACAAAGGTTTGGGATCAACAACATTGGCATGCAATGCCCTAGAGAAATCTGCGGTTTGTACGATGCGTACTTGTCGTCGTTGATTCCCATGGGCGATGCGCCGGTCAAAGGTTGGGAGCCGGAAGCTTTGCGACAGTTTCGGGAAACTTTAGGATTGGAGGACTCGGAAGCCGCGCAGGCGCACTTGGAAGTCGGGAGAAGATTATACCGCAAGCGCATAGAGTTGGGAGATAAGGACACCGAAATCGAGTCGAGGGTGGAATTCCAAAAGTTGGTGTACATCTCGCAGATGACTTTTGGTGAAGAGAAGGCGCGATTTATGTTGCCGTGGAGACGCGTGTTTCGTGTGACTGACGCTCAAGTTGCACTCGCGCTTAAAGATAACGCGAGCCATTTGTTTCGCACATTTTTAGTCGAGAATGGAGCCGTCAAGAACGTAGATGCGAATGGGTTAGCAGAAGCGAAAGAGTACGCCAGTGGTGATTTGTTGTTGTCGGACGATATTGTTGGTGAAATTGTTCAATCCGAGGCGAGAGCGCACGTGGTTGAAATCGTTGAATCTGCCTCTGAAATTGCCAAGTTGAGAGGATCTGCTCGCGATGTCGATTCGGTCGAAAAGAAAATCGAAAGTGTTTTAGATTATAACGGTCGTTTGGAGCAAACTTCGAGTGCTTGCCCGGGTGTCGGTCCAGTGACTTTGTTTGGCGGCGAGTTTGACTCGGATACCAAAATCAACGAGTTGAAAGAGTTATTCAAGATTTTCGTCGAGCAAAAAGTCAAAGGCGGCGAGCTCTCTCAAGCGTGCTCGGCAAAGCTGGGCAAATTGCGATTAGTCTTTGGCTTAGGAAATAAGGAGGCGGATGCCATCACATTAGAAGCGACAACGAAGGCATACAGATTGGCGTTGAGAGATGCGGTCAAGTCTGGAAAACTCGAATCCACCGAGTCCCCCGCGAAAGTTTTGCAAGCTATGTGCGAAGCTTTACAATTTCCGCCAGAAGTTGCCGAAGGTATTCACACTGAAAACTATCGCGCCAAGTTGGAGGCTTTGTTGAAAGACAAGGTTCTCACGGATGAAGGCGCCGAAGATGCCAAGAGAGTGCGAAAACTATTGTGCATTCCGCAAAAGGTTGTTGATCAGTGCGAACGAGAAGTGCAAGGTGAAATCTATCGCGTTGCGTGCAAAACAGCGTTGGCTGTGCCCACGGAGTCCTTCAACGACGAGTTGAGAGGAAGAGTTCGCAAGACGAGGGAAAATGTGAGAATTTCGGACGAACTCGCGCTTGACATCTTAGGCCAAGAAACTAAGAGAGCGTTCATGGGGTACATCAAGGATTCCAAAACTAAATCAAACAAAGTGGACCAAATGAAAGAAATAAGGAAAATGGTATACTTCAACGAGGGCGTCATCACGCCGTTGGTCAACGACGTCACGAAGGGCAAAGCGGAAGCTGCCGCGGAAGAGTTGGCGAAACTCATGAAGGAGGCCCAAGAAGCCGCTGCGAAGGAAGAAGCCGAAGAAAAGGCCAAGGCTGAAGCAGAGGCGAAGGCCAAGGCTGAAGCCGAAGGCGCTGAGAAAACTAAGGAAGAGCCAGAAGATATCGCGGCGAGGTTCCGCGCGGAGCGAGCTGCTGCGCAGTCTTCTGATTCCGAAACAACTGCAGAATCGCCGAAGGAAGAGGAAAAACCCAAGGAAGAGGAGAAGTTCGAGGCCAAGATCGAAAAACCGCCGACGCAAAAAGAAATCACGCTCGAGAAAGAGTTAGATAACGTCACTAGAAAAGCCATGTACAAAGATTACCTCATGTTCTGCATGACTGGCGATCAAGTAAGCGCGCCAATGGGCGTGCGCATCACGATTGAGCGCGACCAGTCCGAGTTTACTCGTTTGCAGCAGTTGGGCGAGATCTTAGGATTGAACATGATGGAGATTGGGGAAGTGCACAAAGGATTGTCTGATAAGGCATTCAGAGCTCAAGCCGAGCAGATGTTGAGTGATAACCAAGGCTTGACCGCAGAGCGTGCTGAGAAACTCAAGGAAATTCAAAAGCAACTCAATATGCCGGATGAAGAAGCTCAAAAAATTATCAAGGGTATTACTGCAAGTAGAATGATGTCTGGATTGTCCACTCAAATCAATAGCGGTTCGTTGTCCGCGAAGGATATTCGAAAGATGGCAGAAGATGGCGTTGAATTAGCGAAGCAAATTCCGTTGACTAGACGTGTCGATCTCTTCAAGAAGAACGTCGAACGAAAGTTGACTTCTGGTGAAGGCATGGACAAAATTGAGGAAATTTCCAAGACACTCGTCCAAGATTTAGGTCTCGAGCAAGAAACTGCGGACAAGGAACTCATCAAAATTGCGAACGAGAAGAAGAAGTCGCAAATGGTTCAAGCAGTTGCTGTTTTGAGACAAAAAGATGCACCAAGCGTCATGAAGAGTTGCAGAAACTTGGTCGCCGCACAAGCGTTGGCCCCGGAATCGCAAAACTTGAACTGGCCGGTTGAGAGTGAAATCTTCGACGTGTACTCAGTCTATGCGAGCGAGGTCAAAGACCCGACCGAACTCAAGGCATTGAGAACAGTGTTAGGCTTGAGCGATGACAAGGGTGAAATGTTAGAAAAAGTTGTCGCAGAGGGCGGATTCAAGCTCGAAGCCGACGCGTCTAGTGAAGCATTATTTTAATCTGAACAAAATGAACCACAAAACAAAAATGAATAAACGCACAGCGAACTGTGCACCTTACACACACCAATTTCTATAAGCAATAAAGCAGCAGCAGCAGTTCGTACATGTTTTTACATACAACTTCTAACATATTTGTCTAAACCTCTATGTTTTTTCTATTTGCTAATGAAACGGAGAAAAAAAGTTTTGCAGTCTTCCAGGACGAACTTTCTTTCCAGCTTCGAGTTCTAACTTCAGACACATTCCTTCATCCAAGGGTTCCTCGATGAGATCGGGGTGAAAAATTCTAGCCAACATCTCAACGCCGTCAACTAATCTAGGCCCTGGTCTGGAGAATATTTTGTTGTTTAGAATGTACACCTCTCGATTCTTCACCGCGTTCAGATTCCACCAACCAGGTTGCGATGCTAACACTTCAACTTTCTCCAATGTCTTCTCAAAAGAGCCTTCGAAATTGATCAAGAGCACGTCCGGTTGATGCTCCAATACGCGTTCCCACCTGAGAGCCTCCGCTGGTACTCCTGGCTCTTGAAGCTCATCAATTCCTCCCGCAATCATTTTCATTTCCGGAAGCCAATGCCCTCCACTGATGAGAGGTTTGCACGCCTCCAAAGAAACGACGCGAGGACGTCTTTCGAAACCCGGTGCGACTTTCGAAGCGACGCGTCGTAATCGATCGCGAAGAAGTTTAACCGCGCGTTCAGCCGCGAAATCGTGACTAGCCGCGTTGCCAATCTGAAGCATGATCTCAAAAACATCCGTCAATGTGTGCGGGGCAATGGGCAGGACGCCTTTCATGTCGTTATCTTCCGACTCGTCGGCCCGAAGTCCCATGAAATCGGAATTATTCGAGTGTGCGGAATCTTGAATATCTTCTCTCCACGCACGAGCTTCGCGAATCGCCCAGGCCGTACTTCTGGGATCAACAAATTCGTCTAAGCACGACTCGCAAACGTCAGGAGCGAGAATAATCTTTGCGTTTGAGCTTCTCAACATGTTTATGTTTATCTCCATATTGTTTGGGCCGGAATGCCCAGACGCATCGCCTCGGTGCGAAGACCCATATCCTGAGCTCGAATGCATGGACTTGTTCGAAGAATCACCACCAAGAAAGTTCGACTTTCCGTTTCCTGCTTCATTTATCGAGCGCGAAGAGGTCATGACTGTATGCGCTCTTTGAACGCCTTTTGGATAATCGCACTCTGAAGTGATGCCGACGAGCCTGTGTTCCAAGCCTAGAGCATACACCATCTCCGTGGCGGCTGGCGAGAGACTACAAATGTATCCTTCAGAATCAGGTTCTGGAACTTTCACGAGCGCTGGAGCGTGATAATGACCACGTTTCATTGAGTTATACGCATCATCTCCAGATGTACCGAAATTGCTTCTCGAACGCATCTCTTTCTCGCTCAATAAATCGGCTTGGGAATGAATTCTGTGCAACGACCCAAAGCTCGCGTTCGATCGCATGGATATGTCTTGTTTGTGAGCTCCCGTAGCTTGCGCGAGTAAATTCATCGATCTTGACTTGAACATGTTAAAAGCTCCGGAGAGATTATTTTGGACTTCACTCAGAGTGGCTTGATGGTTGGCAAACGGACCACCTGCTGCGTTACTGGCACGACTCGGAGACATCCCAAACTCACCAGCTCCTCCCAACTCCATATCTCCTGAGGATAACCTTCTGGAATGTCCAGCTGCTTTGTAACGATCGTTCGGAACTCTGGAAAGGTCGTGCTCTGAATCTCTTCTCTTTATCATTGGCGGCTTCCCCCCACCGCCACCAACCCCGCCGTACAAATCGCTTCTCAGGGCGACTGTGTTGGAAGCTCCTCCAGCGTGATTGTTCAGATCGTTCATCGAAGGTCTTCCTCCGTTTCTTAAACTTCTAATTTCATTCACAACGTCTTCTTCCAAAGCTAATCGCTTCGCCGCAGTCGCTGCTTTTTGCGCCGCAATGGTAGCTTCTGCTCTTACAGATTTGCAGGCCTTTACGAAAGACAATGCAAACTTTGGATTCCCTCCAAAATGTAAGTGCACGTTCGATACGAGCACGTTGTTCCAGGCGAATCCCTCTCGCTTGTTCTTATTTCCACTACTGCCGGCAGTCCCATAACCAAAATTGTTGCTGTTGTTTTCGATCATGGTTGCACTCGTTGAGGAAGAGTTGGAGAACGTTCGTTCAAGAGAGAGCGATGAGTTCGAGGCACTATTAAAATTACTGTTCTTCTCTGAAGTGCTTCCACCACCTCCTTCTACAATACCGTTCTGTGCTCTATCATCCTCGACTGACGACGGCTTGACGTCATAGGTCGCTCTCCATCCAGAAATAGGAGAATTTGTATCGTCATGAGACCTTATCTTTTGCGGAATTTCACCAACAATTTCGTAGTGATGTAATCTCTGTCCTCGCACTACTTCTCCGGGAGGAAAAAGTGGATTTCCAATGCTGATTCTGACGTCTAAGTACCCTCGAGTTTCCGTTCGCGCAAATCTCGTCGCAAAGGGAGCTAATCCACACATATACCTAGGTTTTGATGAATCATGTGACGTCAGCGATTGGCTCAAAAACATCAAACCGCCGCTTTCTCCATAAACGACTCCTCCCGAGGAAGCGAAGGCGGTTACTCCCATGCGCAAAGGCCGGTTGTTCGTCAACGCATCGGCGTGACGCTCGGGATAACCACCAGGGAATATCACGCCCGCGATACCTCTCGGAAGCTCGTCGCCAGCGACTGGACTAAAAAATACAAGTTCTGCACCAGAGCGTTCTAACAAGTTGAGATTCTCAGGGTAAAAAAAGCAAAAAGCATCATCTCTCGCAACCGCGATGCGTACTCTTCCATCTGCTCGAATCGTTTTCGTGGGACTCGTAAGCATATTCTCCGCATCTCTTCTACTTTTACTACTAGCGCTACTACTACTGGCGACCATCGAATGTGCCGGACTAGAAGATCGTCCCCCATAGGTTGAAGAAGTTGCGCACGTCAACAAAGTTTCGTTGAAGTTTGTATCATCCGAAATGAATTCTGCGATGGAAAAATCCTTTGCTAATGCTAATATCGCGTCTATATCGACGGTATTTTCGAATATTTTGGCAATTTTCTGCATCTTCAGAGCGATGGACTCTTTGGAATTCGGTGATGCACCTTGTTGGGGTCCATTACCGTTCAAATGATAATGGTGATGATTGTTGTTGTAATACGACGCAGATTGATTTTGGAAGTCCTCCGTCGACGACGGCGTCTTTGGGGATCCATCGCCAGTGAATGAACTCGAGGAATTATTATTGGTGCTATTGTGGAGTCCACCATACTCGTTAGATGGTTGTAAAGACGATAGAGCGTTCCCATTCATGACGAGTAAGTTTGTATCCTTGGGAACCGCTCCACACATGACCACGTTTACATTCGACGATTTCATTGACTCCGACAATCGTTTCGCGTGTTGTAAAGACCCTACTTTGTTGAACACAACTCCGGCAATAGTGAGTTCGGTATCGAATTCTTGGTATCCTCTCGTAACTGCGGCTATCGATCGTGCCATCGAGTCACAATCGCATACTAATATAACTGGAGCTTTCAGCCACTTTGCCATCTGCGCCGTGGAACCGCTTTCAGAGTTTGGATCGTATCCATCAAATAGCCCATCGAGTCCATCGACTATGGCCACATCGCATTCGCTCGAGAATTTAGCTACAGTCGATATGTTATACTCTTTCGTCAGCATGATACCATCCAAAGAATGCGATGGTCGGTTAATCGCTCGTTCGTGTCTCAAAGGATCGTTAAAATCCGGTCCGACTTTGAACGCTTGCACTCGTAATCCTCTCTGTTCTAAAGCTGCCATCAGACCTATGGCCAGAGTGGTTTTACCAACCCCAGCCGAAGTTCCGCTGATGACTACGATCTTCATTCTTCTTTCACCTTTTTATCTACCTCGATACTTGGTGAAAGAAGAGCAGCAGCGCTTCTGCTTTTGAGCGTGTTTCGTTTTCGAATTCCACGGAGTGATATGTTGTTGTTGTTGTTGATGTTGATATGTTGTGTGTGTGTGTGTGTGTGTGTGTTCGCGCGTGTGAATGAATTCGATGAGGAGAATAAAAACAACGACGATTCCTTCTTTCTTTCTTCCTTCTCCTCTGTTAGGTTTACGTCTGCACGCGTTTTGCAAGAGAGAGAGAGAGAGAGAAATAGAGAGAAATAGAGAGCGAATTTTTTTCTCGCGCCTGGTTCTCTCTTTCTTTCTCTCTTTCTCTCTTTCTTTCTTTCTTGAGCAGCTCTTCCCCAAAAGGAAAAACAGACGGGTCTTGGGTGAGTGATGATGAAAGCACGAGGGAAAAGCAAAAAAAAAAAATAAAAACGCGAGCGGGTGGAAGAGGGAGAGAAAAAATTATACTCGTCACAAACAAAAGCACTCGTACAAGAGAAACATGTTTTCTTCTCTTTCCATGCGATCAGCGTTAGTTGGCACGTCGGTTCCAACCACGTCCACGAACAGTAGAGGTACGCGCATGCATCGTTCGCGTCGCGCGAAGCTCGCGCGAATTCCGGCGAAAATGCACCTTTTTTTTTCTTTCGGGCTCTCTCTTTTCACGACGACGAGCTTTCCCTCTTTTCTTTCGGGGGTCGATTTTATAAGCGTCGATGTGGGCGACCACGAAAAGGGAAATCGCGAGACATCGCTCAAAGGGAACACCGAGCGCGAATAAAAGTTAATAATAAGATTTCTCGGATATATTTCTATCGTTATGCTGAGTTACGTGCACTTTGAACGTTCGCACGTGCGCTTCCGGGAGCATCTTCGCGAATTCTAAAACCTCAACTCGAGGAGGGGCGAAGACGAGGGAGGTTTATCCACTCTCTTTTGGCAGCGAAAATTGCTTCTTTTTTTTACTCACAAAACACACTCTCTTTTCTTTTCCCTTTGAACACAGCTCAACAAAAGCAAACGGTCGTGACCACGGTCGCTCGCTTGACGCCGAAAGAGGCTAAAAGGCAGCAGCGCCACCGAAAAATCCGTTCCAGAGTTACTGGAACTGCCGACAGGCCGAGAATTAGCGTGTACAGAAGCAACCAACACGTCTTTGTGCAAGTCATCGATGACGACGCGCAAAAGACTTTAGTTTCCTTAGGTACGCAGAGTCAAGAAGTCAAAGCGGTCGTTGGTACCGAAGAGTGGAAGACTAAGACTGTGGCTGCGGCGAGTGAGTTGGGTAAAATGTTGGGTAAGAAGTGTGTCGATGCCGGCATCACTTCTGCGGTGTTCGACAGAGGAGGATTTTTGTACCACGGCAGAGTGAAAGCCGTGGCGGACGGCTGTAGAGAGGCTGGCGTGGCCATCTAAGAGAGTATTATATACATGTGTGTATATATATATATAAATATAGTAGTTAAATCTTGACCATCATCGTATCGGGAGAGATTTAGTTATGCTTTGTTGTTAATATTTCACAGTTCCTTTAGTCGTTTTAAATGTATTTCTCAAAGGTGTTCGCGTGTGTTTTTTTTGGATGAAATTAATTTTCGTCCACGCGTCTCTCTCTTTCGCTTTGGCTATTTTTTTTGCCGCCCTTTTTTCTTGTTTCGTCCCTCTGCCATCTGCCTGCTTGTGCGTGTCGCAAAAGTATCTCTTTTCTCTTTTATACGTATATTCAATCGCGATAGCGCTTCCTTCACTCTTTATCAACACGCAAATACGCACGCGTTTACATCACATCGAGTGAGGTTATTCCCTTTGAAATAAGATCGGGACAATGAGCGCATCACTTTTCAACACCAACTGTGCCTCAACGAGGACTAGCTTCACCTCCTCCTCCTCCTCTTCCTCTTCTTTGTCGATGAGAAGATTACAAACGACGACGACGTCTACTTCCCTCACGAACAACAACAACAACAATAACAACATTAGAAAGGTTCGTGGTGGAGGTGCAGCCGTCGTCGTCAGAGCGGCGTACTCGGAGAAGGACTTAGGTTCTGCTACCGTCAGAGGTACGGTCAGAAAGAACAACGAAGACAGATTAGCGGCGACGTTTAACCCAAGTCCGCAACCTGGGAAACCTTCGGTAATCATATCTACTTTTGATGGTCACGGAGGAGACGCCGTCTCGGATTGGCTCTCTAAAAATTTACATCAAACGATCACAAAGAACATGAACCCGGATAAATTTCCGTTGGAAGCGTTGACGGAAAGTTGCATAGAGTGCGATGAAGTCTGCATTGCGCCCCCGGAAGGTTTTTGGGCATCCTTCGGCGAACGTGGTATCGGCGGCGCCAAGTGCGGCAGTACTTTGGCTTTAGCGGCAATCGTTGATGGAAATAAATTGTGCACGGCAAACGTTGGAGATGCGAGAGTTTTGTTAATCAGAGACGGAAAAGCTGTGCAACTCTCCGTCGACCACATTCCGGACGATGAAAACGAGAGAAAAAGAATCGACAGAGGGAACCCAAACTTGAGAAAATCGATGGTTGAGTTTACGAATGGAACTTGGAGAGTTGGCGGCGTTTTAGCGCTTTCGAGAGCGTTTGGCGATTCTTTTTTGAAAACTTCAGGGAGATTTGAAGGCATTGGTGAAAAAAATGCTGATTACGGGTCTGGTTTTGGTTTGAACGCGGAACCGGATTGCGCATTTGAGCAACTTACGGAGAAAGACACATGGCTTTTGTGCGCCACGGACGGTTTATTTGAGAACGAAGAACGAGGCGGGGGTGGCGGTTTGAGCAACGAAAGGATCGCGGAAATGTTGAACGCGGCGACTTCCGATCCGCAAACCGTTGCCAAAGAGCTCATCGCCGCTGCAGTGAAAGGTGGCTCCACCGATGACATCACGGTTCAGTTGATGAAGCTCTAAATAAAATATGTTCATTTTTGTACCGCACGGCATAAAAGAACGAAGCTTTACGATAAAACACAAATTTTTGTTATAATATAAATCTAAGTGAAAAGTTACTTACAAAAACGCATGAGCTCGCTACTTGTTGTTTTCATACGTGCGTCGTCGCCGTATCGTTCACCAATAAACGACGTCCTTTCGTCGAATGTGCAAAACCACCGCCCCTGCCGCCTTTCTGAGCAGACTCGTGAACGATGACCGAATTCGGAAGCTCTTCGGATAGCTTCAATAAACACTCTCGCTCTTTTATCCACGAGTGTCTATTCGCTAAACCTTTGCTTGGCGGGCGAATGAACCCCCCTGGACGTCCCCAATCCTTAGCTTTACCTAAATACTTTTTGAAATAATATCCAGTACCAAAAGTGAAACCGTATACGTCCACTCGTGCGCACATGTGCAAAGCGAACGTGATGCCTGCCATCCCGTTACTCATCCAAGGTCGCCCAACATCCTTCGGCGCGTTTGTTTTGTGTACTTTCCAGTGCCCGTCGACGTACTTTTCCACCTTGTCTGGCATTTGTTCTAATCTACACTTTCCCTTCGAGTTTTGTCCCTTGTACCATTTCCCTTCCCGAACCACACAAATTTCTCCGTCCTTCTCGGCGAATCCCGAACGGTCGCGATTTTGGAATCGAAGTGTCGTCTTTGAACCGACGTCCTTCTCGTAGCCTTTGTGCGGCGCCTCGTTGAATCGGAACACCGCGGTGTGTGCGTCAATCTCGCCGCCTAAGTTTGAATTTCGCATCGTTCCCGCCGATCCTACAATCGCACACGTGCTAAAGTCGTGCAATACTTTCTTGTTCTTCTTGTATTTCGGACCTGCTTTCGGCCACTCTTTGAGCGGCGTCAAACACCAGTCTCCATCTTCTGGCTCTCTTGGCACGTCGCAATTCTCTCCGTCTGGGAAAAACACCGGACATCTGCACTTACCATCGATGCAAAACATTCGATCCCCTTTACAGTCCGATATAGAAGAGCAACTACCAAATGTCGGCGGTTTTGGTTTCGTATTTTTCTTCGCACTCGCTAACGCCAACTCGCTTATTTGTCCACCCAACAACACGCTCACAGAACTGGACTCTTCCTCTTCCTCTCTTTCTAATTGATCTAAATCGTCCGCCTCTGGGATTACGTCTAAAGATTTCCTGTTCTCAGTCGTGTATTCAATCGCTTCGTTTCGTTTTTCTTCCAGTTCATCGATGGCTTTTTGCACGTGCGACATACTCATCTCCGACATCGTGAATGCGAAGGAGGAAGAAGACGCATCGCCATACGCCGCATCGACGACGACGACGGGGACCGTCGTCGCGAATGAAAACAAAACGAGCAAAGCGCAAAAAGAAAGTGATGGTAATAATGATGACGTTACTGATGAGAAGATCGTGGGAATGCGTCGTCCTCGTCGCATACGACGAGTTGATGCTGTTTTCGTCGTCATCCTCGTCGCACAAACAATCTTCTTTCTTGTGATGATGTTTTTTTTGTGATGAAGCGTCGAGTTCTCTTATTATACAGGCGAACAGGCCGGGTATTTCATATGTGAGCGGTGTGTAAGTAGCAATTGATAGTATTATTAAAAGAAAGCGCGCGTGTTGAGTAGACACGACGACGACGTCACATTCTGAATTTCGTTAACGAAGAACATGTGCACTTTCAAGCTTAAGTGTGTAAAACAATTAGTCGTATCGTATGTACGTCAATCTTTCGCCCTCTCGCGTCTTCTTTTTTATTCCAACAAATATCCAGCCAAGAAGAACGCAAAGAACAAAGCCAAACTACCGTAAATCAATCTCGATTTTTCACCTTCGGTCATGCTGTTCGTTCCAAACCCGTAGCCTTGGTTTTGTTCGAAGCCAGCGACTTGTCTTCCGATGGATTTGAACTTTGACTTGGACGCGCCGCACACCGGGCAGTTCCAGTCCTCCGGTAAGTCTTTAAACTGCGTTCCGGCGGAGACTGGATAGAAGTCGTCCCCTTTCTTCGGTGAATATTGGTACATGCACGATTGGCATCTGTTTCGTTCGTTTCATGTGGATGATGAGAAAGAGAAGAGACATAGAGAGATATGGTGAGTATGTCAGTTAATGATTTACGCGATGGCGGATAGCGGGAGTGCGAGGATACAATCCACATATATTCTTTCCCTCTCTCAAAAACAAAAGAAGAACAAAAAGATAGCAAAACGTACTCGTGTTCGCCGTCGCCTATGACTGCAAATTTCTCCTCCAGTAAAGGGTTATCGCGATCCAACACGCCGCCTTTACCTCCCGCGTTCGCCGTCGGTTTAAACATGTATTCATCTTCCTCGTTCTCCGTCGCTCGCGCGACGACTCTCCACGCTGGAGATGATGATGATGATTGTGAAGAAGATTGAAAGGAAACGAAATTATTCGTTTTTGCACTCTTGCTGATTAAACCAAAGGAAGAGGAGGAAGTGGATTTAGAGGAAGAAGAGGTGGACGAGGAGGACGAGATGCGTCCAGCCGCCGCGACGGTTGAGGATGCTGCGATCGTAAACATTCTTTATTCTTTCGTTTTCAAGTTCTTCTTTTTATGGCGTTCTTTCAGTTGTTTTTGCTCAAGTAGGAGTACCCAAACTGCTTTTGCTGACATCATCAGTTTTTTTTTGGGCGCAAAAATAAAAAAATCAGCGGCTCACATCGATCAAAAAGCTTTCTCCCTCTTGTGCTTTTTCACAGAGCGAAGAAAAAAATTCACACACCTCGCGAAAAGAGGGAAAGAAACGGCTCACGCGAAGGTTGAAACGCCACTTATTGTCGCACATTTACTCTTTCACACATCAAAATGTCTCAAGCGCTCAGCTCATCCAGAGTGTTAACCAATGCCTCGGCGGTGCGTCGTTGTTTCCGTTTATTATATTTTTTTCTTCCTTTCTTTTGGGCGTGGTGGATTTTTTTTCTCCCGGGAAAAAAGCGTGCTCAATTCGAGTGACGTACGCATTGATGTGTGAAAGTAGAGAGAGAAGATAGAAAGTTTCATCGCGCTCGATGACATCTTCCGATATTCTCTGTGAACTGAAAGAGCATAATTCGCGTAACAAACGCAATTGTTTGCGAGAATTGTGCTTTTTCGGATCGCTTCATCGCGTGCTCGTGTCACTTCTCGCGCGTAATCTTTTTTTTACCTATCGCCGTCACACGCAAAATCTATCTTGTTCTTTCTCCCCTCAAGCGGAAGAGAGAGATTTTGCAGAGATGATAGGCAAGACAGACCGGACGACTTTTCGCGTCGCGACGAGTCTTCCCATTCCTTTCCCTCATCGCCAATACTCACCTCTCTCTTTACCTCTTTTTGTTCTCATCAAAACGTAATAATATTATTTATCAACAGCTTCGCGCCGGTTCCTCGAAGACGAAAGCCTCGAGAAAGAACGTCATCGTTCGTGCTGCCAAAGAAGAAGGAGCGCGTCAAGTCCCGTTGGAGAAGTACCGTAACATCGGTATCATGGCCCACATCGATGCGGGTAAAACTACTTGCACCGAGCGTGTCCTTTACTACACCGGTAAATCCCACAAGATTGGGGAAGTCCACGAAGGTGCGGCCACCATGGATTGGATGGAACAAGAACAAGAGAGAGGTATCACCATCACCTCCGCTGCGACGACGTGCGCGTGGAAAGACGCCCGCATCAACATCATCGACACTCCGGGTCACGTCGATTTCACTTTAGAAGTAGAACGTGCCTTGAAGGTGTTGGATGGTGCCATCTGCCTCTTTGACTCTGTTGCCGGCGTTGAGCCGCAATCTGAGACCGTTTGGAGACAAGCGGATAAGTACGGCGTCCCGAGAATTTGCTTCGTTAACAAGATGGACAGAATGGGTGCTAATTTTTTCAGAACTGTCGACATGATCGTCAAGAACTTGGGTGCTAAACCGCTCGTTATCCAAGTTCCGATTGGTGCCGAAGAGGAATTCGCCGGCGTTGTTGACTTGGTTGAAAACAGAGCCATTGTCTGGAACGGCGAAGAACTCGGCGCCTCGTTTGAATACCAAGAAATTCCGGATAACTTGAAGGAGAAGTGCGCGGAAATGAGATCTCAACTCATTGAAACTGCGGTCGAACAAGACGAGGATGTCATGATGATGTACTTGGAAGGCGAAGAACCGAGCACTGAAGACTTGAAAAAGTGCATCCGTAAGGGTTGCATCAACTTGGACTTTGTCCCGGTTGCGTGCGGCTCTGCGTTCAAGAACAAGGGCGTGCAGCCGTTGTTGGATGCTGTCATCGATTACCTCCCGGCGCCGACCGACTTGCCGGACGTCAAGGGTAGCGCTGAAGGCGACGCCGAGAAAGTCATGAAGAGAAAGCCGTCGGACGATGAACCGTTCGCTGGTTTGGCCTTCAAGGTCATGGCGGATCCGTTTGTCGGCTCCTTGACTTTTGTCAGAGTCTACTCTGGTGTTATGGAAAGTGGATCTTACGTATACAACTCCGTCAAGGGTAAGAAAGAACGCGTTGGTCGTATGATGGAGATGCACGCGAACGAAAGAAACGACGTAAAAACGTGCAGAGCTGGTGATATCATCGCCATTGCTGGTTTGAAAGATACCACTACTGGTGACACTTTGTGCGACGGCGACAAAACCATCGTTTTGGAAAGAATGGAATTCCCGGATCCAGTCATCAAGGTTGCCATCGAGCCGAAATCCAAAGCGGATTTGGAGAAGATGTCTAACGGCTTGGTCAAGTTGGCCGCGGAAGATCCCTCTTTCCACTTTACTCGCGACGAAGAGACGAACCAAACCGTCATCGAAGGTATGGGTGAATTGCACTTGGAAATCATCGTCGACCGATTAAAGAGAGAATTCAAGGTTGAAGCTGACGTCGGTGCGCCGCAAGTTAACTACAGAGAGTCCATCTCCAAGCCGGCGAGCATCAAGTACACGCACAAGAAGCAATCTGGTGGTTCCGGTCAATACGCCGACGTTCAAATCAAGTTTGAACCGCTCGAGCCGGGATCGGGCTTCGAGTTTGCCACTGACTTGAAGGGTGGTTCTGTCCCGAAGGAATACATTCCGGGTGTTGAAAAGGGTTTGAAAGATTCCATGATGACTGGTGTCATTGCTGGTTTCCCGGTTGTCGATGTTCGTGCCACGTTGTTTGACGGCGGCTACCACGATGTCGATTCCTCCGTTATGGCTTTTGAAATCGCCGCCAAGGCTGCGTTTAGAGAAGGTATCCCGAAATGCGCGCCGAAGCTTCTCGAACCGATGATGCAAGTCGACGTCGTCTGCCCGGAAGAATCTATGGGTGATGTTATCGGTGACTTGAACAGTAGAAGAGGCCAAATTGGTGAACTCGGTGATAAACCGGGTGGATTGAAGACTGTCTTGTGCTACGTGCCGTTGGCGGAAATGTTCAACTACGTTTCCAAATTGAGAGGCATGACGAAGGGCAGAGCGAACTATTCCATGAAGCTCGCGAGATACGAGCCGGTGCCGATGAACATTCAGCAAGAGCTTCAAAAGGCCAAGGCTGAAAAGTCCGCCGCTTAAGAACAAATTCTCGTGTAAATTTTTGTTTGTGATGAGTGAAGCGTAATATTAGAAAGAGAGAGAAAAAAAGCGATTTCTACTAGAAGAAGAGATTATATATGAGTGTATTGAAATATCTTTTTGGATATATAATTTGATTTAAAGCAATACCACCACCCGTAACTAAACTAATTAGCGAGAGAGACTCGGGCTCATCGTCGCGGCGTTGTCGTTCTGATTCCTCCTGGCATTGAAAGCCTCCTCGTTCCTTTGCTCGTGGTCCTCTTCGTCTTTGCGCTTGACCCTCTTTTCTTTTCGTCGTCGTCTTTGATGTCGGCAAACGAGAAAAAACTTGCACAAAAATACAAATAACACACCCAACGAAGTTATGAATACGAACGCAAAGTAAAAAGGAATCATTTTCTCACTAATTCTAACATCGAGCAAAGGAAAACTGCAAAAGAACAAAAAGCAATACAACACGGATGGATCTCTCGTTTTATTTTCCTCTTTTCTTGTTTCTCCTTTTTCTCCTCCTTGTTTTCTCGCGTTCTCCTCGTTCAAAATACGAACGTACGTCTGGCTGTCTTCTCGCTCGCACTCTTTCATGGCGAGAAGCGTTGTGACGGATGCACCGTTTTCAATGAAGAAAGCTGCGCACGCTTTCATGTCAAACGTGAAGAGTTCTTCGCTGGTGAGTGTTTTTCTCGAGAGGATGAGAGTGTCAATCGCAGATGCACAAATCGTACAGGCTTCCCCATCATTAGAAAGTATATCACTTCCGCACGATGAACGCAGGGGTTTAGTATTACCTCTCTCGTCATCATCGTCGTCGTCGTTACCTTTCGTAACAACAGCATTCGCTTCAGTTAATGGACAAGACGACTTCTTCAAAGTTGTTTGTTGGGCTTTGGTAAACATATCCACGGGCAGAAGGAGAAGAAAGAAAATGAAGAAGATGTGATGCAGCCGCATTACTGGCACGGAAGTGAAGGCGAGGAAGAAAAAGTTCGTCTTCTCTTCCTTTTTCTTTTTCTTCGTCGGCGTCATCGCCGTTAACAGCTGCTTAAAGAAGAGAGAGCCGTGGCGTTGGTAATTTTTTTTATCTTGTTTACCCCTCGTGTATTTTTGGTTCTTTCTTTTGTGATGTTGATCATTGATGAGGATGATGCAAATCTTCATTTTTATTTTGTTGCAATTTCCCCTGGTCTGGCTCTCATGTATGCCTCCTCCTCCTCCTCCGTTCTGCATCGTAGTTGTGATGCTACTTGGTCAACACAGAGAGGAAGAGCACGAAGACAGAGAACTACTCTCGTCGCTTCCACATCATCATCTCCTTCACCTTCTTCCGATATTGCGGGTAATCCGTTCGAGCAAACCAGCCAAGCCGCGTCGGAGAGGCAAGATCTCTTCAACGACATAGCACCTGTGTACGACCAGTTGAACGATGTTTTATCTTTAGGCTTACACCGCGCGTGGAAGCGAGCGACGGTGAAATGGTCGGAAGCGAAAAAAGGAGATACGGTTCTGGACGTCTGTTGCGGTTCTGGCGACATCGCGCAGAGGCTTTCGGATCGGGTTGGTGATGAAGGAACGGTGTTTGGTTTGGACTTTGCGGAAAACCAGCTGAGACGTGCGGCGGAAAAAATGGAAGAGAAGACGCCAACCACGAGTAACGAAACGAATACGGCGAAAATTACCTGGGTGCAAGGCGACGCTTTGGAATTACCATTCGAAGACGACACGTTTGATGCGATCACGATGGGATACGGGCTAAGAAATGTGAGGGATATTCCAAAGGCATTGTCGGAGTTGAAACGCGTAGCAAAAAGCGGCACGAAAGTTGCCATCTTAGATTTCAACAACTCCAGAGACGAGACAACCAATCAAATATCTGGTTTCATTCTTGATAACGTTGTTGTGCCGTTCGCAAAAATGAACGACGTCGAGGCAGAGTACAAATATTTGAGACCAAGTATTGAGAGATTTCCAACTGGACCAGAGTTGGTTGATTTAGCTTTAGCGGCGGGCTTCGAAGAAGCGACGCATTACGAACTTCAACCGGGAGGGTTAATGGGGTGTTTAGTTTGCCAAGTTTAGTAGCTTTATAGTTGTATGTTATTTATTATTCATTCTGCACTGCTTTTTAATGCTATAATTAATCGGTGTTTAAACGCGAGTACAGATGGTTGTTGTCATAACAACGTGTATACATCACACTACAAAAAAAGTGGCTACGAGCGCTTTGCTGCTTTTCTATAAAAATAATATTCTTTGTGTTGTACAGGAATCTTTCTCTCTCTATCTCTTTCTTTCTTCTCTTCACTACTTGATCAATGACTTCTTCTCATCCTCAGTGACGTGCTTGTCGCCAACTTTCGTAGAGGAATTATCGAAATCCGTGATGGAGTCCGTCATCAAGATGTTTGGAACGAAGATGAACGTCAAAGGAATTGCGAGAAGTGGCATGCAAATACCACAAACCAAGATGAGATTCGGCAAGTTATCCCAGTTGCAACTTCCCGAAGTTAAATCGGTTTTGATGCCCGCGTAATCCATCGCAAATGTCCCGAAAGAACCACTCAAAGACCCCCCTAAATTCGCAAAACTGGCTAAAATGGCAAACATTGTCGTTTCTAAATTTTTTGGACACATTTTCGCAATCAACACTACCGATGGCATGTACGCCATCATGCCAACGATAGATTCTAAGACTGCATCGCCAAACATATAAAACGCCTTATCGGGAATGCTCAAGTAGTCAACATTCCATCGCTTCACGATTGCGTAATCGAAAAACGAACCGAGCGACGAAATCATGCTCGAAATCCAGAAAGCCTTTCGCAAACTTCCTTTCGAGAAGAAGATGTTGAACAACCAAATGCCGATGATTCCAGAACATTGCCCGACGATTGACGTGTACACGGTGAAATACACGTAGTCAAAGTGTGGCCCACCAGGATTACATTTTTCATCGACGGTGAACCAATACGTCATGGCTCCACCAAAAGATACCGATAACACGGAGGTGATGAATAAGAAAAACGTCGCCTTTGCCAACTGCCTCGGCAAAAAGAAAAATATCAACATCGACAAAAGTACGCACGAAATCAAAGTGATGGACAAGATTGTACTCTCATCTAAACCGACGATTTGAATGCCAGCAATGATAACACAAATCACACCCATTAAGATAGCCATCATGTTCATCGATCGTTTCTGTCGATTCGCTTTCTTCGTTTCTTCGTCTTCGTCTGCGAACGTCACGGATTTCTTCGCATCACCTACTCCCATTGCATCGACTTTGTCGCCTTCGTCGTCTTCGCCGTCGTCAACGACAACCTCTCCTTTTTTGGTTCTTTTCACTTTCAATTCAGGCAACAAGCCGCTGGCCGAGGTGAGAAAGCATTGCACGGCAAAGGGCAATGCCATCCAAAAGAGAAGATGATAGTTTTCATCTTTAAGCGCGATGTAGGATAACACCGTCGCTAAAATCCCACCCAATGTAATGTTACCCCACACGTACGAAACCATAGACGCAGAGTGATTTGGGTTGTATCGCATGGCTTCAGCGTATTTCCCTTCAGTGAGTAAATCCGCGATGGCGACTTGCGCGTTGATGAGCGTCAAGCCGGCTATGTAATACAAACCGTTCGATCGATCAAACTTATACGTGGCGACGAAGTAAATCGCGCATGATCCGACTAAAGACGAAGCGGCAATGTACCATCTTTTATTGTACCCAAAAATAGGAAAACCATCGCTAATCATCCCGATCAAAGGCTTCACGGTCCACGGAAACGACGCGACGATGCCGTATTTTTGCATCTCAATCGCGGTCAATTTCAAGTACTTTTGCGCGTAAGGGAGTCCACTCGATCCAACCAAGCCAATCATCGCACCTTTCACACCAAACATCACCGAAATGATCATGAAAACTAAAGGCCATCCGTAAATGATGATCATTTTTCTCATGTAGTAATAAAACTGCACGAACGGGTTGTAATAGGAAATGCCGCAACATTTCGTCGTTTTGTACTCCGTCAAGTCGACCAAAATGCGTTTGGTGTCTTCCTTTCTCGGCGCCTTATTCTTCCTCCCTCGAAACATCTTCCTTTCTAATCACTATGGTTTTCGAGAGAGATTCTTTGCGTGTTTTCAAAGCGTGTGTGTGTGTGTGTGTGTGTGTGTGTGTATTACGTATGTCTTCTCTCGTTTGATGAAGAATAATGAAGCGCACCACCCCGCGGCGGGAAAAGAAGCTGATGAGTGAGTGAGTGAGTGAGAAGAGCTGTTTTTTGAGAGTTTTTGATGCTCTTTTTTCCCTTGTTTTTGAGAAAAATGGCCCCCCTCCTCCTCTCGCCCAGCCCGCGGCCTTTTTTTTTGGTACTTTTCCTCGTGCCTTCAAACACACAAAACACATTTTTCCTCATTGCTCTGAGCACCCACAACACACGCCTCCGTTGGTGTTTTGCTTCTCTTTCGTTTCTGATATATAATATATATATATATAAACGATATAAATAAGGTAACCATACGTAATATAATGGGCGGGTACAAGTACCGAGTTGGAACGCACAGCGGCGCTTCCTCGTCCAATCCAGAGTCCGCGCAGTTGCTCAAAAATGAAAATGGAGCCAACACCGCTTCCAACCGATCTTCGTCGTCGTCGTCCTCGTCGTCGTCGTGGAGTTCCAAAGTAGTCGCGACATCGGTCGTCACCTTTGTTGGCGTCTCGTGCGTCATGGCCGTGCAACAAAAGATGGGTGGTAGCACTGCTGATGCTCAACATCATTCATCTTCTTCAGCCGTCGCCCCTGAACCCGGAGTAGAGACTTCTCCCGAAGCGGGCCTGTTCGCAAAGACCGCGGGCTGGATTCGTGATTTCACCTCCCGGAAAGGGAAAAGCGACGAGGACAACTTGGCGTCTTTGTTAGGCTCGGAACACTACACGCTGAAAGACGTCGCGGATTCTTTCCGACAGTTGGAATACGAGAGAGATAAAACGAGAGGCCAATCGAACAGTCTCCACGTTTTCTCCTGGACTCCTCAAGCCGGATTCGAGATGTTTGACTTGGGACCGACCAAAGAAGCGGCGATGAAAGACGCCTCCATCGATCGTTGGCAAAGACCCGGTTGGACGTTTGATTTCATCAAGATGGGTTTACAAACTTATTTTCCGAAACGTTTCGACGGTGTTCACGACCCGAGGCCGTTTCGAGTGGTCATTTCGCATGCGGATTACCAAACTATTCCGTGCTCCAACCCAAACAACAACAAAAAATGCGCCAAACTTCCCGCGCCAGTGTTCACTTTCGGGTCTGTCCCGACCCACGTCGACAGAAAGATGGAGAATTTGAAGCAAATGCCAACATTTTCTACTCTAGAGTGCTTGTGGGGCCACATGATGGCGAAGAGCGAACCGGAGCATGGTAAGTGCAGATGGTTTGTGCCGCAGACAAAATACGAAGGTCACTGCGAAGATAAATCGAAAGAAAACTGGTCGTTTCTAGATGCCGGAGAAGTGCAACTTTGGGACAACGTCCCTTTCAACACGTTGACGCCGAAAGTCGTGTGGAGAGGCGCTGATTATCCTTTCGTCGCCGCGTTTTCGAAAGACGATGCCGGACAAACCGCGGCTTTGTTCTTCAAAAGAAACGCGCGCTTGCATTTGCAGGATAAATCCCCAGCGAGAGTCATCGAGACTATTGGTGAACAAAATCTACCACCGAGATTGCACGCGGCGCTGTTATCGAAAGCTGAACCGGATTGGATCGACGTGAAATTCTTGCGACCGAAAGTTATCCCCGGATTTGGTGATATCGATGATCAGTATAAAGGTTTGGAGACGGTTGAGCCAATGACCAAGTGCGAAATGGCGAGGTACAAATACCACATCGATATTGGTGGAAACGGCGGAACCACGTGGCAAGGTACGATCGATAAATTAGCCATGCCCGGTTTACTCTTTCACCACGATTCCGGGATGAAGGACCACTTTCACGACGAGTTGAAACCGTGGGTGCATTACGTTCCGGTGGCGGTTGATTTGACCGATTTGAAGATCAAATACGAATGGGCGGAGCGCAATCCAGACAAGGCGGAGAAGATTGCCAAAAATGGTCAAGAGTGGGTGCGAAACTTTATCAGCGAGAAAGGTATGGAGGAGCAAGTGCAGAAATACTTCGTCGAGCCGATGACGGATTACATAGCTAAATACGACGACGATTGCGAAGTGTGCACGAAAGAGCGCATGTCGTTCGCCCAGAAGGTGCATGCGGTGACGGATGGTTCGATGAGTGCGGCGAAGATGAGTTGGTCGAAACGAAACGAGTTACAAAAGTAAAAATTTTGTTTTGTCACGTCATCCATCAACTTCGCGCGCCATCCATCACTGTAAATTCGTTAAAACATGTAGTAGCTAAAATTAAAGAACAACAACAACAACAACAACGACAACAACAACAACATTTAAGTACTAAGTAAGTAAATTTTTTTATCAAATACCATTAATCAACAAATACATGAATACCTACTAATAATGTATCACGCATTACTTTTTGACGACGCGCATCATCCCGTATACCATTAGTTTTCGTTTGAAAGCGCGCTGCATTCGCTCGAGGCAAATGATATCGCGCAACGTTTTGTACCAAATTTTTGGTCTCGTAAATACCGGGAGAGGATCGTAAACGCCGGCCCAAATCGAGTGTCTCCACGAGACGATCGTTTGTTTCGTCCAATCATCCAGCGTAACGGTTGCTCCTGGATTGCACGCCTCGACGAGTCTACCGTATTCTTCAATGGAAATGAAATACGGGTGCGCCCACTCGTCGTACAAAAATTGGAGCTGCGACTTTTCTACCTTTGTCAACGCCGGCGGCGTCTCGCGTTGACACCAAGTTGCTAGAACCAAAGTTCCTCCTGGTTTCAAAACTCGCATCATCTCCTCTACGTATTTTTTCTTGTCTGGCATGTGCTCGCCACTCTCGCAGGCCCAAACCAAATCGAATGAGTTATCAGCGAAGGACATGTTCAGAGCGTCCATGACTTCAAATTTAGCGTTTGGAATGTTTTGATTCTTGGCTAAATCGTTCGCTCTCTTCGCTTGTTCTGGACTCAAAGTGATTCCCGTGACTTGAGCTCCACCACCGATGCATTCAGATGCCAAGCGTCGACTGGCTCCTCCGATGCCACACCCGACATCCAAAACCGACGTTATTTTTGATTTCTCCGCTTTGGAGAACTTGAACATTTCATCCACGAAGTCTTCCTTCGCTTCGATAAAGTCTTTGACCTTGTGTCCGAGAAGAGTTCCTGCACCTTTCGCTAAATCTTCGTCGTTGTAATATCCTAAATGAATGTGCTCTCCCCAATAATATTCGAGAATCTCTTCTTTGGTCCACGCGTCATATTCATTACCGACGGTATTCTCGCCTTCGACGTAGATTCGCGAAGGCGTATCTAAAACGTTTTTAATTTTTACTAAACTGGCGGCGAGGAGGAGTCCTCCGAAAGAATACGCCGCTTGCGAGCCGTGGCTAATGTTTCTGCAATATTCTGCGATGAAACTCCGCGAGTTTGCTTGCGCGTGCGAAGGCACCGCGATGAAACCTGCAATTTTTTTGCCCGACAGCTCCGTCGAGGCCGAAAGTTGACCCAAAGCTTCTCTGCGTAAAGTAGCGACAGGGAGTGCCCGCTGCTGCTGCTTTTGTTCATCAATTTGAAAAACTTCAAATGCGGCGCTATGCTTTCCTTCGTTGATTTTTGTATTCGCGGCATTCGCGGCGCTTCCTAAAGCTATCGTTCGACCTCTTTCTCTCTTTCTTCTTCGTCTTCTATTATTAGAAAAAGTCGTTACGAATCGCGATGAAGAAGAAGAAGAAGAACCGTTGAATTCTGACGCGCGAATACGAGCACAACCGGCACGTAACTGTTGATTCAACGACGGCGCAGACGACGACGATGTCGTCATCGGAGATTGCAGAAGAAAAGGCATATTTATTATTTCCGCCGGGGGCTTTGAGGTTGTGGATTGCGGAGGAGTGTTTTGGTTTTTGCGGGAAAGACGAAAACTGTACTTTTTTTTTCCTTGCTCTCTGACTCTGATGATTCCAGACAGATTCCTTCTCGCGCGCGTCTTTAAATCGTCTTCATTCACACTTACACGCACTTCAAACTTTCGTTGCAAACACGAACGCAAACACGCGCGCACACGCACACACACACACACACAGAGAGAGAGAGAGAGATAAACAGAGAAAGAGAGAGAATCAGAGTCGCGCTTTGAGCGTTGCGCGTTAAATACAAAGAATGGTGGACATTTACGCCGGCAAAAACGCAAAGGACGTTCGGTCTCTGGAGCTTGAGTTCGTTCGCGGGTTGAACGCTTTTGTACTTAGCTTTCGTCATCTCACTTCTCCTGATGACGATGGTACTCACCATACGACGAGAAGTGACGAGAAGGATAGAAAAGCAGGCAAAGAGGATTGGAAAACTGGAGCAAAACCGCACGCGTACGCGGAATCGCTCCGTCGACAATTGAACGCGTTGAGAGAGAAGACGAAAGAGATGCACGCGTTGCAACAAAAGAAAAAGAAAAAGAAAAAGAGGAACACTTTATTAGCAGCAGTTTTCGCTGGAGCGCACGATAACGACGAGGACGTTGAAGACGAGAACGATGACGACATCAACGACGAAAACGATCAATCTAACGAACGAGACCATATTAAGAAAGAATGTGAGCGAAAGTTTCGCGCGTACGAGGAAAAAATAAACGAGATCGAAAAGAGATTGCCAACGCACGAACATCCCGCGTTTGTCTCGGTGACTGCTTCAGCTATTCCGAGTTCATCGTCATCGTCGTTATCTCATTCTTCTTATCCTTCTTTTGCACCGACGGCGATGACCACAGTATCAGAAAATGCTGACGTTTTAGAAGCAGCGCAGGCATCCACAGTTACAACGCAAACAAAGAAGAAACTCTACGCGCCGAAGAAGTTTACCGTGTCGAAAGAGGGCGATAAAATATTACAAGATGAAAAGAAAATGCAGGAGAATTTGACGAACGAAATGGTCGATTTAGCCTCTCGAATTAAAAGGAACGCCGAAGAAGTCTCCAAGGAATTAAGCAGAAGCAATAAATTAGTAGATAGCATGGAAACAAAACTCGATCAAAACTTCGTCGTCGCGAAAGGTGCGACGCAAAGACAAACGGCAGTTTTTCGTAAAAACAAAAAGTACGGATGTTGGAGTTGCATCGTCCTCACGCTCGTTTTTGTTCTCTTCAGCTGGGTTTATATCGTCATCAAGTTTAGCGGCGATAAAACGGTAAAGTTAATCGACAAGAAGAAAATGTACGACGACGGCGACAACGACGAGAAAGACGTTGTCCAAGATATTCGAGTAGAACGAGACGAAGTTGAGAAGCCAAAACATAGCAGCAGTAGCCGAGACGCCTTAGAATTGTAGTAGTAGTTTGAATATTAAATATAATACAACTTGATGATCATGATGGATATTATAATTAGATGTATATATATATAAGTTACAGAATAATATTAACGCGGCTGACCTGGAGGCGTAAACTTAACCATAGGTGTTCCGAAAAGTGTCGGTGCATCTTTCACCGCGAGCACGTCGACTTCGAACGTCAGTTTCAATCCAGCTAAAGGATGGTTAAAATCTAAAGTCAAAGAGTCCTCCCCAATCTCGACGACTTTCGCGATGACGTTTGGCGCGAGCTGAACAACTTGCCCAGGTTGCACTTGTTCCTTAACTTGAGCCATTTCTTCCGGTAATATCGGTTGCTTTTGAATCTTCTTTTCGTCAAAGTTGCCGTACGTATCTTCCGGGTCAAGCGTCAGTTTGATTTTACTTCCAACTTCGCACGTTAATAATTGCGCTTCCAATTTTGGGAATAACTCCCCGCTCCCTAACGTAATCTCCACGGCTTGTCCTCGCGCGGAAGTATCGTCGATGAGTTCATTGGTCTCTCCGTTGGTCAATTTATAGTGCAAAGCGACTTTTTGTCCGTTTGTCAGCGCAGCCAAACACTGACGACGACGGTGAATTCTTGTTGATTTTGAAGTTGTTGTTTTTCTTCTTCTGCTGCTTTTGATGAGAAGATGCAATTTTGCGTTTTTATGCGAAGAAGAAGAAAACGTCGATGAAGGTGGTGACGGCGATGAAGACAACATAAATTCAATATCAGAGCGCTGTTATTAATGCGCGTCGAAGAAGATTACTTCTTTCTCTCTCTCTTTCTCTCTCTCTCTCTCTCTCTCTCTCTCTCTCTCTCTCTCTCTCTCTCTCGTGAAAGAGGAAGAAATATATATGAAGATGATGACGACGAGAAGAGAAAAAGAGAGAGAGGTTTTTTCATCACACGAACACAAACAAAAACAAACGAACGCGGTTTTTCTTCTTCTTTCTTCCTCACAACACCTAATTACCAGTACAGTACAGTAACTAACTTCGAGTAAAAATAAATATGTCGTTGCAACGCAACGGTAGACTTCTGAACGGTGCGAGCAGATGTGCGCGCGCGATCACCGCGCGCGGAATGATCGATTTCGTGTGTCCATCATCTTTATCGTCGTCTTTGTCATCACCATCATCATCATCATCAACGTCTTCATTTTCAACAACAACAACAACAACAACAACAACAATTTCAACAACTCGTAAAAACAGTATCAACAGAAACACAACGAGGTCGTCGTCGATGATGAACACTCGTTATCATCGTCATCATCATCATCATCACCAACAACAATATCAACAATTTCGCTCGTTCAGAACGTCCTCCTCGCACGCGACGACAGTTTTGGGCATTCGGAAAGATTCTAAAACCGTTCTCATCGCCGACGGTCAAGTGACCATGGGGTCGGAAATTATCAAACACAACGTGATAAAAGTGCGAAAGTTGGGCGAAGGCGTCATCTCGGGTTTTGCCGGATCCACCGCGGATGCGTTCACGCTCTTTGAAAGGTTGGAACAAAAAATAGAAGAACACCCAGGCCAATTGACCAGAGCTTGCGTAGAACTGGCTAAGAATTGGCGCACGGATAAGTACCTCAGAAAGTTGGAAGCGACGATGATTGTCGCAGATAAACACCACATGTTTCAAATAACCGGCAACGGTGACGTGTTGGAACCCTCCAACGGGATCATCGGTATCGGAAGCGGTGGTAGTTACGCGTTAGCCGCTTCAAAAGCACTGATTGATGTGGAAGGATTGAGCGCGATGGATATCGCGAAGAAAGCCATGGAGATTGCCGCGAACACGTGCGTGTATACCAACGATAAGTTTCAGATTTTGACGTTAGATTCAGACGCGAGCGCAGACGAAGGAGGAGAAAAAGAGAAGAAAGAAGTCGACGATGGACGAGGCGGCGAAAAATGATTGAAGTGAAGCGCATCACATACAACGATAAGAACAGCATTCTTTTGCGCGTCTCGTAGCCAATAATAATTACAATAAAATCGCTCTACTGTGCCTAACTTTTTTTCCGCTAACTAATTAGCAATTTTTACTGATAATACATGCGTGCATCAACGCGCTCACTCAATCGACATTTTTTGGTGGCTTGTTCTTCTCTTTCATTCTGAACACCCGTCGTAACGCCAGCACGAATTCGCTCTCTTCGACTTTGTCCAGGAAATTCGCGCGTTTCCCGCTCAGAGACTCTCGCATTCTGTTGATGCCGCCATTCAACGCTTCGATGCCGGCTGTTCCGCCGTCGGCGTTGCTATTATTATAAGCTTCGACCCGTTCTCGTATTCGATTAACAGTAGGCTCGAAATTACGTTTTGTCGCGTTGCGCAAATCTTCCACGCTTGCTATATCTAAAAATGCAGAAGCGCAAACGCTCCCACCGACGACGCCACACACTGCTAAACAACTCGCGTACACGAGCGCGCGCACGGCGGCGGCATTGGTCGATTTGTGCACCTCGTGCATTCGTCTCGCCGCGAGCCGTTCAGTCGCAGACGCATTTTGACGCTCCAATCTTCTGAATTCTAAATCAGATTTAATAGCTTCGAAGCCCCATCGGTCTCGTCGTCGTTGTCGAAGCATGTTATCGTTTTCTGGAAACGCTCTTCGTTGTCCTCCTCGGTTATTATTTCCTTCACCGATATCAAATCTCTTGTGTTTTCTCAGCTCTCTCGCTTCGAGCTGCGCCGATAAACGCAGCTCGTTCGCGTAGACTTCAGCTAGTTTCGTAACTCCATCGTACTCTGCGCTATCATAATAATCATCTTCTCCTTCGTTAGCATCATCCCGCGCTCTTCTTTTGAGCAGCAACGGGGGTTTCTTTCTCCCGTCTTTCTCGTCGTCGTCGTCGTCGTCGTCTTCCTCTTCCTTCTTTTTCTTGTTTCTTTTCTGTAACTCCAACTCTTGCTCTTTCTTTGCCCAGTGGTTTTCGTTCGCTCTCGCGCGCGCGCCTATGCGAGAGATTAGACTTCCCCCCGAAAACGACATATCTCACTTTTACGACGCAAAAGATATGTGATTCCCCGCGTCGTCGCAGTAGTAGTCGCGATGTAAACCCATATTCTCTTTTTCGTTCGTGCGCGCGTGTGGATAAATCAAAAGAAAAATGAAGAAGAGAAAAATAAATTCTTTTCTCTCTTTTGCTCTTCTTCTTCTTCTTCTTCTTCTTCTTCTTCTTCTCTACTTTTTTGACACGCAAATACCGTTACGAGCTACCAGTAGTACACAGTTATACAACTCCTCCTCCTCTTCCTCCTGTTACTAACATAAACGATGAAACCGAAGATGACGGATGAGAACAGCGAGTATTACGAGCAGTGCTTTCATCGCTTGAATCACATGCCTTGGTTGTACGACATCGAGAAACACAAGACGTTCGCTCACGAGAGGCAAAAGAAATGGCAGGAGAAATTGATGCAGCTCGAAACTATAGAAATAAGAGGAGACGACACGTACATATCGGAAGAAAACGTGAATATTTTCGCGGAGAGAGGGAGGAAAGTCGTGATTGAGAACAACTGCAGAATAGCCAGTGGATGCTTCATTCACGGTCCTTGTCATTTGGAGGAAAACGTCGGTTTAAACATAGGTGTTCACTTAGATGGTGGCAGCGCAAAAGGTATTCGCATCGGATCCGATACGAGGATAGGTCCATCGACTTCTATTTTCGCGTTTAACCATAACTTTGACGATTTAGAGACACCTATTCGGCTACAAAAAGTAAAATCAACGGGGATTTCTATAGGAAGAGACGTGTGGATTGGCGCGAATGTCTCGATTGTCGACGGCGTTACGATTGGGTCGCACGCCATCGTGGGCATCGCATCTGTAGTGACGAAAGATATTCCGGAATACGAAATATGGGCGGGTAATCCAGCGCGGAAAATTGGAAAAAGAGGGGAGCAGGAATGATATGTTCGTGCATATTCACGCCGTCGTAGAGACTATCTTTAGTAAAAGCAAATGTAGAGCAAGATAAGCACACGGTACTACGTAGTACTTTAAGCGCAAAAGCAATCAAAGCACGTCTGCTACTAGAATCCAGCTTTCCAAAAGTCTTCCGAATCCATCCCGTGCGAGGAAGAATGAACGTTGATGTACTTATCAATCTTTTCATCTTCAATCGCGGATTTGAAGCCCTTTCGCTGGACCTTTTCTCTCCATTTCTTCATGCGAGTTTCCGTGTCGCTCTCCTCTTCGTCTTCCTTGTCGCTCGAAGAGCTTTCTTCACCCTCGTTGAGCCAATCCTTTGGATTCCCCTTCATCTGACTTCTTTTCAATTGCAATTCGCTCTTTGCCTGCTTCGCGTGCGCAGCGGCCGACGTCCACTGTCTTTCCTTTCCTTTCTTCAGCTTTCTCAACCTCCTTTTTTCCTCAAACTTTTTTCTTCTCGCGTCTCGTCTCTTTCGCAACGCTAAATCCGGGTCGTCCTCGTCGTTCGTTCCCGCATCTAAAATTTTCTTACGCATCATCTCTTCTTCTTCTTCTTTTTGTTGTTTCTTCTTCAATTTTTTCATTCGTAGTCTTCGCTCTTCTTCTTCTTCTTCTTCTTCGTCGTCGTCTTCATCAACGTCATCATCATCATCATCATCTTCTTCTTCTACTTCTTCGTCTGATGATGACGATGATGACGACGAAGAAGAATCCCCCTCTCCCTCCTCCTCGATTCTTTTCTCACTCTCATTTGCTATTCGTTCGACTTTGCTATTCGTTGTACTTCTTAATTGTGCTAACCTATCTTCGTCGCCAGCCATTTCAGCGGCTGCCATGGCAGTATTTAAACTCACCGTATCGTTCTTCTCCTCGAGCGCGTCGAAGAGCTCTAGAGCTTTGTTCGGTTCGTTCAATTTCAGGTATGCTTGCATGGCGACGTTTATCGTAATCGTCGTTATATCTAAGCCCATCTTCTTCATCTCTGCAAATAAATCGAGCGCATATTTAGGATTTCCGCCTTTAATCGCTGCGGACATGACGGCGTTGAATGAGATTGTGTTGCGCTCAACCCCTAATAGCTTTTGCAAATTGAACACCTCGACGCACTTCTCCCATTGCTTTTGTTTTCTCAACCTTGTCGAGAACATAGTAAACGCCCTCGGATCTGCTCGCAACGCATCCGGACGGTCCGGTGAAAAAGCTTCGGATAATATTCTCCGCACATCGGAAATTTCGCACTCTAAAAGCTCTTGCGTCGTCGCGTAAAGTTTTGATTGAGACTGCGACGGCTTTAAGCCTCTGGAAGGCGCAAATTTCATCGTATGTTTGACCTTCTTATTCTTGTTGTTGTTGTTGTTGTTATTCTTGTTATCATTATTGCTATTCGCGCCATCTTTCCGCTTTTTACCCTTGCTAGCGTAATTCTTCATGATTGACGAATAGGGCGAGCGTGTTCGTGCGATTGACGAGGAGTGGAAGGTTGGCGGCTTTAGAATGAAGAGTTTGTTGGTTTTGTTGGACATTTCATGACACGAATGCTAAAAATACTAATGGAATGACTAGATTATCTAAAGTTGAATCTAACGTGCTTTCTGTGAGCGCTCCGGCTGCACATGCAATGGCTATTTTACCATATTCATCTCCGCTTGGGTCGAGAAGTAAAGCCGCCGAGAAGGTAGTAAGGAAAAACGCGAGAAAGCCTTCAAACGTTTTCGTGCTCGTTTCGTTTATTCTCACTCTCCCAAACTTACATCCGATGGCGCATGCGAACGTGTCCCCGATCCCGATAGATATCAATCCAGCTAAAGAAGCTATGCTACTATCACTTTTGTTATGTAACCACAACGGAACAGCTATTCCAAGAAGGAGCGAAGAGTGACTCAAAACAACGACATTGTTTCCTTTCCTTTCTTTCTCCCACTTGCACATCATACGCGTTAGATTGTTGCTCAGTCGTCTATTTACGCGCAAATTTTCTACAACGCAAAACAGAACTAAACATGTAGCAAACGCGACAGGAATTAGTATTTGTCCGTAATCATCTCTCCAGCAGTGTATCGGTACGCCAAACATAACCACCGCAATCGCGTGAAACATCTTTCTTTGACTTAAAATCTTCTCTTTTCGTTGAACTCGCCGGTTCGAGAAGAGAGCGAACGAAATACTACAACCTGCAAACCAAAGCGCAGCTAACCGGGTGAGACTGAAAACGGTTAAAGTCGCAACTCTCTCGCTGTCGCCTCTTATCTGTGAAAGTAATGCGCGTAAAATACTATTGCTAAGATACATCTCAAAAATAAATACGCACGCTAAAGCATATCCATGAAATTTCGTTGTCTTTGCCTTTGTTATTAAGAGGAAACTCAACCAACACGAAGCGACTACAAATGTCGACACCAACACTCTCTCATCGCGCTTTTGAGTCAATTCATAAAATACAGATATAGATGCGATTGTAAGTCCTTGCAAGCACAGAAAGAAAACGCCGAGCTCTTTCTCTTGATTCACGGCAGCGTTTCGCGCCAACATTTTCGCGAGACCACATATCGGGTCCTGACATCCACTGAAAAGCCAAGTTCTCCCTTCCGCATTCCCTTTACTTGAAAGAGCCTTCCTCGCAGAACGTCTTGAAGTTTGCAAGGCAGAAGAGCGATTGGATTCTGTATGCCTTGGCCGCAGAAGAACGAATGAGAAGGAAGACAGAAGCGAAGCATCCGTTAAGTTTAACCACCCTCTAGACGAATGCGATAGCAAAAACCACGGAAGAGCGAGCGCACCGTACGCGTCGCTCGAGGATAGCTGCAATCGTGACCAGAAACAAACACAAAATGTCAACGAGACGAGAAGTCCCCTCGTGACATTAACATGAAGCCTAGTAGAGGCGTCGTATTCGGGGCCATCGAGTAAACTTTGCAAAACGACTAAAGTCGTTACGAGCAAACAAACAGATTTGTAGCTGAAAGAAACCATCCTATCACCACATCTCTTTTCAATTCCCTCTCATTTTCTCTCTTCCTTGACTCGACTCGTGTTGATATCGATGTTATATATACGCGTTAAAGGCGTTACTTGCGTGTGTGTGTGTGTGTATGTGTGCGTATAATTTCAGCGAAAGTCGATTCGTCGTACAGTTGAGTTATTTTTTGTGAAAAGGATTAAAGGGAAAACAGATTCCTCATTGCTATCGAACGCGGTTATTTCCATCAGCATCTGTAAAAACAGAGTGAAAATGAGAGAGAGAGCTCTTGACAGCGATGAAGTTCTCGAAAAACAAATTGAGTCTCTCGCGAGCGTATTGAGCTGCATAGAGCACGGTGGAGAAGAAGAAGAGAAAGAAGAAGTAGTAGTAGTAGGTGATGACGAGAACCAGACGCTTGAAAAGAATCACGAAGTAGAAGAGCGTGCACTCGTGGATTATGATGATTACGAGAGTGATGACTGGGCGGACGAGAATGTCTCTTACTGGTGGCGTGAGGAACAAAAGAGCAGCGGCGAAGTTAGAATATTGGAGAGGAGAAGAGCGGCGGAATCGGTTCCCGTTCTCTGCTCAGCGCGAGAAAGTAGAAACGTAGGAGGAAAAGGAAATAAAACGTTACGCGAACTAGTTTCAAGAATACGCAAACTTCGGATGCGAGCAGAATCCATTGGTCGTCAAGCAGCTTAGCTAATAATAGTTTAATATTACACTTGCTATTCATTAATGTACACATACCCAGGTCTTTCGTATCTCGGAACACGTCTTTTGCTTTTCATGTATTCGCTCAATCTTGCGTGCGATTCTTCGACGTGCTCTAAAAATCTCTCTAAATATTTCAGATTAAACCTCTCTGCAATATCGAAATCAGCAGATTCTTCTCGAAAAAGCTCGTACACTGTTTCAAACAGAGCTATATCACATAGCGATAACGCATCTCCGACGAGGTATTGCGATTGATTCTCTGCGAAAATCTCATTGAAAACTCGAAGAGACGCGAGCGACCGCTGCGCAGGAGAGAACGAATTTACGCGACGCATGTCTTGAAATCTAGGCGTTGCGCTCAGTTCTTCATCAGTGATTTCGAGTAGCTGATGAATATCAAAGTGATCGCCTTGGTGCGTCAAACCGTGGTTCCTTATTGTCGACCAATGTTGTTCGTAGACTTCGTCAATTTTTGCACGCTCGTCTTCGTCTCGTCCAAAGAAGTTTAACTTTTGAGCGAGATATCGAGCGATTGGCTTCTCGTGCGCCAAGTCTTTCGATTTCGTCTTATCGTAATTTTTCAATGTTGGCGTTTTGCCATACGGAGTTGTAGGTTTTACATCAGCCCACGGGACAAAACCGATTAATTCCAACGCGTATTTACAATTTGCGGCTTCACACAGCATTCGAGGTATCTCGATTCGGTTTCGCATGGGCATGTATTGGAAATGAAACGCGCAGTCACTCTCGTCGTCTTCACCTTCAACGCAATTACACAATAGCGTCTGGTGTAACGTCGTGCTCCATAAATCTTTTGAGTCGTACAAGTGTACTCGCATCTCTTCCGCGCTTATTATTGAACGTTCACACGTATCGTCATCTCTAACTGTGTTCAACGCAGAACTTTTTTTTCTCCTCCTCGTTTGTAATAAAGGGCGTGACTGTTTTTGGTGAGACACATTACAGAGACATCTCGGCGAATGCATATCTGCAGTTCTTGTCGTGGACGCAGGCGCTTTCGCACACGCATTCATGAAGAACGCGCGGTCTTCGCGACACGTGAATGTCGTCGTC
>Ga0255776_10000611_pt1 | contig 40498 bp, 20 predicted proteins | sample 071ome_19_FD_179974 | JGI IMG/M metagenome (GOLD analysis project Ga0255776, IMG submission 179974) | Coastal salt marsh microbial communities from the Groves Creek Marsh, Skidaway Island, Georgia - 071413AT metaG (version 2) | ecosystem: Environmental > Aquatic > Marine > Intertidal zone >... | reverse complement strand
CCTCCTCCAAACTTCTTCTTCTGAACTGCTGCTGCTACAATTATTTGTAAAGCGGGGTAGTGATAGAGTAGCGCGCGCGCGTGCCGTGTTTTTTGCCTCCTCTCGTTGTGAATGTTCTTTGTGAAGACACTTTTTGCCAAAAAAACGCGAATCTGCATCGTCGTTTTCTTCAAAAAAAAAGATAAAATCCGGGGGCTCATCATCACGCACATGACACGCACACGCGAAGACACACTACTCAATCGTTACTACTTTTAAATTATTTATTCATCTCAAAAAGGAATTCGAGAAGAAGAAGAAGAGACAACACGCGCTCTTTATCTCTCTCTCTGATTATTTTGGCGTTTAGATATATATAATATATATAATACGTTTTATAAAGAAGAGAGATGAGTAATCTTCTTTGGAAGAAGAAGAAGATGAGCGGCTCCTCTATCTTTTTTCCATCGTCGTCGAAATCAACTCTGCCGCCGCCGCCGAAAACGACGAGTTCTTTGCGATTGTTTACTCGCGAAGAGGTTTTGGAAACTTCTTCTTCGGAATTATTCTTGATCGTCGTCAATGGTGCCGTGCTGAACGTGAGTTCTTTCTCGCATCCGGGCGGGAACGGGGCGCTGGAAAAGTACAGAGGGAAAGACGCGACGGTGGCGTTCGAGCGAGAAATCTCGCACGGGAGGAACGCGGAGAAGATGCTGAATAAATACGTCGTCGGGAGGCTCGTTTGCGAGGATGATACGAATAATAGTTATGACAACAACAACAACAACGCTATTGATAGAAGGAGAATTAGAAGAAGAAGAAGAAGAAGAAGATTAGAAGAGGAAGAAGAAGACGTCGTTTCGAATACTACTAATATTACCGATAATAACAACAACGACTCGTTTCTCTCGTCGTCGTCGTCGTCGTCGATGAGTTACCACCGACATCATCGTCCTCGCAGCTCGGCGAGCAGCGAAGAGGACATGACGACGGCTGCGGCGACGGCGACAACGACGACGTCGAGTAGAAGGAGAAGCGATTCGTCTTCTTCGGAAGAAGATTTGTGCGCGTCGGTGGAACGTATGAGCGACGAATCGGAGACGTGTTTGGCCGCGATTGGAGGATTGAGCGCGTGCGCGTCGTACGAGGACGTGAATACCGCTGCGGCGAACCGAGACGAGAAAAGAGAGGAAAACGAGGTCGACGAGTACGGAATTAATTTCAACAAGCCTTTGTTACAACAGGTGCCTTCGTTGAAGGAAAAGTATTTCGAGTGGACGCACATCCCGGAACCGTCCGCTCCGGACGGGACGCAGCAGAGATTTTTCGAGGCGGATTGGATGGAAGCGCTCACCGTCACGGCGTGGTACGTCGTGCTTTTGATTTGGCTACCGGTGATTGTTTGGACCGTCTGGAGAGGTGCGCGAGATTGCTCGGAGAGTTCGTTTTCCCAACTCTCGCAACTCGCGGCGTTTGGTTTCGGTCTCTTCGCCTGGGGGTTCAAAGAATACGCCATGCACAGATTTTTGTTCCACAAAGAACCTCCGGCTGACTCGCCGTTCTTCATCACCTTCCACTTCTTATTCCACGGCTGTCATCACAAACATCCCATGGATGCGTTGCGTTTAGTCTTTCCACCGGTTTTAGCCATCCCGATTGCGTTCGGGTTTTACAGTTTCTATAGTCTTCTCTGCGGCGCGGCGTTGGCAAAACTCGTCATCGCGGGGAGTTTAACCGGATACGTCGCGTACGACATGACGCACTACGCGTGTCATCACTTAGCAGCAGCAGCAGCAACTGGAGTAGCAACAACAACAACAACAACGACAGAAACCCCGTCTTCTGAAAAAGAAGACCAGGAACAAAACAACAACAGCAGCGAAAACATCTTCACCCGATACGCTCGAAGAGTGAAGCGAAGACACATGACCCATCACTACGAGTCGCCGGATTTGATTTTCGGCATATCGCAAAGTACCTGGGACGTCGTCTTCCGGACCACTTTCGAAAACGATAAAACAAAGCTTATTTGATGTATGTTTTATTACGAGTATTTCGCATCACACATATACATATATATTACAATCAGTCTTCGGTCTCTCTTTTGCCTGTTCCCTCTTTCTCTTTCATCTTCAACTTCTCCGCTCTTTCTTTCTGTATCTTTAAAATGGTCTCCTCGTCGATATCCGCGCAATCACCTACTCCCAACTGCGACTGTCGCAAGCAGTACTTCGTTTCCAGCTGCAGTTTCCGCAAACTCTTATTCTCCTCGGTTTGTTTCAGCAACGCTTTCACCAGCGGCGATTGGAATTCATCTGCGTCGTCGTTATTTTCTCCTCCTCCTCCTAAGGTCGCCGCTTTCGCTTTCGCGCGAGAAGACGAATAATCGAAAAGTGTCGTCGTCGTCGTCGTCGTCGTCGCGGCGATGAATGAAGAAGAAGAGAGGAGTAAAAAATCTCGTCTCTTAGTATCACCACCACCACTGACGCCGCCGCTGGTAACGTCAACCTCACCTCTTCTTCTTCTAATTCTTCTTCTTCCTCTGTTATTACTATCGCTATCCTCACCGCATCGAGGAGCGTTCAAAAAAAGCGGCCGAAAGTTGTTACTTCTGAGCGCCGCGCTGAGTGTCATCGCGTGAAGTGAAGAAAACTTTTTTTTCCAATTTGCTTCAAACACACGCGCGCGCGCGCAGAATATACATAACTGCACTCTTCTTAATAAAATGGGAGAATCCGCGGCGGAGCGCAGAGCGCGCTTGAAGAAGTTACGGGAAGTTGCCAAAAATGCCGATGACGATGTCGTCGACAAAGCTCTGAACGACGACGACGGCGGCGATGATGGGAAAAACGAAGAAGAAATGAGAACGATAAAACTGAGAAACTACGTCCCGAAGGACATCGCGAGCTTAGAAGGCCGAGCGGAGATTCTTCCGAACGCGATCGCGCCTGAGTTTAAGTTTAGCGGCAAAGAAGAAGAAGAGGGAGAAGCGACGACGACGACGACGACGACGACGACGAGTCTCCCGAAGAAACAAAATTGGGATTTGAAGCGAGACGTGGCGAAGAAGTTGGAAAAATTGGAAAGGCAAACGAACAGAGCGATCGCGGAGTTGGCGAGGGAAGAAGAGGAAAGGAGAGAGAATAACTAAAACGTTCTTCTTCTTCTTCTTCTTCTTCTTCTTCTTCTTCTTTTTGGAGTAAAGTAAAGAGTTGTTGTATGTGTGTGATGTTTTGATGTCGATGTCGCGCGCGCGCGCTTTTCGAAAGTCAAAAGAAACCGCATTCTATTTTTAGCGAGAAAATTCCTTTCTTTTCAGATTTTTTCTTTTTTCATCGGCACAAACACGCGTGACGCGGGGCGCATTGATAAAAAAGCGATAGATGGAGAAGAGGGTAAGTGCGTTCGGTGAAGGAAAAGAAGAAGCGACGGAAATGGATGCGCTGCAAACGACCACGACTACTGCGACGACGATGATTCCTAGGTTTGCCAACGCTCGGAATCGAGCGTTGGAAGAGGCCATCGCGGAACACGTGGAGCAAGTTTTTAAACGAGAACAGGACGCGTGCAGGCACGCGAACAGAGCGTATTTGATGAAGCAGCACCAAAAGGACGTCGGTAAAGCGTTGGAACGGTTGGAGATGCATTTGCAGGAGTACGCGAGATTGAAGGAGAACGAGACGGAGCGTTTGGCAAACGCGCGGTTAGAAAAAGTGAGAATTGAAAGAGAGAGGAAGAAGAGAGAAGTCGCGATCGAGGAAGAAAAAGAGTTACAAATACATCTGAAGAAACGAATCGTGCGCGAAAGGTTCGCGTTCGAGCAGCTGAAAGAGGAACACGAGAGGCAAACGAGAAACGCGGACGTGTGGGAAAAGAGAAGAGAAGTGGTCAACGCGTTCGAACGCGCAGCGGAGGAACAAGATCATTTCATGGAAAAACAAGAGAGAGAACACGAAAAATGCTTGGGCGAGTTGTCGAAAAAGTTACGCGTGGCTATGGAGAACTTTGAAAACGCGGACGTGGAACGTTTGGCAGAGGTTGCCTCCAGGAAAGGGTTGACGAGGGAGTTGAGGGAGGCGATGGACAGGCGGAAATCGCTGGTCGATCGTTTGCGCGATGCCGAGCTGGGATTGCAGAGAAGAGAGAAAGAGAAACGCGCGGGCGTTGAAGCCAAAACGAACGCGGAGTTAGAGATGAACGACTCGAAACGGAGACTTTCGGAGGATATTCAACCGAAACGTGTAGAGCTGGAGAAGCGACGCAAAACGAGCAAAGGCGAGTTCGAAAAGACGAAACGCATGCACACGAAAAGCGAAAATACGCGCGAGATGGAAAAGAATAGGCTAAAAGAGGCGAAGAAAAAGTGGGAGTACCAGAGAAGAGCTCTGAAACAAGCCTCGGACGTCGCGCAATTGGCGAACGAGAGATTATCGTTGACGAAGCAAACCCTACGCGACCAAGCGACGAGGTTGGAGGCGCAGAAGGAGTCGCATCGCGAAACGCTAACGAAACGATACGAAGAGGAACGAAAGAAACAAACGGCGACTGAAAAGCAATTTGATTTGGAAGTGAAAAGAAAGGAATGCGAGAAGATTTTGAAATCTGCAAGGAAAGCGCACGATGTGGCTGAACGCGACGCCACGAGAGCGAGAGAAGAGGCGAACGAGAAATCGCGCAAATTGCAAACCATGAGAGCGCTCAGAGCAGGGGCGTATTCGCAAAAACAAAACGCGGAAGAGTTGCTGAAGCAAAACACAGAGGCCGAAAAACGAACGAACGAAACGATTTTGCAGCACGCATTCCGAGTGAACTGTTTGAGACGAAAATTGGAGAGGAAAGAAGGCGTTTTGCCGGAAGCCGGCGTTTCGAGCGAACAATTTGAGATGCTACAGAAAAAAGTTCAGAAAATGGAAAAGACCGTGGAGGAGGCGAAGAAAGAATACAGCGCGTTACTCAACGCAGAAAAAGTAGTCGAGGAAGCTTTGAGTAAAGCGCGATTGAGTGCGAGACAAAGCAAATGCGACGCCGAACGATTCGAGAAGAATGTTTTGGCGAATGCAAAAATCGAAGCGACCGCGGCGGAGAGATGGAGCAATGCGGCGAGAGATTCGAGAGATAACGCGCTGGTCGAGTTACACTTTTTGAGACAGCACTGCGGAAACGAGGCGAATAAACTGTTGGAAAAAGACGATTCGTGCGATCGTATGTTTGCAAATGAAGCGACGTTGAAAGATTCGTTTCGAGAGGAGTTGGCGTCGTTCGAGCGCAGAAGGAAAGAGGTTGTGAATGTAAAATTGAAAGAAGCTTTGAAAGAAAAATCGATGTTGGTGAAAGTCGCGAATCAAGCGGAGATGGAAAGAGACAACGCGAAGTCGAGATACGAGAAAATTTTGTTGGTTGCGCCTTATTCCTCGGAGACGAACGCTCATCACGTCGTCGAGGGTGACGGCGATGGTCGCGATTCTCAACAGCGTCGACGACGCGAGGCAATGCACGAAACCGCGCAACAGTCCATCTTGAAAGCACAGGCGCGAATCAAGGAACTGAGCGCGCGATTATTAGAAACCAAACGCGATACCGATCGTCTCTCTTCAGCCATCCAAGACGTGGAAAAATCCAACGTCGCTTTGATGCATCGCATCCGAGGCAAGTCCTCGGAGAAAACGCCGGATGTGCTCAGACGCGAAGAGAGGGTGAAAGAGGCAAGACAGAAAAAAGAAATTGCCGAATCTCGATTACGCGACGCTATTCGCGCCCACGATATTTCAGATCAAGAGCTTCGCGCGCTCGAAGAGGCGCTAGAAAAGATTCAATCGCACGCGTTATCCTGTGCGAAGAAAAAATACGAGCGCGCAGTTGAGAGCGAAAGGAGTAAGAAAGAACGTCTCGATCGCGCGGCAAACATCGAAAAGAAGCTACTAGCGTCCTTGCGTTCTCTCGCAAAGTCGAGCCCAAAGAAAGCAGACATGGTCTTCGCGAGCGAGGCGAAAATTAAGACCATGGAAACGAGAACAGACGTTCGAGATGCAGTGTGCGTTTTGCAAAACGCAATTTCTTCTTCTTCTTCTTCTTCTTCGGCCTCCTCCTCCTCCTCCTCGAGGAAGAAGAAGATGAGCGCGAAGAGAGAAGAGGACGGCGACGACGACGCCGAAAGAGAAGAAAGATCACCAAACCATTCTACCGCAAAACATTTAGCCGTTCAAGCCGTGCTCAACGCCGCCGTCCCAGCCAGGGAAGGCACGTCCTTCGCCTCTTCTTTGAAATGGAGCGGTAAGTTTAGCGACGCCGGCGACGCGAGTTCGGTATCCTCTGCTTCAAATTCAATTTTGCTCCGAGTTTAGAAAAGAAAAAAAAAAGAAAAAAAAAAGAAGCGTTTTCCATCATTATTAAGCACCGCACACTTACTCTTCTCTCGTTACTATTTCTCTTCTCAGAAGCGGAACGAAAAAGAAGATCTAACCATCATGTCTCAAATGGTGCGCCGTTCGTTCGATGCGTCTAAAACGCGGTCTTCAATTCGTTGCGCGCATCATCATCGCGCCTCCTCGTTTCTTCGCGTTTTCGTTTTTTTTCAATCTCTCATCCCCTAACGAATCAATCTTTCCTTTTTTTCTCCGATCAAACAAAAACGGACGATGCGCGCGCGCACACACACAGGATACCATCATGGCGAAACGGTGCGATATGTCTTTAGTGATTTGCTACCCGCGCGAATAATGCGACGAGTGCTCTCTCTTTTCTCCTCTCGTTCTCGCACGCTTGAAAAAAAAACGCCCGCGCGCGAATGCAAAATGAGATCTCACTTCGCCTCGTGTGACCGAACGCACAACCGCGCGTGATCTCTCTCTCTCTCTCACACGCACACACACACACACACACACTCTTTCTCTCTCACTCAACAGCCAAAAGGACATCGAGGAAGCCTACGAAGCGCAGTGGGATTCCGGGAAAGGTTCGCACCATCCAGATTACAAGCCAGACGCGAGAGGAAAAGACGTACACAAAGCCTCTCGAGAAACCGAGGAGTTGTTGTTGGCTCTGATCAAGAACGACGTGAAGTTGGTGTATAAGAAAATCGAGGAAGGCGCGGATGTGAATTTTGAGTTTGGGAGGGCGTACGGGTCGAAAGAAGGGTACACGCCTTTGATGTGCGCGTGCCACAGAGGTCGATTGGAAGCGACGAAGGCGTTGTTACGATCCGGAGCCGATCCAAACTATAAAAATCACGTTGGCGATTTGACGTTGTTTTGGGCCATCGACGGCGGGCCGGAGATGGTAAAGATTTTGTACGAGTATGGCGCAGACTTGGACGCGAGAACGGAAAAAGATTGGACGCCGTTATCGTACGCGAAAGCGATGGGTAAATACGGTCTCGTCGATGAGAAAGGGATTTATCCAGAAGACGTTTTGAAGTATTATGGGGCGACGGTGTACGGGTCGGAGCCGAGATCGTTCGGCGTGAGATCGCCGAGGGAGTCGTACAACCCGGCGGCGGAGAACTTTGCGAGAGATCGTGGGTCGTACCAAAAAGAACCGGAAGCGCCGTGAAAGAAGAAGAGAATCTCTTTCATTATGTGCGATGCAAAATTTTATACAACTCAATCCAAGCGAGTATTCATGTGTCTCTCATTCTCTTTCTCTCTCTCTCTCTCTCTCTCTCTATGGCGCGCGCTATGCCACTCTTTCGCGTGGTGGTAAAACCAATCGCCATCAATCGTCGAAGGGGTTCACTTGGTTTCCTCTGAGATATATCCACGTGATGTTGTTCAATTTTCGCAAATCTTCTCTCAACTCCGCGGCTGCTTGATAATCCTCTCTCTGAACGGCAACCTCCAAGTCGATTATTTTCTTCGCCGCACCGCATCTCTTCTCGACGGGTAAAATTTCGTTGATCTCGTCTGCGAGTTTTTTGAGGCGCGGGTGTTGATATAAAGCCATTAAACCGTCGTCTTCCAGCTTTCCATCTTTGATAAAGCGCCCCCGGATGAAAAGAGCAACCTCGAGTCTTTTGAGAATCAGTTGATCCAACTCTCGACGGTACATCGGCCCGTTTTTCCTCTTCTTCATGGGACTATTCTTCCCATCGGCTGAAAATTTCGTCGCCTTATCGTAAGTCTTGAATACTTCGATGTACCACGGTTTGTATCCATCATAATACGACTCTTCACCAATCCCGTCGTCGTTAAATATAATGCGCTGCTTCCATTTCGGGATTGGCGCGGAATGGCCTCTTCTGTACGTCATTCCCCATTCGTAAGACATGGAATATTTTTGCAAAACCTCGGGAGAAACGTAGATTGGCAAATTTTTCACGAGCGCGACGAGTAAGCTCAGAAGAACTTCGGAGTCGTTCGGTAAATCGTACGTTTTTCGAGACCGCGTCAAAATTTCTTTCCGCAAAATAGATCGCAGCACTTGCCAATCTCTCGTGTTGATTGCGCCGTTCGAGTCGACAATTTTGATCGAAAACCTACTCTTCTCGTTGCGAGAAGAAGAAGTTTCTTCTTCTCTCGCTATAGCTTGCCACTTCGCCAAACTCTCCCAATCTACGCCAGACCTTTCGACGGCTTCTTTCAATATGGTTTCAAACATCGATCTCAAATTCTCACCGTCGATCTCGTCCTCGTCGAGTTCAAGCGGCGTCGTCCCTACTCCTCGTTCGCACACGACAACCGCTTCGGCGTTTTCAAATCCCGCGTGGATCCTCCCTTCCCAAGAATGAAACGTAATCGTTTCGTCGCTCTCTTTACCGTGTTTCTTTCTCTTTTTTACCTCGTTAAAAAGCACGCTCAGGATTGAATTCTCTTTATTACCGCTAAACACCGGTATCACGCGATCGGAACCATCTAAAGCTCTTAAAACGACCGGTGCCCAATCGTAGCTGAAATCTTCTTGTTCTTCTATTCTTACCACTCTATCGACTACGACTTTCACCAGAGCGCGCTCCTCGTTCACAAACCCCGCTTTTTCCAAGCCGCTCTCGCTCTCCTCCCGAGATCGCGTCTCTTCTTCTTCTTCTTCTTCTTCTTCTCTCTCTTCTTCGGGAGAAGAAGAAGAAGAAGAAGAAGACGAGCTCGTATTTTTACCTTCCCAAGAAGAAGAAAAAGAAGCGCTCACCCGCACTTTTGCGCGAGCGTTCTTCCTCTCTCCTCCTCCTCCGACAAAAACGAATCCGCGCGTCGCGCTCAGTTTCGCAGCGAGAGGCGACATCATCTTCGCTTCTTTCTCTCTCTCTCTCTCTCGCGCGCGCGCGAGTGAAGTGAAGTGTTTGGTGTTTGGTGAAGTCTTTTCGCATGTCGCATTTGTTTTTTTGCCCACGACACAGAAAAGAAACCGGCGTCTTTTTTTCGATTTTTCTGAAACCCTAAATACTTGTTTTTGGGCAAAAACTCTCACTCATCAGTCTTTAAAAAGCTTTCCAAAAGCGTCAAATTTCTCTTCCCCGACGACGACGACGACGACGACGACCAGCGCACCACCGCCTTTTCGCAAACACACGAAGCGCAACACACACACGACGCACGCGCGGTTCTTTAAAAGCTCGCATTTAAAAACACATCATCATCGCGCATATGCACGTGTACACAATAAAATAGGGGAGTTCTTTTTTTGAAATTTCTCCCCGTCTCTCAACACTCTCCGCGTGGGATAATAATGGACTTCTTCTTGGAGAAGTGCGCCGCGAAACCCGCGGCGTCGGCGACGACGACGATGGGCGGGAGGAGAGATGATTCGAAACAGTTTCTCGATACGCTGGATGACGAGATCATGGCAGTGATCAGCACCACGACGCCGTTATCGGCGAAAGATTCTATGAAATTGGCCGACAGGCTCATCGATTTGAGCTCTGAGACTATCGAGAGACGCGAGCGGGTGTTCGAGGAACGGATGGAACAGATGGAAAGGAAGAATAGGATATTGGAGGAGAAATTACTGATGATGTCGACGCCGAGACCGGTGAAGACGACGACGACGACGACGACGATGCCGACGAGTGGGGGTGGTGATGCGAATAACAGAGGCGCGGACGGTTCGATTGAAACGACGGAAGAAGAAGACGCGGTACAAAAGACGCTATTTTCAGCGAGACAACAACAAGAGGAAACATCATCAACGACGACGACGACGACGACGTCCTCGCATCATCATCTTCCATCGCACACGCCGGGGATACCCTCGATATCCCTCTCACCGCCGAGAGGCCAAACGATGCGCGCAGACTCGAGCGAGTTTTCGCCGCCGTTTAGTAATAGCCGTAGATACATGAACAACAGCAACAGCAACAACTTTTATACCAGTCGTTCGTCGCTCAGAAGCGCAACGCCTCTTTCCTTCCGCAACAAGGAAAACATATTGATGCGGAAGTTAGCCGCCGCGGCTTCTTCTTCGTCGACGATGAAAGAAAACGATCCGCAGCAGAGTTTGTTAGACGCGGCGGAACGCACCATGGCCCAAAGCGTTGACGATTTGCAGAATTTGAAAATCGCGAATGATGCGTTGCGCAACGAACTCGAGAACGTGAAGAAACAGCGCGACGTGGACGCAGAAACGCATCGCAAGGCGTTGTCAGAATCAAACGCGTTGCGAGCTTCGGAAACGGCAAAATTGTCGGAGAGCGTAGAAATCTTACGAGGCGAAAAACGCTTGTTAGAACAAAGAGACGAGAAAGCCAGAAACGATCGCGATTCGGTGATGAAGGAGTTATCTGACTTGAAGGCAAAATTCGCCTCGAGCGAGTTAGATTTGAAATCGAAATCCTCGGAAATAGCGCATTTGAACGAAGCGGTTGACAAAGAGAAAGGGAAATTGAAGGCGCTCGCGGAAAAATGCGCGGATATTGAACGAACGAAAAACGAAGTAGAGTCCAAATTTGAAGTCGCAAAGAACGAAAAGACAAAGCTCGCGGAGGAAAGCGAACAATTACGAGACGCAAACGATGCTCTGCTCAAAGAATTGAGCGAAGCGCAACACGCTTCCAAGAAGGTATTCGAGTCTCGCATCGTCTCTGAGCGTGAAATTTCAGATTTGAAAGCCTCCTTAGAATCCACGCGCCAGGAATTGGATAAAGAAATCGAAAAGAGACACTTAGCGGAAGAAAACGTCAGAGCAATCGAAACGGTGAAAGAAGACATCGAACGCGCTGCAATTATCGCGCGAACAGCTTTTGAAAAGAAAGTCGAGAAACTTCAAACCAAAGACGGCACGTTCCAAGAAAAATTAAAACTCGTCAACGAAAAGCGAGAGAAACAAAACAACGAAACGAGGAGAGCGTTAGAGGAGATGACTCAACAGTGCCGCGAGGCAGTTGAAAAAGCGGAAACGTTAAACGACGAGTTGAACTCGACGACAAAAAGATTAAACGATTCGAAAGCTGAATGCGCTCGATTGAAAATCGAGCAAGCGGAGAAAACGAAAGAGTGTTTGGACGCCATCGAACAAAAGAATAAATACGAAGACTTGTGTCGCAAACTCGAATTAGATGTCGCTAGAGTGCCTGGTTTGGAGTTTGCCGCGGACGCCGCCAACGAGGAGGTGAAAGCGTTGAGGCAAAAACAGCTGGAAGACCAAGCGAAATTTTCCGACCTCGAACAAATCGAGTTTCAATTGAGAGAGATTATCGATCGAGGTAGGAAAGAGACGCTCAAATTAGTAGAGAGAGGGAAAAAAGCGGAGGAAGAGATGGTCAAATTTGAAAATATGGCGGACGATTTGAGGTTTAAGTTGGAACAGGTGGAATTAAGCGAAGCGATGTTGAAGAAGGAGAACGAAGAGAGGAAAAGCGAGCTGAGCGAGATAAAGAAGGCATCCGAGAAATTCAGAGAGGAAAAAGACCGGTTAGAAAACGAGTTAGAACGGATCACTTCGGCTAAGCTGGAGCTGGAAAACGAGTTGGCATCGATCGCGAATGCCAGCGAAAACAACGACAAGAACAACGCTCACGTCGTTTCGCCCGCCGGTAAAGTCAGCGCCAAAGCCGCCGTTCAAAAGATTTCGCAAAAGCTCGCGGACGCTCAAGCTGATTTCAAATGGCTTCAAAACGAACACGAAAAAGTGCACGCGCGTCTGCGCGCGTCGGAAGAGGCGCAGAAAGTCTCGAGAGCGACGGTTGTGGCCAAGACGAAAAATATGGTAATGCTGAAGCTTCGCGGATCGAGTTTAGAAGGCAAGTTAGAGAAGGCTTTGGCGGAAATTAAACGATTGGAAGATACCGTTGCCGCGAAAGCCGCGGAGATTACGGCGATAAAGTTGAAAGGCACCGCAAACAGTGGTGGGAGGAGTTTCTTCGGCGGAAGTAAAAAGAGTCCGACAAAGAGTCAACCCGAGAAGACGTACGAAGAGAAGAGCATGGCCAACTTCAATGCTTTTGAGGAAAAATTAGCCATCGCCAAGCTCGAACGAGACATCGAAAGACTCGAAGACAGTCACGCGGAACAAATGCGCGCACTCGAAGCCGAGCTTATAGAGTCAAAACAGGAATGCGTCGAGGCGAAACAGTACGCCGACGACGTTGTCGAGAAAGCGAACGAGGAGGTCCAACACGCGCACGACCGAGAGGTGAGCGCGAAGCGGTTAGCTGAAGAGGAGACGAAACGCGCGCGGTTCGAGAGAGATTCAATGGCACAAACGAAGCTCAGAGCAGAAGTTGCTCTGGAAAATGCGGCTGAAAAAATGCGAAAGCTTGAATTAGAATTGGGGAGGAAACCATCTGAGATGCCTTTGGTCTCGACCATACCGTTGACATCGAACACGAGCACAAACAAAGCGGCAGCGGCGGCGGCTACGACGACGACGACGACGAATAGAAATAAAGGGATGAGAAATACCTCTCACATGTTTCTCGCAATCGTCGTAGTACCGATCTTGTTCGTCTACCTCGTCTTAGTGTTTGTGTCGTACCGACTCTCTTCGCCTCCGAACGCATCGGACGCCGCGTACGATATTTTACCCCACGCATCTTCAGAATCTGGTGGCATGTGCTCGCCGGGTCGACATTTTGTTTCCATGTTTGAAGAAGCGTTGACGAACGTCGCGGGTATCGAATACGTCAATAGATGCGCCATGTCGGGTGCGATTGTTTAATGATTTTACCTCATATATGTTGTACTATATTACATGATGCGAATGATGATACTTTTTCATCAACTCTTGATGCCCAGGAGTTTCTTTACTTCATCCACTTTGTCTTTATTCTCTGGTCTCTTTAAAAATTCGCTGCAATGTTCCCTCACGTTTACTTTCGACGCCTCTCGTTCTTTCGGCATCGGAAGCTCTTCTTTCCCGATGCTTCTGCGATGATTATTTTTAGCAGTGATAATCTCCTCTTCCGTGGCGTTTCCAAAAAATAAATCCTCCTCGGTCGCTTCGTAGGGTCGTTCTGGATCGCTATCGCTGTAATCGTCCGGGTTTGGATCGTTCTCGAAGTCATCTTCGTCTTCGTAATCGTCCTCGAAATCGTCGCCGCGACCTTTCGCTTTGGCATCGAGCATGGCATCTAAAGCGTTATCTAATTCATCGTCTTCGTCTTCGTCTCCTTCATCATCTTCGTCATCATTCTCACGCCCACTATTGCTACCGGCTAACATGCTCGTCGCTCGTATATACTCCGTCTCTATGATTTCACAGTACCTTTCGTCCAAGAAACTCTTGCCGGAATCGTGTATTTTCTTCAACAGTTTCAACGCCTTGAAGTTCTTCGGCGGAAACCTTTCGTGATACACGATCATTTGCGATGCGATCAACACCAATCTCTCTTTCAACGTCGGCAAACTTTTCACGTCGTCTTGATCCTCGGTCACTTTCACGTTGTTTCTGTTTTTCAAGTACGCCTTTTCGAACGAATCGTCGCTAAAGCCGAAAGACACGTTCACTCTCGGTTCGCCTTCGTAATTATCTCTCGGTTTGCTTCCCCAGTGTATGGTTCTGTGGCTGAAAACGACCGCTTCGCCCACCTCCACTGGACACGCGGTGATGTTCTGGTACGCCTTCTTATCTTTCAAACATTTCTCCAACGGCGTCTTTTCTAAATCTGCGTCGTCGTCGCCGTCCATGTACCCTTCGTCGCACTTCCGCGGAATGACGTACAAACACGAATTTTCGCACGTCGCGTTCGTCAGAGGAATCCAAATCGTGCAATACTTTGGCGTCTCGTCCTCTCGAAAACTCTTCCTCGTATCTTCACCTTTCGGTTGTCGATCTCTGTGCGGCGTAAACGCAGTCATCTTGTTCTTCTTCTCGTCGTTCATCGTTCTTCCTTCCTCCGTCTCGTTCTCCACGCGCCACACGAGCGCGTCAAAGTTCAAGCGATTCTCTTCGCCACCAGAAATCTCCTGCACGAGCTTCTCCACGCGTCTCGCCAGAGTCCAAAAATTGTCAAACACCAGCGACCACGTTGGATTCAATCCAATCTCCCGGTCTAAATATTCAATCGCGTCCTTCAAATTCTCGCATTCGCGTTGCCACCCGGTTTGACACTCGTACTCCTTCTTCGAATCAAAAATCTGATTCTCTCTCGCGGTTTCCGCGATCGGTAAAATCGTGTACCCGTCCTCGACGACTCTTTTCTTGTGCTTCGCGACTTCTTCTCGCACGTACGTTTCGTCCTCGACGCCGAACGCGAACGCGTTCGCTTTCTTTCTCGCCTCTTTCGTCCCCAGTTGTTGCGAGAAATGGTTCACCTCTAACGAGAACGCGTCAAAAACGCCGTTCCACAACTGCTCCGAAAAGAGCACCGATGCGTCTCTCAACGCGCCACTGGAGATGGATTTTAAAATATTCACGCGTTCGAGGCGCAGTTCTCGGTCTCGCTGGCGTTTTCCCGTGTGTTTTTTGTCGCGAACATCATCATCCGCCGACATTGTTTGTGTGTTATTATTTATGAGGAAAGTTCGTTGAATTTGTTTTGTTGTTGGGGAAAAATTTTCGTCATTAAAAAGCACAACACAAACGCACCGCTTCTCTTCTCGCGCCGGAAGAAGAAAACGCCAAAGCGAAGTTGGCACGCGGAGCAGAGAGAGAGCAATTTCCTTTCTTCCTTCTTCTTCTTCTTGTGCGTGTGATGCGCAAAAAGTTGTGCCTCTTCCTCTCGTTGCAACAACGCAAAGTCGTTTCAAAAAGGAATTTAATAACAACGTCTTCGTCGTCGTCTTCGTCGTCGACGCTCTTCGCGCGGCTCTTCTTCTCTGGAGCGGAAAGAACACCGCCGCCACAAACAGCAGCAGCAGCAGCAGCAGCAGCGACGACGACGATAGGAGGGGAGAAGCCAGGTCGCTCGATGACTTCAACGACAACAGCGACGACGACGAGGAAATTTCTCTTCTTCTCTTCGACCAACGCTTTGAAAGGAAGAAGAAGAAGAACAATAAGCGAGAGGCGATTTTTATCCAACGTCGTTAAATCGCACTTTCATTCTTCCTCTTCTTTAGCTGCGCGCGAGAGAGATGATTTTAACGAAGAAAGAGGAGGAGAAGAAAATGATTTGCCTCAAAACGCGCAGGAAATAGCCAACCGGTTCGCGCGTTCGATCGAAGACGCGTCGCGGGCGAGCGAAATTTTACGAGATTTATCGAAGAAAATCTCGGAGAACGACGAGCTGTATTACGACCGAGCGGAAGAGACGCTGGCGGATAGCGAGTACGATTTGTTGCGGATGAAGTTTGAAGCGGTGGAGAAGCGATTTGAGGAGTTGAGAGGGAAATTTGACGACGGGTTGTACTCGCGCGTGGGGAGCGGGAGGTTGGCTTCTTCTTCGTCGTCGTCGTCTTTTGAGTATAGGAAGTACGAGCACTTGTCGCCGATGCAAAGTTTGAAGAACGCGTTCAGCGAAGATGAAGTGAGAGAATTCGACGAGAGAGCGAGGAAGAGCTTAGCAGTAACAACCGCGGCGGCGGCGGGAGCGGGTGAAAGAATAGAATCGATAGAGTATTGCGCCGAATTGAAAATCGACGGCGTATCTGCGAGTTTGCGGTACGAAAACGGGAAGTTAGTCAGAGCGTTGAGTCGCGGAGACGGTGAATTTGGCGAAGATATCACGAGACACGTGTTGAGTTCTTCTTGTAGAGATGTGCCGAGAGAATTGAGAGGAAGAGGAGGAGGAGGATCGTCGACTTACCCGGAAGTCTTTGAGATTCGCGGCGAGGTGTACGTGGAAGAAGACGCTTTAGAAAAAGTAAACGAGATGAAAATCGCAAACGGAGAAACTCCGTTTAAGAACGCACGAAATGCTGCCGCAGGGGTCATGCGCATGAAAGAAGCGAACGTAGACGTTCCTTTATCGTTCATACCGCACGGATGGGGCACAGATGGAGGAGAACGCGCGGCGTTGTTCGAGACGCAAATAGAGTTTTACGAAAAGTGTCGAGAATGGGGGTTTTCCGATTTATGTTTAACCAGGAGCGTGGTCTCTTCTGATTTGAACGAGCTCTTCGCGTTCCACGCGAAAACGCATGATCTGAGAGACACGCTTTCGCACAAAATCGATGGCATCGTGTATAAAATAAACCAAACGCGTTTGCGCGATCGAATCGGTTCCGACGCGAGAGCGCCGAAATGGGCAATCGCGCACAAGTTCGTCGCGGATGTTGCAATAACGACGTTGAAATCTATAGAGGTTCAAGTAGGACGAACCGGTGTGCTGACACCAGTAGCTATATTAGAACCGTGCGAGTTGAACGGAGCAACTATACGTCGCGCGACGTTGCATAACTTTTTCGAAATTGAACGCAAGAAGATTCAGATTGGCCAAGACGTCGTCGTCGAGAGAGCTGGGGATGTCATTCCAAAAATTATTCGCGTCGCCACTGATGCTGAACGGATAACGAGTTCTGAAGGGAACGATTCTTCCTCTTCTTCTTCTTCTTTCGGAGCAGCACTAGGTTTATCATCGTCGTCATCGTCGTTAAATCTCGGTGGCGCTTCTGCTTACGCCGCGCCGATGTTGTGTCCGTGTTGCAACTCGCTCGTCTCTCGAGACGCTGAAGACGGCATGGTTATTCGATGCAACGCTGGTTTGAAGTGTCCGGCGCAAAGAACCGCGAGAACGACGCATTTTGCTTCCAAAAAAGCTTTAGACATTCGCGGTTTAGCAGAAAAGCAAATCGAAAAACTCTTCGAGACGAACGCCATCGAGCGCACGTCGGATATTTTCACGCTGGAGGAAAGATTTTACGGACCGAATAGAAACAAAGAGGAACTTCCTCCCGTATGGGCGCGTTACGAGAATTCCTCTCAGAAGAAAAAATACGATTTTACGAAAAACGCGTTGAACATGTTCGCTGCCATCAACGACGTGAAAACGAACGGCGTTCCGTTGGCAAAATTCATATACGCTTTAGGAATACCTTTCGTGGGCGAGGCCACGGCGAAGGAACTCGCGAAGACGTACAAAAGTCTAGACAAGTTCAAACACGCGGCAGTGAGGTATCACGAAACCGGGAGTAGTGTGGACGAGGACGACGACAACGACGACAGAAATAACATCAAAATCTCTCTCGAAGCGGTCGAAGGTGTCGGCGATATCGTCGCGAAAAGCATCGCCAACTTTTGGAGCGAGCCGAACAACGCCAACGAAGTGCAAAGAATCTTGGACAACGGCGTCAAAATTCTCCCAGTCGGAGGAGACGCCTCGTCTACTTCCTCCTCCTCGACAAATGCGACCCCGAGTAAACTCTTCGGTCGAAAAGTCTGCATCACCGGCACGTTCCCGACGTCTTCGAAAACCCGCTCCGAAATCCAACGGGACATCGAACGCCTCGGCGGTTCCGTCTCCTCCTCGCTCGCCAAATCCACCGACATACTCTTAATAGGCGAAAATCCCGGTTCCAGTAAACTCGAACGAGCGAGAGAGATTCTCGACGCGGGAGGTAGTCTCGTTCTCGTCGAAGGGTTCGAGAAATTCGAAAACGACTGGTTGTTCTCCTCTCCGTCCTCCTCCTCCTCGTCCGAAGAAGAAGAAGAAGATGAAAAAGAGGAGTAAGAGAAGTGCTTGTTTTTTAAAAAATACGAACCTCAAGTATTAAGTAAGTGTTGTAAAAGTAGAGTACCACCACGTGAAGTAGTCAGTAGCAGTAACCGCAGCATCAGAGCGACGTCAAGAACAACGGCGCTCCGCGTCGCGTACATCGAAAAAAAAAAATTTTGTGAAAAGGATGACACGTCTCAAAAAAAGTCTAGAGTCTTCATTCACTTTCTCTCTTCTTCGCTCTTATTAAAACACACACATCATCGTCGTCATCATCGCCTCACCGTGAGCGCGGGCGTCCGACTTTTACAAAAACAGCGCCTTTATTTTCACCGTACCGTCGTTGTTGTTGTTATCGTCGTCGTCGTCGCAAAAATGACGATTGGACGCCGCGCGGCGAGACGAGCGTCGTTTTTGGTTTTTGGCGCCACTTCCACTACTAAAAACGTCGTCTCTTCCTCTCTCTTTTCCACCGCAACCACCGCCGCGCCGTCTGCTGCCGCTTCCGCCGCTGGTTCTTCTTTGCTGAAACGAGGACGACGAAACGCGCTTTTCTTCTTCGGAGGAGAAGATGGGGTCCTCGCCTCTTTGAAACGACAACAACAACAACGACAACGCGGTTTCGCGGCTTCTTCTTCGGGAAGATTTGGAAGAGGAGGCGTTGGTGGGAAGAGAAAATTCAGCGCCGCTTCGAACGACGCCAAGAGTAGCGGCAGCGGCGTGGCTCCCAAAAAAGGAAACCCCGTGGCGTCGGCGACGTCGAAGGAATCCGCGAAAGCCGCCGAGAACGCGGCAAAAGCGGACCAGATTTTGAAAGCGTCGAAGAACGGTAAACTCGGCAATGGTGGTGGTAACGGCAGTAGTAGTGGTAGTAATAATAATTCGAACGGGAGCACCGGGAACACGGCGCCTCCGGGCGGGAGCAAGAGAGGCAACGATAAGAAGACGGGCGGGAACAACAATAATAACGAGGAGAAACCGAAATCGTTCGCGGAGCTTTTGCAGTCGCAACAAGTCGCCGGGCAGTTAGGTTTACTTCTTTTGCTCGCGTTGGGCGTGTCTTTCTCTCGAGCCGGGCAGTCGGACGTGAGAGAAATCTCGTTTCAAGAGTTCAAGACGAAACTCTTGGAGCAAGGATTGGTCGATCGAATCGAAGTGTCGAATAAATCTACCGCGAAAGTTTTCTTGAAGAATAAAAGTGGTGCGAGTTTAATGTCGATTGGGAGCAGCACTGCGACGAGTGGATCAGTCGCGGACGGCTACGATTCCGGAGGATTTGGCGTCGGTACTCTCGGACAAAATCAAAGTCAACAGGCGCAACAACAAAATCAACAACAGAATCAACAAACGCACAAGTTTTCCTTCAACATCGGTTCGCTGGAAACCTTCGAACGGAAAATGGAAGAAGCTCAAGAACTCATGGGCGTAGAATCGTCGAAATTCGTCCCGGTGACGTACGTCTCCGAAATGTATTGGCAAGGGGAAATCTTGCGCGCGTTACCGACGATTGCCATTTTAGCCGGATGGTTGTACTTTATGCGCAGAGGCGCGGTTGGCGGTATGGGTGGCATTGGCGGCGGTGGTGGTGGACCCGGTGGAGGTATTTTCAACGTTGGTAAAGCGACGGTTGCCACTCTCGATAAGAACGCGCCGAAAGTGATGTTCAAAGACGTCGCCGGCTGCGACGAGGCCAAGAAGGAAATCATGGAGTTTGTCGATTTCTTAAAGACGCCGGAAAAGTATGAAAAGTTGGGCGCGAAGATCCCTCGAGGTGCTCTGTTAGTTGGTCCGCCAGGGACTGGGAAGACGTTACTGGCGAAAGCTACGGCGGGTGAATCTGGCGTTCCGTTCTTATCTATTTCTGGATCCGACTTTATGGAAATGTTTGTTGGCGTCGGTCCTTCTCGAGTTCGAGACTTGTTCGCCAAAGCGAAGGAACAAAAACCATCGATCATTTTCATCGATGAAATCGACGCGATTGGCCGACAACGTGGGAGAGGAGGTTTTGCTGGCGGCAACGATGAGCGAGAAAACACGCTGAATCAGTTGTTAGTCGAGATGGATGGTTTCGGGTCCTCGCAAGGCGTCGTCATTCTCGGCGGCACGAACCGACCGGACATTTTAGACAAGGCGTTGTTGAGACCGGGGAGATTCGATCGACAAATTACCGTCGACCGACCAGATGTGAAAGGAAGAGAACAAATTTTTCGAGTGCATTTACAAAAAATTACATTGGATGGACCGGTGCAGGACTATTCTGAGCGACTCGCCGCGTTAACTCCAGGATTCGCCGGCGCGGACATTGCCAACGTCTGCAACGAAGCGGCTTTGGTCGCCGCGCGCGAATCCGCGGAATTTGTCGTGTTGGAACACTTTGAAAAAGCAGTCGATCGTGTCATTGCTGGTTTAGAGAAGAAGGAAAAAGTAATCTCTCGGGTGGAGCGAGAAACGGTTGCGTATCACGAAGCGGGTCATGCCGTCGTCGGTTGGTTTATGGAACACGCCGAGCCTTTGTTGAAAGTCTCCATCGTTCCGAGAGGTTCCGCCGCCTTGGGTTTCGCCCAATATCTCCCCAACGAAAACGTTTTAGCTACCACGGAACAATTAACCGACATGATGTGCATGACGCTCGGCGGTCGCGCGGCAGAAGACGTCATGCTCGGCAAAATCTCTACGGGAGCGCAAAACGATCTCGAAAAAGTCACGAAAATGGCATACAACATGACCGCGGTGTACGGATTGAACCAAAAAATTGGTTTGCTCTCGTTTCCGAAAGGCGACAACGATTTCAAATCGCCGTACAGTGAGGATACAGCGAGAATGATTGATGAGGAAGTGCGAGAGTTGGTGGACAAAGCGTATCTGCGAACGGTGGCGTTAGTGAGAGAGAAGAAATCCGTCGTCGAAAGTTTAGCGAAAGCGTTGTTAGATAAAGAGGTGTTGCAAAGACACGACTTGGTCAAAGTCTTGGGCGAGAGGCCGTTTAAATACGAAGGGCAACAGAACATTGACATCTTAAACCAGGGATTTAGAGACGAGAAGTTGTTGCCGAAGACCCCGTCGTCGTCCGAAGATGCGGAGACGAATACTATCGACGGGGAAGATTCCGAGAAGACTGACGGCGACGCTAGCATTCCGGTGACACCCATTCCCGTCGTTTAAAACAAAAGAAGAAGGGAATGAAGTGCGGTAAAAAACTGCTACGCTATTGTACATTAATCATTATCATCATCAGTTTGCTGAATATATATAAAAGAATTTGTTGTTACACGTACAAGAAAATAAACTATACTTCGTCCGCGACTTCATTCACGGTCCTCATAGGGGTTGGTGGCGGCACTATCACCGCGGCTATCCTCGAAAATAATCCTCTTCTCTCTGCTCCTCCTTCTTGTCTTAATCGCTCTCGCTCTAATTCCATCATTCGCATCTGCCGTAATCTCCTCGCCTTTTTGCCCGTCGGCGTGCTCGCGCTTCCCCCTTCGTCGTCATCTAAATAATACTCGCTCTCTAAATCTCTCGCCGTGCTCTTCACCACGACCAACTCCTTGTGCCCCGTGTTCACGTCGTCGTGTCTTTCAAACGCGAACCGTTTGCATTCGCCCAAGACGATTTCGCACGTCGTGAACACTTCGCACCCCTCCAACAAGTGCCCACCGCACACTTCTCCATTCGCATCCGCTACCGCGATGTGCACGTGCATCCCATTCTTCGCGGATAACGTTCCAGTCATGGAGACGATTTCAAACCGCTCCTCCGTCAGCTCCGCTACTTCGTTCGTGTTCGTTTGCACCGAGGAGGCGAGGCGTATCTTCGCTTTTTGTAAAGAGCCGACCGCGGTGATTATGCACCCGGCTTGGATGTTTTTGAGTTGGCAGTAGTGTTCGAGCTCTTTTCGCACGTCCTGTTTTTTACGCGCGATGTTGTTCGCGCACAAAGATACGCAAAGAGAGAGAGAGAGAGACGAAAAGTCAGTCGCAAACGCACGACGTCGTCGCGTTTATAACAACGCACAACGGATGATTGATACATATAAAACAATCGCGCGATGGGGAAAAGAAAAGATACCGATCGAATTTTTTCCAATTCGACAAAGTCTTCTTTTTGAAACATCCACATCCGCTTCGAATAATGGGAACATTTATGTACGATCGAGAGAGAGAAACGCAGCGCGCGCGCGACGGAGGACGCACCTGACCGGGTTTCAACCGGAACGGATGGATTTCCATGCTTTTATTTTATATTTTATGTAATGCGATTATAAATGGTGTAGTTTTTGTGCGCTTCCGTACGTAAAAGTTTCTTTTTTTTTGTGGAGAGATGACACACACACACGCGAAACGTCATCAAAACTCACTCGCTAGTACTACCGCGCGCATCTATCTCTACCGGAACTCTGCAGGTACGATGGTTTCGAACGTCGTCGTCGCGTGATCATCGTCTTTGGATGATGGTGAAGAGGAAGAAGACGCCGACGAGGAGGAGGACGCTAATAAAACGGTTCGCGCGACCCACTCGCCTAACAACGCGTGGTAGAGCAAACCTCTCGCGCCGACGGCGGTTACGGCAAAGATTTTTCTGGAATCGTTGGCTTTCTCCTTCTCGTCAAACTGAATGATTTTCGGGAATCTGCCGGCGTGCGTTCGCGGACCGTTGACTCGGACGCCGTACGCGACGGTATCGATGTCTTTGGTGGAGAAAAAAATATTCGTTTGATTCTCCTTCGTCTCGGAGTTTGCGCGCGGGTAGACTTTTTCGTTCAGTTCGCGCAGCAAGAAATCGATCGTTTCCGGGGTGTCCGGAAAAGAAGCTTTCGCGGCTTCTGTGGAATAGTACCCAGCTTTAGCGGCATCTTCTGCTTTCACTTTGTCGCCTCTTTCTTTCGTCGGTCCAAACATCGCTTTGGTTGTTTGAAATGGAGAGAGATAGTGCGATCCGAGAATGCCGGGCATTTCCCATTTCTCGCCACCTTCTTCCCTAACGAAACAATTCTCGCGTTCCAACACGAGCGCTCGTCCTGCTTGAAGCTCTAAAGGCCCTCCCACTTTTTCGAGTAATTCTTGTTTCGTGGAGTCGTCGAGAAATCCGTCGCGCAAAATTTCACCGCCGCAGCACAAAATGACGGCGTCGAACGATTCCTTCGCAACGTCCTCCAGACTCTCCACGCGTCGTTTCTTGAACGCGAACGAAACGTTCGCGTCTGCATTTTTTGCCGCCTCGAATTCAATCAACACTTTTAAAGCCTCCAAGTACCTTTGAGCGTCCACGACTATGCCGTTTTCGACGTAAAAACCGCACGAATTATTCACATCTTTGTCTTTGTCTCCTACCTCTTCTCCCTTGTTTCGTAATCGAAGCAAATCCACCTCGATTTCATCTCTCTCGACAAAACGAATCGCGTCTTCTATTTCTTCTTCTTCTTCTAGCATTAGTCTTTTATCTTCATTATTATTATTATTATTATTATTATTATCGTTTTTTGTATTCTTCGAAAGAACATTCTTTTTGATTCCAATCGTATCCTTCTCCGTCCTCGCCGGTCGCAAACACCCGACTTTCCTAAACATCTTACCTCGTTTCACGTCCCTCAACTCGCCGCTGAATCGAAAGTCAATCCCACTGCTCAAATTCAAATCCGGATCGACCATCATCTCCTCAATTTTTTGACACTTCTCCAGCATCTCGACCGTCTTCGCGTACCCGAGGGAACCAAACGGCATTTTTGACCCCTTCGGCGTGCGTCGATGCAACAATCCGGCGGCGACGGAGGAAGCGCCGCCGCGACCAGCGCGTTCACTCGCAAAAACGGTCACGCGCACGCCCGCACCGTTACTATCGCTACTATTACTACTACATTTTATCAAGTTATACGCACACGATAACCCCGCAAAACCTGCGCCTATGATGGCCACATTTTTAATCTTCTCCCCCGCTTCATTTTTGTCGTCGCCGCCGTGAAAACAGTTATTATTAGGGGTTCGCCGCCCACTCTTCTTCCTTTTCTTCTTCTTCTTCTTCGAATAACTCCCGCCAACCGGACCACCTCTCGGCGACCTCCCCGTCTTCAGCGCCAAAAAAGAAGACGACAACGCTCGAGAAGTAGACGAAGAAGAAGCGCGAAGAAAACCACCGCGTTCGCTCCCGACGACAACAATCATCTCTCTCTTTTAGTTATCTTTTCTTTTTAATGAATCTTCCCCTTCACCGCAAATTCCCGTCTCGAAGCTCTCCACGCGATCAAAAATGCGACCAGAAACATGCACAAAACGATAAAAATGGCAACGTACAAGTCGGAGTGTTTGCCACCTTTCATTTGCGCGGAGAAGTGTCTCGTTTTCGAAGCCATTTTTTTTGTTGTGTTCAGTCAGTAGAAACTCAAAAGTGTGTTTTGTGTCGTCGTTTCTCTCTTTACTTTCTCCCCATTCTACCCTAAACCCTAAACCCTAAATAAGAAGGAGAAGAAGAATGTGAATGCAATTTTTTCGTCAAAACGCGTTGGTGCGTCAAAGACCGCGCGCGCGCAGGGATACTAAGTGTACTCGGTTTGGCGTCTCTGCTTCTCATTCTTCTTCTTCTTCTACTGCTACCATTACTCGTTGTTGTTGTTGTTGTTGTTTGCGCGAGAAAAGAGCAAACACAAACGCGCGCGTTCGTTCGCCGTTGTTGGATAAACAAACAAAAGATATCTAATAACAAAAAAGAATGAGAATGGCTTCGACTTGTTCTTCTTCTCTTTCATCGAACGCCTCGTCGTCGCGCGCTCATCTCTCGACGAGAAGAAGAAGAAGAAGAACACGAAGTGGTAGCGACAACGCGCAGCGCGGGTATTTAACGATCACGAACGTCGCCCGATCGAAGGGTTTGCGCAGACGTTCGAAAGATGGACCGAATCGGTCCGGGAAAGTTTCTTTTTTCGTCACCGTGACCAGGAGGAGGAATAGTAGCGCTAGCGGTAATAATAGTAATAGCAATAACGGCAACAGCAGCGGTAATAAGAATAATGACAACAGCAACAACAACGACGGCGGCGGCGGCGAAGAGGAGGATTTTTCCTCTTCTTCGAGTTTGTCGAATAATAATAAAGAACGCGTGGCGGTTATCGGCACGTTGGACGCCTTTGGTGGATGGGACTCGCGAGAGTGTTTGCAACTCGTTCAAACGCCGAACGACGCGGAGAAGTGGACCGGTAAGATTGAATTATCCGACGACAGGGCGTTTAGTAAAACTGAGCTGAAGGTGGTTTTGCTCGATCAGTTTCAAAACGTCATTCAGTGGTCTCCCGGGGAGTCTTTCTACGTCGAGTTGCCGGAGAGATGCGTGAAATACGAAATGACGGTCGATTGGCCGGTGGATGACGAGAGATTGACCGCGAGTTCTACGGCGAAAGTGGAGGTGAAAGCTTCGGAGAATAAAATTGAAACCGGCGGGGCGTGGTTAGCGTGGGATGGGCAGAAACCGTCCGCGAAGCAAGTCGACGCGATGAACGCGTCCTCGGACGAAGGAGAGAAGGAAGAAGTCGTCGAGGCGACAAAAGATGACGACGACGACGACGACGACGACATCGACGAAGACGCGCGAGAAGGAATAGAAAAGGCAACATTAGGACGAGGTCGAAGTAATGGCAATAAAAATAACGATGATAACGGCAACAGCACAGATGAGGAAGATGAAGTAGGAGGAGAGGACACTATTGCGATGCACAATGATTTAGCGGTTGAATTAGGCTACAGTCCCGGTTCGCACCTGAGTGGCATCAGAACAGGATTAGAAACGGAAATAGTCTATTCCGCCGCAGACCAATTTCGAGGTCGAGGCGTACAAATTGGTGTTCTAGAAGAAGGCGAACTCGTCGAAATCTGGTCCGAGCATGGCACAGAAGTCGGTAAAGGAATGCGCGTCGGAGACATATACATAGGTACCGTCGCGCGCGTTATGAAAGGCATGAACGCCTTGCTCGTAGATTTAACGGGTAAAGGGCCGCCGTACGCTTTATTGCAAAAAGGCATCGACTCGCCAGCCATGGCGTGGAAAACGAAAATAGATTGGGTCGATCGACCGGAAGGTATGTATGTGCCCGTGAAAGTCAATAGAGCGAAAGTTTTACTTCGAAAAGCGCGCAAGTTGAAGTTGTTACAAGAGGAGTACGGCGAAGAAGCGGTTGCGAAATGTTCGCAGAAGCAACTGAAAGAGTTGATGAAGACATCCGAGTTGATTAAAGAGTGGGAAGAAAAACAGTTGTTCGAAGAAGAGTACGACAGAACAATCAACGGGAGCGTGGAAGAGGATGACGAGGATGACGACGATGACAATGATTCATCAACTACGTCTGAAGTCGGACCGACAAAAAAACGATGGGGAAGTGGCGATTGGGGCGATCTATGGGACGGCAGTGGTGGACCCTCGCCGAGTAAAGGGAAAAATTTATTGAATCGCGCACGCGCGGCTGCTGAGGAAGCTGCTGCAGAAGAACGGCAAAGAAATGCCTTAGCATCCCGATCTTCCGAGTCGTGGCGAGGCGCTGGCGGGCGCTCGCCGCCGTCTGAAAGGCATCAGGGTGGTTCAGATGAAAATGACGACGATGACTACGATGAAAGCGATGATGAATATGGTGGTAAAAGCAAACAAAAAGACCAAATACCTCTTGTCTCCTTGGAACCATGGCGATTAGATTTGTCTGTCATCAAAATGGAACTCGCGGCTATGAAATCCGTCGAACTCGCGTTGGAAGCACCAACCAACGACGCTTTAGATTTTGAATCTGACGAATTTATGGCGAGTGTAGCTGGGCAAATGGATGATATTGAAGTGGACGAAGAAACTGGGGAAGTCACGGAGGAGTGGATAGAAGAAGGCGACGGGGAGGATGGGATGGAAATCTTGTTTGGTGCGGAAGAAGTAGAAGTTGACGAGAGCGTGGATGAAGACGACGAGAATGGTAACGCCGCGAAAACAGAAACAACACGGACGTCAAGTGCTAATGGCGAAGAAGAGGAAGACTTTGGCGACGATCCAGAAGCGGGAAAGAGGAAAACGATTCGTAAAATTCGCGACAAATTTGGCGTCACGAAAGAAGATATTCGAGGCGCATGCGCCACAAAATGGGAACAAGGACAACCAATCGTTGTCCAAGTCACTCGACTCGGTCAATTCAATAAAGGTCCGCGCGTTTCTGCCCGTCCAACGCTACCTGGGAGAAATGTCGTGTTGTGCCCGGATGGTGAAGGCGTGTACGTTTCTCGCAAACTCATCGGTCCGGCGCGCAAATACGTCAAATCGGTTGGTTTGAGCGTTTGTCCGTCTGATTCGGCGCTAATCATGCGCACCGAAGCCGCTGGCGTCGCACAAGATGCTCTAGAACTAGATATCAAACGTCTAGTGGACGACTGGAATTCGGTGAAGACAACTGCGGAGAAACTTGTAAAACAATCCTCCAGCCTTCAAAATGACTTCATGCGAAAGAAATATCGCTTGGATGGACATTTGAACTTATCCGCGAAGCAAGCGCATGATTACCCGGACTTGGAACCGAGACGATTACTAAACTCGGCAACTAGTGAACAAGTTTTAGTCCGCGATTTGTTTGGTGAACGCATATCGAAGTTATATGTGGACACGACGAGCGCGTATGAGGCAATTGTTGACGATCTCACCAGAGCAGGCGCCTCAAAAGAAATCATTGATCGAGTGGTTTTGTTCGCCGCGGGAAGTAATACAAACAATACTGATGATTACAGTAGCGACAGCTACAGTGGTTCATCAAACGCATTATTCCAACACTTGGGTATTGCGAAAGCGGTAGAGTCCTTAGACGACGAGGTTATATGGCTCGACCAAACGGAACTTCCCGGTGCGCACTTGGTCATTCAACGTACGGAAGCGTTGACCGCCATTGACGTGAACGCTGGCCGATCAGCCATGAAAAAAGAAGGTGCGGACAACGATGAATTAGCGCGTCGTGTGAATATCGAAGCAGCGAAAACGGTCGCCAAAACACTGCGTTTACGCGATATTGGTGGTTTAGTCATGATTGATTTTATCGATATGGAAGACGAAGGGTCTAGACGTGAAGTTGAAGTTGCGTTTGAATCCATCGCTAAAAGAGACCGGGCTCAGTTAACTTTCCTGCCAATATCTCCTCTAGGAGTGATGGAAGTCGCCAGAGAACGCATGCAAACGCACGGTGACGGAGGTATGAACATAATTGCCGACGAAAAAGGCATGCCCATTGAATCTGACGATTACTATGCTCCTCGAGACAACCGCTATTCCCCTAATTCCAACAGAGCAGGAGGAGGATATTATAACCGTCAGCAACACTCCATGAGCGCGAGAAATGAAAGTTACAATCAGCGAGGGAGTGATGGAATGAACAGACCTCCGCGTCGGTACGGTAATAATAATAATAATAACAACAACAACGATACTTGGAACGGTTATGATGCCAAATATAATGGTAATAACCGCGATTTCAGAGATGAGGATTCAAGTGGCTCCGGAAGCCGGCGAAGACGAGTTGTGAGAAGAAACTTTTACGACAGCGAAGATGGACGAGGAAATTCGAACGCACCGCCATGGGTCGATGGTGGTGGCAGGGGAAGAGGCAGAGGATCACCCGGCAGAGGAGGACGAGGTAGAGGATCAGGAAGACGAAATAGTGATGATAGCAATTAGAAGAAAATTTTTAGAGCGCGTAAAATTAGGTCTTGTTGAATGACAAGAGATGTATCGATGATAATTTGACTTGATAATTTCATTAGTATTACTTTCTATAATTCCCTTCGTCCTGGTCTTCATCATCGTGCGCCCAAACGCGAGCTTCTCCGATGATATCTTTCGTATACCCGTAATCGTAGAACATTTCGTCGCCGAATTTGGAATCCGTTTTTGCGTAAATGCCGATGCGATGGTTCCCGCGCACATAAATCACAAGGGGATAACAGTTCGGTTTCTTTGAGTGGTTCGCGAATTTGAACTTGTTTCCTCGCGAATAAGCGTCTAAGACCCACTTGTTGTTCAGGTTAAACAAAAAGCTGGAGTTGGTTTGATCGTATTGGCTCCCGCGCCTTTCGGCTTCTCCATGCGTGATCATCTCGCCAACGTATTCGCCCAAGAAATCGTCTTTCTTCGCATCACAGCCAAAGAAGGCACCCCAACCAGCGATTGGAGATTTTCCAAGTAAAACGTGCGCATGCTCTTTCAATTGGAGTTTCATATTTTCGCACGGCGCTTTCTTGTCTTCTTGCCTGCGCTTCATGTTAATTTCGGTGATGCCAAACAACTTTGGATCGCTGGAAAAAATTTCCGTATCGAGAGTAATGCCTTCTAACTCTCTCTTGCGCCTTGAAAAATCTCGAATAGACGGCCAACACTCCGTACATTTGTCCGGATCGCACTCCCTCGCGGCCATTTTACACGGGCACGTCGATTTGGAACAATCGCTTTTGCAATTACATCCGATGAATGCGTTGCGACAATCTGCGCCGCACCCGCAGTTGATTTCACAAAAGTTCCAGTTCAGTGAGCACGGACATTCGTCCGTGCAGACGCCACCCTCACAATTGCACGGTTCATATTCGCACCACAAAGCGTTTTTGTCACCTTCGGAGGCTTCTTTTCTTCGCGCGACGGTGCTTTTTGCGACCGTACCTTGGTAACCAATATTGGGCGCCTTCTTGGAGGCTTTTCGTCGATGTCGACTGTTACCGATTTGTTTGCTTTCTGCTTGCGTTTCCCACGCTCGCTTGATCAATCGCGGGCCTTTTCTTTTTCTAGCGTCCATTGTCGTTGTCGCAGCATCAACTGCAGTTGTACCACCATTTTTAGCTTCGCCCTTTTCGGCCCTTTGAGCTGCTCTATCTTCCTTTCTCTTGTCCAAAATGTCTTCGCAAAACATCGAGAGCATTTCTTCACAGACGATTTTACACGACGGCGGTTTCGTTTCGCACGGTTCTAAGAAACTAGCAACCGCGCAAGGATTCGCTGAATCTTCGAAAATATCCAACGATTTGTCGAATACCTCGACGACCCAATTCTCCCACTTTGCGGTGTGCTTGTACTTTTGAGCGATGGACAATAAGTACTCGTCGGTGATGGATTCGTCTCGGGAGAGGAAATCTGCCATTTCCGCCTCAGACACATCCATCTGATCGATCATTTTATCCTTATTATCAGCGGGAATCGGCGCGCAAAATACGCGGTCGGACGGAGGAAGCCACGGCGGTTGCAATTTTTTCATGAGAGCGAAGAGTGCTTCGTTTGAACGCCAACACTCAGAACTTCGGCACGGATCTTTTGGTTTTGCGAGCGCTAAATAATTTGTTTCTGGATCACATTTGGGAGCACTTTGCTTCTTTCCACCTTCTTCGATGCCGTCAATGTTATTGATATCATCCGCGTCATTCATTCGCCCATCTTCTTCTTTCTTATCGTCATTGGTATCATCGAAGTCCATGGTGGCCGGGGCGCTCGCATCGGTGTTGGGATTGATGGTGTCTTTGCCCCTAAGGCGTTCATTTCTTCTACCCGGGACCGGAACGTGCTCTTTCTTCTTCTTCTGTTGCGGGCCACCAGACTGTCCTCCCCTATTTTTCCATTCGGGTTTGTGATTCGTAAGAATCCTTCGTCCGATGCTCGGCAAGTGCCCGTTGCCGTGAACTTGACACGAATAACTGTGACATCTTGGACAAAACAACGTGCGAAAGGAATCCATCGCGGCTTCCATATTCTTGTACTCGTGCAATCTTCGAGGCAAGAAATCGATTGATTCTCGGCTTATGACTTCCTTTGCTATCGCCTCGAACGTTTTCAATTTCGGTAAAGAAGTCAATTTGGATTTCTTCTTTTTCGCATCCTTGTCGTGCATAGATTCTACGTCTTTGACAATGTCTCGAATGCCACACTCTTGATCACGAAGAATCTTGACCCGTGATGCGATGCTGCTGACCGGAGGCACACCGGTGATGTATGAAGCGAGCGCGGACAATGCACTTTCGAATAATTGCTTCGCTTTGATATCGATTGGGGTGTAATGCCTCTTCGTTTGTGTCGCAGCAGTGCTAGTTTTGATGTCGTCAGATAGATTCTTCTCCTTGTCGTTTTTGTCCTCCTCTTCGTTCATCACATCTTTTTTCACTTCAATTTCTTCGTCTCTTTGCTGCTGCCGGTTTTGCGGTTCTTGTTCGTTCTTATTTCTTTCTTCGAGATGCTTATTCAGCTTTGCAAACCCATCTTCGTCTTCTTCCTCAGTTTCTACTCGTTCGTCGCCAGTCATCGCGACATCTTCTACTTCCATTTTCGTCGTCGTTTCGTTTGTTGTCGTTGTGTTTGTTGTATCCTCAGTTTTACTCGGCTTTGCTTCGTCTTTTTTTTCGTCTTCATCTCCTGCAATAGCTGCTCCCTTACCGCCCGCTGTCGCGGCAGCTTCTGAAACGTCTTGAATGAGAAACTCGTCTAATTTTGAGTTCTCACCGATGACGTACTTAACACAAGAATATAACAAAAGATCGTCGCGTCGATGCCACGGGTACTCTTCTCCCCCGGTTTCGAAGTCTTCCTCCTCATCGCTGTAATCGGAATCGTTTTCATTCGCGACTCGGTACTCGCCATCTTGATCAGAAATGAGCAACTTTCTCCTCCTCTCTTCTTCCAAGCCTCGGACGTTTTCATGCACGGAATACACGTAAGCTCGGTACTCAGGCACGTTCGACACCGGCCGAATTCGCACAGCTGGAACCGTCATTTCCCTTTCTGTCCTTTTAAAACCGAACGCAGACTCCCTTACCGTGCACTTCGGCATGTTATTCACCACTTCCACGATCCCTTGACGGTTCCCGTCGACGAGTACAGTTCTCATCGAACCCTTCTTCGACTCCATCAGCATTCTGACGAAATCCTTTGACGAGGCCGGTTCATCGAACGTTCGTTCCAACCCATCGGTCAATTTACGCGCATCATTCTTAGCGTTTTCTTCCGATTTCGCTCTTCGTCGCTTTGCGTTTTCGCGAAAGCACTTCTTTGCCCACCTTTTCCTCTTCTCGTCATACGTGGCGATGAAAAACGCCGCAAAATCTTCCACCAACTCCTGCACATTTTCCACGTCCGCTCTTTCAATAGTATCGTCGTTTTCCAACAGCGTTTTCCTTTTGATGAGATTCAACTCTTCGATTTCTTTTGGGGTGAGCGTTCCGTCATGTTCTCGTTCTCCTTCCTTCTTCTTCGTGTTATTTTTACCAGACGCCGAAGAGGAACGGTACGTCCTCCCTTTCCTCTCCAAAACCTCTCTCCAAACCTCTCTTCTATCGAACGATTTCGCGAACAACTCCTCGCAGTCGAGTTCATACGTCACAGGTTTCCCGCGATGGTCTTCTGGTATCTCTCGCAACTCTCGCTTCTTCTTTCTCGGTTTGCTCGGTTTCGGAGCGTGAGGAGTAATCGCGGGTTGAGTTTTCGCCGCGGCTGCGGCAGCCGGAACGGAAGGAGGAAGAGGGGGAGCGACATCGGCACGAGCTACTGCTGCTGCTCTCGTCGGTTGCGGAACCGCAAGAGACGCCGTAGCGGTACTATTGGCGCGCTTTCTCTCTTCTTCTTTCCTCCTCGCTCTTGCCGCTGCCGCGATCGTAACGGCGTTCTTGCTAAATAAACTCGCGTCGACTGTCTTCTTCTCTTCTTTCACTTCAACAGCATCGCTCGAAAAACGAGGAACGAGATGAGCACCACCGGTATTCTTCTTCGCGACCGCACCATCGCCACCTTCTTTTCCATCCTTCTCTGGAAGAGAAGAAGAACAAAAAGCCTTCGTCGTCGGAGAAATACCACCGTCGCCTTTTTCCTCGTCAAAGTCACAGTCGTCGTCGTCGTCGATGATTTCAATCACCTCTTTTTCTTTTTCCTCCTTCATCTCTCGAAAGTCGTTTGTTTGGTGTGATGCGCCGATATGAACTCTTCTCCTTCTTTTATTATTTCTCTTTAAAAAGAAGCAACAAAACCTCCTCCTCTGCGGGAAAGGAAGAGTGTTTGAAAAAGAAAGCGCCCTCGCCGAAAGCGCGCGCCGAAAGCGCTTTCGAAACCGGAGAGGAAGAGGAGGAGGGTTTGTTACGTGCGTGAGTCAGTCGTATGTTCTGAAGAGTGCCTTGTTTTTTTTTTTTGCTCGTACGAAAATTTTTCGAAAATCTTCGCAAAGAAGAAGAAGAAGAAGAAGAAGAAGAAGAAACTTTGAGAGAAGAGAGAGAGACCATATAGCGTGAGACTCTTTCTTCTCTCTCTAACGGTATATCTATCGTCCGTCCGTCACACCAACGCCCCCGCCACAACGTATCTGTGTAGCTCTCTCTCTCTCTCTCTGTGTGTGTGTGTGTGTGTGTTTGACACGGAGAGTTCACGACGTTGAGAAGAAAGTCCTCTTCCTCCCCGTCTTCTTCTTCTTCTTCTTCTTCTTCTTCGTTACCGGACAACTTCGACGACGGCGAGAATGAGAAGGAAAACGAGAAACGGCAGCAGCAGCAGCGGCGGCAACGGAAGAAAACGAGCGCCGTCGGCGAGAGTGATTCGACGCGATACCAAAAAAAAAGCGGCAGCAGCAGCAGCAGCAGCGGCGCGTCTAAAGACGACGACGACGACGACGACAAAGAGGAAGACGAATGAGACGCGTAATAATAATAATGAGAGGATGATGATGATAAAGAAGAAGAAGAAGAAGACGACCGCCGGCAGTGATGGCGTGGGAGAGAAGGAGGAAGATGAGGAGAACGACGACTTTGGAGAGGTGCGTTTTTTTTTATAACTACTTCATATATACGCGTTCGTCGTCTAACTCGTGGCTTCTTCTTCCCACATCTAAAACAAACAGGCACAAAGAGCGCGAACGCAAATCTGCGGGCAATTGAGCGCCATGCGACGTTCGCAGGCGTATTTGGACACGTACACGATGGACGGATGGCGATCGTCGAACCAGGAAAAGTTGAAGCCGCTCGCCGAGTTGGCGAAGAAACGGGAAGATATATTCCACCGAAAGTTAAAAGTCAGACGACTGTTTGAAAAGTTAAACTACGACGAAAGGAAAATGGAAAAGTATAAGTGCGTGGAAGACTCGGACGGGGAGATTGAGTGCGACGACGTGGTGTGTTGCGAATGCGGGTCGGGGGATTGCGACGAGGATCCGTACGAAAACGACGTCGTGTTTTGCGACGGGTACTGCGATTTGGCCTATCACATGAAGTGCGTGAAACCGCCGCTGAAACCGGAAGACGTGCCGGAAGGCGACGAAGGATGGTTGTGTCCCGTGTGCGACTGTAGAGTGGACGTGATTTACTATTTAAATTTAGACCACGATCAAAAATTAGAAATCGAGACGTGCACGCACTTGGACGTGTTTAAAAATGAACAGGAAATGTTCGACAAAGGCATAATTCCCGGCACCGCTCGGTTCCATTTACACGGCGAGAATGAAGAGGACGTGTGGCCGAGCGACGAATCCGAGGACGAAGATTTCAAAGAGAAGAATGAAAAAGACGACGGTAAAGACGACAGCGACGAATCGCTCTCTGGGTCGGCGGTTTCGGAGACATCGGAAACGTCCTCATCGAGCGAAAGTAGCAGTAGCGGTAGCAGTAGCGATTCGGCGGTCATCATAGAAGGACCTCGACGAAGAACGAAAGTAGATTACGTGAAACTAAACGGCGACTTATTCGGCGACGCCGTTTTAGACGGCGACGAGGAGGAGAAGAGGGACGTCAAGCCTTCGCCGCCTTTGGACAGAAGAGCGCAAATGGCCGCGCTGGTCGCTTTGAAGAAGAACAACCCCGAAGGGAGCGACGCGAAGAAGACAAAAAAGACCAACAAAAGAAACAGCGGTGGTGATGGTGGTGGTAAAACGACATCAAAGAGTACTCGGGCGACCCCTAAAAGAGCTAAATCGAGAAACAACGCCACGAATAATGCTAACGATAAAAAGACCAAGAGAACCGCTGCTCCTAAAAAAAGCCCGGTGAAAGAGAGAAAACGGAAGAAGAGCGACGACGAGAAACGAAAAACAACCTCCGCCAGAAAAGCGCCGCCGCTGCGACCGCGGTCGTCGTCGTCCTCAAAGAAGAAGAAGAAGAAGAAGAAGAAGTGAGAAGAAATTGTCATTCCATTTGGATTAGTACGCACACACACACACACACACACGGCGTAAACGCGAGCAAAGTTAAAGTTCGATTTGACCCGATGTGTGAACGCGCCAAAGAGTTCAGCGAGAGCGTATTTTATAAAATTTTCACTTTTGTGCATCAAAAGGTCGCCACACGAATGCGCGCGAAAGACCACCACGAAGACGACGACGAAGAAGAAGAGCAAGACGCGGTCATGAGGTCGCGTTTGCTTTCGTTGACGCACAAATCCTTATCTCCCGGACAGACTCGCCTGGTCTCCTCTTTAATATCGAACAATAAATCGATTCAAAGCGCCATCGACGTCGCGAACGAAAGCGCTAAAAGTGCCTCTTTTTCGACCGCCGATGATGTTGTTCCAAAACTGACGTACTATTCCGCGTGGTTCTGCCCGTTCGCGCATCGCGCGACGTTAGCGCTCGAGCGACATCGATCACGAGTGCAGTACGAGTGGGTGGAATCGTTGGGATGGGAAAAACGCGCCAAGACAAAGGAAGAAATACGAACGAAACACGAGAACTGGTACCACTACAAATCTCCGGACTTGTTGAAAGCCAACCCTCTCGGGATGGTGCCTACGATTAAAGACGAGAGTGGAAACGTGATCACGGAATCTATCGTGTGCATACAGTACGTGGATGAGATCGTGGGTGGAGGCGAGGAGCCGATATTAGCGAAAACGGCGCACGAACGCGCGCAAGAACGGGTGATGGCGGATTACGTGGCCAAGACGGTGTGTTCAAAGTACTATTCGGTGCTCGTTAGGCAAGAGGAAGCGGAACAGTTGGAAGCGTTCGGAGAGATTGAGAAGGCGATCGAGAAATTTGCGACGCATTTAGTGGACGACATCGCGGCGGGAAAAGAAAAATGCGGACCGTTTTTTAACGGTCGCCAAACGCCAGGTTTAGTCGATTTAACGCTCTTCCCCTGGGCGTGGAGGTTGCCGGTGTTTGAAACGCACCGCGACGAAAGATTCAAAATTGACCCGAAAAAGTCCACCGGTTTAGGCAAATACGCGCGTTGGTTACGAGCCATGTGCGAAAGACAAGACGTTTTGCGCACGCTACCAAACTGGGAAGAATATTTACAACACATCCAGAGGTACGCGGACGGTTCCGCTCGATCCAAAGTCGCCAACGCTGTCAGAGACGGTAGGGGCGCGCACGAGTACGACGACGAGAAAGACGACGTCAAGGAATAATTTTAACTTAGAACGTAGAATATAGACATTTAATAGAACACGTAATGACCACGGAGAAATCAACTCATCGAACAACGCGCGCTTTTAAGACGAGACTGAGATTCTTCTCCTCTTTTTTTGCCACGTCTCTCTAATAAAACCTTAAAATTTGTCAATTTTATCCACAGAATCCAAAACGCGCGCTTATTTTTCTGATAAGATGTTTGCATCATCATCATCACCATCGTTGCGCTGTTTCACGACTCCTTCTTCCTCCTCCTCTTCTCGAGTAGTAGGAGAACGCAAGAGCGGCAGAGGTCAGTTACAGGTGACCAACGCGGCGAGCAAGTCTCGCGCGAAAAAACGCGCGGCGAAGCAAGAGAATTCCGGCGGCGATGACAACAACAACGCAGAAGGAGGAAAGAAAGCTCCGGCGATGTCTAAACAGCAGAAAGATAAGCTCCGAAAACAACGGTCGGAGAAGTTACGCGCGATTGTATCGAGCGAAGGCAGACGATACGAGAAGATTCAGAAAGATTTCCAGTTGACGAGAGATACGGCGAGAGAGTACGTGTTATCGGTAAGACAGAAAGGAGGAGGTAACTCTGAGGAGAACAACGAGAGTTTACCGCTGTTGTCGGATTGGCTTCCGGTCGCGGAAATATTAGTCGCCGACCGCGTTTCGTTGGAAGCGACGATGGCGTTTAAGAAACTCGGTATGGATATGCCGGAAACGGACGATAACCCGAACGAGCCGAAGAAAATCGACGGCGTCCCTGCGGTGACGGCGATGTTGCCGTCGAGGAAAACGGAGATTTGCGCGATGGCGTTTAACATCGCCGGCGCGCCGTTGAGAGATATCGAGCACGTAGAGTTGGAGTATGGAATTGAAGATTGGGGTTCATTTGAGAATTGCGTGGACGGGTTGGCCGCTAGAAGCGGCGACGACGGCGCGTTGGATCGAGCGTACGCGAAGTTGGGTGCCACGGCGGACGAAGAGCCGAGGGAAATTAAAGCGAAATACCGTAAGTTAATTGCCACCGCGCACCCGGACAGAAACCCAGACGCAGACGTCGCGGAATTCAACGCGATTAAAGACGCGTACGAGTTAATCGTAGGTAAAGATTGCGGTGGTGCCTCCTTTGAAGGCTTAGGTACCAACCGCGACTTCATCGTTTTAGATGGCACGCCGGCGCACTTCGGCGACGCAAACACCGGTAAAAACAAGATGGAATTCAACGAAAAGACCATCTTGTTCGCCATGAGAACGTTAGTCGGGTACGACCGAGTCGGGCAACACTTCAACGCCAGAAATTTACGTCTGGCAAAAGCTAAAGGCATGTAGTTTTTATCACATAAAAAAGAAGAATGTTCAGATGTTGTTGTTACTATTATGAATACGGAAAAAAACGTTATCCAAAGTATCACGTAAAAAGTTTTTAATACACATTTCGTTCGCGGATGAGCGCGTAAAAATTGTCCTAATCCTCAGTGGTTGCTGGGATAACGGCGAAGCTTTTGATGGCGTCCTCTTTCTTGAGTTTCATGAGCATCCCTCCTTTCGCATATCTTCCCATCTCAGGTATGCTCGCGCATTGAAATCTATTCGCGACGCCGAGCTGAGAGCCAACGATGATAGCTTCTTCTATTGAATCATCGTCCGTTTTCCCAATCAACGCAAACGCCGCTAAAGAGTCACCGCTGTTGAACTTGATGCCTCGAATCCCCGCACCTCCTCTTATTTGCGTTTTAAAATCGGAAACTTTTACTCGTTTGCCTCGACCCTTTTCAGACACAAATACTATCCACGGTCCTTCGCGATTGATTTCCGATTTTTGAATGATGGCCATACCGGCGACTTTAGCCGCCCCCCCTTCAAAATGTTCCACAGACGCTACCAAAGGTTCATCGTTGTTACTAAAATCGTTGATCTCATTCTGTTCTTCCTCTTCTTCTGATTCGTCATCATCGTCGTCGTCGTCTTCGTCATCGTCCGCTTGAATCATGAAATCGTCGTCGTCGTCGTCCTCCTCTTCTTCCTCTTTAGCTTTCGACGAGGATTTGATCTCCTTCAAAGCGATCGCGCGGACACCTCTGGACATTCTGCCTAACTTTCGCACCGAGTCAACATCAAAACGAATCAACGTACCGTCTGTTGCACCAACTAAAACAGAATCACCATTTTTTGCGACTAAAACTTGTTTCAGCTTGTCGCCTTCGTCCAACGCAATCGCTCTCTTCCCATTTCTTTTGATGCTGGCAAATTCCTTCGCGGAAACTTTCTTGATCACGCCGTTGAGCGTAATCATGACCAGGAAGGTTTCGTCGTCGTCGTTGTCGTCGTCGTCTTCTCCTTGCAGCCCTTTGGATTTTTGCTTTTTCATCAAGGCGGAAGGTTCTAAGCTTAGAATTGCAGTAATCGATTCTCCCTTATCGATGTCGACGAATCTCGTAAACGGCGTTCCTTGTGCCGTTGTAGACGCCTCGGGAATATCAAAAGCTCTCACCGTTAAAACATTCCCTTTGTCGGTGAAGAAAAATACGCGATCTAAATCTTTCGCGTGCATGACTTTCGCAATGGAATCCGAACCTTTCAGTTTTGACATTGATTTTCCTCGCGTCCCTCTTCGTTGCGCTTTGAACGTTTCCGGTCTCGTCCTCTTGATATACCCTCGCGAGGACATTATGATCAACGAATCGTTGTTTGGTATTTCGTGCTCCAACTCTATCGATGAACTCGTATCGGTTTCAATGAATGTTCTTCGAGGTATGCCGTGTTTCTTTTTCACCTCCAACGCTTCCTCGCAAATGACGTCAATTACAGCCGACGTGTTGTCCAGTAGGTTTTGGTTCACATTAATAGAACTCAAAAGCTGGTCGCGCTCCTCCACGAGCTTTCCCGATTCTAAACTCGTCAAACGTCTCAAAGGCATTTGCAACACCGCTTCCGATTGAACCGTCGTCAGTCCTTTCATTTCTCGTAAATTTTCCATCGCTTCTTTCCCATCCTTTGATTTTCGAATCATCTTGATCACTGCGTCGGTATCTTCTAGAACTGTCAAGAGCGCCTCGACGATGTGCATTCTCGCTCGATCTTTTTCCAACGAGTACATCGCGCGTTTACGTATGACGTCGATGCGAAAGTCTAAAAACTCTTGCATCACTTCAATCAATCCTAAAACTTTCGGCGTTAAACCGACGAGCGCCGTGACGTTTACGTTCACTTTCACCTGTAATTTTGTCCTTTTATACAACGAATTCAACACAGTTTCTGCGTCGCCACTTCTTTTCATCTCAACGACGACGCGGACGCCGTCACGATCCGATTCATCGCGCACGTCTGCGACGCCTTCAATTTGTCGATTATTCACCAAATCTGCGATTTGTTGCACCAAAGTCGCCTTATTTTGCATGTACGGAATCGACGATATAACGATATCTCTGTCCAGACTTTTCTCCGCTTCTGCTTTATCTGCTTTCCCACTTCTTCTCCGGCTGGAAGTTTTCGTCCTCGGCACAATTTCTGCCACACCTCTCAAAGTCACCCCGCCTCTTCCGTCGCGGTACAAATTTCTCAGCGCGTTCCTATTGCTGCTACTTCTACCACTATCGCTGTCGTCGTTACTCTTCTTGTTATCGTTACTGTCGCTTTTATTATCGGCAAATATAACACCACCAGTGGGAAAATCCGGCCCTGGCATCACTTTCAACAAATCTTCCAATTTTGCTTGTTCTCCCTTTTGCGCCGCTCTCGCGAAGACCACCAACGCGTCCGCCACTTCCATCAAGTTGTGCGGCGGTATGCTCGTCGCCATCCCGACCGCAATCCCCGTGCTTCCGTTGATCAACACGTTCGGCAACTTTGCCGGTAACACCATCGGCTCTTGTTGCGACCCATCGAACGTATCCGCGAACTCCACGCAATCCATCTCCACGTCTTTCAACAGCATATCTTGCGATAACTGTCTGAGTTTGCACTCCGTGTACCTCATCGCCGCCGGCGGATCGTTGTCCATGCTCCCGAAATTCCCGTGTCCATTCACCAACGGCGCGGACATGGAGAAATCTTGCGCCATTCTCACCAACGCGTCGTACACCGACTGATCCCCGTGTGGGTGAAACTTCCCCAAAACTTCCCCGACGACGCGAGCGCACTTTTTAAACGGCTTGTTGTGATCTAAATTCAACTCGTGCATCGCGTACAAGATGCGTCTGTGCACTGGTTTTAATCCATCTCGA
>Ga0255776_10000596_pt1 | contig 40956 bp, 34 predicted proteins | sample 071ome_19_FD_179974 | JGI IMG/M metagenome (GOLD analysis project Ga0255776, IMG submission 179974) | Coastal salt marsh microbial communities from the Groves Creek Marsh, Skidaway Island, Georgia - 071413AT metaG (version 2) | ecosystem: Environmental > Aquatic > Marine > Intertidal zone >... | reverse complement strand
GAGGGCTCAAGGCACCTAGCTCTGCCTGTAATTGGCTGACTTCAATCTGATTGAGATCACAAGGGAGCACCTCAACGTCATCGAACTCTGATTGGAGTTCAAGCAATGCGGAGACGTTGCGACCTGAGACAATCAGTTTGTTGTGTTTGCCTAATTCACGCGCAACGGCTTTGCCAATACCGCTGGTTGCACCGGTAATCCAAATAGTTTCGTTCTTAATCATGGTTATTCCTCTGCTTCTAAGAGCTATACGAAGCGAAGAGGAACTTGGTTCAGTTATGGCAAGGTTTGGGCGGAATGCTTGGGCGAGCTCAGGATGGACAGAAGATGTCTTGCAGTACGGCAACAATTTTCATCGCATGATTGCCTTTCAAAGAATAAAAAATGGTCTGAGCTTCTCGGCGGGTATCGACTAAATTAGCTTTTCTAAGCGCCGCAAGGTGTTGGGATAGAGCAGACTGGCTTAATGTCACACGCTCATTAAGTTCCCCTACAGAAAGTTCGCCCTCACTTAACGAACACAAAATCATCAGCCGACTCGGATTTGCCATCTTTTTTAATAACTCTGCGGCTTGCGAAGCGTGTTGCTCCATCTCTTGAGGGTCAAAGGCTACTGCGCTTGATTCAACCATTGCTAGGTTTGTCCTTTCTGATGTCGAGTATTCGATAATTTAGGTTTTACTAATATATTCAAATTTATCGTCATTCTCAAGGTTTACAAAGCCTCTACTTTAGTATTTACTAATATAAGTATAGTCTAAATTAGTATAAGTTAAACTAATATAATCTAATTCGGTGTTATCAGATTTAAGACCTGAACAGTAAGAGTGAGCTATGAAGCATAAATTGATGGAATTCTCGATTGCCCAACCGAAAAGGGTATTTTGGTTAACCGGTTTATTAACACTGGTGGCATTGTTGATGATTCCGAACATTCAGATAGATACCGATCCAGAGAACATGCTTCCTGCTGATAACCCGGCAAGGTTAGTACATAAAGAACTTAAGCAACGCTTTAATCTTTCAGACATGATTGTTGTTGGGGTAGTGAATGAGTCTCATCCGAATGGCATTTATAACCCAACAACCTTGGCCAAGCTTGATCAGCTCACACGAGCGATTTTGGCAATGGATGGGGTGGTTAAACAGGATCTGATGAGCCTGTCCACCAGCGATAACATATCTCAAAATGGTCCGGGAGAAATTTCCTTTCATTGGATGATGGAGCAAGCCCCGAAGCTTCAGTCCAGCGCAGATCAGATTGCCTCACATGTGTCTCGTCTGCCTATGATGATGGACACCTTGGTCTCTTCGGATAACAAGGTGGCGGGTATTTATGTTCCGATTGAGTCTAAAGATCTCAGTTATGGCCTATATCAACAAATCAATAACGTCATTAATGCCTTTCCGGAGGGCTTGGAAGAATTCCATATAACAGGTTTGCCCGTTGCAGAAGATACCTTTGGCGTTGAGATGTTCATCCAAATGGCGATTTCTGCGCCTGCCGCAGCAGCTTTGATCTTTGTGTTGATGTGGTATTTCTTCCGATCTGTTCCATTAGTCGTCGCCCCAATGATTGTCGCCATGGCAACCGTCATTATGACCATGGGATTAATGATTGGTCTGGGGTTCCCGGTTCATATCATGTCTTCAATGATTGCAATCTTCCTGATGCCGATTGCGGTAGTGGATTCCGTACACATGCTGTCAGAGTTTACTGACCACTATCGACCGGGCATGGACAAGAAAGCTTTAGCCAAACAGGTGGTGAATAATCTGTTTCAACCCATGTTGTTCACCTCCGTGACCTCTATGGTGGGTTTTGCTTCTTTGAATATGGCGGACATTCCACCCGTTCAGGTCTTTGGTAGCTTTGTCGCCTTTGGTATCGGGATGGCGTTCCTGTTGAGCATTACCTTGGTGCCAGCTTATATGTCGAGCTTGTCCGATGAAACGCTCAACAAGATGGCGGAACGAGTACATAAATCGACAGTGGCAACCACTGAACAAAAGACCCTAATGGCTCGTATGCTTCGTAAGTTCCCTCGATTTACTGTGCGATACAGTAAACATTTACTGGTGATGGCATTTGCAATACTGGCAATCAGTGGTTGGGGCATTAGCAAGATTGTTATCAACGATAATCCAATGAACTGGTTCGAGCCAAAGCATCCGATTCGTTACGCGGATAAAGTGTTGAATGAGCATTTTGCCGGAACCTATGAAGCGTTTCTGACCTTCACTCATCAACCGAATAAAGCATCGAATGAGACAGGCTCGGCGCCTACCTGGTTGGATCAAGCCAGTGAAAAATTAACGAACGCCAGCAATGAACTCCAAACCGAATGGCAAACATTGGTGAGTCAGCATTCAAGTGATGTTGCAGCATTGGCAGATGCAGTGTTGGAACGTCAGTTCACTGCTGATGAATCTGAACTGGTCTATTGGGATCGGATCGCTCAAATACTGGAAGAACGTCAGTCCTCAACAAAGGCGTTTCTGGAGCCTGAGAATCTTGCCTATCTGGAACAGGTTCAAGCAGCGCTGCTTGAGTCAGGTTTGGTGGGTAAAACTACGGGCTTGCCTGACCTTCTCAAAGTAGTGAATCGAGAGTTACGTTCCGGTCAGGATCGAGACTATCAACTGCCTAATTCTGCCGAAGCCAATGCGCAGGCTATCCTGACCTATCAGGGCTCTCATCGTCCTAATGATGTCTGGCACATGGTTACGCCTGATTATCAGTCCGCCATTCTGTGGTTGCAGCTGAAAACCGGTGATAACCAGGACATGAACAAGGTGCTTGAGTTCATGGATGATTGGTTTGAGAAGAACCCGTTGCCTGAGACTATGTCGACTCAATGGAGTGGCCTGACCTACATTAATGTGGTTTGGCAGGATGCCATGGTGAGTGGCATGCTTGAAAGCTTGCTGTCGTCCTTTTCCGTGGTTGCCTTGATGATGATTGTGCTGTTCCGCTCAATTCTCTGGGGCTTGATAGCCATGCTTCCTTTGACCGTAACAATTTCCTTTATCTACGGCCTGATTGGTATCACGGGTAAAAATTATGACATGCCGGTGGCGGTTCTGTCGGCACTTACGCTTGGTATGAGCATCGACTTTGCCATTCATTTTATTGAACGCACTCGCGCGTTAGTGAAGGAACAGGGTAGTTGGACTAAGGGCTTGGCGTTGGCCTTTGAAGAACCGGGCAGAGCCATCAGTCGAAATGCGTTTGTAATTGCCTTTGGCTTTACGCCCTTACTGATTGCACCTTTGGTACCTTATCAAACGGTAGGCGTGTTTATGGCGTTGATTATGGCGATTTCCTGTTTAGTGAGCTTGTTGGTTTTGCCTGCGATTATCAATGTACTGCGACGTTCTTTATTTTCGAAAAACGTGCTTTCTAACACCATTAAAACCGAGGGGTAAGATAGATCATGCGTCATCAAATAGCAGCCGTGTTTACCTTGTTTGTTGTTACATTCAGTTCTGTTGCGCTTTCTGAAAAACTTTCGGCGGATGAACAGAAACTCACGGCAGAAGAGATTGTTTCTCAATCCAACTTAGCCTCCGTTTATGCAGGAAATGATGGTCGTGCCGAAGCCAGAATGCTGATCGTCGACAAACAAGGCCGTAAGCAATTCAGACAATTTACTCTGCTTAAACGCAATGTAGAGAAGGGCGGAGATCAACAGTATTTGGTGGTGTTTTCGCGCCCGGCGGATGTGAATCGCACCACCTTTCTGGTAGATAAACATCCGGGGCAGGACGACGACCGCTGGCTGTATTTACCGGGGCTAGATCTAGTGAAACGTATATCGGCCGGTGATAAACGCACCAGTTTTGTAGGTTCTAATTTCTATTATGAAGACATCTCAGGACGGCACATTGAAGACGATGCCTTCGAATTATTGGAAGACAAGGTCCATCATTGGCTAATCAAGGCGACGCCCACATCTTCTCAGGGTGTTGAGTTCGCCTGGTATCAGGTTGAGATCTCAAAACACAGCTTCCTACCCATCAAGGCGGAGTATTTTAATGCACAAGGAAAGATGTATCGCCGCATGACGGCTTCCAAAGTCATTAATGTTCAAGGTATTCCTACCATTTCTGAAATGAAAGCCGAGGATCTAGAGGCGCAAAGCTATTCACTACTTCAGATGCGCAACATTGAATATGACTTGGGTATGAGCGCTGACGTGTTTTCAGAACGTTCACTGCGTATGCCGCCGAGACAGTGGCTTAAGTAATTCACAGTTGGAAACCACCATGGCAATACGCATTTTTATTATTCTGACTCTGCTGGTTCATCATCTCTGGGCTGATCCGAGTTTTGCTCAAAGTAACGACCAGCAAGACATTAGCTGGCCGGATGAAGACGCTTGGGGTGATGATGGGGATAACGAGTGGGCTACAACACAATCTCCCTGGACCATCAGCTATTTTTCAGAGGTTTTGGTCGGCGGTTTTACCGAGGATGCTTTGGTGGCGAACAACTTCAGTGCCTTGGAGAACCGTTGGCAGTTCTCGGCAAACCGTTATTTTGGACATACCTTCTTCAGCAGCAAGTTCGAGCTTTTATTGGACGATGTGAGCGACGATAACCTTCAGGTTTTGGTCCGTGAATTATACATCGATCACAATCTGACAGATTCCTTATCCGTGAGAGCAGGGCAACAGGTATTAACCTGGGGAACAGGTGATTTTATTTTCCTGAATGATTTGTTTCCTAAAGACTGGCAAGCGATGTTCTCTGGCAGAGAAGACAGTTACCTGAAAGCGCCTTCTGCCTCCATCAAACTGACACAGTACAACGCACTGTTTAATACAGATTTCGTTTGGACACCTGTGTTTGCTGAAGACGAGTATGTTCAAGGAGAACGGTTCAGTTATTTCAATCCCACACAAGCGACAACGACAGATCAGCGTTTGTCGGCGCATGAACCTTCCGAGTCATTTGATAAGGGTGAGTTTGCGCTTCGATTGTTCAAAACGGTTAACGGCGTGGAGTATGCACTCTATGGTTATCGCGGTTTCTATAAACAGCCTATGGGCTTCGATCCTGTTCGCCAGATGAATTACTTTCCTCGTTTAAGCAGTTACGGCGCAAGTGTACGTAGCGCATTTGCGGGCGGCATTGTCAACGCTGAAATGGCCTATTGGGATTCACGCGATGATACGCAGGGGGATAATCCTCTGGTACCTAACAGCCAATTCCAGACACTGCTTGGATTTGAACGGGAAGCGATTCGTAACCTGACCCTGGCGTTTCAATGGTGGCTACAGATCACAGACGAGTATTCAGCTCAGAAGCAAAGCGCTCATCAGCCTCAGTATTTAATGGATAAATACCATCATACCGTCACGACTCGTATTACTTATCTCAGTGGAAATACCAAATGGACATACTCTCTGTTTGCGTTTTATTCGCCGAGCAGTGATGACAGTTATCTAAAACCCAAAGTCTCTTATCGAAGAGATGACCATTGGTTATTGGAAGTGGGAGGCAATTTGTTTTGGGGAAGTGATGAACACACCCAGTGGGGGCAGTTTGAGGAAAACACCAACCTCTACACCCGTGTCAGATATCAGTTTTAAACATCGTTCGTTTTCAAAACACTCTTCTAGGGGGAGATAAATTATGACCGTCGATAATGTTCTTCATGTCATTGCAGGCACTTTCATCATGTTAAGCGTAGCACTGGGCTATTTGGTGAACCCTTGGTGGTTCGCTTTCACCTTCTTTGTGGGCGCCAACTTATTCCAGTCTGGCTTCACTAAGTGGTGCTTGATGGCAGACATTCTTCGTAAGCTTGGCTTAAAAGACGAGGTCGCTTGCTCTAAATAGCTTTTCGAAAAGTCACTCATCGAAGGTATACTTCGCTTCGTTTTAGACGTTATCAAAAATGGAAATGCGTTGTATGCCTTCACAAACCATTCTTTATTCCTTCCGTCGTTGCCCTTACGCCATGCGTGCCCGTCTTGCACTTTGGCAAAGCGGTATTGCCTTCGAACTTCGTGAAATAGTCCTGAGAGACAAGCCTCAGCCGATGTTGGATGCTTCGCCCAAAGGCACTGTGCCTGTGTTGGTGTTGGATACCAGTGCGAAAACTGGAATAGACAAGCCCGTTGTGATCGATGAGAGTCTGGATATTATGCTCTGGGCGCTCACTCAAAAAGATCCAAACCAGTGGTTGCCGACAGACTCTAATGCCTTGCATAGCGCCTTGGATAGCACATTGGGTAACGCGTTGGATAGCGCCCTGGCTTTTGTCGAAAGAAACGACAGTGAATTTAAAGGCTGGCTGGATAAATACAAATATTTTGACCGTTTTCCGGAACATCCCCAGCAGTATTATCGTCAGCAAGGGGAAGTCTTTCTTAGGGACATTGAAACTCGCTTGAACGCATCGGCTTTTCTGTCCGGTGAACGGTTTGGTTTTCTTGATGCAGCCATTGCGCCCTTTGTTCGACAGTTTGCTCATGTGGATTTGGAATGGTTTGAACACTGCGAATACGAACGTCTTAAGACGTGGTTGAATGATTTTAAGGCGTCGGAATTGTTTCTTGCGATTATGAAGAAGTTTCCTGTTTGGCAGCAGGAAGATGAACCCTTGTTTATCAATCAACAAACGATCTCTTCATCTGAAATCGCGCAGAGCTAAAGCATGGCGTTTAAGCTCAGGAATTACCAACAAGAAGCCGTTGATGCGACCGTAAAGCATTTCCGTCAGAGTGATGATTCTGCGGTTATTGTTTTACCTACAGGGGCAGGTAAAAGCCTGGTCATCGCTGAGTTAGCCCGAATTGCTCGACGTAAGATTCTTGTGCTGGCTCACGTCAAAGAGCTGGTTGAGCAAAACCACGCAAAATATCAAAGCTACGGCTTAACGGCCGGTATTTTCTCTGCCGGGTTGAAGCAAAAGAACACGGATCACCAAGTCACCTTTGCCAGCATTCAGTCAGTGGCACGTAATCTAGATCAGTTCTCTGAAGAATACTCGCTGGTTATCATCGATGAATGCCACAGAGTGAGTTCGAATGTCGATATCGATGCGTCTGAAACAGACGATAAGCAAACCTCTGAAAGCCAATACCTGCAACTCATACGAACGCTTAAAGCCCATAACAAAGGTCTGAAAGTCCTTGGCTTAACAGCGACTCCGTATCGAATGGGCACAGGTTGGATCTATCAACGCCATTATCATGGCTTTGCCCGCGCAGAAGCCGACGATGTTCGGCCTTTCGTTAAGTGCATCTATGAATTGCCTTTGATCTACATGATCAAACGGAATTACCTGACGCCGCCGAACGTGATTGATGCGGCCATTGAGCACTATGATTTTTCCAGCCTCAACGCCAATGCTTCAGGTGAGTTCAGTAGCCGTGAAGTGAACAGCTTGCTGGAAGGCTACCCAAGAGTCACCGAAGGCATTTGCGAGCAGATCAAAACCATTGTTGATGCTGAGCAACGTCAGGGCGTCATGGTGTTTGCTGCGACGGTGGAACACGCCAAAGAAATCACAGCTTACTTACCAGAAGCGTCAACGGCATTGGTTACAGGGCAAACCAGCAATAAAGAACGAGAGCAATTAATTCAACGGTTCAAAAACAAAGAGCTGACGTATTTGGTGAATGTCTCGGTACTGACCACCGGCTTTGATGCGCCTCATGTGGATTTCATTGCCATTCTTCGGCCAACCCAGTCTGTGAGCTTGTATCAACAAATTGTGGGCCGTGGCTTGCGCTTAGCGGAGGGCAAGACCGATTGTCTTGTGATTGATTACGCTGGAAATAATTTCAATCTTTTTTACCCGGAAGTAGGGCAGCCGAAACCCGAATCAGACTCCGTGCCTGTGATGGTGAATTGCCCGCAATGCGATTTTGCCAATACCTTCTGGGGGAAGACGGATGATGAAGGCCATTTGATTGAACACTACGGTCGTCGTTGTTGGGGTATGCAGGAAAACGAGCAAGGCATTGAAGTTCAGTGTGACTATCGTTTCAAGTTTAAAGAGTGTGGTTACTGCGGGGCTGAAAATGACATTGCAGCGCGCGTGTGTGTTCGTTGTCATGAAGCATTGATTGATCCGGATGATCAGTTGAAGGCAGCGCTTAAACTGAAAGATGCCAAGGTGATCCGCTGTGCAGGTATGACGTTCAGTGGCGAAAGCAGCAAGTTGAAAATTACGTATCATGACGAGGAGGGCGTAGAGCTTTCCGAACGGTTTGATTTTGACAAACCGGCTCAGCGGGCGGTATTTAATCGACTTTTTGGTAAGCGATTTAAGCTTGGGACTGAACCTCGTCGGTTTAATTCATTAAATGAGGTGTTGGGAGTCTCGCTCCAATTTCAACATCCGGATTTTGTAGTCGCGAGAGCCGATAAGTCGAAAGCACGTAAAGCTCAGGGCAATGATGGCTTAGGGAAATCCTTTGCAGGCCTATGGAGAATCAAAGAACGAATCTTTGATTACAAGGGCAAATACCGAAAAGCAAACGCTCTTTAAACCAACTTAAATAGCCCTAATTATTACAATAAATATGAATGATAATGAAACTGATTTATATTGTAAGTGTTTATTTTAAAAGGAAATATTAAATTTCCTGATATGCTAAAAAAGTCTTGCAGTAATTCATTCTTCATCTAGTATAAGTTGAAAAAAGTCTGACTTGATTCTTTAACGGGAAATCTAGATGAAAACCAAAGCGAATATCATCAAAACGCTTAATGGCATTTTAACTTACGAGTTAACCTCCATTAACCAATACTTCCTTCACGCTCGTATCTTCAAAAATTGGGGGTTGGAAGAGCTGAATGAAAAGGAATACAAAAAGTCTATCAAGGACATGAAACAGGCAGATAAGCTGATCGAACGCATCCTGTTTCTTGAAGGCCTTCCTAATCTTCAAAAGCTCGATAAACTTCGCATTGGTGAAAACACCCCAGAGATGTTGAAGTGCGATATGGACTTCCAGACTGATCAAATTGCTGCTCTGCGAGATGCCATCGAGTTGTGTGAAAACGAACGTGATTACGTTAGCCGCGAGATGCTTGAAGAGATTCTTTCTTACGAAGAAGACCATCTTGATTGGATCGAAACCCAACAGTTCTTGATTGATAACGCAGGCATCGAGAACTACCTAGAATCAATGATGGAGGGCTAATGCGATGAAAGGAAATCAAAAGGTCATCGATCTTCTTAACAAACAGCTGACTCTTGAATTGACCTCGATGGATCAATACCTGGCGCATTCAAAAATGTATGAAGACTGGGGCTTGAACAAGCTTCATGAGCAATTGGCTCATGAGTACGAGGAAGAGTTAGAGCACGCTCAGAAAATTATTGAGCGAGTATTGTTCCTTGAAGGCACGCCAGATACCGCTTCACGTGCGCCGATCAAGGTAGGCTCTAACGTTAAAGAGATGCTTGAGAACGATCTTGAAGCTGAAATGACCGTGATGTCTCATCTGAAAGATGTCATTGAAGTGTGTGAACAGGAACGCGACTATGTAACGCGTGAGATCCTTGAGACCTTGTTGGACGATACCGAGATGGATCACATCTACTGGTTGGAACAACACCTGGGATTGATCGACAAGATTGGTATTCAGAACTACATCCAATCTCAGATGAAGGGCGGTTCTTCTTCCTAATTCTGAATTCAAGGTGAGTTTTGGTAAGAAACCCGGATATTAACTCCGGGTTTTTTGTGTCCTCATTTTTTCAATGATGTCTTGATAGTCACTCAACTGGTGAATGGCTTGTTTGAACGGCTTTCGAAGGTGTTTCTTCAAATGCGCAGTGGCCTTATCAAAAGGAATGTCTTTCAAAACGCAGAAGGTCGCTAAAGCGAAAACCGCTTCGTTCTCAGACAAACTGGCTTGTCGATTGGCGTAGGGGTTATAACAGCTGCCACAACCGCCACGGAAGGTATAGGCTGAGTTCGCAACTAACACGCCAAAGCCCAGAAAGACCGCCAGAACTTCCGTGCCTTCCATAAAGAAATCACGGCCACCCGGTGGCATCTGCAGGCTATGGACTGTCATATGTTGAGCAAGAACATGCGCGTAGGTTGAGGCCATGTCTTCGGCTTTTAAGGTTTGCTGTGGGTTGTAGCTCACCTCAATGGTTGGTCTGATGTGTTCACTGGTGTTCTGGTTTGTTGGATTGTGGCTTGTTGTATTTTGAATTGCAGGCAGTTTTTCTTTTGAGTTTCGAGTGATGTGTGGCAAGCCAAGAGGTACGATTGGGTCCGGGTCATACTGCTCTGGATTGACCAACTCAAATGGCCAGTGCGCCAGACCACTGTGATTGAGTGTGTGCTGAAAAATATTCTCTGCCTTACTTTGGATGCTGTTCACCGCACCCGGGAAGAATTGATTGGTAGGCTGTACCAGTTTGGTTCGCTGAAAGAACTCCTCAGCATCAAAATTCGAAAGCGCCCAGGTAAAGCATTCGATGATCCAGTCGGCGCTGGCTTGATCGAGTAAAGCCTGGGTTTGAAATAGGGAGGTTAGGCGATTCAACATATAGGCCACTTAAAAATTCTAGAAATGTGTAATCTGGCTTATACTAACGTATTCGCGTTTAAACTTTTATCAGGAAGTGTATGAGTATTCAGGAAATTTCAGTATCCAACAATCAAAAGAAAAGTTTGTTAAAGGCCGTTAAAGATCAGCAAGTGCTTTTTCAAGATGACAACGGTGATCTTGTGGTCAATGTAGAAGCCTATGAAGAATGGAAAGAACTGAAAGGTAAGGGCAGTGACCCAATTGAAGAGATTGTTGAGGAAGCGTTAGATTACGACTCAGAGTATTTTGTGTTCAGTTGATTCTTATTCGACGCAACTAAAAATGGGAACCCTGTGGTTCCCATTTTTGTATTCGGTGTTAACGACTTATTAGTCGTAATAGGCGTCGGTCAAACCATCGATAGAGCAGTCACCCACAACGTCTTGAGCATTCAACCACTCTTCAACTGCTTTACGATCGTCTTCTGTCGCTGAGTCATAACGGCCGTCAGCCACAATGTAACCCTGGAAGTTATCCTGACTGCCACCGCCGCCGAAGCACAGGTTACGTTGTTCAATCAGGTCAACTAAACCATCAAAAAACGTATCCAGTTTTTCCTGATCGTCTGTATTGATTTGGCAGGTAAAGCCAAAGCCTTGAACTGCGAATTCATCAAGAAACAGCTTTTTGCGCAAACGACGGCTTTTAGTAATACGTGGTTTAGTCATTAGTAAATCTCATCTTATAAGTTTAAACAGCGTGCTATTGTCGGGTGTTTTCCAGAAAGAAGCCAACACTTTGGCCTCTTTTCTTTGGGGTTCGTTTTTTAGCTCAGGTTTAGTTAGGCCAGTTTACTTTGGCATCAAAGGGTTACAGTTTTTAATGGTCACCTTGCCTTGCAGTAGATTGCCTTTCGAATATTCCTGGAAGTGGCAGGTATTGGTTGCCGGGTCGTAGTTTTCAATCCAAAGATTATCGTCCTTCCAGGTAGCGCCCATATGATGCTGACCCGCTGGCACTGAGATGGTCATAACGCCGCCCCAGCGTTTTACAAAGAGTTGCTGGAAGTGAAAGAAGTAGGCTGCCCAGCCAATCAAAAAGACCAACAGCGAGGCGGCCGAAGCAATTTTCCATTGCTTGGCTTTTACACCAATCAGGTAAAGAGGGACGAGAGCAAGAAAGATAATCAGTGCCCAGTAAAAGTAGGTAATCATAACGGGATCCTTTGTACATAGATTACGATGGTATATCGAGTGTAACCCAAGATTTGGATAAACTCTTTCTATTGTTTATTTATCAATGAATCATGAGTTAAAAACGACATGAAATTAATCTTGAGTCGGAAGGGATTTGATTCTTCTTCTGGCGGTTGTCCGAATCCTATCTTTCCAGATGGCAGGATGTTGGCCTTGCCGATTCCCGACTCCGATTCCCAAATTACTTATGACGAAATCGATTATCAGCATCCTGATTATGGTTTGTTGAAGGTCTCTGATCTGGTGTCTCAACTCACACAAAAAAGGGTCAAGCCGAAATCAGGCGCGCATCTTGACCCGGATTTGATTCAATACGCCTATGCAAGATCAGAACGCTGGCGGCCTGTGCTTGGGCAGACTGGTGCTGCTCAAGGTCATCTCGCTAAGCAAGGGGTAGGTGAAGGGGATGTGTTCGTATTCTTTGGCGTATTTCGTGACGTTGAACTCTATAAAGAAGGGCGACGAAAAGCGGTCTGGCGCTTTGTTCCGGGCACCAAGCCAAAACACATTATCTGGGGGTGGATGAAAGTAGGGAAGTTGTTGCCCGTGGATCAAACGGATTTCTTAAACCCTGAGTACGCTTGGCTCAACTATCATCCGCATTTGCATGGTTCTCACAGTCGTGGTGAAAGTGAACCAAATAATACTTTATATCTTTCTTTTGACTCCGGTGTTTTTCCTAAGGTTAAAGAAACACTTATCCTGACCGATCCAGATTCACAGAAACCCACCTACTGGCAATTGCCTGCCTGTTTCTATCCCAAAAACTCTGAAAGCGCGCTGACTTACCACCAAAAGCTGAATCGTTGGTCTCAAACTGAAGAAGACGCAGCCAATGGACTTTGTCACCTTCAATGCGCGGCAAGAGGCCAGGAGTTTGTTCTGGATTTGGATAGCTACTCTGATGTTCATGGCTGGTTGGAGGAATTATTAAGACTCTGATGCAGATATCTTCGATAACTTAATCCATATCAATGTACTCAGGTTTAGTCTTGTTATGGTTAGCACTCTTATCGGGTTAATCAGAACAAGAAGAGTGTTATGGCACAGGTATCAGAATCTTCAATCAAAATAGGCATAGTAACCGTCAGTGATCGTGCAAGCGCCGGTGTCTACGAAGACATCTCCGGTCAGGCCATCATTGAGACCTTGAACGACTACCTCACATCCGACTGGCAGGCGTTTTATCAGGTGATCCCTGATGAACAGAACGAGATTGAACAAACGCTGATTTCTTTAGCCGATGATGAAAGCTGCTGTTTAATTGTGACGACGGGTGGTACAGGCCCTGCCAAACGGGACGTAACGCCAGAAGCAACGGAAGCCGTCTGTGATCGTATGATGCCAGGGTTTGGTGAATTGATGCGGGCTGAATCTCTAAAGTTTGTTCCCACCGCAATCTTATCGCGTCAAACTGCGGGTTTAAGAAAAGACAGCTTGATTGTAAATCTACCGGGAAAGCCCAAATCCATCAGAGAATGTCTGGATGCGGTGTTTCCGGCCATTCCATACTGCATTGATTTGATGGAAGGGCCGTTTATGGAATGTGACGAATCCGTGATTCAACCATTCAGACCAAAAGCCAAGTAACGCGTTTATAGCTTGTTCTTGGCTTCAATCCACTGAGACATGTACTTGGTGCTTTTCAGGGTGTGATGTCTGAGCATGGCACCCGTGAAATTCTGTAAACGATGTTGATCCACTGAGCTTTCGAGCTTGGTCAGTCGTTCAATAAATCGGTTCTGATGATTCGTTTCTTCAAACCGCTCAGGAATTAGCCCTTCACACTGCTGGTGAAGAGATTGCCAGAGTGCTTCATCTTGGTAGAGGTTCACCGCGTGCTGAACGAATGCTTCAACGGTGTCTGCTACCAGACAGGGTTGATTCTGATCGTACATGCCTTCGGCACCAATAGAGGTGGTCACCGAGGGTGTTCCACATTCGGCGGCATCCACCAGCTTGCCTTTTAAACCTGCACCAAATCTCAACGGTGCCAGTAAAACCCGCGCCTGATTAACCACTTCAAAGGCATCAGGTGCCCAGCCTTTCACCAAAAAGCCTTGCTTGTCATTATGCAGCTGTGTGGCTTTCTTTGGTGGATAAGCCCCGTAAACATGCAGCTCTGCATTAGGCAGCTGTTTTCTAATCTCAGGCCAGATGGCTTCTTTTAGAAAACGCACCGCATCCCAATTGGGTTCATGGCGAAAATTGCCGATGGACACGAAGTGGTTTCGTTCTTCAAAAGGTTTATTCGCCGTCGGGTAAGCATTAACAGGGCGAACAAACGGGATGTAATGAATGATACTGCTCGGAACACCAAAACGATCAGTCAGAATCGACATCTCAGCTTCCGAAATCATCAGGCTCAAATCGCAACGATAAATGGAAGCGATCTCTCGTTGAGCCAACTCAGAAAATAGAAATTCATCGCTGACATTAACCACGTCACTGAGTTCAGCACCAGACTTATGGGCTTGATGACGAGCATGGCGCAAGCAGTGAAGGTCTTCCGTATCCAAAATACGCAAAGCGTTCGGGCAAACCTTCTCAACACGCCAGCTGAACTGTTCTTCCATCATAAAACGATCAAATATCACCGCATCCGGTTTAAGCTGTTCGATAAAGTCATCAAAGCTTGAACTGTTCAGCTCAATGGTCGTGCTTTCAATACCAAGCGCGAGCAAGTTCTCCGCATGAGTACTGGACTCTGCAGGAGAAGAATAGTGAATTTGATAGCCAGCACGTTGGAAACAGCTTAAAAGCTGCATCATTCGGCTGCCCGCTGCGGACGATTTTGGTTCAGGCCAGACATAGCCAATCACGAGTAAAGTTTTCATGGTGCGATTATAGCCATCTTAGGGGAGAGCTGAAACATTGATAAGTAGAGACTAAAGTTGCACCTTTTTGGTTTCTGAAGTTTTTATTGTTGGCTCTCCTGATCCCAAATGTCTATCTTTTCGGGGCTTGAATCGGATTCCAGAGGAAGGGTTATAATGATTGTGCTTCCTTCACCCTGTGTACTGTCAGCTATAATCTCGCCTTCAAGTTTCTGCGTGACTATGTTGAAACAGGTATACATGCCCAAACCCGTGTTGTCAGTTCCTCTACGAGTTGTAAAAAAAGGGTCAAATAACTTTTTGAGAGTTTCTTGGTCCATGCCTTTACCATTGTCGTGAACCAATATCTTTACCTTCACTTCTGTTATCTCAGATGTTATTTCAATTCTTTTATCCTCTTGCTGCTCAAATGCGTGGTCGATGATATTGATAATCAGGCTTGATATAACCTGAAAGAAAAAGTTTTTATAGCTAATGATCGTAAGAGCAGAGTTGACGCTATTTACAGCAGAGATATTTTTTGTTTCTAATGCCGCTGTATGTAAGTCAAAGACTTCTTCAATACAATCTGAAATACAAAAACAGCTTGCTTCATCAGTGGATTGATCAACAGAAACTTTCTTGAATGTGTCGATCAGTTTTTTTGTTCTTGTAAGGTTTTTCTCAGTGAGGTCTAACGATTCCTCTGATTGAGATAGGAACTGTTCAAAGTCTTGTGAGGTGATTTGCTGACTTTTGAATTTTGCAGAGATCTCATCATGTAGCCCCTTATTGTATGAAACCGACGTTATTGAAATTCCCAACGGCGTATTTATTTCATGGGCTACGCCAGTTACAAGCTGCCCTAATGAGGCCATTTTTTCAGAAACTATTAATTGTTGTTGAGCGTCTTTCAATTCTTCTGTGCGCTCTTTGACTTTTTGCTCAAGTGAGTCATTCATCAATTGAAGTTCTTCTGACTGGGCGCGTATCTCTGTCGTCATTCGGTTAAAGGCTCGAGCTAACTTCGACAGCTCGTTGTTAGTGTTTAATTGGACCTGGTAAGAAAGGTTACCTTGCTTAACATTTTCCACCCCTTCGAGTAATAGCTCGAGCGGTGAGCGCAGCGTCTTCTTAATTAACAGATAAACACTTAATGCCGTGATTATGATGGCTAATACAGAAAATATAGTTAATTCAAAGAACAGCCTGATTACCTTCTCTTTGAGAACCGAAACCGGAGTGAACGCCATAAACTTAAATTTTTTATCTGTACTGTTGCTGATTGTTAAAGGTTTTTCTGAGTAGAGAAATTTGGACTGACCAATTTCAAGATTACTATTTTTGATATAATGCTTGGTATGCGTTGGTAGGCTAGAGGCATAAACGGTTTCGTCACTTACTATGGATAACTCTGTTCCTAGCCTGCTTGAAATTTGTTTTAAGTCCATGGGCGAAGGTTGAAGCTGTCCAACCAGAATGAGTGAATCCTTTTTCTCTTGATTCCAAGTATTTGGGTTGGTCAAGTTGATTGACACAGGTGACCAGATGAAGATATTAAATGTATCTTCCAATGCGCTAATTGAATAGCCACGGGCTTCAGCACTAGAAATGTCTAGTGTTTTAAAGTTATGTTCAATACTAGGGGGGTGTTTTTCTGCTCCAATTTCCTGGTAAAAATGATCTGCGGTTTCTTGATAAACCGAACTGATATCAAATAAGTCTCTGTCTTGAATTATCCGGTCAATAGGTAATCGATAATTGACTCTACTACTGCCTGACTCTTTAGACGCATAGCGATAGATAATAAGTTCTTTGGACGTCACCCTTAGAGACGGTAAAGGGTAACCATCAGGGGTATGTTGGTTAAATGGATCTTTATGGTAGATAGTCAAGCTGGTCAGGTTGTGTTGGTGAAGAATATTTAATAAATGCTGAGATAGTGTAAGCTGGCTTTGCAAGTAAAAGGTTGTATCTGAATCAGGAATTGATTCTCCAATAGACGAGGGGTCTTCTGAAAAATAGGGCCCAAAATTATTAAGTATGCTGAATTGCTCGGCCATACTGTTGTTTTCAGATACGGTATTTAAAGATTGAAGTGTTCTTACAGCATTATTTTCTATTTCAGATTCAAACATTTTTAAGGAAACGTCTATTCGTTCGTATGCCATAACCTTAAAGTCATAATAGGTTTGCATGCCAACCATTAACGCAACGCCAGCACCGAAGATTGTCAGGGCTACGAACACCAGAACGATGACTTGAGAACTGATTTTATTGAAACTAATCATTCTTTTTCTTAGTTTTCCCAGCGTTTTATGATGCTTTCATACTTCACGGTAAGTGGCTGCTCTCTAGAACGGGCTGGCTTTGGTGCTCCAGGCTGATTCAACCAATATTCTTGACTTTTCTTTGGGTTGAGTTGGGGAGAGTACTGGCTCAGCTTTAAGGAGGCCATTAGTCTGTCCTGAGAAGAAGCGATGTTATCCATTGCTTCTTGAGGAGTAAGTTTGCCATCAATGGCTTTATCAAGATTAGGCCACCAAAGCCTGAAGAGTAAAGGGTAGTGAGGGACATTCAAGCCAGTATCAGTCCATAGATTGATTGCATTGCTTTGATAGAACTCGATTAGGCCACCCCATCTTTTTTTATGCTTTTGAACGTAGGGTGTGCTCAATGTTGAGTGTCTCACTGGGGTTCCACCCACTTTAAACTTGGCAAGGGATGCAGTTTTACTGACACAAAATTGTGCCCATAACCAAGCCGCCGCGCGTTTAGGGCCTTTCGTATCTTTAGGAATGGTCCAGCTTCCTGCATCTTGGTAGCCTACTTTCATGCCGCTTTCCCAGTAGCGTCCATGTGGTGTCGGAGCGAGGCGCCAAACTGGATCTCCCTGTGCGTTAACCATTTCTCCCTGATGGAAGTCTGGTTCGCTTATCCAAAGAGAATAAAGGAATATTTGTTGTGCCACATTGCCTTTAGCTGCATTGATATTATTATCTCGAAACGTACCTTCTCTTGCCGAGGGAGGGCTATACTTATTCAGCCAGTCAATGTACGTTTCCAAAGCATATACCGCTGCGGGGCTGTTGGTAGCACCCCCTCTTTCAACTGAAGACCCTTTAGGAATCCGATTTTCAACTCGGATACCCCACTCATCAACTGGGGTTCCATTGGGTAAACCTTTGTCGCCAGCACCGGCAATCGATAACCATGCGTCGGTGAACCTCCATCCTAAGGAAGGTGACTTTTTTCCAAAGTCGGTGTGTCCGTAGACTTTCTTCCCATCAATAGGCGTGTTTGTAAAAAACTCTGCAATGTCTTCATAGGCAGCAAAATTCACTGGAACACCCAGCTCATACCCCAGGCCTTTACCATATTTATTCTCTGTATAAGCTCTGAATTTTCGCTGTATGTCTGGTCTGGTAAACCAGTCATGTCGAAACCAATAAAGATTTGCAAACTGCTGATCCGGCAGTTGAATTTGATTTCCCTCATAATCCTGTCCGAATGAGAGGTTCAAAAAATCGTTTAAATCCAGATATGGGTTGGTGTATTTAGCGCCTTCGCCTTTCATGTATTCCGTTAAGTTGACCGCGCCCTTAACTCGAGTGTGTGTACCAATATGATCAGCATCATTGACATAAATATCATATAGGTGGACACCTTGACTGAGTTGTCTGAAAATATTTTCAACAACAGTGCCTTCACCTTGAATATCATATTTAACTGTAATTCCGGTTAATTTTTTAAAAAGCTTGGCCAGTACATCACGTTCCCAACGATGTGTAGGAATATCTTCACTCAGTACGGTAATGGCTTTACCTTTAAAGGGGGAACTTACCGACTTGAACCACTCTAATTCTAGTCGCATTTCATCTCTGGAGAGTGCGGACTCACCCAATTCATCAATGATTGTATCTTCGATATCAGCCGAATATGCGACTGATGAAAAGATCACGGATAACGTTAAAAGTATCAATTTGGATTTGCTCATAGCCCCTCCCAAAACCATTCTAATAAGAGTAGCTAATTTGTTCGTCCTCTCAAGATTTTTCTAATAGTGTAATGAATTTTCATAACGATACTTGGCACTTATCATTCAAATTGAATGGTTTTCTGTTTCGTTTGAATTCTCTTCATTCGAGAGCGGTTTGTAGACTGATTCAGCTCGTCTACTATATATAGAGTGATCACTTCAGCCGTGTGTTAAATATGTTTAGATCCTCTCGTTTTTCAGTAATGGTCTGTTTCTTAATTTGTTCACTGTTTTCTGAACATGGAGAGGCAGAATTGTTGGAAGTTAAATTGCCAAAAATATCTGATAATGATGTCAGGTTCCACTACCCAACGGACTTGCTGAAATTTCTCTTAAATAAAACAGAACGACGTTATCAACTTACAACTACTGACACTTTTTACTCTCAGGCCAGAGCTGTCGAATCCTTAAAAGCTAATAAAATTCAGGTCTATTGGATGGGGACGTCAACTAAAGCGGAACAAGAATTGAACGCAATCCGCTTTCCAATTTACCGAGGGTTAATGGGGTTTAGGGTTTTTATTATTAATAAAGACAGTCAACCAACATTTCGTAAACTTATTAATCTGAAGGGATTGCAGGGATTTACGGGCGTTCAGGGAATTGGTTGGGCTGATGTCGAAATACTTGAAACCTCTGGGCTTGATCAACAGGAGCACCACTATGAAACTGCATTTCAGCTGATCCAAGCTAAACGAGTCGATTATTTTTCACGAAGTATTCATGAGGCTTTTTTGGAAGTGGACAATCGCATAGACAAATATCCAGACTTAAAAGTCGACGAACAGATACTCTTAACTTATCCTTTTGCAATGTTCTTTTTTACTGGTAAAGACAATACGGAATTAGCCGACCTTATAAAAAGCGGATTCGAATCTTCCTATAAAGATGGTAGCTTTATTGAGTTTTTTTACTCTCATCCTGCAATTAAAGGCGTGATAACAAAATCCAACCTCAAAGCCCGAGCACGTATTGATATACCTAATCATACACTCTCAAAAGAAAGTCAGCTCATACCTTCGCAGTATTGGCATGATACCGAGCGTTTAGATAATTAGTCATAGCTCTACACACTAGCGTTCTTTGCAAATTTACATGCAAACTGCAAAAGACAATCTTAGGTTCTTAAATTTCAGTTGAGTTTTTATGTGTAACTGATTGATTTCAATCGGATATCAGTCGTTGGTCTTTTGTGTGCTTTCTTTTATGTCATGTAATCACTTTATTCAGCGCCTTAGGTTAGGGTTAAACACATGATAAATAACAATGCTTCTCAGGCATGGCTTTCAGTGCCTGATTCACTTCGGCGATATGGCCTTGCTCTGATTGACGATTTGTACACGAAAGAGAGCATACAGTCCTGGAATTGTGATATCGATCAATATTTTAAGCATACCCCGCCAACCGAAAGAAGATATTTAAATGCAAGTGAACTCCATAGCTTGGGTATTACAAAGCAGATCCTTAACAAACCACTCTTAAATTTGATTAATGGATTGATGCCTGATGCTGCTTTGTATCATTTTCATTTTTATGACATTCCGGGAATGAGTAATAGTCCGCACATACATGGAGATAACGGTCTAAAAGGCTGGCATCGAGATGATGATTGCTTTTTTGGCTGGGAAAAACATCGGTTTCATTTTGTTTCTTTTTTTATTTACCTCACTGATGTAGGGCTCGATTCTGGCCCATTTGAAATTGCGCCATTAAATAAGGACCAACCGTTAAAGAATAGAACGCCGTCTACCAAAGTATTGGGGCCTCCAGGCAGTAATTTTATTTTTGATCGTACTTTTTGGCACAGGGCTAATCCAAACCTATCCAGTAGTAACCGAAGGGTTATTAAACTTTCATTTCAAAATAATTATTTACCTAATGATCGAATAGGGCTTGAAGAGTTTGCAACATTGAAACGGTCGGATTTAGTAGCGTCACCAATCATCAAACAATGGCTCATGATTTAGGAGACTTAATATGGACCCTATGGCTCGTATACCAGTACCTAACAGTGAAGTAGATGTCAGTACTTACCAGGCATGGAAAAAGCAGCTATTTGAAAAGAAACAGCCAGTTAAACGATTATTGCATGCAGATCGAGTGCCTCACAATGTATTAGTCATTGGTTCGGGGCATCGTATTACAACTAATTTTATTCCTGCATTGCAGTCTCTCGAAGCCATATTTAATGTTATAGGTATTTGGTCTAGGACTCGAGAGCATGCTCAATATATTGAAAATACAGCTGGTTGGCCTGCTATCAGTGATATTGATAGGGTACATCTCAATGCAGCAGATCTGATTGTTATATCGATCACTGCATCGGCTGTACCCAATGTGTTGAAGATGATTCTCAATACCACCGATTGTTCTAACAAACACCTAGTTATCGATACCCCCGTGTTTGCAGGGTTTAGGCAGAGCTTGTTTACTCCGTTATTGAGACATTTTGCGAACGTTACTGTGACGGAAGACTATATGAATTTTCCCCAGTTCACTCTTTTACGGCACCATACTAATACCGCTTCTATCGGTTCTATAAAAAAAGTCACATTAAATAATACAGGTTACCTTTATCATGGCCTTGCACTAGGGAGGTCATTTTTTGACTTTGATCTAGTTAAACACTCAAATAGAAATCAACTGGGTGTGAATTATGTTCTTAACAATGGAGGGCTGATAGAACTTGTATTACCGTATAGGAGGTTAGAGGGATCTGTTTCAGTGGTTGGAGAGAAAGGTGATTTTCATTACGTAAATTCAGTGAATGAAAAGTCTCAAAAAGCTGCATTAAGTCGATATGAGAATGTTATTACAGAAGCGTGGGAAAAAAATACATGTATAGGCTTTATGGTTAAAACAAAAGGCTCCAGTAGGCTCTCTAGTTTTTCATTGAATGACATAACAATAGCATGTGAACAACGCGATAGGCTATTTCAACAATGTAAGACTTTTGGCCTCATTGATGTATTTAAATCGCTCTCAGATCATAACATCAACGGCGGTTATAATTATTTGCAAGCGTTGTATGACAACTATGTAAGTCATATTTCATGCCAGCGAACTGGGAAGCTTGTTTGGGACTATCGCTTAATTATGAAATGGTTAGAACTGACTACTTTACGTTAAACACTATAACGAAAGAAGCTTAGTTAAGTAGGCTCAGCTAAAGAAACGATGCGTTTTTTATATGTAATGGACCCAATGTGCGGTTGGTGTTATGGATTCCAATCCCAACTTGAACGTTTCCTGAATAGCTATCCCTCTGCCAAGGTGGATTGGGTTATGGGCGGTCTGGCGCCTGATACAACCGAACCTATGCCCGAAAGCCTAAGGCAAACGATTTCTTCTTATTGGTATCAGATTGAGGAAAGGTCAGAGGTTAGCTTCAATCACGATTTCTGGAAGCTCAATACTCCGTATCGTTCAACCTATCTTGCCTGTAGAGCAGTTATTACTGCTGAGCATCTCAAACAAGGTAGTTCTGCTGATATGGCAAAAGCCATTCAGTCTACGTATTACCAACAAGCAAAGAATCCTTCATTAGAAGAAACCTTGGTAGCGTGTGCGGCTTCTGTAGGTTTGGATCAAGCTGAGTTTCTGGCGGGGTTAACCTCGAAAGAAACTGAAGCGGTGTTTCAACAGCACCGAGCCATCAGTCAACAGCTCTGGGTTACAGGTTTCCCAGCGTTGTTTTACATTAACGAAAAGAAACAGGTTAATCCTTTGACGTTGGGCTTTTGTAAGACGGAAGATTTGAAAGTGCGTATAGCGAGTATCAAAAAGTCTTAGAATCCAGAAATCTAGTGGATTTGAAATTTTCTCAACTCGCCCATGATTAATAGTCTATTGAGAGACCATCTTACTTTAAGGAACCTCTTGATATTAGGAGGTTAAATTAATTTATTGATTTATTTCTCCTTGTAAGAAACTGCTCGTAATTAAGTATTTGGTAAAGTTCTGGACGTACTCTTCAAACCTTGGTGGTGCAATCCCCATTTTTGCCGTCATGAATTTGGTATTATCTATGTCATACTTGTCGCACGAAATAAAGCTTAGTGGCTCACTAGGAAGCGGCAGGAAACGTTCTAAGCCCATTTTGGCGATTGCTTTTAAAAGTTTTATTGGTATGCGTCGTTTTACTATAGGTGTATGAAACGCATTAGACAGCGTTGCCATCATACTGGCTAAGTCAGGTGTGGTCTCATCTATAAGCGTGTATTGCTGATCTTTACCCTGCTCGTAATTAATAATTTTAGCCGTAAATTTTGCAACAAAGTCCACCGGGATTACTGGAAGCCAGTCTTTTTTGCTACCTGGGATCGCCGGTAAGTTACCCTTGTACAGTTCATGTATCATAGAAACTATGCTGTCATATTGGTTAATTTCTCCGGTTACACTGTGCCCAATTACGGCCCCTGGGTTGATGACAGTATAGGGGATGGCTGTATCTTTAAGTTGATTCAGCAGTTTAAAGTGAGACTCAAATTTGGAGGCTTCGTAGCTACCTAATCGTTTGTAAAGAGACATCCAGTGGCTATCTGTTAGTTGCGTTGTATCGGATAACCCTAATTTTTCTTGACGTTTTTTGTTGCTAATCATGAAACCTGTCATTAGGACAAATCGTTCAAAGTTGGGCGATTGGCCGGCAAGTTCAGCTAATAATTTTATCGGCCTTACATTTACTTCTCGAGCGGTCGTTATATCTAGGTTCCATTTCATAACGGCCCCTAGGTGGAATAGGTAGCTAAGATCACTCAGGCAGCTTAAATCATATTCAGTTAGACCGAGCTTCTCCTCCGAAAGATCGCCTCGTACAGCTAAAATTTGATCTCCGTTTCCACCTCGTTCCGTTACCCAGGTTTTAAGTATGGGGAGTTGTACGTCTGGGTTGCGCATCAAGGTAATTACGGTATGGCCTTGATTAATTAATTCCAATACCAACCATCTACCAATGAAACCTGTAGCCCCTGTAACCAAAGTTTTCTTTTTCATAATTTATGTTCTTATTAATAGACCAGTCTATATATTTGTGGGTTAAAGTTTTTATTTGTTCTTAGATAATAAGGCAGACAAGTGTTTTTCACATTGTACTAAAGGGTCGACAGACTTGGTTGCTTTGGAGAGTACTAAGGCACCTTCGATCAACATTAATATAAGATTGGCGTTTTCCTCGTTAGCTGCTCCAAGCCTCTGTTGAAGTAGCGTTTGCCATTCTTGATAGATGTTGGCACATACATTTTGGATACGGGGTATTTCGCCAGCGGCTTCCAGCGCGACTGTTGCAACAGGACAGCCTTTTTGAAAATTAGTTGAAATTAGTTCCTGTTTGAAAAACTCGATGCATTTGTGAATTGCTTGTTGTTGACTATCTGACTGATCGAACGCCTGTTTCATTAACAGAGATATCGTAGCTCCAGAAGCTATTAGCGCGGCTTCAACGATCTGTTCTTTTCCTTCAGGGAAGTGAAAATACAGCGATCCTTTTGGTGCGCCCGAGGTTTTAATAATTTGATTCAATCCTGTGGCATTGTAGCCATGGGCATGAATGAGCTCTGACGTGGCGTTTATAATACGCTGTTTTGTTGCTTCACCTTTCGCTTTTGTCGTTATAAGCAATTCTAAAACTCCAATTCATGTAAGTTTAAATATCATAATAGACAGACCGGTCTATTTAAATAATGCTATAGTTTTATTTTTAAGCTTGTATTGGTTGCGAATATGCAAGAACAGGTTGTTTACTGCCTAATAGCAATAGTTGAGAACAATCTAATATTAGTGACATGAGGGATATGCTATATCTAAATCATTTCTTATAAAAAGCGGCAGGGAAGGATATATTTAGTTTCTTCAGTGTATTTCTGTTTTGTTATTCATTTTATGATCACTAATGCCATTTTTCTTTGCTTTATCACCCTCTGGGCGTTCCTGCTTAATAGCCAGAGTGACGCTTTATTTGTCGATTTTATGCTGTTCGCCATGCCTGTTTGGTTTTTCTTATTGATTATTCCTTTGATGTTATTTGGCGTTGAGTACTTCTTCAAAAGCCGGGGAGTTCAGAGACATATGTTTACTGGCAACATCAAAGAGTCGGATCATGCATCGCCTAAGTTAGTTTGTTTCGGCGGTCTAATATCCATATTAGGTGTTGCCATAATGAGTTTCAGTGAGACTCTGACTATTTTGCTCGTCTCCGTCTCGTTATTTCTTATCTTACTTGGCAGCTCGTTTATGGTTTATGCTCATAACCACAAGATTGAGGGTGAAGTAACACTCTAAATGTAGGTTCATGAGCGATAAATGGTTTTACTCATCCAATATACTCTAAATAGTGTTAACCCATTAACTTTATAAATTCCGACGCCTTCATTCGGTGGTAGGTTGTTTTCTCATAAGGAATTTCCACCGGGTTAGGATCCACAATCTCAATGGGAATGCCTTGCGTGATGGCTGCCTGCAATGCCATTTGGGTAATGTTGACGCTGAATGAGGTTCCCATAAACACCATTTTCTCTGCTTCTATCATACGTTGCTGGGCTTCGGTAATGCGGTAAAGTTCGGTGTAGTATTCATCAAATAGCAAGACGTAAGGTTTAAGGGATTTGTTGATTTCAGGTTGTTTATGAGCAAGGTCTATTTTAAACAGCTCAAGTAAGGAATCATGCAGGTTGCTTTCGTCAACATCATCCCAAGGCGTGTGGTGCGTATCTACCTCTTCACCTTGCGTGTGGAATAGGGTCATCTGATCCAATCGACCGTGAATAGCAATGTAGTCTGTGTTTCCAGCCTTGCCATCCAAACCATCAATGTTCTGAGTAATAAGGTTTTTGTCGGCTAACCAGTGATGAACATCATTAGGGCCGTGATTACGATAGGTGGCGAATCGATGGTAATACCAGCTGAGAAACTCGATGGGATTCTCTTCATACATCCGGCGCGTGGCCATTTCCATCGGCGTGTAGTTCTTACTGCCAATGGTCCAGAAACCGTCTTCGCCGCGAAAGGTTGGAATGCCACTTTCTGCACTGACACCTGCGCCAGTAATGTATAGCGTGTTCATTGGTTTATTCGCCTTTAAGTACCTCTGTGCTTGATTCATTATAGTGATAATATATCTGTTTTATCGCACATCTTGTCAGGGACGTACTTTTTTGTTCACCATCTACCATTCCAACGATGTATCTGTATTAAAAACGCTCGTTATCGAGCTGATGCAGAGGAATCCTCTCGATAACGTTTTCGCGAAAGAGACCATTCTTGTTCAAAGCCCCGGTATGTCACAGTGGTTAAAGCTCAGGATTGCGGATCGTTTTGGTATTGCGGCCAATATCGATTTTCCTTTGCCTGCGACCTTTGTTTGGAATGTGTTTAAAGAAGTGCTGCCGGATGTCCCTGAACGCAGTGCTTTTTCCAAAGAACAAATGACCTGGCGTTTGTTGGCAATCATTCCTGATTATCTCAATGAACCCGAGTTCAAAGTACTGGCTCATTATCTGAAGAATGATGATCGTCAGGTGAAGCTGTATCAGTTGTCAGCAAGAATTGCCGACATTTTCGACCAGTATTTAATGTACCGCCCTCATTGGATCAATGCCTGGGAATCGGATCAGTCAGTGGATGAACTGGCGGGAGAAGATCAATGGCAAGCCATTTTGTGGCGAGCCTTAACGGCTAAAACGCTGAGCTCTGGCGCGTCCAAGTACCATAGGGCGAATCTGTACGATGATTGTATTGCACGTTTGGAGCAGGGCGTGTGTCCGGCTTCTATCAAAGACCTGAAACGCATCTTTATTTTTGGTATTTCAGCACTGCCGCCTCGATATCTGGATGTGCTGAACGCCCTTGGAAAACATATCGATATTCACTTCATGCTGACCAACCCGTGTCAGTATTACTGGGGTGATATTCTAGATCAGAAATATCTGGCGAAAGTGGAAGCGACTCAACGGCAGAATTTCCATTCAGGCGCTTCGCAATGCTCAATGAAAACGTCGGTGTCGGATTATCAACTGGGTACGGTTGGAAACAGTTTGCTGGCTTCCTGGGGCAAGGTAGGTCGTGATATGCAACGTCTGTTGACCGACTATTCAGCCTCTGAGATTGAAGCGTTTGTGGAACCGGATTTCAATAGCTTACTGGCGTATATTAAGCGGGATTTGTTAACGCTAAACGACCCATACAATGCCGCCGAGAAGCAGCTGATCAGTAGGGATGATCGGTCTGTTTCCTTGAATGTCTGCCACAGCGCCATGCGTGAGGTAGAAGTACTCCATGACTATTTGTTGCAGTTGATGGATCAACAGCCTGACATTCAGCCTCGGGACATTGTGGTGATGGTGTCGGACATTGATGCCTACAGTCCCTACATTCATGCTGTCTTTAGTGCCCAACCTCAAAAGCACCGCATTCCGTTTTCCATTTCGGATTTAAGCTCGAATCATTATCACTCAGTGATTCAGGCGTATGTCTGGTTACTGGGAACTCAGCAGCATCGATTTACCACCACTGAGCTGCTCGCTTTCATTCAAGTGCCTGCCGTGATGAATCACTTTGGCATTACCGAACAAGATCTTGATTTGGTGACTCACTGGATTCAGCAGTCCGGCGTTCGCTGGGGACTGGATGAGAAAACGGCTGAAAGTTTTGAGCTGCCCGGTGTGCATCAAAATACCTGGTTGTTTGGACTTGAACGTATGCTTGCGGGTTACGCTATGTCAGATTCGCTCGGCGTGGTTGATGGTGTTCTGCCGTATGAACAAATACAGGGAATGAATGCCGAGTTGGCAGGCAAACTGGCCTTATTGGTTCAGCAGTTAATCCGACTCCGGACATTGTGGAATGATGAGTCGAATACGGATTCAGCAAAACTTTCTGTCAGTCAGTGGAAGGACATTCTTGAGCGCCTCAAGGATGACTTCTTCAAGGCAAGTAATGAAGACGATCTGCGCCAGCTTCAGCAGGTCTCGGCCAGTATTGAAGGCTGGTATAAACAGATGTCAGAAGCTAATCCGGATCACTCTACACAAATCACTTCGGAAGTGATGCTGGAGGTGATGTCGGAGAAGTTAATTCAGGAACGAATCAGTCAGCGATTCCTGGCCGGGCAAATGAACTTCTGTACTCTAATGCCAATGCGTTCGGTGCCGTTTAAAGTGGTCTGTCTGTTAGGGATGGATGGCAATGCCTACCCAAGACAACAAGTACCGTTGGGCTTTGATTTGATGCAAGGTCGTTTTGAATACGGAGATCGTTCGCGTCGTGACGACGATCGGTTCTTGTTCCTGGAGGCGGTGATGTCGGCCGAAGAACACCTGTATTTGAGTTATACCGGTCGTTCCATACGTGATAATTCCGAGGTGATTCCATCGATTTTAATCTCTGAATTGATTGATTACTGCTTTGAAGGTTACCTCCTTGAAGGGTGTGAGTCCTTAAATGAAGAGCAACAGGTTGAAGCGCTTCAGCAACATCTGACGTCAGTGCACACCATGACGCCATACAATCCAAGCCTGTTTGATGCGTCAAAGGGTTTGAGCAATCTCAGCTATTCCAGTCTGTGGCGAGACATTGCCGAAGTTTCGAGCGCGGCCATGTCAGAGAGCGAGGTTCAATCTTCTGAAACGGATCTTGGAGAGTATGAATTTACCGGCAGTATTGATCTTCAGGAACTGAAAAAATTCTGGAGTGGGCCGGTTCATTACTTCTTCCATAAGCGTTTGAAGGTGTATCTATCCGGTCTTGGGGATCCCATTGAGGAAGATGAGCGCTTTGAGCTTAATCACTTGCAGCAATACCAGTTGAAACATCAATTGGCCGAGGCATCGTTGGCAGAAGGTCAGGCCTCAAATCCGATGGATCAACTGCTTGCGTATTATCAGGCGGAAGGCTCTTTGCCAAACAAGGCCTTTGGTTCGTTGGCGTTAGAAGATAATTATTCGATTGTAGACTTGCTGACGGCTTACCTAAATCAACATTTCGATATCGAAGTTCAATCGGAAACGACGGGGTTGAATGCCATTGAAGTCAGTCAGAGCATTGTGCTGGATGGCAAAACCGTTGAATTGGAAGGTTGGCTGCCTAAAGAAACCTTTCAATATCGCGTAGGGCGTTTACGTACCAAGGATATGTTCAGTTGTTGGATTGATCACCTAAGCCTGTGTGCCCAGGGTGAGCCTCGTGTTAGTCAGTTCGTTGGTGTTAACAGCAAAGATATGGAAGTGGAGCATTTAGGTTTCAATCCATTGCCGCAGGACGAAGCGAAGGATCTTTTATCTGCATTGGCCGCGCTTTGGTTAGAGGGGATGTCTCAGCCTTTACTGTTTACCCTGGATTTGGCTCAAACCTATAGCGATGAGCTGGCTAATCCCAAAACAGACGATCAGTCGGCACGCAGTAAACTTCATGAGTTGTTGTTAACGTATATGCAGGAAGATGAGTATTACCTGCGTTGTTGGCCTCAAGGTATTTATGTGAAAGAAGACTACCCGCTCATTGATGCATTGATAGTGGTTATTGAGCAGGTGTACCAGCCGATGTCGTCCAGACTGGTGGATTTCCTTGATCAGGAGGCGTCCAACTGATGAGCTTACCTCTTGATCCTTATAGCTTCCCATTGCATGGACAACGTCTGATTGAAGCTTCTGCGGGTACCGGAAAGACCTATACCATTACAGGGCTCTATTTAAGACTCTTACTTGGTCATGGTGATGAACAAAGCAAACCTGCTACGGCGTTAACGGTCGATCAAATACTGGTGGTGACCTTTACGGAAGCGGCTACGCAGGAATTAAAAGACCGGATTCGAGTTCGTATCAAAGAAGCTCGAAAATCGTTTGAAACGTTTCTGTCCGGCGAACAGGGCGACCTTGATTCTTATATCGAGTCTTTGATCCTATCTTACGGATCGGACGAACAGCGCCTTAAAGAAGCCATTTCCATTCTTCGAAATGCCGAACGACAAATGGATGAAGCCGCCATCTTCACCATTAATGGCTTCTGCATGCGTATGTTGAAACAACATGCCTTTGAATCCGGTAGCTTGTTCAATATCACTTTGTGTGACGACGACCGAGAATTAAAACTGACGACGGTTAAGGATTATTGGCGTCAGCAGTTTTATCCGCTTCCAAAACATCTGGTTGAAATTGTGCTGGAGTGTTGGAAAACGCCGGAAGCGTTACTGCATGAAATCGGCTTCCTGTTATCTGACAAGCCTCTGAACTTTTTACAAGACCTGTCCATTGAAGATATCGAGCAAAGCCATCAGGACTATATAGGGCAAATAAATAGCTTTAAGTCTGAGCTGAAAGGCAAGTTTGATGCGTTCTGTCTGTCGATCAAAGTGGCCAATGATGGCAAGTTATTCGCTAATTCTGCCTATCGTGCCAACTGGATGGATAACTGGGTCAAGCAGGTAAGTGCCTGGCTGGAATCGGATCAGGCAAGTTATACCATTCCGGGGAATTTAAATCGCTTTGGCGCTCAGTTGCTGAATGAGAAAGCAAAGGGCGACATTGAATTAGATTGGGCGTTAGCTGAGAAGATTCAGGCATTTGTGGATCAACCGCCTCAACTTAAACCGGCCTTAAAACAGCATGCCATTCGTATTTGTCGTGAAATTTATCAAAAGCAAAAAGCGCGTAACGGTCTTCTGACGTTTGATGATCAAATCAGCACCATGGCTAATGCGCTAAATCATCCGGATTCAGGGCTGCACTTTGCCGAGAAACTTCGTCAACAGTTTCCTGTAGCGATGGTGGATGAGTTTCAGGATACCGATGAAAGTCAGTATCAGATTTTCAGTCAGGTGTATTCTTCTGCTAAAGATCAAGATTCAGTTATAGATAAAGAGCAAGATCAAACCGGCTTGTTTATGATTGGTGATCCCAAACAGGCCATTTATGCCTTCCGTGGTGGTGATATTTTCACGTACATGAAAGCACGATCCGCTGTTTCTGCCCATTACACACTGGACACCAACTGGCGTTCCTCATCAGATATGGTGCAATCAGTGAATCGTTTATTTGAGTGTGCCGAATCCCCGTTTATGTACGATCAAGACATGCCGTTCGAATCGGTGAAGCCCAGCCCGTCAGCAGAGCGCATGATTTGGCAATTGGAATCAGGCGAGGGTGATGGTGACGGTGATAGTAATAGTAATGGCGATTGGTCGACTCAGCCCTCCATGGTGTTATGGCAACCGGATACTCATGAACTGATTGCTAAAGACTCTGATTATATGGCCATGATGACGGAATCTACGGCCAACGAAGTCGCTCGTCTTTTGACCTTTAACGATGCTGAACGCTTAAGGTTGATAGATAAGAAAGGGAATCCAAAAAGAATTCGTCCGTCCGATATAGCGATTTTGGTTCGCAGCTTTAGTCAGGCTCAACAAATTCGTGATGCTTTGGCGGAGCGTGGTATTGCCAGTGTGTACTCCTCGGATAGAAACAGCGTTTTCGAACAAGCGGAAGCCATTGCCATTCTCCGAATTCTGAATGCAGCTTTGACGCCTGAAAATGAAAGTCTGGTTAAATCGGCTGTGGGCAGTGATTTGTTTGGTTGGAGTCTGAACCAATTAAACACTCTGAATGAAGATGAATTGGCTTGGGAAGAACTCATTCTGCAATTCAAAGCATTTCAGCATACCTGGCGTGTTCATGGGGTATTACCGGCACTGCATCAGCTGATGGCAGAACACAAAATGGCCGTGCATTTACGTCGACAAATTAACGGCGAGCGTCGACTTACGGACTTCCTGCACTTGGCTGAACTGCTGCAGAATCAGAGCAAGTCGGTTGAGAGTGAGTATGCACTGGTTTCCTGGTTAGAGGCTCGTATTCAACAACCGAATCAAACCGCTCAAGAGCAGCAGCTAAGATTGGAGTCTGAGCAAGATCTGGTGAAAGTGGTGACTTACCACAAGTCTAAAGGGCTTGAGTACGATTTCGTCTTTGCTCCTTATGTGTCGTATTACTGGCCGCGAAAGGGTGGCGCTTCAATCATTACCGCCCATGATGAAGAAGGTAATGCCAAAGTGGATGTGTCTGCGGTAAAAGCGAAAGAAGCCGAGCTGGAACGATTGGCGGAAGACATTCGTCTGCTGTATGTGACCTTAACTCGCTCGGTTTATTGCTGCTATCTGGGATTACCAGGTTTAATGCCGGGCGCTAAAAGCAAAGGCAAAGGAAAAAAAGAACCAGAGCCGAAAGTGTGTCCGAAATATATGGCTGATACCGGTTTAGGCTGGCTAGTTGGCCAAGGGCAGGGTATTTCAGCAGATACACTTCAAAGCAAGATTTCAGAATGGGCTGGATTAGGTTCAGCCATTCGTCTTTCTGAACCGAATGAAAACTTCTGTGATTATCAGCCGCTTATTCAAGAAGCGCCTGAATTGGTGGTCAACGAATTCAATGGTGAGATTGAACAAAACTGGTGGGTCACCAGTTATTCGCGTTTGGTTTCCGATCTTGGACATCATTCCGTGTCACATGCCCAAACGGACACGGATGAGGTAACGGTTGAGCAAGACTATGATGCCTCTGTTGAAATCCGCGCAGAAGACTCGGTCTCGGTTGAAGAAGCATTACCAAATGAGTCAGACACAAAAGCTGCTGATCCTTTGCCTTCGATTCATACCTTCCCGAAAGGGGCAGAAGCAGGAACCTTCCTACACACCCTGTTTGAAGAAATTGCCTATGAGAAGTTAGCTGAGCAAGAGTTGGAAGGTAAAGGATCAAATCAAGACGAGGTCAAAGACCAGATTCGAGATATGTTTATGGCATCGTCGCTGGTCCATCAAGCCGTAGACAGTGTGGTGCCATTTTATGTGTTGCTGGGCAAAACCGAGGAACAAAAAGAACCGCTCAAACAAGACGCCATCAATCAATGGTTAGATGTGCTGTTCTCCATGGTGGAGCAAGTATTATCCAGACCTTTGATACAGAGTGATGGTCAGACAGCACCTGTGCTGAATCAAACATTAGGGCAACAGCGACTGGTCGAGATGGAATTCCTGATCCCGATGGCGTCACTGCATTGTGGTCGGGTCAATCAGATTATCCAGCAAGACCCTCTGACCAGACATGCTTCTCAAGCGCTTAACTTCTCTCAGGTGCAGGGTATGTTGAAAGGTTTTATTGATTTAACCTTTGAATGGCAGGGCAAATTCTATGTGCTGGATTGGAAGTCGAATTATTTAGGCGACGATGAATCTTTCTACACACAAGACGCTATGAAACAGGCCATGCTGGATCACCGATACGATTTTCAATACCAGCTATATACCTTGGCGTTACATCGCTATCTCAAGGTCAGGATACCGGATTACGATTACGATCAGCACATTGGTGGCGCGTATTACGTCTTTCTTCGTGGCGTGTCAGGCAAAGATCTTGAATCCGTAGCTGATGTTGAAACGATGCAAAACAATCATGGTGTTTTCTTCACCAAGCCAGAACGTTCGATGATTGAAGCCCTTGATGCACTCTTTTCAGGTGGCGGAACATCATCTGAAAAGTCGACTCTCAACGTGACAAGCGAAGACACAGATAAAGACACGGACACAGATAAAGACACAGAGATAGTCTCTACATCCGGAGATCAGGGAGAATTATTTTGATGGATTACTCTCAATCTGCTGTATTGACCGCGCTGGAGTTCTGCCGCCAACAAGGCATGATCCGACCTCTGGATTTGGAGTTTGCCCGTTTTCTCTGGCAGCAGGAAATGAAACAGGCAAGAGCCTACAACAGTGAAACCGATACTTTGCGGAACGATATTTTGCGGAACAAGGCCGAGTTGATCGCCAAGTACGGTGCGCTTGTGAGTCTTTATTTAGGCAAAGGACATGTCTGTTTAAATCTATCTGCGCTAAATACCATCTCCAGTCCGTTTCTCAATGAAGACCAATCACTGCCAGAAGAAACGAAAGCGCAGGTGCTAGCAATGCTTGAGCTGGATTTAGAGCAAGAACTTGAACAGCTGATGGCCTGTGTTTCCCTGTCCAAAGACGCTGATAAACCACTGGTTCTGGAACAAGATGTAAATTCTGGCGACTACCGACTGTATTTGAATCGCTATTGGCACTATGAACAGCTTATTGCCGATTATATCGAGGGCACGCAATCTTTCGATGTGAACCTGGATGTTATGCGTGATGTGTTAGTTGAGCTTTTTCCAACGGCTGAATCCGCAATCATCGACTATCAGAAGCTTGCTGCGGGCGTTGCACTGACATCACCTATGTCGGTTATTACTGGCGGACCCGGTACCGGTAAAACCTATACGGTGGTTCGATTACTGGCTTCCTTGATTCAATACAATGAACGAATAGCCAATCAAGGTGATGAGATCCAGCAGCGTTCTGGCTTAACCATTAAATTGGCAGCGCCGACCGGTAAAGCGGCAGCTCGGATGCTAGAATCGATTCGTAATGCGGTGGACAGCCTGCCATTAACGGACGATCAAAAAGCGGCCTTCCCGGAGACAGCCAGCACACTGCATCGGCTTTTGGGTAGTTTACCGCTCAATGCAAACTTTAAGCATGATCGCAAGAATCCACTTCACCTGGATATATTGATTGTGGATGAAGCGTCCATGATTGATTTACCTATGATGGCCAAGTTGCTGGATGCCATGCCAAAACATGGTCGATTGGTGTTACTGGGAGATCGAGATCAGCTGGCTTCGGTAGAAGCGGGCGCGGTATTGAACGATCTCTGCCAAAATCTCGGAGGGTACAGTGATGCTCGTGCTGCTGAGTTGTCTCATCTGACGGGCTATACACTGGACATAGATCCTCAGGCAAACGCAGGCTCAATACAAGATTCATTGGCCTGGCTGAAAGTCAGTCGACGTTTTGGTGCGGATTCTGGTATTGGGCATCTGGCCAATGCGATTAATCAAGGGGATGCCGACACCGCGTCTCACTATCTATTTGATCAGAAGTTTGCTGATATTAATGCGCAACCTTTGAGTCAATCTAGTTATAAATCAATGCTTAATCAGGTATGCGATGAATACGCTGAGTATTTTTCAGCGGCTCAGCGTCAGGAGTATCAAGTTGCTCTGGAATGCTTTTCAAACTGCCGATTATTGTGCGCACTTCGTGAGGGGGATTATGGTGTTTCCGGACTGAACCTTGCGATTCAGCAGAGATTGATAGATTCAGGAATCATAAATAACGAATACACCAGGTTGAATGATGGTTCCGTGTCAGAATGGTATGTGGGTCGTCCAGTAATGGTGCTTAGAAATGAGCATTCATTAAGTCTGTACAATGGCGATATCGGTATTGTCATGAAGGACGAAACAGGCAGGTTAAGAGTGTATTTTGAATCCTCTGATGGCCTATTGGCCGTACTTCCTAGTCGTATGCCAGAGCATGAAACTGCCTACGCAATGACAGTGCATAAGTCTCAAGGCTCAGAGTTTGCGCATACAGTGTTGATCACACCGGATAGACTCAATCCTGTATTAACACGAGAGCTGATTTATACCGGGGTAACTCGCGCTAAGAAAAAGCTGTCCTTGCTTTATGATGCTCAGGTCTTTAAAGAGGCGGTTGGGCAAAGGGTAGAGCGCTTCAGTGGTCTGGCACAAAAGCTCAATACATAGATGCGATTGTGTACAAAGAAAAAGCCACCGAACGCTGAATGTTGGTGGCTTTTTTCAGTGCTGACTTTATCTGCTACGGCTATCTAAAGGGCATACATTTAAATTATCAGGTTGATCTTCATCGTTAATTGAAACTTGATGAAAAGAGTTAGTCATGGTCACTTGATTTCAGCTGATGTTTCACCAGTTGTTGCTTCAGCGATTTAGGGATCTCTCGGATGACTAAGGTGTCATTGTCCGAGTCGTAAACAATCCCTTCACCAAAACGGTCCGAAGAGAAACTGATCGTCAGGTTCTTATCTCGACCAGAGAAACGAACGTAACGCTTAAGACGGGCGCGGTCTGTATGAATCTCCTCTGTAGGGGTGGTTTGGCGTTCTTGAGCAAACTGTGCAAAGCGGGTGGGTTCTTTCTGGTCGATATTGAATGACAGTTCATTTACATTAACTGGCTGACCCGTCTTATCTTGCTCAAGACAGTATTCCATCACCTGGGAACGGTATTCGCGAGCCTCCTGCTCATCAGGCATGGCATCGGCGAACTGTTCAACAATGTTCAGGAATTCTTCGGTTTGCTCGACTTTATCCAGCCCCTTGGTGAACCCTGAAAATTCTTCCATCACTTCATTTAATTCTGGGTTCCCACGACTCCCAAGAATAGTCAGGTATTGATTTGAACTTTCTTCCAGCCATTGTTCGATCTTTACTTTGAAGGCGAAGGTTACCTTGTTTGGATCAACGTAGTCGATGTACTGAATTTCGTTATGATTGTTAATTTGAAGCGCTTCTACGTGGTTTATCCAGAAGATATAGAATTGATCCTGTTCCATTAAATCATCAACGGCAAATAGAATTTTGGCATTGAAGGCATCTTCGTATTTCTCAAGACTCTCTTTCAACTGGCCCATAATAGTCTGTGTCATTTTGAGGAATGAGGATTTTCCTTCATGAAAATCTCTTGCTAAACCTGGTACGACAGACATTACGTCCGAACCGAAATGGCCAAACTGTTTTAAAGCACTGCGTTGGAACCCTTGTCTATATTGTTCGAATAAAGAAGCAACCGGGCCTTCAACGGTTTCTTCCTTCTCATTTACAAAGGATTGAATGTCTGCGCCAGGAACCGGGCGCTGAATGCCATGAATGATGCAGTGCTTTAAACTCATAAAAGGGCCTTTTGAGGACTCAAGGTAGGGGAATTATTATCACTAACAACGGAAAATACTCAGGTTGTTGGTCTAATTTAAAAACTTCGGTATTGTAGCAGCAAATTTTCCTTGTTTCCCTTCCTGTTCTGGTAAGTTTTCTATGTGGTATGTTTACATCGTTAAGTGTCAGGATGGCAGTTTGTATACTGGTATCACTACGGATATTGAACGCCGACTGAAAGAGCATAACAAATCCACTAAAGGGGCGAAGTACACTAAAGCTAGAAGACCTGTAACGCTCGTATTCCATGAAGAAGCGCCAGACAAATCGGCCGCATCTAAGCGTGAATATCAAATCAAGCAAATGAAGAGACAAGCCAAGCAAGCGCTTATCCAAAGGTTTTCTAGTTGCTAGGTGACGTGTTTTACCTTCTTTGACCTTTTTTATCATGGCGATTTACCTCGCTAAAACTAGTTTTAAAAATGAGTTACTTCATGGGACCAAACCTGAAGGTTGCTCATTCACTCATATAAAAATAACTACTGAGGTAAATACTATGAAAACCCAAGCGAGCCGTTTGGGCAAAGCAGCACTTATGTTGTTTGGCCTAACGCTATCCACCTTATCGATGGCATATCCTGGTGTCTTCCCACAGTCGGTTTTCCAAAATCTGGATTACGGTCTGTATTGGTTTGGAAATAACGATAATTATCAAAAAGCCATTCCGGGACAAAGCAATGCGTATTACAGCAATAGTAAGCCAACCATTATCTATATTCATGGCTGGCAGAATGGATCAAGCAAGGCAAAGAACCGAGAAACCTTCAATCGCAGTGACAGCGATGGCCCGGATGTTGACTTAGCCTATTCCTGGCGTAAGGCAGGGTACAACGTAGGTATTCTGTACTGGAACCAGTTTGCCGATGAAGGAGAGGTGAAAGATGCAGAGGCTAAGATTTGGAGCACGAACGGTCCACGTCAGATGCGCTGGAGAGATCACAACGGTAACTATAAATCAGGCCCAAATAAAGATGCTGGAACACTGATGTTTGAAAGCCTACGTGACAATATGTCGAACTATACCGGCAGTCGTTTGGTATTAGCCGGTCATAGTCTTGGTAACCAAATGGCCATTGTTGTTGCCAAGAAATTGAAAGACGGTATCAGCGCAGGGAATACCAACAGCAAATTAAAGCCTAAACGAGTGGCTCTATTGGATCCTTTTTACTCCAACGGCCAGAAAAGTTACATCAATAACCAATGGACGGGAGCAAAGGCTCGTGGTTATGTAGACACGCTTAAGAGCTGGGGCGTTATTTTTGAAGCGTATCGTTCAAGTTCAGTAACCAATACCTTCCTTGTTGGTGATGAAAACAAAGGTTTGTTGAACAAGACTGCCTTTGTTGAACTGAAACCTTGGTATTTCCAATCCTGGCAGCAGGCAGAGAAGCACGGTGCAGCGGTATGGCATTACCTTTGGTCTTTCTCTTATTCAACTCCGCCAATCAAGAACTCTTCTGATGCGGCTTTGAGTGCGAAAACAAGTGATAGTCGTGTTAAAACGCTAATGAACGGCAGCAAACGTTTAATTCATGATTTAGGTGCTTGGACCAAGAGCCCGAATGATGACCGTTTCAAATACGGTAGCCGTCTTTAGATCCATTGAAAAAGCTCATTACGGTGAGCTTTTTTGTTTTATTTCATTTCCCATATTTATGATTTTCACACTATCCTTTAATGAATATGCATAGATAACTCTTCCTTAATAAATGAGTACATAGATTTTCACGTTGTAAGGAGCCTCATGGCAACTGTTTCAGAGTCGTTAGAAGAAGCGGTAGGGCATTTATCGGGTTTTGTGATGCCTGTACAGCCGGAGCTATTAAGTGATGTCAGGGCTGTTTTTCCTGACACAGAGCTTATGTCTGAACTTCTGATTGAAGACCCGGCATTGTGTCTCAGTGTTTTAAGACTCAATTCATTGGACGATCCCCAGCTTTGTCAAAACTCCATACGACGCGCTTTGGAAGAACTCGGTGCAGAAAGAATTTCGGCCATGATCAACGCTGTTATGCTTATTATGGCTAAGAAAAATGAATTTCATCATTCGGCATTCGAAAACTATTGGGAAACCAATAGAAAGCTTACATCGCTGATGGCCGAAATTGCTCGTCAGCTCAATATTCCTCTAGTAGAAGAAGCTCAATGTGTTGGGATACTTCACGATATAGGCATTCCATTCTTATGGAAAAAGCATCCGGATTATTTTGACCTTATAAAATGCCATAAAGATAAACCTCTGATTCATGTAGAGAATGAATTGTTCAATTGTGATCACGCAACTATAGGATTTTATGTGGCAAAAGGATTGCACTTGAGTCACATGGTTTGTAACGTAATTCGTTATCATCATATGTCTGAGGAATTTCTAGATCATCAAAATGTTCTTGATGAAGATAGCTTATTGCTTTTAGCGTTACTGAAACTGGCTGAAAATATTGTCGAACAGCATGCCGATACAACTCATGAAACTGACCCAGCGGAGTGGGGGAGAATTGGCCGATCCACATTGCATGTTTTAGGTTTGGCTGAGTCAGATTACAAAGACCTTTCGGCTATGTTTAGAGCATTGTGAGAGGTAGAATCTTTCTCTCTTCTCTAACTCTCGATAGTTTAGTGAACCGAGCGGCTATTTTCATGAGCCCATTCCAGTGCCTTGTCTGTATGGCAGCTCAGGCAACTGCGGTCGAGAGTAATATATGCGTTACCAGAATCATCGATTCGGACAAAATTTCCGTCATCAGTGAACATATCCCAATCCTTGTTGGTATCAATACGGAAGATGTGTGTCCGGATATCACCTTCAGATACAGCGCCACTCACTGACTCATGTTTGATTGCAACGGCTGACTTCCCAATTCTTGGCATGTGGCAACTAGTGCATTCATTTACGTGGGCAGAGCCATTAAGCTTAACTGTTTGCTCCTTATGGCAGAGCAGGCAGCTTTCTTTAATGGATTTAAGACCCTTGCTATCTGATTTGCCGTTTCCGTAGATGACACTGCTGTGAGGTTCGTGACAACTGGAGCATTTCAGCATTTGATGTGGTGAGGCTAGAAGGTCTTCATATTGCTCGTGATGCTTAATCAGGCCATCTTTAGCATCTATCTGTGTTGCATCGCCACGTTTATGGCAATCGCCACACCGTTCTTCCGTAGTTAGTTTGAATTGGGATGGCTTTCTAACGTGATAACTTGCAGGCCCATGACATGCTTCACAAGTGACGCCTGGTTGAGACCAGGTGCCATGAATTCCCGGTAAATTGTCTTGGTGAGGCCCTTGAGCACCAGTGGGCGTCCATCCTGTTGTATGGCAGGCACCACAGGTATAAGGTTTTCGTTGGCCTTTCTTCTTATCGTAACTGACCCAATGAGCAACTGTCCCAAGGTGGCGGTTTGGCAAGTTGTATTGACGGTCTTCAGGGCCAGTAAGAATATAGCCTTCCTTATCCATAAAACGTGCTTTCCAGCCGAAGCCTCCAATAACATAACTAATATCACTCCAATTAAGTCCTTTAGGTGGGTTTGGTACACCAGGCGATGTTTCTTTAGGGTAAACAGGAGGCGAATTTTCAATTTTTTGCAGTTTGTAAGGATGCCCGCTTTTACGATAGTTCTGATAGATATGGTTATGGCAGTCACTGCAGGTGTCATCACCAATGTAAGTCGGCTGGGCTAAAAGATCTGTTGCGTTGCTTACCAAAGTAATTAAAACCAAGGTAATAACTAAGGCATTGGCAATTGTGACTAATTCCATGGAATTTGAGTTTAACGGTTTCATTATATTTCCACTATGTTCGCCTACCTGATCTTTAAAATGTAGTTTGAATTTAGAAAAATTCGATTAGACGTTATGGGTTTTAATAGCTAGATACATAAAGTTTGATCTATGGCTGTTATTTCTATCTACAATAGTTGAATTATTGTCGAGAAGTTTTGAAATGACACGTTCGTCTCACTTAGCCATCAAACGATTTGGCAACTAGAGCTTTTTGATGTTCAGTTTGAACAAGTAAGGCCGATAAATTAACGAACTAACAATTTCTGATACGTGTGTAATCAGTCAATAGTAATTGCATATTTGAGGTATTGAATGGCTAACCCGATAAGTTTGTACATGTCTCTGGTCTTACCCACAGAAGAGGCAGAAAATCCGCAAGATGCGATTAGGGAAAGAGCAATTGCATTTTTCGCGTTATTTGGCTGGTTAGCTTCGGTTTACAGTGCAATCAAATGGTATAAAAACGGCATTCCTGAAATTTGCTATGGCGCATTGGTTCTTGTAATAGGCGCGCCTTTGATTATGTTCATGATCCGAAAGCGTATTCTCTGCAGCTTAACAATTGCTAACTTTACTCTTGCCTTAATCTTTTTATTTACCTTTGTTGTGATGTTTTATCTTGGTGGAATTAACTCCGCTCATATTCTTTGGCATGTGGGGGTCGTTGTCTTTGCCTATCTGTTGACAGATTCAAAGAGTGCCAGCTTCTGGTCGTTTCTTT
>Ga0255776_10000593_pt1 | contig 41160 bp, 35 predicted proteins | sample 071ome_19_FD_179974 | JGI IMG/M metagenome (GOLD analysis project Ga0255776, IMG submission 179974) | Coastal salt marsh microbial communities from the Groves Creek Marsh, Skidaway Island, Georgia - 071413AT metaG (version 2) | ecosystem: Environmental > Aquatic > Marine > Intertidal zone >... | reverse complement strand
GTGGCCACGGTGGCCCTCAATGGCGCCAAGAATGCGGGTATCCTGGCGGCACAGATGATCGGGGCTTTCGACGAAGCCGTCTCCGCCAGGCTGGCGGATTACAAGGAAGCGTTAAAGGACAAAGTCAAAGGAATGAATGAAGGGCTTTGACGACTACGCCAATAACACGATAGGAAGGATAACGGGATAAACCGATAAAGCGTCCGATAGCAGGGCCAGCCCCTTTTTTAAATAACAACTCTGCTTGCAGAACTGCATTAAAAAAATTTGGCTGGATTCTCACTCATACCCTTTATCCCTTATATCGTTTTATCGTCCTAAACCGAAGCCACTTTACTTTCAGCCTTCTCAATGCCCTTGAGTTTCTTCGCGTAAGCCATGAAGCTCAGTGCCGTGAATTTCATGAAGAAGCCATAGATCAGCGTGACGGCAGCATAGTCCGGTACGCCAAGCAGGGTATTGGCCAGCACCAGGGCCAGCGACAGGTTTTGCAGGCCGACTTCGTAGGTAATAGAGATGGTCTGGTCGACATTCAGTTTGGCCACTCGGGTCAGGCCATAGCCCATGCTCATGCAGACCACGTTCAGGACCAGGGCGGCAACGCCGGCCTGCACCATGTACTGTTTCAAGGTATCAATGCTGAAGTAGGTGTTGGTGATGATCACCATGATGAGTATGCCCAGCGCCATTTTTCGCACCGGCTCCACCATGCGTTCGGCAAAGGCGGGTTTGAACTTGCGAAAGGTCATGCCGATGCCAATCGGCAGCACCGTGAGCTGGGCCAGGCTGCGCATCATGTTGCTTACCGGAACCTCGAGCATGTCACCGGCCTCGGCAAAGGTATCCAGGGCAAGCCAGGCCAGCAGTGGCATGGTTACGACCGTGAACAGGCTGGCAACGGTAGTCAGGGTTACCGACAGGGCGATATCTCCGCGACTGGCAAAGACGTAGGCATTGGACGTGATGCCCCCCGGGCAGGCGGCAAGCAGGATCAGGCCGATGGCAATCACCGGCGCCGGATTCATGACAAAGGCGAGGCCAAAGGCGACTAGGGGCAGCAGGATCAACTGGCCGGCCAGGCCGGTCAGCACAGCCTTGGGCATGATGATGACGCGTAGGATGTCATCAATGGACAGGGTCAGGCCCAGCCCCATCATGACAAGAAACAGGCCAAACGGAATGATGATGGTCTGGAACAGTACAGCCGGATCCATGAAATTTTTCCCCCGAAAACAACAGACAGCATGATACTGGGGTGACGGCTGGGTCACAAGGAAGGCAAGGCAGAGACAGTGAGCCGGAGAGAGGAGATAAGGGCACCCTGTCCAGCTTCAATTTTCACAGAGGTAGGTCAGATAAGGCCAAAGGCCGCCATCCGACGTATAACAGCAGTATTAGTTGTAATGTGAATGGCAGGCAACTTGTGGTCGCCATATAGGATGGCGACGCCAGCGCCTCATGCCACCTCCGGAAAACGATACGTTATACTCACGACATGCCAGAAAATCCCAATCCCCAAGGCAAAGGCCTGGTTCCCCTCCTGCAGGGACTCGACAATCATCGGCTGGACCGGCTGCTGCCGCCCAAGCAGATCGAGCAGGTGCAGATGGAACTGTTTACCTCCATGTTTGTGCTCAAGAGCGACATCCGTTTCAATCCGGTGCCTGACCGTTCCTACTTCCTTTACCAGACCGATGGCCGCTTCAAGCTGCTGATGGTCGGTCCCCGGGAATGGCATACCCCTTACCGCGGCCGCTATATCGGTGAATGTGTCCTGCACCAGGACCGGACGTGGTCCATGGCACTTGATGCGGCCATGTCCCACGATGAGAAGTTCATGGCTGAGATCACGGCGCAACAGGACAAACTCCAGGCCACCCTGGAAGCGGCGACCTCGGTCGAAGATGTATTGCCGGTGTTTGAAGCGGAGCTTGGCTACAACAGCCGCCTGCTGGCCTACATCCTGGGCAAGTCACTGGGCCTGTCGATGGGCAGGGCAGGCATACTCGGGTTGAGTTACGACGAAGCCCGGGGGCTGTTGACCCATGATGATGCCATTGAATCCAGTGCATGAAGCAGGCAGTCCTGTGGGCCGCCTTCCTATGGGTGGTTGCCTGCGGCAGTGAACTGGCGCTGGCACCGTTCCGCCGTCTGCAACCCTTCTGGTCTTTGGTGACAGCCTTGCCGCCGGCATACGGCAGTTATCCCGCACAGCTTGCGCAACTGATCAATCGAACCGTGATCAATGCCGGTATTTCCGGTGAGGAAAGCGACCAGGGCCGGGCCCGGCTGGCGGGGCTGCTGGAGCAGCACCAGCCACAACTGCTGATTCTCTCATGGCGGCAACGACCTGCTGCGCAAACGCCCCAAGGCACAACTGGAGAGTAACCTCAGGGCCATGATTGCTATGGCCCAGGAGCTTGGCATTGCGGTCATCTTGCTGGGTGTGCCCGCACCGGCCATTTTCCTGAGTAGGGAGGCCGTGTATGACACGGGGGCCAATGAAACGGGCGTGGTTTTTATCGAAGACCTGGTCGCCGATGTGCTGTCACAGCCAGACAAGAAATCCGATGCCGCACACTCCAATGTGGCGGGTTACCGGGAGATGGCGGAAACCATTGCCGGGGTCCTGACCGATCAAGGTGCGATTTAACGCTGGGCCGTGTTTTTTTCGAGGCAAGCGCAAAATTGGCTGGTATAATGCGCGCCGTTTTTTTCAGTAAATTCGTTTGCTGTATTTAACAACCTACAATCAACCCACAACACTCACTGGACACTGCCATGTTTGATGCCATCGAAGCGCGACCACCGGATCCCATTCTCGGACTTTCTGCAGCGTACAAGACGGACACGAACCCGAATAAAGTCGATCTCGGCGTTGGTGTCTACAAGGATGAAATGGGCAACTGTCCGGTGATGACGGCCGTGAAAAAGGCCGAGCGTCGCAAGTGCGATGAGGAAGACTCCAAGGCCTATATCGCCCAGGCCGGCCCGGAAGCCTTCATCAAGCACACCCTAAACTTGGTGCTGGGCAATGCCCATCCGGTGATCAAGGATGGCCGTCACAGCTGCACGCTGGCGCCGGGCGGTTCCGGCTCTTTGCGCCTGGCAGCTGAGTTCATCAACAACACAGCTCCTGGCAGCAAGATATTTGTCAGCAACCCGAGCTGGCCGAACCACGTGCCGCTGCTCACCTCAACCGGTCTGAAGCTGGAGCTGTACCCGTACTACGATTTCGAAAACCACAGCCTGGATTTCGACGCCATGATGGGTTCCCTGAAAACCGCGAAGAAGGGTGACCTGGTGTTGCTGCACGGCTGCTGCCACAACCCCTGTGGTGCCGACCTGAGTCCCGCCCAGTGGCAGGAAGTCACCGAGCTGGCTGAAATGAACGGCTTTACCCCGTTCATCGACATGGCTTACCAGGGACTGGGCGACGGCCTGGACGAAGACGCCTATGGTGCGAGGCTGATGGCAGAAAAACTGCCGGAGCTGATCATTGCCAACAGCTACTCGAAAAACTTCGGCCTGTACCGCGACCGTGTCGGCGCCGTGACCATCGTGACGGCCAACAGCGAATCGGCCAAAGCGGTCAGCAGCCAGGTGGTGGCTACGGCGCGTGAAATCTATTCGGTTCCGCCAGCCCATGGCGCCTTCCTGGTGGCCATGATCCTGGATGACGAAGATCTGACCCGCGAGTGGAATGACGAGCTGACCGGGATGCGCAACCGCATCAACGGCCTGCGCCGGATGCTGGTGGAGCGCCTGCAGGCTATTGGCGTGGACAAGGACTTCACCTTCATTCAGAACGAGAAGGGCCTGTTCTCCTTCCTTGGCCTGAGCAAGGAACAGGTAGCGACCATGGTCAACGAGTACAGCATTTACCTGGTGGCGTCTTCACGTATCAACGTCGCCGGCATCAATGCCAAGAACCTGGACTACCTGGCTGACAGTATCGCCAAGGTGCTTTGAATACGCTGACCCTGCCTGTCAGGGTAATAAAAAAGGCGACCTCAACTGGTCGCCTTTTTTGTGTCCGGAAGAATTCGTTCGCGGCTGAAGCCGCTCCTAGGTTTTGTTATCTGCAGTTGAAACCATCAGTAGGAGCGGCTTGAGCCGCGAACCTATCCGAATAACCTAGAAATCGAGGTTTACCGTAAGGCCGTAACGTACCGGTTCGCCTAACTGGGTATAACCCCTGGCGGTGTAATCATCGCGAGGATCGTTGCCGAAATAAAAGCCACGCACGAAGGTGTCTTCATCCGTCAGGTTGCGTCCCCATAGGGTGAGGGTCATGGCATCGCGCTGGTATCGCAGGCTGGCGTTGAGCAGGGCGTAGCTGTCGGAGCGTGCGTCATGGCTGTCGGAGAAATAGAAGGCATCGCGGCCCTGTACGTTCACATCCAGTGAAAGGTTGGCATCAAAGTCATAGACCATCCCCAGGGTGTACTGATAATCCGGAGCGTGTGCCTGCTGGCGTCCGTCCAGGTTGTCGCCGTTGGAATTGATGAAGTCCTCATAGTCAGCATCGAGCAGGCCCAGGTTGCCATAGAGGGACCAGTGGTCGGCGCTCTGCCACTGGGCGCTGATTTCCAGGCCGCGATTGGTGCCGCCCGCGGCATTGCCGATGAAGTCGATGAATTCGGCACTGCCGTTATCACGCACGCGTACGGTTGAACTGGAAATTTGCACATCGTCCCGGTCCATCCAGAACAGCGCGGCCTGCAGTTGCAGACGGTTGTCCAGTAACAGCCCCTTGAAGCCGGCTTCATAGTTCCACAGGGTTTCGGCATTGAATTCACGCAGGTCGGCATCCAGGCTGCCGTCGGTATTGAAACCGCCACTCTTGTAGCCGCGCGAGGCGCTGGCATACAGCAGGCTGCTGTCGGGCAGAGCATAGTTCAGGCTGATCTTGCCACCGAACAGATCATCATTCGGGGAGAATGCCAGGCCGTTGCTGTCCTGGTACTCCGCGCTGAAACGCTCACTGCGCAGGCCGATATCCAGTGAGAAGTTGTCAGTCAGGACCGTGGTGGTATCGGCATAGACGGCAAGCCGGTCAATGATGAAGCGACTCGTGAAGAGCGCCGGCAGGAAAGTGTAGTCTCGTGCCAGGTCGACATCCTGGTGCAGGGAATAGATACCGGCAACCCAGCTGGTACGCCCCCCCAGCAGGGCACCGACGTCACTGGATACCAGGCGGACTTCCCCGCTGATGGTTTCACGGTCGCGGTAGTATTTGTCGGTTGAGGAATATTCAAACGGGTGAAAGCCGGTATAGACCCAGTCTTCGTCATAGCCGTAGGCAATGTCGGACACGGCAAAGCCACCAAGGACTTCCAGGGCAAAGGGAGCAAAACGACTGGTGGTGAAGTTGAGACTGGCGAGCTTGGAGTCCTGGCGGTCAAAGCCCGGCTCATCGGACAAGGTGTCACGAATGTTGTCCAGGGAAAAGGCATCGTAGCCGTTGTCGAGGTCGATCATGGCAGCGGTGAAGTCCAGCTTTTCGGTGTCAGTCATCAGCCAGCGGAATTTGCCACGCAGGGTGGTTTCCTCCCGGGTATTGGTTGGCCGGCCAAGAAACAGGTTGTTGCTGAAGCCGTCACTTTCCAGTTGCTGCCCTGACACGCGAAAAAACAGGTCATCGGTGGCAGGCCCGGTCAGGAAACCGGCCACGCCACGTTCGCCGGCATTGGCGGCTTGCAGTTGCACCCCGTACTCGGTTTCCGGCTGTGGCGCTTTGGTCTGCATATTGATCAGTCCAGCCAGGGCATTGGAGCCATAACGGGTGCCCTGCGGACCCATCAAGACTTCTACCTGTGCCATGTCATAGAGCATGCCAGCAGTACCGATGCCGGAAAAATCCACCCCATCGATCATCACGCCCACGGACGCATTCAGCGGTTCCGAAAACTGGCCGCGTTCACCGATACCGCGGATCTGGATGAAACGTGCGCGGGAAGCGCCGGAAGCCAGGTTGACGTTGGGCGTGTTGAGCAGGATGTCTTCCAGGTGCTGGGCATTCTTGCGTGCCATGACGTCGGCATCAACCACGGCAATGCTGGCCGGTATGTCATCCACGGCAGCCTGGCGGAAATCGGCCGTGACAATGATTTCTTCCAGTACTGGCTGGGCACATACGAAGGATGCGCAGGGCAGGGTACTGATGGCCAGGAGACGGGGAAGTAACAAACGCGGTAATGACATGGACTACTCCGGTGTTCAGTGTGACCGGATCAGCATGGCAGTGAGGGTAACAGGGACATGGGTCATCAGACCCCATGAACGAAACGCGAGAGCGGTTTCGCTTTCCTATTCCTCCGCCGGTATTGTCCGGTTCAGGTTCAAAGGGTTTGATCTCAGGCCGCAGCCACCCCTTAGGAAGGTCGACACTTTAACGCCACGGGTCGCAAGTCGCAAGTGTGGGGGTACCGGATTTACAAGAGGGTTGTAGGTCGGCATAGCGCAGCGTTTGCCGACAATTTCGCGAATATCATGAATGCACATGTCGGCAAACGGCCCTTCGGGCCTATGCCGACCTACAAATCTATCAGCGCCAGGGCCTGCTCCTGGCGCTGTGCCTTGTCGCCACGCATCACCGTGTAGTGCAGATCGAAATACGCCAGCTTCTGTTCGTACAGCGCAAACAGTTCGGCACGGTCATTGGGGTTTTCCCGCAACGGGTCCGGTTCCCAGGGAATGTGGTAGTCGCACAGCAGGTAGTGACGAGGGTTGGCCTCATTGACGCGCAGGAATGTTTCCACAATTTCGCCGTGGCAATGGCCAAAGCGCACTTCACTCCAGACGATGATGACAAGCAGGTCTGTATCACACACGACCCAGTCAGGTTTTCCGACCAGCTGTGCCTGTTCGGCCTGCTGTTGTGCTTGGGCAATGGCCAGCAGGTCGGCTTCGCGGTAATGAAAGCGGGCGTTGGCGGCCATTTTCTCTTGCAGGTAAGGGCGGCTGCATTCGGCCACCAGCGGCGCACCCAGGGCGCCACTGAGATCCTGCGCGAGGGTGGTCTTGCCACAGGATTCCGGGCCGGTGAGCACAAGCAGGTTAGTGATGGGGCTTCTCCGCTGAAAACAACGTCAACATGCCCCCATTCTAGCAGGCACCGGTAAACCTGCCGGGGGCATGGATCAGACTACTCTTCGGGCAGATCGCGGTTGTTGCCCCAGCTCTCGTTGGCGCGAGCAATCAGGTAGGCGTGGATGGCATTGACTTCGCCGGCATCGAGTATGTCGGCAAAGGACGCCATGCCTTTTTCCACCAGCGTGCCTTCCAGCACGATGGTCTCGAAGTTGTCATGGGTTTCACGTGACATGAAACGCAGGTCCTTCTGGCCACCGACGGCATCCTGGCCATGGCAGCGTGAACAGGTGTCATTGAACAACTGGGCGCCCATGGAGACTTCCTGTTCGGTGGCGGTCAGGGCCGGAGGCAGCTCCGGCAAGGCGGTAGTCAGGGCCTCCATGGGGGGCAACGACGCATCGCCGCCGAGTTTGAAGACAAGCATACGTGCCGGACTGATCTGGAAGTTGTTGCCGGAGGCGCGGGCGACCTGGGCGCGACCACCACCCCAGCCGGCATTGACGGCAATGTACTGTTCGCCATCGACTTCATAGCTGATAGGGCCGGCCAGTGCGACGGTCTGGATCGGCATACTCCACAGCTTGTCGCCGTCAGTGGCGCGGTAGATGACAAAGTCGCGGTCGATACTGCCCTGGGCAACGATATTGCCGGCCGTGGCCAGTGCGCCGCCGGAACCGACATCGGAGTGGGGTACCCGCCAGGCTTCGCGCTGGCGTACCGGATCCCAGGCAGTGAGCCAGGCCTGGCGGCGTTCATTCATGAACTGCGTATTTTCGGCACGTTTTTCGGCATTGGTTTCAAAGCCCCAGGCCGGGTTGGAGCGGAATTTCTTCGGGGTGAATTCGCGGGCCACGGACAGGGCAATCCAGTCCTCCTGTACGGTGAAGTACACCAGCCCCGTGATCGGGCTGTAGGACATGGGCTCCCAGTTGTGACCGCCGCCGGGGCCGGGGGTGTAGAGGGCGGTCTCGGTACCAAAGTCGGCCGTGGGGTTGATGACCGGACGGCCGGTCAGCATGTCGATATGACTGGCCCAGGTGTTGGGCACAAATTCACGTGCAGAGAGCAGTTCGCCGGTGGCGCGGTCCAGCACGTAGAAGAAGCCGTTTTTCGGTGCCTGCATGATGACCTTGCGCTGCTCACCATACAGTTCCAGCTCTGCCAGCATCATGGGTTGTGTGGCGGTGTAATCCCATTTCTCGCCGGGAACTTCCTGGTAATGCCAGACGTAGTCACCGGAATCCAGGTCCAGGGCCACGATCGAGGCCAGGAACAGGTTGTCGCCACCGCCGGGGCTGCGGAATTCAGCGGCCAGTGGGGAGCCGTTGCCGGTGCCGATATAGACCAGGTTCAGCTCCGGGTCGTAGACGATGGAGTCCCACACGGTGCCGCCACCGCCCAGTGTCCACCATTCGCCGTTCCAGGTTTCGGCCGCCATGCGCATGGCGTCATTTTCAAAACCGTCGGCAGGATTGCCGGGCACGGTGTAGAAGCGCCACCTGAATTCACCGGTATGGGCATCCCAGGCACTGACGACACCACGCACGCCAAAATCAGCGCCACCGTTGCCGACAACCACCGTGCCATTGAACACGCGTGGGGCACCGGTAATGGTATAGGGCCAGTTCTGGTCGGTGGTCTGCGCTGTCCAGACTTCCTCACCGGTAGCGGCATCGAGACCGATCAGGCGGCCATCAAGTGTGCCGATAATGACCTTGCCTTCCCAGACGGCCAGGCCACGGCTGACCGGTCCACAGCAGGCATAGCGGCCCCATTCACGCGGAGTCTGCGGATCGTATTCCCAGAGCAGTTCCCCGGTTTTGGCATCCAGGGCATAGGTCATGGTCCAGGCACTGGTGAGGTACATGACCCCATCGACCACAATGGGGGTGCCTTCGACACCCCGGTAGGTATCCAGGTCGAAATACCAGGCCAGGCCCAGGTCTTCGACAGTGTCGTCATTGATCTGCGTTAACGGGCTGAAACGCTGTTCCTTGTAGGTACGGCCCCAGGACAGCCAGTTCTTGCCGTCGGACTCGTCCATCAGGCGTTCGTGGGTGACATTGCCCTGGCCGTAGCTGAGGGCAGCTGTCAGGAGCAGGAAGAGTGCGGCAGGCAGGCGAAGCATTGGTATTTTCATGGTGGTTTTCGGGCCCGGTGGATCAGGGAAAAGGGAGAATAAACGCCCGTGCCGGGGATGTCCATGGCACCGGAAAGTTCCTGCAGCGCCTGACTTGACCCTCCCGGAGCGCTCATGCAAAGTGTCTTCCTGGTAATCATCAGACCATTAGAATCACCATGCGCAAAGCCACTATCGACATCGCTGCAGCCGCCTGCAAATTTACGTTGCTGACAACCCTGGCCACCGCGGCGTTGGCCCAGACCAGCCCCTTCCAGGAAAAACCGGATCTCACCGGTGTGTGGACCTGGAACATGCAGCCCGGCCAGAACCCGATGGCGGCCATGTCGGCGGCTTCCGCCAACCTGCCGTTTACGTCGGAAATGCGCCCGCGCATCGAGGAGTACCGGGAAATGACGCGCCTGTCACTGGAAAACCCCGGCAGTTACTGTGTCCAGTTCGGCATGCCGCAGGCGATGCTCTTTTCAGGTGGCTATCCCATGGAAATCATTCAGCGCCCGGAACGGGTCACCTTTATTTTTGAAGCCTACTCGGAAGTGCGGCGGGTGTTCATGGAGCCCCATCCTTACGACCCCGAAGACGAATGGCCGTCCCTGATCGGCTTTTCCGAAGGTCGCTGGGAAGGTGATACCCTGGTGATCACGACCTCGCGCATGAAAGAGCAGTTGTACGGCATTATTCCCCACAGTGATGAAGCGGTCCTGGTGGAGCGTTATCGACTGGAGCATGAGGCTGACGGTACGCCCATTCTGGTCAATGACTGGACCCTGACTGACCCGGTGTTTTACACAGAACCGGTATCCAACAGCCGGGACTGGAAGCCGCTCGGGGATAACCGACACCTGGCCGAGTATGCCTGCATGGAGGACCGCTGGGTGGAGCGGGTGGATTACCTGCTGGATCGATTTCGCCGTGGCGATCCCGTGATCGCCAACCAGGAAGAGGAGTAAGCCCCATGACAAGAATCGTAAAATTTCTTACGGCGGCGTTCTTGATGGCAATGGCTGTCATGGCCAGCGCCCATCATTCCAATACGCCTTTTGACATGTCACGGCGCCTGGAAGCCACCGGCGTCATCACCAAGGCCAACTTCAAGAATCCGCATTCCCTGCTGACCCTGGACCTGATTGAAGGCGGGGAGGGTGAGGTGACCTATGAAGGACACAGCCTGACCACCTTGCGCCATTACGGCCTGAAGCCCTCCCTGGTGAAGGAGGGGCAGACAGTGACGATTGGTTATGCACCGCGTATCGATGGTGAGCCGGGTGGCATTTTCCTGATCATTACCGGCGCGTCCGGCGAAACCCTGGATTTTTCCAACTTCGGTTACGAATAAAACCGGATGCAATAAAAAAGGCCGGCATTTGCCGGCCTTTTTATTTTCTGGTTGGCGCCTCAATTCACCGGATTGCCTTCGGTATCGAGTTCTACCATGGGATATCCCAGGGCCTCCAGGGATTCGCCGATCACGGCCTTGTCACCAACCACGACGATCCTCATTTTCTCAACCGGCAGATGCTCCCTGGCCAGGGCGAGTATGCGGTCTTCCGTCATCTCGGAAATCACCGCCTGCTGCTGGCGCACGAAGTCTGCGGGCAGGTCATAGGTGATGATCTGGTCAAGCAGACGTGCTTTCTGCCCCGGTGTTTCGTAATCGCGGGCTTCACTCTGGCCGATGGCATCCTTGGTGAATGACAGCTCAGTGGGTGAGATACCGTTTTCACGGTAGTTGGTGATTTCATTCATGAACTGCACGATGGCATCCGCTGTGGTATCGGTACGGACACTGGCCGAGGCCGTAAACGGTCCTGGCAGCTTGCTGCCGCTGAAACCGCTGCGGGCGCCGTAGGTGTAACCCTTGTCTTCGCGCAGGTTCAGGTTAATGCGGCTGTTGAAGGCACCACCGAGGGCATAGTTCATCAGGAAACGTTCCCAGTATTCCCCGGCGGCATCGTAAGTCAGGTCTGTCAGGTACCCGATACGGATTTCCGACTGGGCCGCACCCGGCTTGTCGACCAGGTAGAGGGTCGTCTCATCGATATTGCTCACATCAGGTTGCGGCCGAAAATTCACGTCTTCATTCGGCAACTGTTGCAGGAAAGCCAGCTTGCTGATGACCTCATTCTGGGGCAGGTCGCCAACGACAGAGACTTTCAGTGCCTGGCTGACCAGGTTGCGCTCGGCAAAGGCGCCGATGTCTTCCAGGGTAATGTCCTGCAGGGTATCGATGGCGCCCGCAGCCGACACGGCATAGGCGTGGTCCTCACCATAAATCAGTTTTGGATAGACGATGCCGGCAATGCCTGAAGGTTCTTCCTTGGCTGCTTCCAGTGACTCGATCTGTTGCTGGCGCAGGCGATCGAGATCTTCCTGTTTGAAGTCGGGACGGAACAGGCGCTCTTCCAGCAGGACCATGGTGGCATCCACATTGCGCAGCAGCGACTGCATGGTCACGGTAAAGGTGTCATTGCCCGAACTGACGCTGATGCGGCTGCCGAGCTTGTCGAGTTCGTTTTCAAATTCCTCGGCGGTGTAGTTTTCAGTGCCTTCGTTCATCATCTGGGCGGTCAGGCTGGCGACACCGTATTCTTCGGGGGCTTCCAGCAGATGGCCGCCTTCGAACTCCAGGCGCATGCTCACCAGGGGTACTTCGGCGTTAGCTGTGCCAATCACCTGGATGCCGTTGTCCAGGTCCTGGCGCCAGAAGTCCGGCATGGTAACCAGTGGATTGGGTGGCGGTTCAGGACGCTGGGAGCGGTCAAAGGATTCCGGCGCATCGCGCATCTCCAGGTCATCGGTTTCGCTTTCCATGCGGGGCAGCGGTTCCGGAATCTCGAAGTTGTCGGGTTTGGCAACAATGTCTTCGGCCCCGGCGGGTACGACGCTGAGATAGATGGCCGGTTTGTCCTTGATATAGCTGTTATAGACGCGCAGCACGTCTTCCTTGGTCAGAGAGCGAATGGCATCAAGGTCTTTCTGTATCTGGTTGGGATCTCCCAGCAGATATTCGTTGGTGGCCAGTTGCGAGACCTTGCCGCTGACACTGGCCAGGGAATTGATCAGATTCGCTTCGTTGGTGGACTTGTAAATCTGCAGTACTTCATCGGTGATATCGTCTTCACTGAAGTTGGCCAGGATTTCGCGTATATCTGCTTCAAAGTCGGCCAGGGGCGTGCCGGGGAAAGGCAGTACCAGGAACGTGATCAGCCCGGCCAGTTCCTGCGGAAAATTGAAACCGCTGGCCTGAATGGCTTTCTGGGTCAGCACGAATTCCTTGTAGAAAAACGATTTGCGGCCAACAGTGATGATTTCGTTCAGGGCCTCCAGAGCGACATTGTCCTCGTGGGTCGCATTCACCGTCGGAAAGGCGATGAACAGGGCCGGGAAGCGGATGTTGTTGTCGACGTAGGAAATATAGCGATCAGCATCCAGCACGCCCGGCTGCTTTTCGGCATTGGTCACTTCAGGGCCACGCGGGATCTCACCGAAGTATTTCACAACCAGGTCCATCACTGCTTCTTCATCGACATAGCCGCCAATGGACAGGGTCGCGTTGTTCGGACCGTACCAGCGCAGGAAGAACTTCTTCAGGTCATCCAGTGTGGCCGCATCGAGGTCTTCGATGAACCCGATCGGCATCCAGGAATAGGGGTGTCCGGGCGGGAACATGGACGTAAAGATTTTTTCCGACCACAAACCGTACGGCTGGTTCTCGTAATTCTGATTGCGTTCGTTTTTAACGGTGTCGCGCTGGACCTCGAACTTTTCCTGGGTCACGGCATCCAGGAAATAGCCCATGCGATCTGATTCCAGCCACAGCATGGTTTCCAGCTGGTTGCTCGGGACGGTCTCGAAATAGTTGGTGCGGTCAAACGAGGTGGTACCGTTCATGGTGCCGCCGGACTCGGTGACAATGCCGATGTGCTGTTCATCAGCGACATGCTCTGAGCCCTGAAACATCATGTGTTCGAAAAAGTGCGCAAACCCGGAACGATGGGACTCCTCGCGGGCAGAACCCACATGGTAGGTGACATCGACATGCACCAGCGGGTCTGACATGTCCTCGTGGATGATCACGGTGAGGCCGTTGTCCAGTTCATACTTGCTGTAGGGGATGACGATTTCGCTGCTGTCGGCCTCGACCCGTTCTATCAGGGTGTAGCCGGGATCGGAGGGGGCAGCGGCCTGCATGGCCATGTCTGCGCCGGCATTCGCAGTGCTCTGCGTGTTCGGGGCATCATCACTGCAGGCAGCCAGCGCAAACAGCGCTGCACCGGTGGCAATGAATTTGAAAACGGAAAAGCGGGACTTGAATGACATAGGCATCCTTGGCTCCTTTTGTTGACGCTGAAATATGGACGCTAACTTACTGACGCTAAAATGGAGAACACGAAAATTCTGGGGTGTGCAGAGGTAGACCGCTGATTAAAGCATATCGTTCCCTGACCCGCCAAGATGTGGGCCGGGTCAGAGGTTATGCAGGTATGACAGTGAAAATGCGCCGTAAAGCTGTGCCTTTTCCTGCCCGCTGAATTCCCGGGTGCGATAGATATGCGCATAGGAAAAACGCAGTTTGTCCCAGCGGCCGGCAATGCCCACGGCAACATCAGCCACCACAGCCTTGCGCTGGACACCTGGACTGCTACGTAAATAGTTGCCATCCAGGAAAATGTTGTTGGCGATGACGCGCGCATCCGTGACCAGAAAGCCGTGCAGGCGGAAGTCACGCTTGCCGGCCATGAGGCCTGGGGTATTGTTGTCGCCACCCGGGCGCAGGGTAGAGGTGCCGAAGTCGTCCGGCAGGTCCCAGCCGATACGCAGTTCAGCACCGGCATTCAGATAGGAAGCCACGTTACCCACGCTGGCGCCCCAGTGGCTGATCAGTTCCATCTGCAGGCCGTTCAGATCCTGCATCTGTACAAGGCCTTCGCGATGTTTGCGTTCAAAAATGAGCTGGAAGGCAGGTTCGTTCTTGAGCTGGTTGTTCCAGCCCTGGAACCGGTTCCAGCCGCCGATGTCATGCACGAGGTTTTGTGCCTGGCGAGCCAGAGCCGCCGGGCCGACCACGCCAAAATTGAATTCGGTGGAGTGCAGCGTGTCCTGCGTACGGGCGTGGTAGCCAAGCCCAAGATAGAGATAGCCCGCATAAGGTCTGTCATCAGGGGCCAGGGTGACACGCTGTTTCTCGCGCGGTGTGAACATCAGCTGGCCCAGGCTGATGACCATGTTCTGGTGCACAGTGTCGTTATCCGGATTGGCCGGGTCCGGGTGCACAAACGTGAGCAGGTTGTTCAGCTTTTCCACCCAGGGGTATTTTTGGCCGTTCGGATCCTCGAAATTGTCCAGGTCGGGTGAGATGGTCGACAGGCGAATACCGTTGGTGTAATTCAGGTCGGTGTTGGCAAAGAGGTCGTTTTCGAGGAAGAAATTGATCGACCAGGGTTCATCCGACTGGGCGCGGGTGGTAACGCTAGTCAGCAGGCAAAAGGCGCACAACAGGCAGGGACTGCATTTCATGGGCACGTAAGATAGCGTGCGCCCGGTATGATGAGAAGGGGAAAGAGGAAAGGGAAAACAACGGGTGTTGAGTAAAAATTCGTGCCGGTCTGGGTTACCATGGCTGCCGTGTAAATCTCATTGAAAAAAGGCGATCTTTCGCAATGGCAATCCAGCTGGTCAAACTCAGGCATGTGCCCGAGGATGAGCTCGAAGAAATTCACGCACTCATGGCCGAACATGACATTGAAGTGTATGAAACCCATGCCGGCAACTGGGGCCTATCGCTGCCAGCCCTGTGGCTGCGGCATGACGAGCAGTTACCCCAGGCCAAAGCCTTGCTCGATCAGTATGCTGATGAGCGTTTTCACAGGGCGCGTGCTGAATACGATGCCTTGAAAGCGGCCGGCAAGGCCCGCACATTCATGGACATCGCCCGGGAGAATCCGCTCAGGTATATTGCATACGTCGCCATGATTGGCGCCCTCGTATATATTTCACTGGTGCCGTTCCTGGGTTTACTGACCTGAAGGTTTTTCAATCATGAGCAATCCCGTTTTATCGATCACCCCGCTGGATTTTCACTGGCCTACGGCTGATCCGTTTCTGTTCTGTGCTTTTCACCAGGACGATTTTCCTGCCGGTAACGGCGAAATGGGACCGCGCGCCTCACTGGCCGGCCGCCAAATCGGGCAGGATTTCGAAAAACGAGACGGCTGGCGGATGTATCACGGTAACAAGGTGCCGGGCTTTCCCGGACATCCCCATCGCGGCTTTGAAACTATTACCATCGTCCAGAAAGGACTGGTTGACCATGCCGACTCCCTGGGTGCCGCCGGCCGCTACGGCAACGGTGATGTGCAGTGGATGACAGCCGGCAAGGGCGTGCAGCACAGCGAAATGTTTCCTCTGGTTGAAGAGGCGGGCGAAAACACGCTCCTGTTGTTCCAGGTCTGGCTTAACCTGCCTGCAGCCAGCAAAATGGTGGAACCGCATTTCACCATGTTCTGGGACAGGGATGTGCCTCTGGTTAATACCCGGGATACCAGTGGCAATGCCATCAGCGTGGAAGTCGTGGCAGGCAATTATGATGGGCATCAGGCGCCGCCACCGCCGCCGGATTCATGGGCCGCAGATCCGGCCAACCATGTCGCCGTCTGGCTGATCGAACTGGCTCCGGGGGCGCAGTGGACCATGCCGGCCGATGCGGCCGGTCTGAGTCGCATGCTGTATTTCTATGAGGGCAGTACACTGAATATAGTCGGTCAGTCGGTGGCGGTTAGTCATGGCCTGCAGCTGCAGTCTAATGCCCAGGCGCTGATAACAGCGGGTGATCAGACAGCCCGGCTGCTCCTGCTGCAGGGCAAACCCATTGCCGAACCGGTGGCGCATTACGGCCCGTTCGTGATGAACACCCGGGAAGAGCTGCAGCAGGCCTTCGTGGATTACCAGCGTGACCAGTTTGGCGGCTGGCCCTGGGAAAGGCATGACCAGGTGCACGCCGGTCGCGGTCGCTTTGCCCGTTACGCCGATGGCCGTGAGGAAGAACCGGCCTAGGGTTACGCTATATAATCATTAAACGATGCGCCCTAGGTCGGCCTAGGCCGCAGGCCGTTTGCCGTCGCTATCAACAAGAAACAGAAGAAGTGGTTTTATGGAACAGGAATTACAGCAAACCCAGGAAGTCTACGACCTGATCGTCAACTACCTGGTGACATACAGCTTCCAGATTGTCGCCTCGACCCTCATCATGCTGATCGGCAGCACCGTGGCCCGCAAGGTGTCCGGGCTGCTGGAAGCGTTCATGGTGGAAAAGGGGCTGGATATCACGCTCAGCCATTTCACGGCCAGCTTGATCAAGATCATTATCATTGCCTTTGCCGCGATTATCGCGCTGGGCACGCTGGGCATCAGCGTTACGCTATTTGTGGCCGCCATCGGGGTCTTGTCTCTGGGGGCGGGACTTGCGCTGCAGGGGCTCCTGTCCAACGACGGGGCCGGGATCAGCAGTATCGTCGCCCGGCCCTTTGTGGTCGGGGATACCATCTCGGTGCAGGGCGTCACTGGCATCGTCAAGGAAGTGAAGCTGGCCTGTACATCCTCAGTGATGAAGACGAAGTCATGATCACTATGCCCAACAAGCATATTGTCCGGGAGATCATCCATAATTCCCGCGAGAACAGCATTGTCGAAAGCTGTATCGGCGTGGCCTATGACAGCGGTCCCGAGCAGGCTGTCGCGGTGGTCCGGAAGGCTGTGTCGGAAACGCCGGGTGTCTGCATGGAGAAATCGCCGTTGAGTGGCCTCGAGGCATTTGCTGACAGCAGTATCAACATCGGCATGCGCTACTGGGTGAAGACCGAAGCTCTGTTTGAGACCCAGTACCAGGTCAATATGGCCGTATTCAAAGCCCTGGCCGACCACAATATCGAGATTCCCTTCCCGCCACGCGATGTGCATCTCGTCACTGGCGATCACAGCGTCGCAGGGTAGTCTCTGATGCTGTATTCCCTCCTGCTTGCCGGAGGCCGGTCCGCCCGCATGGGGCGTGACAAATCATCCCTGGAACATGACGGTAAAACCCGCCTTGAGCATGCCTTGAGCCTGCTGCAGGACACGGGTGCCGACCATATTCTGCTCAGTGGCAATGTGCCAGGCCTTGACAGCCTGCCAGACCGCATTCCCGATTGTGGCCCGCTGGGTGGCCTGCATGCCGCCTTGCATCATATCGACGAACAGGGCGCTCTCGACAAGTCTCTGCTGCTGATTATTCCGATAGACATGCCGCGCCTGGATTCCGCTACGCTGCTGCGGCTGGACCAGGCAATCGGCAGTGCCTCTAGCTGTCGTTATGACGGCGAGGTCTTTCCGTGCGTGTTTAAGGCCAGTCATGCCCTGATGACCCACCTGGATAATTTGCTGGCCGAAAGCACCACCCTGGGCGGCAAGCGCTCCATGAAAGCGCTGCTGGCCCTGGGCGAGAGCCGGGCATTGCCCCGCGACGGTTTACCGGACGGTGTGTTTGATAATCTCAATACCCCGGAAGACTGGCAGGCTTTTCTGGCCACTCGGCGCGACCTGCGCCGGGAGTAAAGCCTCTGCTGCATCGAGCAAATCCCAACCTCAATCAATTCGCAGGTCGGCCTAGGCGCATCGTGCCTTTTGCTGACATGGTTCAGATCCGTTCAGGTACTGGCAAATGGACCTTCTGTCCTGTGCCGACCTACATCCTTTAGCCTTGCAGAGAGGCTTGGGCCCCCAATAAATGGGGCACAGATACAAGTTCGAGGCACAAAAAAGCCGGTCAATTGACCGGCTTTTTCATACACACTGTTCTCAGCGGATCAGTGGGCCACTTCCTCTTCTAGCTTGCGGCGTTCCTCGTTATACGCGAGGTACTGCTTCTGCCACTCGGACATGGAGTCGGTGATTTCCACCTGCACCGCTGTCACTTTGTACTCGGGACAGTTGGTGGCCCAGTCACTGAACTCGGTGGTCACCACATTCGCGCCGGAGATCGGGTTGTGGAACGTGGTGTAGACCACGCCCGGCTGCATGCGGTCGGAGACTTTGGCATGCATGGTGGTTTCACCCTTGCGGCTGGCGATCCGGATCAGATCGCCATCCTTGATGTTGCGGTCGGCTGCATCTTCGGGGTGGATTTCCAGGATGTCTTCCGGGAACCACTTGTTGTTTTCGGTACGGCGGGTCTGGGCGCCAACGTTGTACTGGCTCAGGATGCGGCCGGTAGTTAGGATCAGCGGGAACTTCTTCGTCACTTTTTCTTCTGTCGGGATGAACTCGGTGACCACGAAATTGCCCTTGCCGCGGACAAAGCCATCGATATGCATGATGGGTGTGCCATTGGGTGCGGCATCGTTGACCGGCCATTGCATGCTGCCTTCATTGTCCAGGCGTTCAAAGCTCACACCGGCGAAGGTCGGGGTAAGGGCGGCGATCTCATCCATGATTTCCGAGGCATCGTTGTACTGCATCGGATAACCCATAGCGTTGGCCAGGTCCATGGTGATTTCCCATTCATGCTTGCCCTGTTTCGGCGCCATGACCGGACGCACACGGCCGAGACGGCGTTCCGCGTTGGTGAAGGTGCCGTCTTTTTCCAGGAATGATGTGCCGGGCAGGAAGACATGGGCAAACTTGGCGGTTTCGTTCAGGAACAGGTCCTGCACCACTAGGCATTCCAGGTTTTCCAGGGCCGCTTCCACGTGGTGAGTGTTCGGGTCGGACTGGGCGATATCTTCACCCTGGACGTACATGCCCTTGTACTCGCCACGAATGGCGGCATCGAACATGTTCGGGATACGGAAACCCGGTTCCGGATCCTGTTCAACACCCCAGGCCTGGGAGAACAGGCTGCGAACGGTGTCGTCACTGACGTGACGGTAGCCAGGGAATTCATGCGGGAAGGAGCCCATGTCACAGGAGCCCTGGACATTGTTCTGGCCGCGCAGCGGGTTCACACCGACGCCGTCCTTGCCGACGTTGCCGGTCAGCATGGCCAGGTTGGCCATACCCATGACCATGGTGGAGCCCTGGGAGTGTTCTGTCACACCCAGGCCATAGTAGATGGCAGCGCGCGGCGCTTTCGCATACATGCGGGCAGCCTGGCGCACTTTTTCCGGGTCACCGCCGAGCCAGTCGGCATTGGCTTCTGGTGAGTTCTTTTCGTCCCTGATGAATTCCAGCCAGCTGTTAAAGGCTTCTTCATCGCAACGCTCTTTCACGAAATCCCAGTCGGCCAGGTCTTCAGTGACGATGGTATGGGCAAAGGCGTTGATCAGCGCCACATTACCACCCGGAGTCAGGGGCACGTGTACTTCGGCCTTGATGTGCGGGGATTCGACCAGGTCGATCTTGCGCGGATCACACACAATAAGGTCGGCACCATCGCGCAGGCGTTTCTTCATGCGGGAAGCAAACACCGGGTGGGCGTCGGTCGGATTGGCACCAATCAGCAGTACCAGGTCCGTGTGCTCGACAGAACGGAAGTCCTGGGTACCGGCAGAGGTGCCGAATGTTTCCTTCAAACCGTAACCGGTCGGGGAGTGGCAGACGCGGGCACAGGTGTCAGTGTTGTTGTTTCGGAAAGCGGCGCGAATCATTTTCTGCACGACCCAGACTTCCTCGTTGGTACAACGAGAAGAGGTGATGCCGCCGATGGATTTACGGCCGTATTTTTCCTGCAGGCCCTTGAACTTGTCCGCGGCATACTGGATCGCTTCTTCCCAGCTCACTTCCTTCCAGGGGTCTGTGGTCTTTTCGCGGATCATGGGATTCATGATGCGATCTTTATGGGTGGCATACCCCCAGGCAAAGCGGCCCTTGACGCAGGAGTGGCCGTCGTTGGCTTTGCCGGACTTGGCCGGCACCATGCGCACGACCTCGTCGCCTTTCATTTCGGCACGGAAAGTACAGCCTACACCGCAGTAGGCGCAGGTGGTTTCCACGCTGTGTTCCGGCGTGCCGATTTCCACCACGGATTTTTCCATCAGGGTGGCGGTCGGACAGGCCTGTACACAGGCGCCGCAGGATACGCATTCGGAATTCATGAAGTTTTCCCCGACACCGGCGCTGACCTTGGAACGGAAACCGTTGCCTTCAATGGTCAGGGCGAAGGTGCCCTGGACTTCTTCACAGGCACGGACGCAGCGTGAGCAAACGATGCACTTGCTGGATTCAAACTGGAAATAGGGGTTGGAGGTGTCGGTCGGGGCATCGAGGTGATTGGCGCCGTCATAACCATAACGCACTTCGCGCAGGCCGACAGCACCCGCCATGTCCTGCAGTTCGCAGTCGCCGTTGGCGGAGCAGGTCAGACAGTCCAGCGGATGGTCGGAGATGTAAAGCTCCATCACGCCCTTGCGGAGCTTGTTCAGTTTGGCGTTTTCAGTGTGCACCACCATGCCGGCTTCCACGGGGGTGGTACAGGAGGCCGGGGTACCGCGACGGCCTTCGATTTCCACGACGCAGAGGCGACACGAGCCAAACGGTTCTAGGGAGTCGGTGGCGCACAACTTGGGAATTGTGGTGCCGAGCATCTGCGCGGCGCGCATGACGCTGGTGCCTTTCGGTGCAGTTACCTGCTGGCCGTCGATGGTCAGGGTAACTTCTTCAGTCTCGGTGACTGCCGGGGTGCCATAGTCAATTTCTTTGTTCAGGCTCATTGTGTTTCACCTTTGTTTAAACGCGCTTTGGCGTGTGTACAGTCTGTCACTTCCGGGGAAGTGTTAGCGCAATCCATGCTGCCTTGGTGCTATTGTTTATTGCTGCAATCAGGGTGCTTTCAGAATCCTTTCTCGAAATCCGCGGCAAAATGTTTTACGGCGCTCATGACCGGAATCGGGGTCAGGCCACCCATGGCGCAGAGTGATGCCGATTCCATGGTGTCGCACAAATCCTTCAGGACTATGTGCTCAGCCTGGCGCGTGTCGGCATCCTTGGCGCTGACGATACGGTCGATTACCTCCATGCCGCGAACGGAACCGATGCGGCAGGGGGTGCACTTGCCGCAGGACTCCACGGAACAGAATTCCATGGAGAGGCGGGCTTGCTTGGCCATGTTGACGGAGTCATCAAATACTACCACTCCGCCATGACCCAGCATACCGCCGGCCTTGGCGAACTCCTCGTAGTCGAGCGGCGTTTCCAGCAGGGCATTCGGGAAGTAGGCACCCAGCGGGCCACCTACCTGGACAGCGCGTACCGGCTTACCGGTAAAGGTGCCGCCACCGAAATCCTCGATCAGCTGGCGCAGGGTCAAGCCGAAGGCCTTCTCTACCAGACCGCCATTCTTGATATTTCCTCCCAGCTGGAAGGGCATGGTGCCCAGGGAGCGACCCTGGCCATATTCCGCGTAGTGCTTGCCACCTTTTTCCAGGATGACCGGGATGGAGGCCAGGGAAATGACGTTGTTGACCACGGTGGGCTTGCCAAACAGGCCTTCAATGGCTGGCAGCGGCGGCTTGAAGCGGATCTGGCCACGTTTGCCTTCCAGCGATTCGAGCAGGGAGGTTTCTTCCCCGCAGATATAGGCGCCGGCACCCATGAACACTTCCAGGCGGAAGGACTTGCCGGAACCCTGGATATCGTCGCCCAGGTAGCCGGCGGCCTCGGCATGGGCGATGGCCTCGTTGAGAATCTTCTCGGTCAGCGGGTATTCGGAGCGCAGGTAGATATAGCCTTCGGTGGCGCCGACGGCGAGACCGGCGATGGTCATGCCTTCGACCAGGGACAGGGGATCGCCTTCCATGATCATGCGATCGGAGAAGGTGCCGGAGTCACCTTCGTCAGCGTTACAAACGATGTATTTCTGGTCGGCCTGACAGTCTGCCACTGTGCGCCACTTGATGGCGGTCGGGAACGCCGCGCCGCCACGGCCGCGCAGTCCTGAATCCTTCACTTCCTCGATGATGCCATCAGCATCTTTTGCCAGCGCGTTTTTCAGGCCGACATACCCGCCCAGGCTTTCGTAGGCAGTTACGCTGGTGGCTTCGATGATGCCGCAGCGGGCAAAGGTCAGGCGTTCCTGGTTGGCAAACCAGGGCAGGGCCGCAACATCGCCGAGTTTTTTCGCATGGTCGCCGCCAGCGAGAAAGTCGGCATCAAACAGGTCGGGCACATCTTCCAGGGCCACCGGGCCATAGCCAATGCGGCCGTTGTCGGTTTCCACTTCGATCAGCGGCTCCAGGAAACAGGCGCCGCGTGAGCCGTTGCGCACGATTTCAATGGCCTGGTTGCGGTACTGGGCTTCGGTACTGATGGCCTTGACCAGAAGTTCGGCGCCGAGGGAATCGGCCGTGGTTTCGCGGGGAATGTAAAGCTTGACCATTACACGGCCTCCTTGGCGAGCGTTTCAGCCAGGGCCTTGAAGCCGGCAATACTGACGCGGCCGTAGGTCTGGGTGTCGATCATGATGTTCGGGGAACAGGCGCAATTGCCCAGGCAGTAGACCGGTTCCAGGGTGAAATCGCCGCTGACGGTGGTTTCATGGAAGTCCACACCGAGGAAATCCTTGATCTCCCGGGTCAGTTTTTCCGAGCCCATGGCCTGGCAGGCTTCCGCCTGGCACACCTTCACGGTGTATTTGCCCGGCTTGCTGCGTTTGAAGTCATGGTAAAAGCTGGCAATACCGTGGACTTCGGCACGTGACAGGTTGAATGTCTTGCCAAGCATGGGCATGGCGCTGTCATCAATGTAGCCGAAGATTTCCTGGATACGATGGAGGGCGATCATGACGCCGCCGGTACGGTCTTTCAGGTCCTGGACGGCTTCACGGGCCTTCTCGAGATCCCAGTCCTGCATGGCGTGTGGTCCTGCTAACTGCTGCATGTATTGAGTTCCTACATGAATGTCTATCAGCTTGCGCTGCTGAAGCGGCAGAACGGTGGTGCTGAAGGCGCCCGGGCTGGCGTTGGGATTTGCCAGACTTTTCAGGTTCTTACCGCATGAAAGTCGGTCGAATTTGGAGCGCGAATTCTAGCACGGCAGGCCTCTCGCCAGCAATTTTCGAAATGCGAAAATTATTTCGTATTTAGGGCGGTGCGGCTTTCACGACAGGAAGCACAAAAAATCATATAAATACAGATAAAACAATAAGATATATAAAATTATTAAAGTGATATGTAGGTTTAAGAGGGTTTCAGGTATTGCTTCTCAGGGGCTTTGCAGACAAGAAATCAGGCTGAAAAGGAATCACGGGGATGCTTGTTATAGATTGCACGACAAAGCGCGTCATGGGGCTACGACTCAACGGGTAGGAAACACGCATTAAACAGGCATAAAAAAGCCGGCACCAGGCCGGCTTTTCAGGATCGGGCAGATTACTGCGGCGTGATCATGGCCGGGTCCCAGTGCTCATCGGCCTTACCGTCAACGAAGCGCCAGGTGTCAAACCATGAGGTGCTGTAGGTTTCGCCGGGCTTGTTGGGATTATCATAGGTGCGTGGCCACAGGACGGTCACGTAATCGTCTTCAGCCATCACGGCAACGATTTCGGTGGTCAGCTCATCACAGTTATCCACGCGTGGACGCTTCATGACCTGGGTAAAGTAGAAGATGACGCCTTCCAGACCGGACTGGGCGTTCGGGTTATGTTGGATATAGGCATCTGTCAGCCATTCGCCGGCACGATCCCACTGGTTGCATTGCAGCAGCTCACGCATGATGTGCAGGGTGGCCTGCTTGTTCTGGTGCAGCACGGGATCATCGTCCACGAACAGGGATTGCGGGTCGTCGACACCAACTACGGGTTCTTGGGCGAGCAGTGGAAAGCTGAGTATTACCAGCAGCGTGGCAAAAATGCGGGTCAGGATTTTCATCTAATCATTCCTCTTATTATGGCTGTTTCTTATGGCTGTTTCGTCTTTGATGACGGGTTTAAGCGGCTTCGGGATTCAGTGTGACTGGTGCATCCGGCTGTCGGGGTGTGTTGTTCTCGTTGGTCTCTCAGCTCGACAGCACTACCAGGGCGGCTATTGTAACCACAGTTTGACTGGCAAATGAACCTCGCTCAGTCAGCGCCATCCAGGCCGAAGACGAGCAGGGCATTACCTGTGGCGCCATTCTTCACCCCGACATAACCCGAGGTCACCAGCAACAGGCCGTCTTCCACCACCTGGCCCACTGCACCCAGCGAGCCCCCTGAGGCCGGCACACTATTGACAGTGTCAAATGAGCGGGCCGTATCGAACGACCAGAGTGTGGCCCCCGTTTCCGGATCGAGAATGCGCAGCATGCCGTCCCAGCTGCCGGACAGCAGCAGGTTATGGCTCAGTGTGACGGGTCCTTCCAGGCCGGGGTGCGCTGCCATATCGGCCAGCGGGGCAATGATGCGTTGCCAGGCGATGGCTCCGTCACGGTGTCTGACCGCGGCAATCGTGTTATCGCCCAGTCCCCAGTAACTGTGCTGGGCATCAGCAGCACCGCCCCAGACAATTTTACCGCCGAATTCGGTGGTCACTGCCACCAGCGGTGTCTGCCACAGTACGTTGCCGTTTTCGCGGTCATAAGCGCGCACGATGCCGCTTTTCTGGCCGGCAATCAGTTGGTTCAGGAAATCGGTTTGCACCAGGATGGCGGGCGAGCCGTAGTCCTGGTCTGGTCCGCATTCCGGAAAGGCATTCGGTGTCATGCAGGCCACGGTCCAGATGTCGTCCGCCGTACCCTGGCTGATCCAGCGGATGTCACCATTCACCAGGTCCAGGGCAATCACCGCATCCGTGGCCGGGTCCGCCGGGGCGCTGTAGGCATCGCCGGTCGTGACATAGAGTTGACCCAGTTCTACATCCACGGTGGGTGCACTCCAGATGGCGGCGCCGGAGGGTCCAAAGCGGCCTGGGGCGGTCTCTGCCGGCGGAGTCTGAATCATCGGGGTTTTCCAGATCAGGCTGCCATCGCCCGCGGCTAGGGTGACCACGCTGCCCTGGAAAGTACAGCAGGGATAAACCGGCACCGCGCCCAGGCCTTCCTCGCTGGAGGAGACCGGAATGATGATGCGGTCGGCCTGAGCCTGACCGTCTAGGTGCACATACTGGGGCGCTCCGGTAATGATGGCGGCCTGGTGCTCATCGATCCTGTGCTTCCAGACAGCCTGTCCGTTGGAAGCATTGACGGCATAGACACTGGCACCGCGATCACCGAAAAAGACCAGCCATTGGCCGCCAATCTCCTGAACCAGCGGCATGGTCCTGACGCCTTTTTCGGCCTCGAACACCCAGTCCTCGCAGCCCGTATCGCGGTCCAGGGCATACACCTTGCCATTTTCATCGCCAATAAAAATTCGGTTGCCGTGCAGGGCAGGGTTGCCGACCACGGAGCGCACATCGCTGAAGCCATATGCCCATTTCAGGCTTAGACGTGACAGGGTGTCGCTATTGATAGGATTGCTGTGATCGTCATTGTTGCGGGTATTTGCCGTATTAGCCCCCCAGCCCTGCCAGGTGTCACGTGTTGCCGGGCTGAACTGGTTGTCCGGGGTACAGCTGGCGGCATGTGCCTGGGATAACAACAGCATTGAAAAAACGAAGGTGGTCAATAGAAAAAAGGGGCGTGGCATGCTGGAAAACCTGGATACGGATTGCCACGGAATTGTAGAGCAGGGGGTCCGAGGTGGCAAAAATAGCGCTTGAGCCTGCATGGTCTGACACACCGCCGCAGGCCGGTGCGATGCTGGCAGGCAAAAAAAAGCCCCGGGCAGCAAGCTGACCGGGGCACAAGTACTACGTTGAACCTAGAATGACATGTTCACACCGAAGACGTAGCGGCGACCAATGGCGTCATACAGGCCGTTGATACCGCTGGTGCCGCCGAGGAAGCCGACGCCATCACCCGGGGTGAGGGGCGGTGCTTCATCGAACACGTTGTTTACCGTCAGGAAGATGTTGTAGGTATTGCCCCCTTCGCCCAGGAAGTCATAACCCAGGGTCAGGTCGGTGATAAAGACCGACTCGATGGTGTTGTCATCCTTTTCACCGGGAGGACTGAAACGGTCCTGCGTCCAGCTGTCGATGTACTGCCCGTTCAGGAAGGCCCTGAAATCACCGCGCGTATAGGTCAGGTTGGTGAGGAACCGGTTGGTCGGATCGGAACGATCCAGGTAGTCCCTGGGTGCCCCTGGGATCAGCTGGGAACGCTCATCGATATGACTGCCGATCAAACGCCAGCTCAGGGATTCATCGCCACCAAACAGGCTGATGTCCGTGCTGTACCGCATCTCCAGGTCGAAACCTTTCAGACGCAGTTCATCGAGGTTGAAGTAGATGGTGGTGATGCGCGTGATCTGACCGGTTTCCGGGCTGCGCTCGATCAGGTCACAGAGCTCCTGTGCACCGGCGAAACAGTTATCGACGATGTCCTGGAATGGCGGCTGTGCCATGGCGCCATCGATCTTGATGTCATACCAGTCGCCGGAAATCGAGAAACCGGGCAGCCAGCTGGGCTGGTACACGGCACCGAAGGTCAGGGTGTCTGCTTCTTCCGGGTCCACGCTCGGGTTACCGGCGTTACGACTGGCGGTGAAGATGAAGCTGTTACCCAGGAACGGGTCGACCACTGCCGCGCCACCGGCGGTTTCATCGAAACGTTCTCTTAGGGTAGCCGCCCTGACGTCACGGGAACTGGTGGCTCTTACTCTCAGGTCATCATTGATCTGCCAGCTGAGGCCGACTTTCCAGGATTCGACACCGCCGGAACCGGAGTAATCGGCGTAGCGGTAGGCCAGGCTGGCATCCAGTTGCTGCATGAATGTCTTGTCGGCAACCAGCGGCACGTTGATCTCACCAAATACTTCATCAACCGTGAAACTGCCGTCCAGGATGGTGGTTGGAGTCTGGATGGAACCGGTGAAGAGGACGCGGGACAGGTTGCTGGTGCCCTGGAAACCGGCGGGTACACTGCCGGCCCGAATACCCGGCATACCCCCCGGGAAGTTTTCCGGCACGAGGCCGCGGAAACCGGTGTTCTGGCCATTCAGGAACACGAATTCGTCTTCCAGTTCGGGGGCCTGCTGAAGGACTTCGTCCTTGCGGTGCGATGCCCCGAAGAACGCCAGGATCGGACCGGCGCCCCAGCCTTCGTGCAGCTCGCCGTCAATGGTGATTTCGGCAAAGGTCTGCTCGTAGAGGCTCTCGATGAATTTTTCCTGGTCGATGACGTAATCAATGCCGTCCGGTGTGGAGGCGGCACTCTGGACACCACCGAGCAGGTTGATCGGACGACAGTCACCCCACTGATCGGGATTGACCACCGCGGCATAACAGGCGGGCTGGCCGTCAGGACCTACGACAGCATCCATGGCGGGGAACAGGTACGCCAGGTCAGGACCACTGAAGAACTGCTGGCGCTGGTCCACACGACCATACTGGGCATAGCCCTTGACGTTCCAGTCGGTGAAGAAACCGGCGTCATCCAGGCGCAGATTGAAACCGACAGTGCCTGACTTGGAACGGTCGTTCTGCGTCAGGGTGTACTGGCCGAGCGGATTGTCGGCTTGGTTGTCGCCAATCATGGCCATGTTGATCGAGGCCCGGCCTTCGTCATCCATGATTTGCTGGACGTTAGCGGGCAGGAAGGGGTTGCCGGAAAAAATATTGACGGTCCAGGGACCGGACAGGAAGGGCGTGGAGAACCAGGGGCTTTCCACTTCGGTGTAGCCGTAAATGCCCTGGGCATACACGTTCAGGTTGTCGGAGACATCATGGTCGTAATAGACAAACACATTGTCACGGTCGTTTCGTGCCGAGATCTGGTTGTCGCCATCATTCTGCCAGTCCTGTGTGGCTGCGGTCAGCGCCTGACAGTTACAACCGCCAATGAACTGGCCGACACCGGAAAAGCTTTGCGGGCCGGCAACGACATTGCCGCTGTCATCGCGGGTAAACACCCAGCGATTGAGTTCAGAACCCGGTGCATTGATGGTGCCGCCCGGAGATACTGATGTGGAAACCACGTAGTCGCGTGTGATCAGGGTGGGGCCGCTGGGATCCGGGTTGGTGATGCGTGCCTGCTGCCGGTACCAGGAACGGTCTTCCAGAGCTTGCTGGGAGCGGATTTCTTCCTGGCGGAAAGAGTCGATGGACACCAGCAGATGGCCTTTATCACCGATATCTCGGCCATGGGTCAGACCCAGCTCGGTGTTATCGCCATCAGCCCGGTAGGAAGTCCCGGCCTGGGCCTTTACCTTGGTGCCGTTGTAGTCCGTGTCCAGGACAAAGTTGATGACCCCGGCCACGGCATCGGTGCCATAAGCCGCTGATGCGCCACCGGTGACCGCCTGCACGCTGCGAATGGCGGCTTCCGGCAATGCGCTCACATTGGGAATACCCCAGCGGTTGCCGGCCGGTACGCGGCGGCCGTCCAGCAGGACCAGTGATCGCTGCGAGCCTGCGCCACGCAGGTTGAGGTTGCTGCCTGCAGAGTTCCAGCCAACCTGGCTGGGGCGCTGGTTATTGAAGAATTGTGGCAGTTTGCTGAGAGATTCGCCCAGCTGGCCAGGATCGATACTGCCCAGTTCCTCCAGGCCCAGATCGGTCACTGGTGTTGGTGACTCCATGCCTTCACGCTGGATACGGGTACCGGTGATCTGGATTTCCTCAATTTCTTCCTGCGCCCAGCCTTGGCTGGCCAGCGTCATGGCCAGAGCTATCGTGGAGAGTTTGAGAATGGTGGAAGGTGGTTGGGCAGAATGGATAGCGCGCAACGGCGCAAGTTGACTGTTCAACTTCATGAATTTTCCCCTTGTTTGTTTTTTTGGTTACCAAACAGATTGGTATGTTGTGCTTTCAGCTAGCAGGAACGCGGATGTCACTTAAACCCACTCGCACAAGCCACTGGAGGCGGTAGCAGTCCATCACGTAGCTTGAAGTGGTGCAGCAGGAATGGTGGAACACAAAATCCACTCAGAGAATGCTTGGGTTCTGGAGTGGACAGTACATCACATGAATGGAGTACCAGTTCCTGTAATCAAAGTACAGATTCATAGTACTCACTGTGCTGTTTTAAAATCAAGAGTAAACCAGGTATTCCTACTCTCAAAAAAAGATTTAAGAGCCGTCATTCTTAAATTTCCAGCGTCAGGTGATAGCGTCAGGGTTGTGATAGACATTGCAATTCATCTTGCCAAGAAAGCCGACCAGGGTGATGTTGTATTCCTGTGCCAGTTCCACGGCCAGGGATGATGGTGCACCAACGGCGACGAGCATCGGGCAGCCTGCCGCCAGCGCTTTCTGCAGGAGTTCAAAGCTGGCCCGGCCGCTGACCAGTATGCCTTTATCAGACAGGGGCAACTGGTTGCTGCGCAACAGTGAGCCCACCAGCTTGTCCATGGCGTTATGGCGTCCGACATCTTCGGTGACGGCCAGGATATTGCCATTGCGGTCAAAGAGTGCTGTGCCATGACAGCCGCCAGTCTGGCGAAAAAGCCCCTGTTGCTCGCGCAGTGCCGCGCCCAGATTACACAGTTGATTGAGTGGCAGGGTGAAGTCGTTGTCGCGCAGGGCGTCAAAGCCGCTGGTGCTGAGGGCTTCCAGGGAGGCCTTGCCACAGACGCCACAACTGGATGTGGTGTAGAAGTGCCGGTCCAGGCGCGCCATGTCGAAGACAACATCGGCTTTGAGTTCGACGCGAATGCTGTTATCGCAGCTGTCATCAATGCTCTCGATCTGCTCGAAGGTCGTGATGATGCTTTCACTGTAAAGAAAGCCACAGGCCAGATTGATGTCATCGCCCGGCGTGCGCATGGTGATGGATAGGCTCTTGTGCAGGCGCCCCTTGCGGGCATCGGTGTAGCCCAGGCGAATCTCAAGCGGTTCTTCCACTGCCAGGACATCGGTTACAGTCTGGCGCTTATCGGCTTTTACCGACGTGATGGTGCCATGGGTGGCGGCGGCTCGAGTTTTGTCAGTGTTGTTATTGATGGCGTCAGGCTCGTTGTCAGAAAATAGGTAGTCAGTCGGCCGGCTGGATGATGCGGCGATTGTCCGGAGACAGGATCACGTTGGCGGCGCGCAGCGGATACTGATTGGTCAGGCGGTCACTGAAATAATGTTCCAGTGTATTGCCCACGGCAGGAAAGGCAATCTCGTTCCAGGGGATGTCGTCCTTGCGAAACAGGTTGACCTCCAGGCTTTCCGGGCCGGCACCGAAATCCAGATCGAGCAGGGAGGCACGGTAAAACAGGTGCACCTGGTTGATGTGTGGCAGGTTGTAGTAGGAATAGAGTCCGTGCAGTTCAATCCGCGCGCAGGCCTCTTCCCGGGTTTCCCGCAAGGCCGCCTGCTGGGTGGTCTCAGCGTTTTCCATGAAGCCGCCGGGCAGGGTCCACTTGCCATAGCGCGGTTCGATGGCGCGTTTGCACAGCAGTACCTTGTCTTCAAAGCAGGGGACAGAGCAGACCACGATGCGCGGATTCTGGTAATGGATTTCGCCGCAGTCATCGCAGATGAAACGTTCGCGATCATCCCCCTCGGGAATCCGGAAGCTGACTTTGCTGGCGCAGGTGGGGCAGAATTTCATGGAGGCAGCAGTCCGGGGCTCAGGAAAACAGAGCGCCCTGTTTCAGCTCTTCACCTGGCGGGTCCTGGGCCCACATCTTGACCGTCTTGATGGCGTTGTCCTGGACATTGAGAATTTCCACGCAATGATATGGCAGTCGCACACAGACATTTTTTTCGGGAATGATTTCGAGTAATTCCGTCAACAGGCCGTTCAGGGTTTTGGGGCCATCAATGGGCAGGTCCCAGTCCAGCGCCTTGTTGATTTCACGAATAGTGGCTGTGCCGTCAATGAAGTAGGTGCCGTCTGCCTGCGGATGAATGTCATCGGTTTCTTCAGACAGGTTGGTGGTGAAGTTGCCGACGATTTCTTCAAGGATGTCTTCAATGGTGATAATGCCCTGCACATCCCCGTACTCATCGACCACCAGGGCAATGCGGCGCCTGTTGTGCTGGAACTTGAACAGCTGGGTATGCAAGGGCGTGGTTTCCGGCACAAAGTAGGCATCATCGGTCAGTTGCATGAGTTCGGCCTTGTTGATGTCCTCAATGCTGATCAGCTTGGACACATTGCGCATGTGCAGGAAACCGATGACATCGTTCAGGTCTTTCTTGTACACCGGTAACACCGTGTGTGAGCTTTTGCTGATGTCCTCGAGGATCTCGTCGATGTCGTCTTCCAGGTCGATGCCAACCACCTCATTACGCGGCACCATGATGTCGGTGACAGTGGCTTTTTCCAGGTCGAGGATGTTCACCAGCATGCCATGGCGCTTGGTCGGTATCAGGCCGCCGGATTCATCGAGCACCGTGCGCAACTCTTCCTTGGTCAGGTGCAGGGAATTTTCACCTTCCGCTTTCAGGCCGCACAGGCGTACCAGGCCGTTGGAGACGCCGTTGATCAGCCAGACTGCCGGGTAGAGGACTTTCATCAAGACGATCAGCAGGATGGAAGAGGGGAAGGCTATTTTTTCCGGATACAGCGCGGCGATGGTTTTTGGGGTCACCTCGGCAAAAATCAGCACGATCACTGTCAGCAGCACTGGCGCCAGGATGAAGCCGAGGTTGCCCCACAGGCGAACAGCAAGGGCGGTACCGACAGACGCGGCAATGAAATTGACCAGGTTGTTGCCGATCAGGATCAGGCCGATGAGGCGGTCGGGCTTGTCCAGCAGATTGCCGGCACGTATGGCGCCATGATGCCCATGCTTAATTAGATGGCGCAGGCGATACCGGTTCAGGGCCATCATGGCGGTTTCTGAACTGGAAAAGTAGGCCGACATCAGTATCAGAAAGATGAGGGCGCCCAGCAGGACGGTAAGCGAAGTTTCTTCCAAAGGGATGCCTTAATTAAAGCGTTGTCTATACGCGGTCCAGGATGATTTCGAGCACGAATTTGCTGCCGAAATAGGCCAGGATCAGGAATGCGAAGCCGGTAAGAATCCAGCGGGTGGCAATCTTGCCACGCCAGCCAAGTTGATGACGCCCCCACAGCAGGATGGCGAACACGACCCAGGATATGCTGGACAGTATGGCCTTGTGGCCCAGGTGCTGGCCAAAGAAGTCGTCCATGAACAGCACGCCGGTGAGCAGGACACCGGACAGCAGCAACAGGCCCAGCCAGAGCATTTCAAACAGCAGGGCTTCCATCGTCACCAGTGGTGGCAGGTGACTGACCAGGCTGAAGGAACGTTTTTCCTTCAGCAGGCGGTTCAGAAAAGAAATGAGCAGGGTCTGGAAGGCGGCAATGGTCATGATGCTGACGGCCAGGATGCCCAGCAGGATGTGCATGGCAACACCGGCTGAATAGTTCTGGTGCGGGTCATAGGAACTGGGAATCAGTATAGATCCCAGTAGGCAGACAATAGCCAGCGGGAACAGGTACAGGAAGAGATTTTCCAGCGGTTTTTTCAGGCTGCTCAACAAGACCGCCACGACAATGACCCAGCTGATGAGGGAAGCGACCTTGAAAAAGCCGAAGTCGATGCCTTCCGGCCGCAGTGTAATCAGCAGGATGACAGCCAGGTGCATGACCACGGCCGCCAGCCCGGTCGCCATGACAAGTCGGCGATCCTGGTGATCGGTAGTCAGGTTGCGACGCTGGAAGAAAGACCCGAGGCCATAACTGATGGCCGCAAGGACACTGACCAGCGTACTCAGGATGGGTGTCAACATGGGCGAAAGTCTCTCACAACAGGCCCCCGCGTTGAAGTCCTATTTCCGCCCGCAGAGCAGGAGATTGGTGCCTTTGACGGTGATTGCCCCTGTGTTCGGGCGCCAGCTTTCGGTAGAATGTCCACCCTTTCATGACGCCATTTAGTGACTACACAACCCGGGACGCCACACACCCATGTTTGAAAACCTGACTGACAAACTGTCGCAGACGCTGCGCTCACTCACCGGCAAAGCCAAACTGACGGAAGAAAACATCCAGGAAAGCCTTCGCGAGGTGCGCCGGGCGCTGCTGGAGGCGGACGTGGCCCTGCCGGTTGTGCAGGCCTTCATCGACAAGGTGAAATTTCGGGCCGTGGGTCAGGAGGTCAGCAAGAGCCTGACGCCGGGCCAGGCCTTTATCAAGATCGTCCAGGCCGAACTGCAGGACCTGATGGGCGAGGCCAACGAAGCCCTCGACCTGAAAGCCACGCCGCCGGCAGTCATGCTAATGGCGGGCCTGCAGGGCGCCGGTAAAACCACCACGGTCGGCAAGCTGTCCCTGTGGCTGAAAAACACCCAGAAGAAAAAAGTCATGGTGGCCAGTGCAGACGTCTATCGTCCAGCGGCGATCAAGCAGCTGGAAACGCTGGCCGCTGAAGTCGGCGTCACCTTTTTCCCCAGCGACCCGTCCCAGAAACCGGAAGTCATTGCCAAAGCCGCCATTGCCGAAGCCAAAAAACAGTTCATGGATGTGCTGTTTATCGATACGGCAGGCCGGCTGGCCATCGATGAAGACATGATGGCCGAAATCAAGGCCCTGCATGCTGTCGCCAACCCGGTCGAAACCCTGTTCGTGGTGGATGCCATGACCGGCCAGGATGCCGCCAACACGGCCAAGGCCTTCAATGATGCCCTGCCGCTTACCGGTGTCATTCTGACCAAGGCCGATGGTGATGCCAGGGGCGGTGCGGCGCTGTCGGTGCGACACATTACCGGCAAACCCATCAAGTTCATGGGTATCGGGGAAAAGCCGGACGGCCTGGAACCTTTCTACCCGGACCGGGTTGCCTCCCGCATCCTCGGCATGGGCGATGTGCTGTCGCTGATCGAGGATGTCGAGAAAAAGGTCGACAGGGAAAAAGCCGAGAAACTGGCGAAAAAGATCAAACGTGGCGCCCGCTTTGACCTGGAGGATTTCAAGGAGCAACTGCAGCAGATGCAGAACATGGGCGGCATGTCGAACATGATCGACAAACTGCCCGGGCTCAGCAGTGCCCAGAAGCAGGCTGCCGGCATGGTGGACGACAAGACCTTTGGCCGCATGGAAGCCATCATCAACTCCATGACCCTGAAGGAAAGACGTCGTCCGGAGCTGCTCAACGGTTCCCGCAAGCGGCGTATCACCGAAGGCTCCGGCACCTCGATCCAGGACCTCAACCGCCTGCTGAAGCAGCACAAGCAGATGCAGAAGATGATGAAGAAAATGAAAGGCGGTGGCCTGGCCAACATGATGCGGGGCATGGGCGGTATGGGCGGCATGAAACCGCCGGGCGGGTTTCCCAGGATGTAAAACCGGCAAGGCCGGTTTCACGGAGGAAAGAGGCAGGCTGCCCAAGTCTGAATTCGGGGACAGTTTACTTATTTGCACAAGCGGGAAAAAAGACTAGATGGTGGAAGGGTAAAAAATTTTTCTTATCTTGCCTCTTGCCTCCATAAAACCTTAAAGTTTTTGGTAACTTACCGTTTCAAACGGGCAAAATTTCCCGTAGAATACGCGCCTTTTTTGCTGCCCCGTAAATTGTGCGGGGAAACCGGGCGGGATTGATCCCGTTCTTTAATCTTTAAAACCTTTGGAATCATGGACTTATGGTAACCATTAGACTGTCAAGAAGCGGTGCCAAGAAACGCCCCTTTTACCACCTGACTGTGGCTGACAAGCGTTATTCACGCGACGGCCGTTTCATCGAGCGCGTAGGATTCTTCAATCCCGGTGCCCGTGGTCAGGAAGAAAAGCTGCGTGTGGACCTGGACAGGGTCAAGTACTGGCAGGAGCAGGGCGCTACTACCAGCGACCGCGTCGCCAAGTTGTTGAAGGATGCCGCCGCAGCAGCGACTACCGCTGCCTGATAGCGCCAGATCGACACGGTCGAGGTGTCGTTAGGTATGTCGTCGTCGACAGAAGCCGATGAATCGGCTGCTGCCCTGGCGACGCTGGGCAGAATCGGCGCGCCTCACGGCATCAAGGGTTGGGTGAAGCTGATCTCCTTTACCGACCCGGTCGAGAACATCCTCGACTACCGGGAATTCATCCTGGGGGAGAGCAACCTGCCGGGGGGCAGGGGGCCAACCGCACGACAAGACACCCTCAAGGGGGGGTATGAGTGCATCGAGATCGATGAATGCCGCAGACAGGGCAAGGACATCATTGCCCATATCAGCGGCTGCGATGATCGCGACCAGGCCCGGCAGTTCACAGGCAGGACATTGCAGTTCGAACGGGCCGCACTGCCCGACCTGTCCGGTACCGGACATTACTGGTTCCAGCTGGAAGGGCTGCAGGTGGTAAACCTGCAGCAGGAACGACTGGGAAGCGTCTATCACCTGATGGAGACCGGTGCCAATGATGTACTGGTAGTCAGGCCGGATGTTGACAGTATAGATGACCAGGAACGACTGATTCCCTGGTTGGAAGACCAGGTCATCAAGGCCGTCGATCTGGACAACCGGACAATCGAGGTGGACTGGGAAAAGGATTACTGAGGCGAGGGCATCCGCTGCAGCCACCGGGTCTCTCGGTCAAAGCGGGTAAAAAGCCACATGCGGGCAGCAATCGTCACACTTTTCCCGGACATGTTTGCCGCCATCAGTGAGTATGGTGTGACCGGCAGGGCCATTCGGGATGGCCTGGTAAACCTGGCATTCTGGAACCCCAGGGATTTTACCCGGGACCGGCATCGCACGGTGGACGACCGGCCTTATGGCGGTGGCCCCGGGATGCTGATGAAGACCGAACCGGTCGCTGAAGCAATTATGGCTGCGAAAGCGGCGTTGCCTTCGGCAAAAGTGATTTACCTGACCCCGCAGGGCAGGGTGCTGGACCAGGCCGCCATCAACCGGCTGGCCAGGGAAGAAGCACTGATCCTGTTGTGTGGCAGATATGAAGGAATCGATGAGCGCGTCATCGAATCCCAGGTTGACGAAGAATGGTCACTGGGCGATTACGTGCTCAGTGGCGGGGAAGTGGCCGCGATGGCCTGCCTGGATGCCATTATCCGGTTACAGCCGGGGGCACTGGGTCATGAAGACTCCGCCGAAGAGGACTCGTTTATGCAGGGGCTGCTGGACTGCCCGCACTATACGAGACCCGAGCATTATGCAGGGAAGTCGGTACCGCCCGTACTGTTGAGCGGTGATCACGAAGCCATACGGAAATGGCGGTTGCAGCAAAGCCTGGGCAGAACCTGGCAGCGGCGGCCGGAACTGCTGGAAAGAATGACTCTGAACGATGAGCAGCGTGCCTTGCTGGATGCCTTCATCGCTCAGGTAAAGCACGAAGTGGATTGAACTGTTAGTAACTGATTGTTTGACATGGTGGATATGATGAGCAAGAACAGCATTATTGCAAAAATCGAACAGGCACAGCTGAAGACCGATGTGCCGGAATTTTCTCCGGGCGACACGGTAGTCGTGCAGGTTCGAATCAAGGAAGGCGACCGTGAGCGTCTGCAGGCCTTTGAAGGCGTGGTCATCGGCAAGCGTAACCGCGGCCTGAACTCTGCCTTCACCGTGCGCAAGATGTCCCATGGCGTTGGTGTTGAGCGTACTTTCCAAACGCACAGCCACCTGGTCGAAAGCATTACCGTGAAACGTCGCGGTGACGTGCGCCAGGCCAAGCTGTACTACCTGCGTGACCTGACCGGTCGTGCCGCCCGCATCACTGAGAAGCTGGCCAAAAAAGGTGACGCTGCTGCAGCACCGCTGGTAGAGGAAGCCTCTATTGCGGAGCAGGTGGAAGCGGCCGTGGCTGAAGCGCCAGTAGTTGAAGAACAGGCAGTTGAAGAACAGGCAGTTGAGGAGCAGGCAGTTGAAGAGCAGGCAGCCGAGCAGGTTGAACAGACCACTGCTGAAGCACCTGCCGCTGAAGAAGCCTCAGAAGAAGCCTCAGAAGAAAAGAAAGAAGATTGATCCGGCGTCCTTTGGGACGTTTCAATCATCAGGGACCCTGCCTGCTTGAACTTCATCCCGAAATGAAGTTTCATGGAGCCGGGTCTTTTATTAGGACTGATTTAAAATCTCGCGCGGCCGCATTAGCCACGCTGCACCACAGCAATTGATGCCCGTATCAACAGAAGTAAACGAGAGCCGAGGAGCACCGATGAAATCCGCCTTTAAATCCTTTTCCGTCCTGTGCCCGCTGGTGATTTCCCTGCTCTCTGTTCACACGTCGGTCATGGCCCAGACTGAGGATGAGGTCATTGCCGGTATTCGCAACGTCATTGTCAGCACACAGCCAAGCATGGTGATCGATTCCATCGCGGCGAGCCCGGTCGACGGCCTGTACGAAATTGTGCTCATCAATGGCCAGGTCATTTACGCCTCAGCCGATGCCCGTTTTTTCATTCCGGGCGATCTTTACGAAGCTACTCCACAGGGACTGGTCAATCTGGGCGAATCCCAGCGCAATATGGCGCGTGCTGAACGTATCGCCAATATTCCGGAAAGCGAGATGATTATTTTCGAACCGGAAGGCGAGCGCCTGGCAACCATCACCGTGTTCACCGATGTCGATTGTCCCTACTGCCGCCAGCTGCATGGGGAAATCGAACGCCTGAACGTACTGGGTATCGCCGTGCGCTACCTCGGCTTTCCGCGTACCGGCCTGAATACCGAGACCCATCTCAAGATGGTCTCGACCTGGTGCGCCGATGACCCCAACGTGATGTTCACCAGCGCAACCCGCGGTGCCGCAGTACCGGAAGCGCAGTGTGACAACCCCATTGCCAGTCATTACCAGCTTGGTCGCGAGGTAGGTGTCACCGGTACCCCTGCACTGGTGCTGGAAGACGGCACCATTCTGCCGGGCTATGTGCCTGCCGATACGCTGGCCGGGTATCTGCTCGACTCAACCCCGCAATAAATCCTGAACAAGCGCTGGTCTGACGCGCAATCCGGTTGGATTGCGTTCTCGCAGGCCCCTATAATGTGCCCTTTTTTTACGCGCGGACAATCCGTGCTGAGTGATTAAACGTGGACCCCATCAAGATCGGAATATGCGGCCTGGGTACTGTCGGTTATGGCAGTTATACCGTCCTTAGCAACAACAAAGATGAAATTGCCCGTCGCGTCGGCAGGGAACTGGTGGTGTCCCACATCGGGTCCCGCAAGCTCAAGCTGCACCAGGATGTGGGTGACACCAAAATCAGCAACGATGTGTTTGCGGTCGCGGACGACCCGGAAGTCGACATTGTGCTGGAACTCATCGGCGGTTATGACGTTGCCCGGGAACTGGTGCTCAGGGCCATTGCCAACGGCAAGCATGTGGTCACGGCCAACAAGGCGCTTATTGCCGTCCACGGCAACGAGATTTTTGCCGCTGCTCGCGAAAAGAATGTGCTGGTGGATTATGAAGCGGCCGTGGCTGGTGGCATTCCGATCATCAAGGCTATCCGTGAAGGCCTGGCGGCCAACCAGATTGAATGGCTCGCCGGCATCATCAATGGCACCGGCAACTTCATTCTGACCGAGATGCGGGAAAAAGGCCGGGAATTTGCCGATGTCCTGAAGCAGGCCCAGGAACTGGGCTACGCCGAGGCGGATCCGACCTTTGACGTGGAAGGCATCGATGCCGCCCACAAGCTGACCATCCTGGCGGCCATCGCTTTCGGTATTCCGCTCCAGTTCGACAAGGCCTACACCGAGGGCATCAGTGGCATCACCATCGAGGATATCCGTTATGCGGATGAACTCGGCTACCGCATCAAGCACCTGGGCATTGCGCGCAAGACACCGAACGGGATCGAACTGCGTGTGCATCCGACCCTGATTGCCGATGACAAGCTGATTGCCAACGTCAATGGCGTCATGAACGCCGTGATGGTGCAGAGTGATGCCGTTGGTCCAACCATGTATTACGGCGCCGGCGCCGGCGCCTTGCCAACAGCCTCTGCTGTCGTGGCAGATGTGATCGATGTCGCCCGCGGCATCAACAGCCCGGAAAACTCCGTGCCCGCCCTGGCTTTCCAGCAGGACAGCCTGTCCGATCTGCCAGTGTTGCCGATCGAGGCGGTGGAAAGTGCCTATTACCTGCGCGTGATGGCGCACGACAAGGCCGGGGTCCTTTCCGATATCACGGAAATTCTGGGCGACTGTGAGATCAATATAGAAGCCGTGATCCAGAAAGAACCCCGCGTGCACGACTCGGAGCAGGTGTTGTCCGTGATTATCCTGACGGATGAAATCCGCGAAGGCATCATGAATAACGCCATCGCCAAGATCGAAGCCCTGGAAGCTGTATCGGGGCCGGTCACCCGCATTCGCATGGACCGCCTGGAATAACCGGAGCAAGCAAACAGTGAAATACATCAGTACCCGCGGCAAGAGCCCGGCGCGCAATTTTGAGGAAGTCCTGCTGACGGGTCTGGCACCCGACGGTGGTCTCTACATTCCTGAAGCGGTACCGCAGGTTTCGCCTGCCCAACTGGCCGGCTGGAAAGACCTAGGCTATGCCGAGCTGGCCTTTGAAATCATTCGTCTGTACGTCGATGACTGCATGCCGGCAGAGGATCTGCGTGAAATCGTCAATGAGACCTATGCCGTATTCTCGCATCCGGATGTGGCGCCACTGACACCAATGGCTGACAACGAGTACGTGCTGGAACTGTTTCACGGCCCGACCCTGGCCTTCAAGGACTTTGCCCTGCAACTGCTGGGGCGACTGCTCGATTATTTTCTTGCCCGCCGCAGGAAGCATGTTGCCATCCTCGGGGCCACTTCCGGGGATACCGGCTCAGCCGCCCTGGAAGGTTGCCGGCATTGCGAATGGGTCGACATGTATATTCTGTATCCGCATAACCGTGTGTCGGAAGTGCAACGCCGCCAGATGACCACCGTACCGGGTGACAACGTCAACAGCCTGGCTCTCGAAGGCAACTTTGACGACTGCCAGAACATTGTCAAAAAGGCGTTTGCCGACCAGTCCTTTCTGCCCGAGGGCTATCAGCTGGTGGCAGTCAATTCGATCAACTTTTCGCGCATCATGGCGCAGATCGTGTACTACTTTTACGCAGCCCTGAAAATCAACGGGGCGCAGGCACCGGTGTCGTTCTCTGTCCCCACCGGCAATTTCGGTGACATCTATGCCGGTTACCTGGCCAAGAAAATGGGTCTGCCGGTGGATCGCCTGGTCATCGCGACCAACAAGAACGACATCCTGCACCGTTTCATGAGCAGCAATCAGTACAACCTGGAAGATCTCGAGCCGAGCCTGTCACCGAGCATGGACATCATGGTGTCCAGCAATTTTGAGCGCTTTCTGTTTGACCTTTTCAAGGGCGATACGGATCGGGTGACTGATTTTGTAACCGGGCTCAGCCGTGATCCGCAAACGGTCAGCAACGAGGAGTGGGCTTTTGCGAAGGCCATTTTTGACAGCTGTCGTGTCGATGATGACACCACCTGTGAAACGATCAGTGGCGTGTATGCCGAATACGGCTATCTGCTGGATCCGCATACTGCCACCGGCATCAAGGCCGCGCGCGTCTGCTGTGCCAACAACCCGGCCCCGGTAGTCTGCCTGGCCACGGCGCATCCGGCCAAGTTTGCCGATGCCATTACCCGCGCGGGCCTTGAAACGCCGGCATTGCCGCCGCACCTGTCAGACCTGATGAAAAGGGAAGAGCGCACCACGGTGCTGCCGGCAACGCTGGACGCGGTCACCGGATTTATCCAGAAAACGCTGTAAGCGATACCTGATTAACTGCCAGATACTGTCTCTGCCGGTTTAACCCGGCGGCGCCAGTTCCACATCAAATTCCAGGGTTTGCTGATCCCGCAGGGTGACCACGCGGACCGTGTCGCCTGGCTGGTGCTGTTCCAGTGCATTGAGCAGGTCGTCCGTGCTGAGAATCTTTTCACCCTCAACCTCCACGATGATGTCACCCAGAATAATGTCGCCGCGATTGTTCTGGCGAAAGCCGATCATGCCGGCGCGCTGGGCCGGCATGCCGTCACTGACTTGGTAGATGGGCAGGCCGGCGATGCCGCGCT
>Ga0255776_10000589_pt1 | contig 41313 bp, 36 predicted proteins | sample 071ome_19_FD_179974 | JGI IMG/M metagenome (GOLD analysis project Ga0255776, IMG submission 179974) | Coastal salt marsh microbial communities from the Groves Creek Marsh, Skidaway Island, Georgia - 071413AT metaG (version 2) | ecosystem: Environmental > Aquatic > Marine > Intertidal zone >... | reverse complement strand
ATCATTCAATTTAGTGCCAATCTTTCCACTAAACTCCTTATACACGAGGGTACTGGTAAACATTTGCTCAAGTCTTTGGCTTATCGATGGATTCCTCAGAATTTACTCAATAGTCCAAAGATGGGTTTTGGCATTCCTTTAGCTTCATGGTTGAGGAATGAATTAAGAGAATGGGCAGAAGATCTTCTCTCAAAGAGAAGTCTTGAGGAATCAGGTCTACTGAATTCAGAATTAGTTTGCTCTTACTGGGAGCAACACAAACAAGGACTAGCAGACTGGCACTTTCTGCTATGGGATGTTCTTATGTTTCAAACCTGGTACCGAACTTACCATTTAAAAGTTCTAGCTTAGAAATACTTCGCACCATTCTTCGAAGCACAAGAGAGACCAGATCAGCAATCGATGGTTGGTGCCTTTGGAGTGTTCATCAATGGTTTTTTCAACGAAGGAGCGTTGAATATACTGCTCAGCCTTACCGCCCCCGCTCAGGAGACGATTCTTAACATATTCGAAGTTCTCCCCACGGTACCAACTTTCATCCGGTGCAGAAAAACCTTGTTTCTTTCTCTCAATAATGGAACGGGGTAAGAAGTCACTCATAGCTTTTCGAAGTACATTCTTGCCGTCATCGTATTCCTGGAAATAACTTCTATTCCGACGAGACTTGTTCTCATCAATCTTGATCATATTTTCCAGGTTTTTCAGCTTGAAGGGGATCGGGATTTTCATGGCAAAATCCACCAGATCATTGTCCAGGAAGGGAAAACGTTCTTCCAGTGAGGACGCCATAGACAACTTGTCCCCAATAATAAGCAAGCCCTGCAGAAAAGTTTTGATCTCAAAATACAGTGAGTTTGCTATATGATCTTCAGGGCTGTCATAGCGAAGCTTGGTATTGAAATGAAATACTCTCTTGAAGATAGTAAAAGGATCTTCAATACCTATTTTTCCGTAAACATCTGGCTGAAAGAGACTCTTTTTATCGTCATCGCTCACGAGACGTTGCCAGTAGGCGTAGTATTGACTGAGATAGTCTTCTTTATTGATAGAATTGCAGACTCGATAGTATCTCCAGGGATAGCCTCCGTAGAGCTCGTCACCGCCTGCCCCGGACAAGGAAACAGTAACAAACTTGGAAGCCAGGCGACTGATGTAAAAGTTGGGATAACTCATTCCCACTCTTAAATCTTCCATGTGCCAGATTAACTCGGGCATAACATGGGCGATATCTCCTGCGTTGATGACTTGCTCAAAGTGTTGGGTCTTAAACTCGTTGGCAATCAATTCAGCATCAGCGCGTTCATCGAAAGTGGCTTCCACTCCTCCAACTCGAGAGAGTTCAAAACCTGCTGTAAAAGTACTATGTCTTGGGATGAAACGACTTGTAATTGCCGTAATAGAGCCACTGTCCATTCCCCCACTGAGATAGGCACCCACAGGCACATCCGCGACGAGTTGCCGTTGAACTGCTTTTTGAAAGAGCTCCTTGGTTGTTTCGACTGCATCTTCGAACTTCATGGATTGGTCACGTTCGGTGAAGTCAAAGTCCCAGTAACATTCCCGTTTGAAGCCGTTGTCAAAATCGATAGCTGCGATGTTTGCCGGAGGCAGAAGATGAATGTCTTCAAACAGGGTTTCGTACTGAAAGAGATTTTGAAAAGTGAAGTACTCGTTAAGAGCGTCCAGGTTTAGTTTGCGTTTGACTAATGGGTACTCGAGGATCGATTTAATCTCGCTGGCGAAGACAACGACATCGTCAACTACTGTGTAGTACAGTGGTTTGATTCCGTAACGATCACGAACCAGGTACATCTTCTTTTGAACATTGTCCCAGAGTGCAAAAGCGAACATGCCATTGAAGCGGTGAACACAGTCAATTCCCCATTCCAGATAAGCATTTAAAACGACTTCCGTATCAGTAGCTGAGCGAAAGCTGTGACCCATCTCTTCCAGTTCAGTGCGCAGTTCCTTGAAATTGTAGACTTCGCCATTGTAGGCCAGCCAGTAATTTCTTGAGCGGTCTCGCATAGGCTGATGCCCCCCACTGCTTGTGTCAATGACTGAAAGCCGACGATGCCCAAGGAAAAGATTCCATTGCTCTTGATGGAGTTCTCTTTGTCCTTCATCAGAATCGATGATCGGAAGCAGGGGAGACAAGTTGTAAAATTCACGGTCACTGAAATTGAGATGGTAGGTGCCTTTTTTTTGATTTTGGTGACCGGTTTGGCAAACAAAATACCCGGCATCATTGGGCCCCCGATGAGCGATGACGTCACACATTCTTTTGATGCCACTGGTATCCAGTGCATTTCTCCCGAGAGATAAAACACCAACGATTCCGCACATATCTACAAAAGCTCCTCTATGGAGTTTATGACGTAATCAAACTCTTCATCGCTCATGCCAGCATAAACCGGTAAGGCAATGGAAAGACGATCTGCGGCGTAAGCATGAAAGAAGTCCTCATCGGCCAGATTGTAACGCTTGGAGTAATAATCCAAAGTGTGAACGGCGTGGGTCCCTTGCCTGGTGGCAATTCCCTGGCTCTCCAATTCGGCCATGAACTTGTTCCTGCGAATGTTGTTATTCTGAACACTTTTCATAGATAGTTCTTCCTGGGGGCGATCAGAGAAGAGGCAAACATAGGACTGGTAGCCATGAATACAATTCTCCGGAACGAAAGGTGTGAGCAGCCCTGCTTTGTTTGATAAAGCCTCGTCATACTTTTTAGCAATCCTGCGACGCTCTGACATGATGTAGCTGGCCTTTTTCATCTGACAAACTCCAAGGGCACCCTGCATGTCAGTCATTCGGTAATTATAACCTCGTACCTTAAACGCTGGCAGTAAGCTTCCGCCACCATCTTCATGTCTTTCCAGGTCCGACTTGGAAGCACCATGATCCTTTAAAACTCGAACCTGAGAGTAGACTTCTTCATCGGAACAGATAAGCATTCCACCCTCACCAGTACAAATGGCTTTGCGAGGATGGAAGGAGAAGCAGCCCGCATGAGCCATTGTTCCTGAATGATGATCATCAATCCAGCTGTCAAATGCACAGGCGGAATCTTCGACCACCTTGATGTTTCTTGCATTGGCCAGTTCCATGATCCTGAGCATGTCTGCGCTCAAACCGAAAAGACTGACAGGCATGATTGCTTTGATCTTTCTTTCCTTGTCAGCTTCCAGAATTTTCTCAAGTTCACAAACATGTAGATTAAAGGTCTTCAAGTCGATGTCGCAAAAGACAACCTCGGATCCACAGTACTCTACCGAGTTTTGAGAGGCCACATAGGTAAAGGAAGGAACCACAACCTTGTCTCCTTCTTTCACTCCGAGCGCAAGTAGTGCTAAATGCAATGCCGTAGTACAGTTCGAAGTTGCGCAGGCGAAATTTGCCTTGCTGTGTTCCTTGAACAAACGCTCAAACTCGGCAACATTGGGACCTTGAACGATCCAACCTGTTTCCAAAGGTTCAACGATAGCCTTTTTCTCTTCATCCCCAAAGAATGGACGAGTTATAGGTATGTTTCGCATGAATCCTCAATTCCTTGTTCACTGCGCCATTCTATCAGTTTTTGCAGCCCTTCCCTCAAATTGAAAGAGAAGTCAAAGCCAATTTCTTCGCTGGCTTTCCCGGTAGAGCCGATTCGGTTTTGTACGAACTGGCGGGCGTCTGCTGCGCTGTAGGGTTTGTACTGAACTTCAAGGGAGCTTTTCTTAATGTCCAGAATGGTTTTACAAAGCTCGCGAATGGTGGTTTGTACGCCTGTTCCCACATTGTAGTATCCAAACTTTTGATCAGATTCAGCAGCACGGATATTGGATTTTGCCACATCTTCCACGTAGATGAAGTCATAAGCCTGTGAGCCATCGCCGTTAATTTGAGGTTGCTCTCCGGCATCGACCTTGTTGAGCATAATGGGTACAACTCCACTGTAGACAGCGTGCTGGTCCTGTCCTGGCCCATAGACATTCATGTATCGAAGCCCAATAATCTCAAGACCATAGCGATCATTGTAAGCCGCACACATAGCTTCTCCCGAGATCTTGGTGGCCCCGTAGAAATTCTTGTTATTGAAGGGATGTTCTTCAGTCATGGGTACTTCCACGGCATCACCGTATACAGAGGCACTGGAGCTGTAAATCAGCTTTTTGACCTTATGCCTCTCGCAAGCTTCGAGAACATTGAAAGTTCCATTGATATTTACGTCAAAAGCGGTTCTTGGGAAATCCTTACAATGCAAAAGCCACATGGCGGCAAGGTGAAAGACAAAATCGCAACCTTCAACAGCCTTGTCCAGGATATCTGTGTCCCTGATGTCGCCTCCAAAAGGAAAGATGTTGCAGCGGGAATCCTCAAGAGAACCCTTGATGTTATCCATTTTTCCCCGGGCGAAATTATCGTAAATAATAACTTCACGGACTTTGGTTTTTAGTAACTCCCGAACAACAAATCCTCCAATAAACCCGGCTCCACCAATAACTAAAACCTTGCTGCCATCCAATTTACTCATCCTGTCTCCTTAACTCTTGTTTTGATTTTCAAAGACTTTGTCTACGACGTATTCAGCAAAAGGAAAGGAGCAGGTAAAAGCAGGACTGACCGCATTTAAAATGTGGGTTGAGCGTGTGTTGTGTTCGAGTACAAAATCTTGTACCAATGTCTGACTTTCCTCATCCAGTAACTGGGCTCTGATGCCTGTCGGGAGAACCTTGAATTCACCTTCAAGGGGTATTCTCAAAAGTTTTTTGGCACAGTTTAGCAGGTAGCTTCTGGAATACTTTCGAACTTCTTCGATTGCGAGCTTACGAAAATTGAAATTGTTGTTCAATCCCAATTTCAATACAGAGCCCAGAATTGGCCAGACTTCCTCAAGTCGAAAGTTCTCCAGACCCTGGTAGTTCTCCCTCCAGAGTGCAGGTACTGCCGTGGGTCCAATTTTACTGACTCCCGAGACGACTTTGGTGAAGTGCACTCCTAAAAATGGATTGTCCGGGCTTGGAACCGGGTAAACGCTGGTTTTGAGTGCATTGTATTGCTCAGGACACTTCAAGTAGAGTCCCTTGAAAGGAAGTATGGAGTACTTTTGACTGAGTCCCATGGTTTTTGCCAACTGATCTGCATAGAGGCCGGCAGCATTGACGAGATAGTGGTACTCATATTCTCCCTGACTTGTACTTACACTATTCATACCCAGTGAGACCACCCTACAATCAGTGATTATCTGAACTCCGCTTTTGAGCAATTGCTCCCGAAGTCTGCTACAGACTTCCTTAGGATCCACTGTTGAGGTATTGGGGCTGTAGAGTGCCTTTTGAACAGTACGAACCATGGGATCAATTTCTTTGGCTTCCTCCTCACTCACAAGTTCAACCGTTGATCCATTCACATCACCACGTCTTTTGAGTTCCTCAAGAATGGGCACTTCGCTCTCGCTTTGAGCAACTACAAGCTTGCCGCCTCGATGAATTGACAAGCCTTCCTGTTCACAAAATTGATGAAGAGCTTGATTTCCTTCGACGCAAAATCTGGCCTTCAAACTATCAGCTGTGTAATAAAACCCCGCATGCAAGACGCCACTGTTGCGTCCGCTGGCATGGCTGGCTACTTTTGCTTCTTTCTCAAGGATTGCAATCTTGAAGCTAGAGGACCTGGCAAGAAGTGTTCTGGCGATAGTCAGTCCCAGGATTCCGGCACCAACAATCAGGTAGTTATAAGGCCCTTTGTTACTGTTGGAAAGATTCACACCCTCTTATATCACAATCTTGTGATTTTCGCTCGGGCTAAGTCATTGACTCGAGATTGATCAAATGGTATACGCCTTGAGCAAAGGATATTTGATGTGTGGCATTTTAGGTTTCTGGGGTAGTAGCCTTCCCCCTTCACTTCAATTTGAAAAAGCTCTGGATTTGATCAGTCATCGAGGTCCGGATGATTCGGGCGTGCGCGGATTTGAACTGCTGGGTAAACAAGGCATTCTGGGGCATCGCAGGCTAAGTATTCAGGATACCAGCAGTGCGGGCAAACAACCGATGAGTTGCAGCGAAAACAAGGTCCACATCATCTTCAACGGAGAAGTCTACAACTTCAAGGAGTTGAAAAGTGAGCTGACCGGGGCTCAATTCAGGTCCGGCTCTGATACGGAAGTTCTATTGGAGCTTTACAAGCGAGAGGGAACAGCCTTTCTTGAAAAACTTAACGGGATGTTCGCATTTTGCATTGTAGATGAGAGGGAACAGCGAATACTGCTCGCGAGAGATCGGGTTGGGATCAAGCCACTCTATTTCTCCAGGCTTCCTGACAATAACTCTGTGGTCTTTTCCAGTGAACTCAAAAGTATACATTCTCTACTCAGAGATCGTTTGAAGATTGATCTTGAAGCTTTGGAGATGTACCTGCAATTTCAATATGTGCCGGCTCCCCGCTCTATTTTTCAAGGAGTAGAAAAGTTGTTTCCCGGGCATTGCCTGATTTTGGACGAGAAAGGCTCTCGAATTCAAAAGTACTGGGGATTGGACTCTGTCAACCCGAATGGCAACCGCTTCTCCACCTATGAAGAGAGTCTTGAACGCCTCGACAGTCTTCTGAAGTCTTCCATTTCCTACAGGATGATTGCGGATGTGGAGTTGGGGACCTTTCTCAGTGGTGGGATCGATTCCTCTTTGGTGAGTGCTTATGCTGCAGCCCATAGTTCCAACAGGATCAAAACATTTTCCATTGGATTTGAGGTCCCTGGATTCAATGAGGCAGAATTCGCCAGGGATATAGCTCAACATCTCGGAACCGACCATCACGAACTCTATGTAACCCCCAAAGAGGCGTTGGAGATCATTCCAGATTTGAACTATTTCTACGACGAACCCTATGCCGACAGCTCGGCTATACCCACAAGAATCGTATCCAAACTGGCACGACAATCTGTGACTGTGGCTTTAAGTGGTGATGGTGGGGATGAGCTTTTTTGCGGTTACAATCGCTACGAATGGATGCAGTTTTTTGTGGGTTTGCAGCGAATTCCAGGAACTTCCTCTCTACTCAGTCCCTTATTGAGAAAGTTTCCTCAACGATTGGTCAAGAAAGTGGGAGCACTCTTGAGCTGGAAAGAGCCCTGGGATCAATATCGCTCCCTTGCCAACATTTGGCATAAGGGTGAACTGGAAAAGCTGTACAAGGCGTATAACAACTGCCCCAATCCGACTCTCTCGTACTTTCGTCCTGAAAAGAGTCTCACCGAGAATCTCATGTACACTGACATTCACTTTTATATGGTAGACGATATTTTGACCAAAGTAGACCGAGCCAGTATGAGTGTATCCCTTGAGTCGCGGGTTCCTTTACTCGATCATCGTATCGTTGAGTTGAGTCAATGTATGCCTCTTTCCTATAAAGTCAGAGATGGGAAGATGAAAGCTCCTCTCAGGGATTTGCTAGCCAGAAAAGTACCAAGAGAAATGTTTGAGCGCAGTAAAAGTGGCTTTTCGATACCCTTGAAAGAGTGGCTCACCAAAGATCTCAATGACTGGATGCATGACTTGCTGAGTGAATCTCAACTTTCTCATCACGGCTACTTCCATCAGGACAAAGTAAACTTGATGATGCGAGACCTTGAAGTGGGGGCAGGGGACTACTATTACCAGCTTTGGACGCTTTTGATGTTTCAGGATTGGTACAACCGTATGGTTCGTGACTAAACATCTCCATTGATGATTTCTCTTGCAATCCTGTCCCGGTTCTTTTTATTTTGGACTCAATTTCCAGTGAATAATCTAGTCCATCAATGCCAAAAATCCTGAGAATCATCACCCGCCTCAATGTTGGTGGCCCCGCAAAACACGTCAGTTGGGTCAGTTCCCGATTGCAGGAAAAAGGTTGGGATACGGTCCTGCTGAGTGGAAAAGTAGAAGATGATGAGGACGATTTAAGTCCTTTCGTTCCTGCCTCGGTTGAGCAAGTGAAGATTCCTTCCATGATTCGAAGCCTGCATCCAATCCATGACTTGCGAGCATTTCTCGCGATTCTTCGACAGATATTTTTGCATAGTCCGTCGATAGTTCATACCCACACTTCCAAAGCGGGTTTGCTAGGGAGATTTGCAGCCTGGATTTACCGGATCGTGACTTTTCGTAAGGTGAAGATAGTCCACACTTTTCACGGTCATACTTTTCATTCCTATTTTCACCCGCTCAAGACGAAGTTGTTTCTTTTCCTTGAGAAGTTTCTGGCGAGATTTTGTACGGATAGAATTATCACCATTTCAAGTCAGCAAAAGAATGAAATCCTGAATGACTTTCGGGTGGGGACTGAATCGCAGCATGTCATCATTCCCCTGGGAGTTGATTTTGGTTTCACCACAGAACTTCATCGCACCAGGTTGCAAGAACTGCATCATATTCCAGCAGAACACATGTTGGTGGGGATTGTAGGGCGTATAGCGCCTGTGAAGAATCATCCTTCCTTTTTAAGAATGTGCAAAATTCTTGAGCAGGAGTGCTCCAATCTTAGTTTTCTGGTCATTGGAGGTGGGAGCAGGGATGACATGAAGAGTTTGGAAGACTTAAAAAATAAGCTGGGTCTGCAAAGGTTAAAATTCGCGGGAAATGTCGAAAACCCCCGTTGGATTTACGGCTGCCTGGATGCTTTGGCTGTTACCAGTAAAAATGAGGGAACTCCTGTTTCGATACTGGAGGCCTTCGCCAGCAAAATTCCAGTTGTTTCGACCAAAGCCGGGGGTACAGTTGACTTAATCGGACTCGACCAAGAGAGGGGATTTCTGGTTGAACAGGGTGAGAAGCAGGAGCAGGAACTTGCTAGAAGCGTTCTCGCAGCGCTGGAAAGCCTTGAAAAAAGCACCAAGGTAACCAGGGCGTATGAATTTGTAATGAAGAATTACAGTGTGCAAAGACTATGTGATGATTTGCACAGACTTTACTTGTCACTGACTCCAGAAGGGACTAAAGCAGCTTCCTTTTCCAAAAACAACTCCTGATTGAATCCCTTGTAGTCCAGGAGTTTCTCGGTAAACTTGTGCGGGAGAAGTTTGGGCCATTGAAACTCGGTAAACTTTTCTGGCCACACTTTGTGGTTGGTTACACAAGTAATTAAGTAAAGAAGCAAGAGAGTCACAGCAATCATTGGATACAAAAGTTCCCAGAAGTAAGAAGCGATGATGGCGCTAATAATCCCCTGATACAAATACAGGATGCCAACCGCCATACGATCACTGTTGAACAGGAAACTCAATCGATGGGCGATATGTCCCCGATCTCCCTGAGACACTGCGTATCCATTCAATTTACGATTGATGGTAACGAAAGTGGTATCCAGGATTGGTACGAAAATAAGCAATGCAGGCATCAGAAGGGCACTGGGTACCTGAAACGCTGTGTGAGTAATCGTAGGATTCAAAGTTTGACTAAAATCCAGCAGAAGGAGTGCAGTAAAACTTCCCAGAGCCAAACTTCCGCTGTCCCCCATAAATATTTTGCTTGGATTGAAGTTGAAGCAGAGAAAGCCAAGCAAAGCGCCAGCTAGTGTCATAGCAATGGCTACATGATGGGTCTCTACGTGATGAGGAAGGTAGGCCAGGCTTAATAATGTGATCAATAGCAGCCCACTGGATGCCCCGTCCATGTTATCAACGAGATTGACGGCATTGGTAATTCCAACGATCCAAAGAAAGCTCAACACAGCGTTTACGATGAAGTAATCGGAGAAAACAAACATCACTCCAGAGCACAGAGCCAGAGTTGTCAAAAGGGTTTGTGCCCAAAGCTTGACCTTGGGACTGACAGTGTAAAGATCATCATAGAGACCAAGAAACATCATTCCTGTGGTGCCAGCAAGGATTGTAATCCATTTCTCACTCATCTGGACTTCGCCTAAGTAAATAAGTCCGATGATAAAGGAAGCCCAAATCGCAATTCCACCATGCAAGCTGACCACGCGAGTATTCCAGCGGTCCTGCTGTGGTTTGTAAACCAGATCAAATCTTCTGGTCAGGGAAATTACAAAGTAGGTTAGAAATAGACTCAAACCAAACGCCAGCAGAAAATTCATCGTGCTTCCACCCTTAAATGTTCAATGACATCATCGAGAATGTCCTCCAGACTCAAGGTAGGACGAAAGCCGATTAAACTCTCCAGTTTATCCGTGCTGGGTACTCTTCGAGGCATGTCTTCAAAATCCTTACTAAATACTTTCTCGTATGGGATCAGGCTGATTGTTGAGTTTGATTTGGTCTTTTCCACAATTTTATTTGCAAGATCAATAATACTGATCTCTTCTACTCCACCAATATTAACCACTTCCCCACTGGCTTCTGGAGCTTTCATCAACTTGAAGATGCTCTTGCAAACTTCCTGGACATGTGTGAATGTCCTGGACTGAGTCCCATCTCCGTATACAGTGATCTCCTGGTCACGCAAAGCCTGTTGAACCAATCTGGGGATAACCATCCCATACTCTCCCGTTTGTCTTGGTCCTACGGTATTGAAAAATCGAACAATGACAACCGGTAATTTTGTACTTCTGTGATAGGCGAGAGCTGTAAACTCATCCATTAGTTTGGAGGCTGCATAGCTCCAGCGCGCTTTACCACTGGATCCAAAGGTAATGTCATCACCTTCTCGAAGAGGAGCCCGATCCTGCTTTCCATAAACTTCCGAAGTGGAAGCAACAAGTACTTTCTTTTGAAATTTATTGCACAGACGCAAAACGATTTCAGTTCCCATGATGTTTGTGTGGATTGAACTCAGGGGATTGTCAAGAATGTACTGCACACCTACTGCAGCTGCGAGATGGATCACGGTTCCGCAAATCCCAACGAGCTCCATCATTTTTTCTTCGTTGAAGATCGTGTCGATAGTGACATGCAGTCTGTCTTTCCACTCTTCGTGTTCCTGAATGTGGCGAATATTACGCAATGAACCTGTGGAGAGGTTGTCAATAATGTAGACTTCGTAGCCTTTTTCCAGATATAGCTCGGCGAGGTGGCTTCCGATGAATCCAGCTCCTCCGGTGATTAAAATTTTTTCGTTCAAGTTCAACCCCTGTTTCCTTCAGTTCCAAGATTGAGGCGGTAATTTTAACAAAAATTCAAACTTTGACAATTATCTGGAGGAAAGAAGTTCTAAAAGTTCATGAATGACATCAGGAAATGTTTACTTGTGGGTGAAATGTGGGTTGGAAAGGCTGTATTTCGAAGCTATTTCAGAATTCTCCGAAGAGATTTTCAATCTAAATAACCCCTTTAGCGGGGTTAAAGGGCCCCTTGTCGGACAGCGAAACGGCCTAAGAAACCATCCCCTGTATAATTTCAGGACCTTTTTCACATCCTGATATTACCCTTCACGACTTCTTCAAAACACTCAAGGAATCTTTTAAGTGCTTTCCTTGTAGAAAATAAAAAAGGTAAAAACACAGAAGCAGGCCAATGGTCCAAAAGCCTAGAAGATCCATCAAATTTAGATCTGACACTGTGAGAATGCCGGTAAGACTCAGAATTGCAACACAAAAAAGCCAGTCACGATGACCCTCCAGTGAGATTCCGAGCCAATTCAGGGCGAAGAGGTGAGCTGGAATCTGAATGCAGTGAAAGATTGTTATCGAGAGGGGAACGCCCATCAAACCAAAGACCTTGCAAGACCACGCAAGTAGTGGAATCAGAAGTAGACTCAGCACAAACTGAAAGAAAGCATAGTTTCGGATCACTTTTGTGTTGGAGCTTGCAAATATAGTCTTCGAACCAACAGAGACAAAAATCAGGCCCAGGAAGGACGGAATAAACAAACAAAGTGCTTGTTTCAGGCTCATCACCTGGCTTGATTGAATTTTTCCATGCAAAAACAGGAGGCGTGTGATCTCTTCGCTGAAAAGAAACAGAAAACTTGCTGCAGGTAAACTCAGCACAATGGTGACTCGAAAGAGGCTTTGCAGATACTCACGAATTGTCTTCCAGTTGCCGGCTTCAAGTCGAGCACAGATTCTGGGAAATGCTACATGAACGACAGGGAAAACCAGCAGATGAGGTAGAATTTCAAAAACCTTCTTGGCCAGTAGCACGGTTGTGAGATCTCCACCAGCAAATTGGGCTGCGGAACGCTCTGGCAGAAATACTTGTAAAAAGTGATTCAATTGCAAAAGAAAACTCAGGGATATCCAGCTCAAGGTCGCCCGGTTGACTCTAAAGAGTTTGGCAGGATGAAGAGAGAAAGGCAGCTCTTTGCGAAGAACGAGAAAAAGGATTATAGTTTGAATCCACGGAGCCAGTGAAAGGGCTACTGCCAGGGAATTGGAACCCAGATTTTCGTGAAAAATGGGTACCAGGATAAGGATGCTGGCCCCTTGCAGGATGGATACGGAGGAGCTGAATAGAAAGTTCTTCCTGGATTGCAGCACCTGTAAGAACAAATCTCCCAGAAAGACACCAATTGGAAGTAGAAGCAGGCAGCGTAATCCAGGGATCAATTCCTGCAGGTCAGATTTGCTGAAATTTCCCAAAAAAGCTGTGATTTCGAGGGCGAAGATTTGAAAAAGTGAGCAAAAGGCCAGAAGTATCAAGATTAGTAAGCCGATTTCAGACTCTACCTTGTCTTCTCCTGCTTTTTGATTGCGTACAATTCTGGGTAGAAGAACATCCCCGCTGTATCTGGTAAAGAACATGGAAAACAGAGCCAGGAATCCAAAAACAAAGAGAACAATGTCAGTTTCCCTGGTCGCCCCAAGCAAAGTTATTGCCAGAATCTGTGAGAAAAAGCCCAGAACTTTTCCGATCAAACTGAAAAAAATGTGACTGGCAGCTCCAAAGAAGTAGCTTTGCGAAGAAAAGAGTTTTTGCCTGAGCATCCCTAGATTCTATTCTTCTGAGTCTCAGATGCAAAGAGAATCTCTGTCTCTATTAGTGCTCTATTGGCTTAAGCTGAACAAGGGCATGAGATTTTTGAACAACTCCGCTACAATGTTCCTCAAAAACTCAAAACTCAGCTTGTGAGAACTCTATGAATGCACTGGACTGGACCGTCATTATTGTTTACATGGCCGGGATGATTTATATGTCCTATCGCCTGGGTCAGAAGCAAGAAGATATGAATTCCTACTATCTTGGTGGGAACAACCTCTCCTGGTGGTCCATTGGTATCTCCACCATGGCGACCCAGTGCTCTACTAATTCGCTTCTGGGTGCCCCGGCCTTCATTATTACAACGGGTATGTTATGGCTGCAGTATGAATTTGCGGTTCCAATGGCCATGGTGATCATTATGATCTTCCTGCTGCCCTTTTATCGAAAGCTGAATCTGGTGTCGGTCTATGAATATCTGGAATTGCGCTTCGGGGTGGGAACCAGAACCACTTTATCGATTGTTTTTCAATTTCTCAGAGCCTTCGGAACTGGTGTTACCGTTTATGGAATCAGTATTGTTCTTCAGGAGATTCTCGGGATTCCGTTTTATGTCGCTGTGATTGTTTTGGGCGTGATTACAATTATCTACGATATGCTTGGTGGAATGGAGGCGGTGGTACTTTCTGACGTTATTCAGATGGGTATCCTTTATTTGGGGATTCTCATGTGTTTGATTTATTCAATTAACGCTGTTGGCGGCGTGGCTGCCGTACTTGAGTGGTTTCCAAAAGTAGAAGGGGTTTTAGCGGGTCTTGGTGATTTGGCTCCCAAATCCGAGTTTCACGGATTCCAGACCATAGATTTTGAGGGTCATGGCTTGGGAGATGGAAAAACCTTTGCTTTCTGGCCTATGGTGTTTGGAGGATTGTTTTTATATGTAAGCTATTACGGTTGTGATCAGACCCAGGTTCAAAGAGAGATGTCCTCCAAAGACCTTGACGATACAAACCTGTCTTTAATGCTCAATGGTTTCCTGCGATTCCCCCTGGTATTGACTTACTGTTTTCTTGGAGTTTGTATCGGTGCCTACATCGCCAAAAACCCGGAGTTTTTGCAGAATCTATATTCTTCCAGTGAGAACTCTTACAATTTCAACCTTGCTGTTCCGAAGTTCATTTTGCTGAATCTTCCCAACGGAATCATTGGTATGGTTATTGTTGGTCTTTTCTCAGCAGCGATGAGTTCTCTTGATTCGACAATCAACTCTCTGTCCGCCACTACAATCAAGGATATTTACGAAAGGTTCTTTGTAGAGGGGGGAGTCCTGGCTCCTGAAAGACAGCTGACCATGTCGAGGTTGTTTACTGTTTTTTGGGGAGTCGTGTGTGTGGCGTTTTCTTTCTTTGTAGGAAATATCAGCGACTCAGTCATTGAGTCAGTCAATAAGGTGGGTTCTTTGGCAAATGGACCAATCCTGGCTCTTTTTCTGATGGGGATTCTAACTCGACGCTGCAATGGATTTGGAGCAACCTCCGGTTTAATTGGTGGATTTTTAATCAACGTCTATCTTTGGGTCTATCAACCAGGGGTTTCGTGGTTGTGGTGGAATGTCATTGGATTTGTTGTGGCCTTTGCAGTGGGGTATGTCCTTTCCATTCTACGTTCTGCCCAGATTGCCCGTAAGACTGAGGCTCAACTGGAAGGCTTGATTTATGATCGCGAAGCTATGGCCAAGTTCGAATATCGTCTCAACTGGCCTGTGCGTTATGCCTGGATGTTTGCCTACACTTTGGCAATGATCGCCTTTAGCTACTATCTGGGTGGAATTGGAAGTTAGAGAGGAGAAAATCAATGAGTCAATTTATAGGATTTCCGGTTCATGATCTGGTAGAGCACCTCAAGTCCAATCTGGAGTTGGGCAAAGTGATGGAGAGTTATTTTGAAGTCGCTGGAAACGATCTCTTGTACAAGAATGGCGAGGATGACAGGTCCTGGTCCCTTGGAGGAGAGAATCTCAAAATACTGGCATTGGGCAAAGCAGCTTGTTCAATGGCTCAGGCCATGTGTGAAACATTGAGTGAGCTTCAAGATCCAGTGGTGATTGAAGGGCTCGCTGTGACTAAGGTGAGCCACGGTTTTGAAATTGATGGATTTGAAGTCATTGAATCGAGTCACCCCTATCCATCTGAGCTGTCTGTGATTGCTGCCAACACAGTTGTAAAGACTCTGCGTGAATGGGGGGCGAATGATCCTGTAATGGTCTTGCTCTCAGGGGGGGCGTCGGCTTTACTTTGCTCTCCTGGCGGCGAGATTTCGCTTCAGGAAAAAATGGATGTGACCAAACAACTTCTTTCCTGTGCGGCTCCCATTCAGGAGGTGAATGTTGTAAGAATGGCAATTTCTCTGGTCAAGGGGGGCTCACTGGCTCGCCAACTCAAGTCCTCCAACTGCAGGGTCTTTGTTGCTTCAGATGTTGTTGGCAATGACCTGGAAACAATCAGTTCAGCTCCCTTTTATGGGAAAAAACCCACTCCTTCCATGGCTATTCAGGTTCTTCAGAAATATGACTTGATGGGAAGGGTAAATCCTCACATACTTTCTTACCTTGCTCATCCTATTAAGCCTCAAAGAGACAAGCAATTGGAGCACTCCATACTTACAGATTGCCAACAGGCAGTCGATCTGCTCAAAGAGTTTGTTTCCTCAAAGGGTTTTGAAGTACTGGAGTTTGACAATCTGTTGGAGGGATTGAGTCAGGAAATTGTGGATTTGCATATTCAAAAGCTCGAAGGACGAGTCGGGACTTTTGCTTTGATCTCTGGAGGAGAGAGTACCATTCAGCTTGAAGGGAACGGAAAGGGGGGGCGCAATCAGCAGTTCTGCCTGGAAATGGCTATAGCCCTCAAAGACGCAGGTATAGACGAGTTTTATGTATTCTCCTACGGCACCGACGGAACCGATGGCCCTACAGATGCGGCGGGGGGGTTTTTAGACTCCCAGGATTTGCAAAGTGAGGAGAGTGTTCAAGCCCTCAAGAATGCTCTCAAGCGCAATGATTCTTACAATTACCTCACCAGCAGAAACCGATTGCTGAAAACAGGTCCCACAGGAACGAATGTAAACGATGTTCATCTGGTTTTGGTGTCCATACCCGAAGCGATCAAAAGGGGTTTGTGGTAATAGGGAAACGCAATGAGCTAGTTCTAAAACTTACTTCCGTTGACTATCAGTAAGTCTCTGCAAACCCGAAAAATTGTGGCTGTAGCAACAATTAACTAGAATATGAAACCTTGCTTCCTTTGAATACTCATAGGCATCTTTTAATCGAAAAACCGGGGCTTCAGCGACAATAACTATAAAGTGAGGCTCTGTTCTAACGAAATTGACAGAAGCCTTAAATCTGGAGCAATATCCGGGAGAGATTGATATTCAGGATTCCAGACGAATCCAGGCAACTCCCCAAGGTTTCAAAACTTCTAAGCTTTCTCCTAGAATCAACTGACCTGAAGGAAGATCCCGATGGCTTTGCTCTTCCGATGTGAGGTTGTGAATACACAGCAAAGATTCTCCAGCAAAACTTCTTTTTATGGCAAAGAACTCATTACCAAAGTCCAGAACTTCAAAAACGCCTCGAGGATGAAAAGCTCGACGGACTTTGCGACTTTCAATCATCGAGACAATGCCGCTATAGATCCGGTGACGCAGGCTTTTTTCATCGGACAGTTGCAATTTAAGTTCGTTTAGATTCAGCTTTTCCCTGTTGATCGTGCGATTGTGTCCAGTTTCCTTGACCCCTTCACTGTAATTCTCACTTCCCACCAGGCTGTGAAAGTATATAGCCGGCAATCCAGGCATCGTGAGAAGGATCGATTGGCTAAGCAGGAACTTGCTGATCTTTTCATCATCGCTGGCACTTTGGGGGCTAAGCAGGTTCAGATAATTGATATTCAATTCATAGGGGCTTTGACTTCCATCTGGGTTGTTTTTATAGCCAATCAGTCCTCCATTGGAAAGACAATGATCGGCAAGAGTGGCTATCTCTTCAGTACTCAGGATTCCCTGGGCACCACGGACACCGACTCCGTCATGGGAGGCCATAAAGTTGAAAAAACAGGTTCTCTTTGTGGGTTGTTCCAGTCCTTGAGCCCAGGTCGTCAACTCGTTTCCATTCTCTTCAAGAATGGCATGAGCCGTAAGTGGGGGAAGGGGGAACTGATAGACCAATTGAGCCTCGTCACCATCATTGCCGAAGTACGAAACATTCTCTTCGTGAGGGACATTTGTCTCGGTTATTAATAAAACATCCGGGCAAAACAGATCGAGTACTTCTCTCCAGAAACGGATGATGGTGTGAGTTTGTTCAAGATGGAGGCAATTAGTACCAGGCTCCTTCCACAAGAAGGCAATGGCGTCGAGGCGAATCAATCTGGCTCCCTTGCGAACATATTCAAGAAGGACTCGAGTCAATTCAAGCAGCACCTTGGGGTTTCTGACATTCAAGTCCACCTGATCAGCACTGAAAGTTGTCCACAAATGGACTTTCTCTCCGGAACTCTTCTCAAACTCGGTGAGCAGAGGGAGTGCCCTGGGTCGTACCACTTGAGACAGATCAAGGGTTGGATCTGTCTCTATCGCAAAATTCTGGAATTCCGGATCTCCCTGAAGATGGGACTGGACCCAGTGATGACTTTGACTGGCATGATTAAACACCGCATCAAACATCAGCTGAAAATCGTTTGAGAGCTCCTGGACATCTTTCCAGCTTCCCATTTCTGGATGGACCGCCTCAAAATCACTCACTGAAAAACCATCATCAGAAGTATAGGGGTAGAAGGGGAGAATGTGTATTGCGCTGAATGAGCCTGAGAGATATTCATTCGCAAATTCATGCAGGCATTGAAGTGGTGTTTGAGATTCATTGTGCAGTTGATCGCCATAACTGATCAGCAGGCAGTCTTTGTGACTCAGGGAAGTGGCTTTCACATCTTCGAGATCTTGATAGCTCTCCAGAAGCAAATCCAGCTCCTTGAGAAAGGATTGAGTTTCACTTTCAGGATAAAGAGAGGCGACTTTGGATTGAACCGAGGAAGGTACTTTGCTTGTCATTCATTCTGCCATATTGACTTGCCAGCGGCGTCTACGATTTCCCTCATACTGATTCTCCAGTAGTTTCTGGATTTTGCTGGTGACCATGTCGATTGCGACCACGTTTCCGCCACCCCGGGGGATGATCACATCGGCCCAGCGCTTGGATGGTTCCACGAATCTCAGATGCATGGGTTTTACTGTTTCATTGTAGCGATCAAGAATGCCCTCGATGGATCGACCCCGCTCCAAAGTATCCCGTCGGATTCTTCGAATGAGTCGCTCATCATCCTCAGTATCTACAAAAATCTTGATGTCCATAAGATCACGCAGGGGTTTGGAGGAGAAAATAAGGATTCCTTCCACAATAACAATGGGGGCGGGCTCCACTGCCACTGTTTCCTTGAGTCTGCGAAAAGTTTTAAAATCATAGCAAGGTCTCTGGACTACCTCATTCTTGCAAATCTGTTTTAAATGCTGAATCAGAAGTTCCGTATCCAGACTGCTTGGATGATCGAAGTTAATGAGACGTGGATCTTCACTCTCGAATTCTTTGAGGTCCTTGTAATAGCTGTCGTGGGAGAAAAATGCCACATAATTGCGATCAAGCTGATCGAGGATACTTTGGGTTACCGTGGTTTTACCGGAAGCCGACCCACCAGCAATTCCAATGACGATAGCTTTTTGTTTATTCATTTTTCATCACCTTTGAGTTGCTCAATTACAAACCTCTTTGCTTTTGGACAATATATTCAGCCACATCAATCAATTCCTGATCACTTAAACGCTCTTCCCGAAAGAGTGGCATTTGCTCCACGGGGGAAGAGGGGAGATCTGATGGAAGCCCCAATTCTGGAACAGCTTTAATCTGGACTCCATCCAGCTTCTTTAAACGTTTTCTTCTTGCGAGTTCCATTCCTCTCAGCTTTCGAAAGATGCCTTCCCTACTGAGGATGTTTTCAAACAAGGTGATTCTCTTCTCTTGATGACACGGCTTGCAGCTGAATTCGTAGATTGTTTTCCCATTGAGGAGATTGGCCTTTAGATTCAATGGCAGTCTTCTCGGGATTTCTGCATAAGGATGGGGATCTTTCTGCTCCGGACTGGAGATAGTCCTTATAAACGCGGCAAGGTCTTTGGCATGATTTTCATCATGTTTGAGTTGGTATCGATTCATACAGTCAAGAATCACGTTTTCCATGGATGCCCCCTGAACACCTTTCAAGGAGCTTCTAAAATAGCTGTGATGAAGCGGTGGTCCCGATTTGATCGCCCGAAAGTAATGCTTCTGGTCAAGCTTGTGACATTGCAAACACTCCGAGCTGGCCTTTTTAAATCGGGCCAGCCGGGATGAGGATTGTCGCTGGAACCAGTTTTGAAGGTGAGGTGTGATTCGTCCCCGGTGAAGCAAGTGGGAAGGGGAAATTTGATGACAGGAGCGGCAGTTGCTTTCTCTTTGAGTCAGTCCCCGAGAGCGAAAGGAATCGAGAAAATAGCGCATTTCGTCGTAGGTTGGGGGGATATGTAGATCGTGGTACCGGTTCTCTGTAACATGATGACAGTCATTGCATGAAGAATGCAGAACTCCGGAACTGTATTTTTGGAAAAAAGCGAGTTTTCCTCTGGAGGGGCTGGCTTCCTCACTGCCATGAAGATTTGCAGCCAAGAGGAGTAGAAAAATAGCCGTCCAAAGCCGGTAGCCCGGGAGAGGTTCCAGAAGCATGGTCGAAGGATAGCATAGCTTTAGGCTAATGCAATTGAGAAATTTGGGTCAACTGCGGCGATAGGTCGAATTCGGGATTTTAGGAGCCAAAGCAAAACGCATTCTTTTCAGTAGACTCCCTTTGTCTTATATTGGCCCTCCCCGGTGAATCACAGTAATTTATCATTTGACGCTCGAAAGGAATAAGATGAGCAAGATTTACATAGTTTCAGCATGTAGAACAGCAATTGGGTCATTCCAAGGTATGTACAGTTCCCTCTCCGGAGTGGATCTTGGAGTTTATGCAGTCCAGGGGGCTGTTGATCGAGCGGGACTCAAAGGGCAGGAAGATAAAATCGAAGAGGTGAACCTTGGATGTATCTATCAGGCCGGTCAGGGCCAGGGTGTGGGTCGCCAGGTCAGTATCAAGGCGGGAATTCCAAACTCAACGCCCGCATACACCACAAACATTCTTTGTGGAAGTGGTCTGTTTACGGTGATCGCAATTGCACGATCCATTCGAACAGGGGATGCAGGGATTGGAGTCGCCGGTGGAACTGAGAGTATGACAAATGCTACCTACTTGCTCACCAAAGGGCGCCAAGGCTACCGAATGGGTCACGGACAGGTCTTTGATTCCATGATCAGCGATGGTTTGACCGATGCCTTCAACAATTATCATATGGGAGTTACTGCTGAAAATCTTGCGAAAAAGTATGACATCAGTCGGACAGAGCAGGATGAGTTTGCATTGGCTAGTCAGAATAAAGCTGAGGCTGCAATCAACGCTGGAAAGTTTGAAGACGAGATTGTTCCTGTGACCGTGAAGAGTCGAAAGTCTGAAACAGTTTGCGACAAGGACGAGTACCCAAGACTGGGATGTACTATTGAATCTCTTCAGAAACTACGCCCGGCATTTGATAAAGAAGGTTCAGTGACAGCTGGAAATGCTTCTGGAATCAATGATGGGGCAGCTGCTCTGGTTCTTGCCAGCGAAGAGCAAGTGAAAGCGCTCGGATTGAAGCCGATTGCAGAAATCAAAGGTTGGGGAGTGAGTGGTTGTGATCCTTCGATTATGGGAATCGGGCCCGTTGAGTCCGTAAAGAAAGCGCTCAAGATGTCGGGTTCAACCCTTGATGAGATGGAGCTGATCGAAGCGAATGAGGCCTTTGCAGCCCAGTCAATAGCCGTCACACGAGAGCTGGAATGGGATCTTGAGAAGGTCAATGTTAATGGTGGGGCAATTGCTCTGGGACACCCTGTTGGTGCCAGCGGAGCAAGAATTCTTGTGACACTGCTCCATGAAATGAAAAAACGCTCCAGCAAGAAAGGTCTCGCGACACTTTGTGTTGGGGGCGGAATGGGCGTTGCTGTAGAAGTGGAACTCGTTTAAATCTCTCAATAAGTATGAGGCCTCCCGGTTTCTTGGTGAGGCCGCATATTTGAATCAAAGCTCTTAAAGATAGTTAGTCAACCTTCAGCCTGAATCCAGGAGAAGGATGCATTGCACGAAGTTAGAAAACCGGCCTAATGGAACACTTTGCACAGGGTATAACATGAAAATTTCTGTTCAATATTTTGCGATTTACCAGGAGCTGATGGGTATTTCCTCAGAAGAAATTACACTGGAGGAGGGGACAACGATCTCTAGTTTGTTCTCCAGTAAAACGAAAGATCTTGAGTCACCGCAGTCCTTGCTGGAATCCACGGTATTTGCTCTCAATTCAGAGTATGTGGAGGCTGATACGGTTTTAAGTGACGGAGATGAACTGGTTTTTATTCCACCGGTCAGCGGTGGTTGAATAGGGAATCCTTCAATGTTTGAGATTACCAAAGAAGTCATAGACCCTGCTCAGTATTTAAAACATGTGCAAGATCCCGGAAACGGAGCATTTGTTCAATTCCTGGGGGTAGTAAGAAATGTTCATGAAGGAAATGCAGTGGAGCGCATCTTTTATGAATGTTACGAGAAGATGACCCTTCGACAAATGGAGATTATTGAGCAGGAGGCCCTGGAGAAATACCCCATGGTGAAACTTTGTTTTGTCCATCGAGTGGGAATGGTTGAGTTACAGGAAGCTTCTGTGCTTGTACTGACTTCCAGCAAGCACCGCAAAGACTCTTATGAAGTCAGTATGTTTGTCATGCAACGGATCAAGGATTTGCTTCCCATCTGGAAGAAAGAGTTTCATCCGGATGGCAAGCATTCCTGGGTGAATATTGGTAGCTAAACTTTCCATGAACACAAAAGTTGTCTTGCAAAGAGGGGATGATGGCTTCCTTGAGTTTGAGGGAGAAGAGCAGGAAACCGTCTTGCACATCTGTGCTGAAAAAGGCGAAACTCTAGGAGCTCGCTGTTATACCGGAAACTGCATGGGTTGTCTGATTGAAGTTCTGGAGGGCGAGAAAAATCTGAGCGATCCTGATCAAAAAGAATCCGAAATACTGAAGCGTATTCCCCGTCCAGGCAAGATTTATCGATTGGCTTGTCAGTCCAGGTTAAAGTCCGGAAAAGTTCGAATCAAAAAACCTTGAATGCCGATTCATATTCCAGAACCTGCCGCGTCTTACCCAAGAAGAAAAATTGGACAGGAATCGCCCAGAAGACCACCTTTTGTAGGTGCCGAATAAAATTAAAGATTTAGTTCATTAACAGGCATTAGTCTCAGTAGTGAAGCGCCCGAATTTCCCATCAGATTATGGGAAAAAAGTCTCTTCAAATAGCCTCAATACTGGCGTTTTCTTTGATCATGGGATGTGATCGGACAGTTCAGAAACCCAGAACAGCCAAGCGCTCCTTTCTGATGCTTGCGGCTTCAGGCAATACCAGTAAAGACACTCTGGTTACGGCTATCAAGAGGGAAGTTCTCAGATCTAAAGACCCCGTCGAGGCATTGCGAGAAAGACTTTCGGGAATCTACAATCAAAAGGTCCGACGGATGATTTTCTTTCAGTTATTGGAGGAGTTCCCCGAAAGAGCTTTGCAAGAAGTTGTTTTGCAAGATTTTGTGAAATCAAATCCTCAGCGCCTTCCTTCGCACTTTCTACTTCGAACCCTTTCCTCCAAGGATCCCTTGTTTCAGGATTTACTGGAAATCTATCTGGATTCTGGTGCCAAAGAATCCATGTCCAGAATTCATCAGGTTTTGGTTCTCAGAAACAATGCATTTGATGCTCGAGAGCAAACTCTTCACGCCAGAGTCCTCTTCCATATGGGAAGATTGGGCGAGGCTTTCACAAAGCTGGAGAGTATTGCTCAGGAAGTTCCCGAAGGACAAAGACAGAAAATTAACTATTTTTTGGGTAAGGTAGCCTATTATCAGGGAAACGACAGGGAAGTTGTCAAAAGGCTTCAGCCTCTCTTCCACAAGAATAGCTATCGCGAAAAGTGCGTTGTTTATCTCATGCACGGTCTGGTAGCGCTCAAAAAGTTTGCACCAGCCTTTCAATATCTAAAAATTCTGGAAGCGGAGGACTTTGAAGATCCTTTGGTACATACACTAAAGGCTCAGGTCCTACTATTCGCCCAACATCCAAGAGCAGCCATGAAATCCTGGAAGATTGCCAAGGGAATGGGGGCTCAAGGAGAGCTTTTTGAAGAGGTTAGTTTTTACCTTTCCCATTACTCCAAGTCGGTGAAGGTCAAGGATATGGGGAAATTCTCGAAGATTAAAAAGGGAGATTTTAGTTCCATGCCCAACCCGAGCTATCGAGATCTGAACTTCTACAAAATGCGACGCTTTACGCGCTCCTACCAAAGTATGAAGCGCAAGGACAAGGATGTTCTCAAGGAACTGGAGCCACGCTACATTCGTTTGAGTCTTGATTTGAGTCGTTGGTAAGAATAAGGTAAAGATTTCCCAAAACCAAAGTTTCGAGTTGATGGTAAACAAGCAGGCTTTCCTCTGTTCCATTAAATTCAAGTAGCTGTAAAAACGATCGCAGGACAACTCTCACTTCTTGAAGCTCATCAAATCTGCAGGTACGATGCACCTGATGCAAAGTGAAGACCTGATTGAAATGAATGGCACAGTCCGTTCTGTCATTTACTACAACGAAGAAAACCATTACGCCATAGTTGCCATCGATGGTGGAGACTTTGGTTATGACTTCACTGCCAGAGGAAATCTGATCAAAGTCCAGGTAGGAGAGACACTTCGATTGTCGGGACATTGGAAGATGGACGCCAAATATGGACGCCAGTTTCTGGTGAAGTACTTTCAAGTCATTACTCCACAGACAATTGAAGGTGTTCGCAAGTATCTGGGCAGTGGTTTAATTCCTGGTATAGGGGAAGGTTTTGCAACGCGACTGGTGGAGGCTTTTGGGGCTGAAACACTCGAGGTCATTGAAAAACAGCCAGAGAGACTGGGAGAAGTGGAAGGTCTAGGGAAAAAGCGGATTCAATCCATACTGCAGGGCTGGAAAGAGCAAAAAGTTGTTCGGGATGTCATGATTTTTCTGCGTGAGCGAGGAATCTCTGATGGAATGGCCCACAAAATTTACAATCAATATGGCTATCAGGCTCTGGAGAAGATTCAAAACGATCCCTTCCGCTTGGTGCGTGAAGTTCAGGGAGTGGGCTTTGTAACAGCAGATCGCATTGCTCGTGAACAGGGAATGGAAGAGGATTCACAGGAAAGATGTCGGGCGGGGTTGGTTCATTTGCTCAACGAAGGACTGGTGCAGGGGAACTGTTATCTCCCTGAAAAGGAACTCAAGGCAAGAACAATGGAGCTTCTTGAGGTTGGTCGGGAAGCTTTGAGTCTGGGTTATGAAAAGGCAATTTTGGAGCAAGATTTGGTTCAGGAGGAGGAGCGGGTTTACCTGCCCATGATTCACAGGATTGAAGATCAGGTTGCCTTGCGACTGGTGACGCTTCTCAAAACCGAGGAGAAAAGTGTCCCCTACATAGATCAGAATTCCTCCAGGGTACAGTCTCTGATTCCTGATTTTGCGCTTTCTGAAGAACAGGAAGAATCCATTGAACATGCCTTGAGTACCAAGCTTAGCATTATCACTGGTGGGCCGGGTGTGGGTAAAACTACTGTACTCTCCACACTGGTACGAATTTTCGAAGATTTTGGCTGCGACGTTGTTTTGTGTTCTCCAACGGGCAAGGCTTCACGAAGAATGGAAGAGGCTACAGGTCACAAAGCCTCGACAATCCATAAACTTCTTAAATATGGTGGAGGGGGATTTGAGAAGGATGAAATGGATCCATTGGAGGGTGATGTTTTTATTCTTGATGAAGTCTCCATGATGGATTTGTATCTTTTTCATGCCTTTTTGAAGGCAGTGCCTTTGGAAGCCTCACTGATTCTGGTCGGTGATGTGGATCAACTTCCCAGTGTGGGGCCAGGAAGAATACTGGCTGATTTGATCGAAAGTTCACTTATCCAGCTGACCAGATTGCACAAGATTTTTCGCCAGGAGGGTCAGAGTGACATTGTGGTGAATGCCCACAGGGTGAATGAGGGAAAGTGGTTTAACCCGGTTCAGGGAGCAGACTTCTTTTACGTGCCGACCACTAATGTTCAAAAGTCTCAGGAATTGCTGCAAAAAATGCTTCTGGAGCGGATTCCTCGTAAGTTTGGTTTGAATCCTGTTTTGGATGTTCAGGTGCTGATACCCATGTACAGGTCTGAATCTGGCATTGAGCGATTCAATGAATTGATGCAGGATTGGTTAAATCCTTCGGAGGCGAGTTTTGAGATCAGGGGCAAGAAGTTTCGTGAAGGCGATAAGGTCATGCAGTTGGCTAACAATTATGATCTTGAGGTCTTCAATGGAGACCATGGAATTATTGAAGCCATTGATCGCTCGAGCAATTCAATACGTGTTCGTTTTGATAAGCACAGGACCGTTGTCTATGAAAAGAAAGCTTTGGAAGATTTGACTCTTAGCTACGCTTCAAGCATTCACAAGGTGCAAGGGAGCGAGTTTCCCTGTGTGGTTGTGGTTTTGCATCGAGCTCATTCCAACTTGCTGCAAAGAAGTTTGCTTTATACCGCCATGACACGGGGAAAGAAGTTGGTGATACTCATGGGAGAGAAGGTGGCTTATGAGAGAGCAATTGCCAGGCTTGATGAGCGTAAAAGGTTCACTACTTTAAAAGAGCGGATTCACCATTGGTTTGAGTTCAGTGAATAACGCATTTGACTCTGAGTTCAGTGAATGACAGGACTAGCTCTGAGTTCAGTGAATAATAGATTTAGCTCTGAGTGAGCGATTCAGGACTTTTTTACACTTCTCTCCTAGAACCTGGTTTACACAGATTTTAGCTCTGAGTGAGGTCCAGCCAGGCATTTTCATGGCAGATGGAGTCAATCTGAAAATCATGCTTTTGAGAGGGTAAAGGCTTCTGACTCATCTGAAAGGAAAAGCAGACACCAACCTTTAAAACTTCGGCTCCGAACTCTGCAAGAAACCTGTCATAATAGCCTTTTCCATAACCGAGGCGATGCCCATCACGATCGAAGGAGAGCCCTGGAACGAGGATTGTCGTCAGGCAGTCAGCCTCGACCGCCGCTATTTCCTTGTTCAGACTGGGGATTTTCATATGATCGGGTGTGAGGACATCTCCTCTCTTGTAAGGTACAATTTCCATTTCAGAATTGTTCACGCAACGAGGGAGGTAAAACCTGGACTTGGAGCCTTTCATATGCTCCTCAAGTAGCAAAACATTGGGTTCTGCGCGAATTGGGTAATACAGGAGTATATGTTGCTCCTGTCCTTCCAGTTGTGAGGCCAGACGGGAGCAAATTCTCTGGCTGAACTTCTTATTGAGTCTGTTTTTCAGACCTTTTCGCTCTTTGAGAAATCGATTTCGTAGATAGTGTTTCATGATTCGCCTCTGCTGACTCTAAATGGCTGAAAAAGAAAAAAGCAGGTCCGAAGACCTGCAGGATTTTAGTAGCCGTAGATACAAAGATCTTCGAGCTCTTCCTCGATGCGTAAGAGCTGGTTGTATTTGCAAATACGGTCAGTTCTGCATAAGGAACCGGTCTTGATCTGTCCCGCGTTGGTTGCCACAGCAAGATCACTGATGAAAGTGTCTTCTGTTTCACCACTTCTGTGAGAAATAACACAGCTGTAACGATTGCGCTTGGCCAGTTCTATGGTTTGCAGGGTTTCACTGATAGTTCCGATCTGATTGACCTTGATCAGAATGGAGTTTCCCACTCCTTTTTCGATTCCATCTGCAAGTCTTTCCTTATTGGTAACAAACAGGTCATCTCCAACAAGTTGCACTGTAGATCCAATGCTGTCGGTCAGCTTTTTCCAGCCCGTCCAATCATTTTCATCCAGCCCGTCCTCAATAGAGAATATTGGATATTCCTGACACCACTTGGCATAAAGATCTACCATTTCGTCGGCACTGAGGACACGATCTTCCCCAGCAAGATGGTACTTACCAGTTTCTTTGTTGAAGAATTCACTGGAGGCAGCGTCAATAGCAATTTTGATTTGATCTCCAAACTGATATCCCGCTCCCTCTACTGCTTCCTGAATCACATCCAAAGCTTCACGGTTACTCTTCAGATTTGGTGCGAAGCCACCTTCGTCTCCGACTGCCGTATTGTATCCCTTGGCTTTGAGGACCTTCTTCAATTGATGGAAAATCTCTGTTCCCATTCTCAGGCCTTCGCGAAAACTCTCTGCTCCAAAAGGCATGATCATGAATTCCTGAAGGTCTACGCTATTGTCTGCGTGGGAGCCGCCATTAAGAATGTTCATCATGGGAATGGGCAGGGTATTGGTTAGTGTGCCACCCAGATATCGATAGAGGGGGAGTCCACTTGTTTGGGCAGCGGCTTTTGCTACAGCCATGGAGACTCCGAGTATGGCATTGGCACCCAGGCGGGATTTATTGGGTGTCCCATCCAGCTCAAGCAGGATTTGATCGATTCCAAACTGATCTCGACAATCCAGGCCAATCAATTCTTCGGAGATGATTTCACTCACGTTGGTTACGGCTTTCAATACACCTTTTCCAAGATAGCGACTGGAGTCCTCGTCTCTTAGTTCGCAGGCTTCGTGCTCTCCTGTGGAAGCTCCCGAAGGGACCGCTGCTCTGCCCAGAACATCATTGTCCAGAATTACATCAACTTCCACCGTAGGATTCCCTCTGGAGTCCAAGATTTCTCTTCCGATTACTTCTGCTATTGTGCTCATTCCGACCTTCCTTGCTTACGCTCGTAATATACAACCTGATTTCGACCATTGTCTTTTGCTTCGTACAAAGCCAGATCCGCCTGCTTGAGAAATTCTTTCACATCCACCGGATTGTTTTCCGGGATACTGGAAACACCCACAGAGCAGGTGATTCGTATCTCTTTACCTTCATGGGGTATTTTGAGGCTTTCAATATTCTGACGGACTCTTTCAGCAATATTGAGAGAGCCTTCTTTGTCTGTATTGGGAAGAATCACGCAAAGTTCCTCTCCCCCGTAGCGAGCCGCGATGTCTACGCTTCGAACTGATTTTTTGATCTCATCTGCAACCAGCCTGAGAACTCGATCACCCATTTCATGGCCATAGGTATCATTGAAATTCTTGAAGTGGTCAATATCGCTCATCATATAGCCAACTTTTTCACCGTAACGTGTGGCTCTGTAGAACTCCTTATGGATCTGAACATCAAAAAACTGGCGCACAAAAAGGCCTGTTAATCCGTCTACCGTCGCCAGTTTGTAGAGTCTTGCATTCTCCAAAGCGGCAACGATGATTTGACACATGGTGACCCAAAAACTCTGATCCAGACTCTCCATCTCTTCTTCGAAGTTGTCCTTGAAAAGAAAGATGATTCCATAGGGTTTGGCTTTGTGAATCAGAGGAAGTAACAGGACCTGGGAGTCTCCAGTATTCGGAACGGGTGACTTGACTCTACCTTCGAGGTCTCCCAATAGAGTCAGGAAAGGCTTGTCTTGCCAGATTCCAAAGACTTCATCCCGAAATTCCTTGCGGGAAATGGAAACCATAAAGTCGTCTTCCATGGTGCCGTAGTTGCTGTATTCGATCTGCTCATTGACCTGGTCAATGGTGAGGATTACTCCCTTGGTGCAGGAGGTATATTCCTGCATCATTTCAAAAATGCTCTCACCCAGTCGATCGGAATCTAGAATGGTGAAGAGTTCTCGTGAGATTGTGTTGAGTTGCTCCAGATGAATCATTCTCCAGCGCAGACTCTGGGAGAGAATGGCCAATTTGGAAAAACCAAACTGAACCCAGGTTAAAAAAAGCGGGGGAGTAAGATCCAGTATCAGTTGATTGCGGCAAAAAAGTAAACTGCTGATCAAGATCAACAGGGCGGAAAATACCAGATTCAACAAGAAAGAAGAGCGTAAATCAAAGCGCATGTTCAAGTAGAGCAGGCAAAGACTGCAAATCAGTAGAAAAATGCTCAGGGGAAGGTTTTCCACTCGTTTGAGAAAACTGTGGGAAAGCAGGTTCTCAATAACAGTTGCCTGAACTTCAACACCGGGCATAATTCCATAGGGTGTCAGCTTTTTGTCCAGAGAGTGGGCGTTGAACCCGATCAATACAATTTTGTCCTTGAAGATTCTCAAGTCTTCTTTCTTTCCAAGGACTCTGGAGACGCTGAAACTTGGAAAGTGACCTTCATTGCTTGAGCCGAGGTAATTGAGATAGACGAAGTTGTCAAAGAGACTGGTATCAATACTGTGTTGAAAGAATCGCGAGATGAGTTCGGCTTTGTTCAAGCGATTCCAGACTGGAATCTGGTAATCTCCGATTCTGACATTTTGTTCACTGCCAACATTGATTACACCCTCGCCGACGAAATGGTGAAAGGATTCGAGTGCCAAACTTCGATGAACTCTTCCGTTCACTTTTTTCAAGATGGGGAACTCACGAATCATCCCATCAGTTACGTGGATATTGACATAACCGCTATGGACTCCCTTGGTCATGAATTCGTAATGGGCCTGCTTTTCTTCAATAACCATGGTGCCCGACTGTTCATCATTCATTCCGGGAAGTTCCAGAACACCATCTCTGGGTACCAGCCTCAGACTGCGAACGAGTTCACTTGCCAGGACAACTTTGTTTGCTCGTTTGAGAGATTGAACGAGTCGATCATCTCCGCGGGGATCCTTTTCGTCCGTGTCGTAGAAACTGATGTCAAAAGCAACAACAGACGCACCGGCGTTTTCCAGGGATTCCACCAGTCTTCCAAAAATCTGACGGGACCAGGGCCATTTTCCAAAGCTGTCCAGGCATTCATCGGTAATATTAACCATCACCAGATCTGAACTGGCCACTCTTGGAGTACCAAAAACAGCAGGAGCCTTGTGTTGCAATTTACTGCGGGTCTCAAATCTGAGGTCAATCAATCTGGATTCTATTGGTTCAAAGAAACCCAGGTAGTTGAATACCAGTGTGGACAAAAGGACGATAGCAACGAGCAGGGAAAGAAAAAGTGGAAATTTATGGGTGAAGATGTTATCGATCTTCTGGATTGTTTTCTGTAATAGAGCTCTCATTGGGACCCGACTGCAATCTTAGAAAACTCTGTACAAAAGCTCCAGCAATTTTTTCGAAAATTGGAGTTTCCTCTGTGATAAGCTGAAGTAGTTCAGGTTTCATAGTTACCTGGACCCGGAATTACTGGATTTTGGTGCCGACCTTCAAATCTTGAACATATATTTTAGAAAATGAAAATTACCCGAAAACTGATTACTTTGCTTGGAGTGCTGGCCTGTGTGTTGTTTATCAGCTACACCGTCTTCACCCTTCTCCTGGAAAGAGAGGTGAGTTCCATGCTTTTGGGTTCATTCTTCTGCATATTCCTTGCCTACAAATATGGAGATTTTGAGAAGACTCAGGACTTCTATCAGATGGATTCTGGAAAGACTATTTCGCTACAAAGCAAAGCTGTTCTGGGACCGGTTGAGTTTCACGGGGAAGTCTTGTTCCTACTTGAAAATGGCGATTTGATTATCATGAATCAAGAGGGTGAGCAAAGATCTGTGAGAGAAGAGAAGAAGGTCGAACCCATGCCCTTTCGGTGCAGTTCTCATGGATTTGCCTACTGGTGTAAAGACGGAATTCGATTTCGATCCTGGGATTTGAAGGAACAAAGGTTTCTTGAATTGGGTTCTTGTGGGCTGAGTTTGCTTCAAATGGTGGGAGAGGGACTTATAGCAGGAACTACAGATGAGCGCTTTCTCATTCTCCCTTCACTCAAAGGTCAAATGCATTCGGAAAAGATCACTGGAGTTCCCCTGGTGATGGATCAGAAGAAGGCTCTGTTGGGTACTTCCAGCGGCATACTCTACGACTTGAGTGAAGAAAGTACAATGAAGAAGATCAGGGAATACCATGGGGAAGTTCTGGGCTTTGTTTTTCTTTCCGAGTCCGAATGGCTGGTCTTTGACTTTGATACCAGAGTTTTCTTTGAGAAGCGATCGGGAGAAAGAAAGTTGATCGCCCATTATCATCGTGATTTTGGATACCCCATGGAGATTGAATCCAATCCGGGGAGTTGTGTTTTTGTTTCCAGAAATAAGGAGCTATGCCGTGTGGATAGCACGGGGGAGATTACAATTCTGGAAAAATTTGATCAGGCACCCATATGGTTTCGAAAATTTGGGGATTCTGTAGTCTACTATTTTGAAGGAAAGCGTTCTTTCCTTTTCAGTCTGTATTTGCCTGATGGAAAGACCTTTGAGCTTGCTAATGAAGGCTTCTTTCGCCCTCTGGGTATCCATGATCATTTCTTTGACTTCGCTTTTGATCAAGAGTGGTTCAGTCTTGATTTGACGGAGGCCACCCTTTCCAAGCGCGAAGGGGGGGCTCCTGATCAATTGCTTTATTACAAAGATTCTACCTTAATCTTTCAGGATGGAGTCTGGCTCGATAAAAATCACAAGAAGCTTCCCGATTGTCCTTTAAGCGTTAGAGATGAAAACTACGAATACCAGCAATACGGTGTGTTGCCAGTAGTTTCGGTGTCCTGAATAGACATAGACTCAGGACTAAACCAAGCCAGGAATGACCGAGAAATGAAAGCAAATACTTTGAAAAAGCAATCGCAAACAGACTGGGATAAAGTGGATAAATTAACTGATGAAGAGATAGACACTTCAGAGATTCCAGTAATGGGAGAAGACTTCTTCAAAAATGCGGATTTGATGATGCCTTCAGAATCAAAGGTTCCCATAACGATTCGTATCGATAAGCCGGTCCTGGAATGGTTTAAGAGTCAAGGAAAAGGATATCAGACACGAATAAATGCAATCCTTAAAGCTTACGTTAGTTCCAACAAGAAAAAGGCATGATTTATTGAGGGTAGCCAATAGCCCTTAATCAGCATTACCCGAGTAAAACTGGACGGGCAGGGACGCTTCAACTAATGGTTGGCAAATCTCTTGTAATTGACTGAGTTTAATGGCTGAAACAAAATCCTGTGAGGGGTCTCTTGCGATGGTATAAATCTGTACCTCAGAGATTTCTCTCTGTTCTGCGATTTTCAGTAGTCTTTCCTTCAAAAGAGTAATTTCCGAAGTTGACGGTGGACTGCCGTGGACTTTCATGAGACAGGTTTGTATCTTCAGACCAATACTTGGATCTATCCCTGAAATCTCACTGCAGATTCGATCAAGGTTGAATCGACTCACCCCGCTGATTGTCTTGAAATACTCTTGAGACCCTGCATCCACCTTGGCCCAAATCTCACCCTGAAGCTCAGCCAGTATCTCCATGGATTCTATAGTTTTGGGTTTACTGAGTCCCGTTGCATTACTAATCCAGGTAACTTTAGGTAAGTTGTTAGTCGTGCTCAGTTTGTATAAAGTCTTCATGGAGGGAAGCAGGTGCGGACTAGTAGAGGGCTCTCCGTCTCCGGCAAAAGCTATATCTTTCCAAACCCGCCTGGATGGGGGAGTGCTTTTTAGTCTGTCGATTTCATAAACACTTCCATCAAGAACATCCGGGATGATCGCTTCAATTTCTCTTTCAAACTCTGGATGGGAAAAGCGCAGCTGACTGACGGTGCTTCTATCCACCTGACAGTAAGGACAGTCGAAATTGCAAAGTTTGTCAGGATTCAAATTGATCCCCAGACTCAAACCACCCGAGCGCCTGGATACAACGGGATAGCAGTACTTCAAATTCTTGTAGTCTCGCCCATGTTTTTTGTAGACCTTGTCCATGGCTTCACTATAGCAAATTCAAGCAAGTCTTGAGAGCGCTGTCTCTGTCTTGACGATGCCCACTCGCTTCGATACTATGCGCTCTTCAATTTTTGGAAGGGGATGGAAATGGCACTGGAGCAAAGTCGGTTTGAGCAAAATCTGGAAGAAGAGGGTTGGACTAAAGTATTCCAGACTCTTATCTTTACCAAGCACCTGAACTACGCCAATTCCCTCTTTGGCGGGCAGCTTCTGGCCTGGATAGATGAGGCCAGTGCCATCTATGCTATGGAGTACATGCGCACCAAACGGATACTCACCAAGAAAATCTCAGAGGTAGAGTTTATTAACCCGGCTCTGCAGGGAGACTTTATTCAGTTCTGGTGTAAGTCCATCCGAGATGGAAATACGAGTATGACCATGGAACTTGTGGTTTGGACGCACAATGTGGACACAGGGCGCCAAAGGGAGATCTGCTCCTGTGAAATTGTCTATGTAGCTGTGGACGAACTCGGTCGTCCGGCACCCTGGGACAAGCGAGTGAAATCTTAGTAATTTCGATTTGAATAAGGGGAGTCCAGAAAGAGTCGAATTCGGTTTCGAGTATCTTCCATGTGAATCCTCGACATGGAGTCCACCAGAGTATAATTTGGGTGACTGCGTGCAGTGTCGATAGAATCTACCGTCTCTTCGAGAAAGTACCTGGCCATAGTTTTCGCATCGTAGGGGATCTCTCGTCCTTTTCGCTTGGATAGATTGTTCAATTCAAAGAGCTCTTGAATGTAGGCACGCTGCAATTCTCTTCTATGGGAGTTCACCCAGGGAGTCTTGCGAGTGAACTCGGGATCTTTCATGTTTGGTAATTCAATGACTTCGGTGAAGATGCCGTTTGTGAGCGAACGGAAGACTTCTTCAAGTCCGAGTACATTCTTTTCGTCAAGATAGAGCTGTTCCTGATCAATGACGCGTTCCAGAACTCGTGGAAGGAACAGCCTTTCAAATGGTTGTTTTTGAACGTAGGCAATGATTTTGTGAATGTTCTTGTCAATGGGAGCCCCCCAGGTGTTCATTCCCCAGTGGGACCAGCGGGAATTTGGCATGGACTCTGCGAGTTTGGATGGAATCTTAAGGGCACTGGCATCAAAGGCATACTTGTTGAGTAGTTCCAGAGCTCTTCTTTGGGTGTCAAAGGAAACTGGAGTCAGAGGCGATTTGTCAGTATCGCCTTTGTGGATTCTCAAAAACTCTTTTCCACCCACATATTTTGCAACAAAACGCAGGGATCGGATGTAGGTATTGACCAGATTCAAATAGGCATCGCTCGCATCAATGTAGTTTTGACCATCGGCGACCATCCTATCAAGAATCTTGTTCCACGATTCCTGAATAAAAAGGATGGAGTCTTCGGCGTAAGCCAGGGGGTCGGACCCCAGGTCGTAGAGGTTGGTGAAGGGGTCTATATCTGATCCATCTTTGGAGCGGGTGTCCTCGTCAGTGGCGTAGGCCAGTTCTTTCTGAGCACCTTTCTTGGCTATTTCGGCCAGTTTTTTGGCTTCCATTTTTGGTGAAAGAGTGGAATAGCTGTATTCTATAGCCCAGTAATCGTAAGGCCCGAGAGTTGGAGTATAAAAGTATCCCTGCCTGGATGGGTCCAGATGAATATTGATTCCGGGATATTCCATTACGCTGTTATAAAGACCCATCTTCTCCACGAGTTCCTTGTCATGCAATTTTTCATTGGGGTGAAGAGTGGATGCCTTGAAATTGTGGCGAAATCCAAGAGTGTGACCCACTTCGTGCATAATGATCCACTTGATGAGTTGCCCGATATACTCTTCCTGTAGTTTTGCAAAACTGTATCCGGGCTCTTCCTTCGTTTCCTCTTCAGCTTCTTCTTTAGAATCTTCCTTCTCGTTATCTTCTTCAGACTCTTCAGTTTCAGAACTTTCTTCCTCTTCTTGTGAGTCTTCCTCTTCGCCTCCGTCTTCTTGAGAGCTGGCATCTCCCTCATTCTTGACCCCGGGGACTACTCCACCCGGCGCTACGTTGTACGGTCTTCGCTTGCTGGGAACTACCGCCTTCTTTTCCTTTTTCGGGTGCGTCTGAGAATGCAAGCTGGCCTTTTTCTCCCGATCCTGAGCAAGAAGAAGCAGTGCAATTTGCTCAGCAGCAACCTCATAGACATCACAATTGGAGTCATGAATGTGGCGCGTTGGCGCTTGCTCTTTCTTCGGACTGTCCTCTTTGGAAACCATCCCTTTAAATTTCAGGTAGGCTCCCCGCACACGGCTTTCGTCAAAAAGGATGTCTGCATCAAGGATCTGACCTGTCATGGGGTTCACCCGGCTGGGGCCAATAGCGCCATAGCTTGCTTTCTCAGAGGCAATCCAGCTGATGACATGATAGCGATTGTCCTCCATGTCCCATGTGTCGCTTTTGGCTTGAACTCTTGCTTCAATCGCACCAAGAAAACCAATTTTTTCAAAGGCCTTATTCCATTCCAGGACTCCTGCTCGAACGTACTTTCTATACTTCAGAGGGATCGTGGATGCTAGGTAATAGACGATGGGCTCTTTGGGAAGGCTCATGCTGCTTCGTGGATCAGCCTTTTCCAGATGCCATCGGTTGATGTAGCGCACGAAGTTGTCTCTGTGATCTTGAATCGAATAGTCCTTGATAGCAGTGAGGAAATTCCCAACTCTTTGGTCAGCTTGTCTAGGACGGTAATTGTTCTTGGGAATTGGAAAGAAACTGTAATGCATCAAAATCGAAAGACTACGCTTTTGACGGCCGGGCAGTGATTCGGTATAAGCCAGCCGAGTTCGAACTTCCGTGTTTTGACTGAAGTTTTTTACGGACTCCACATAACTTAGTTTTGGATTGAAACTAACAGGTCCGTAGGCTCTACTTACCCATCCCGCCATGTAATAGAGATCTCCTCCAATAATCGGGGTCGCATCAATAAGAATCTTCATTCCCTGCTGAGCCAGAATTGGATAGGAATCATGAATAGAGTCACGAAAGGCAAGCTCCACAGCCTTCTTCAGTTGCGTATCCCTGCTGGAGCGATGGTAGACGTCTCGGAAAACCAGTCTGATGGAATCCTGAACTTTCTGAAACTGAGCCACTTTGGCATTGATCAGGGTACCGGCAAAAATCCCGTTTTGTCCCAGACCTTCTGCTACAGAAGCGCTGAGTAGAAAATCCTTTCCAAGCTTTCGCATATCCAGTTCCAGATAATACTTGTGCTCTTTGGAATAGAGTTTGAAATAGCCGGGAACAATAGTAGCGCCCTTGGTGAATTGGGAGAGCTTTTCTGCTGGTTTGGCATCCAGTGTAAAGGTGGCGATTAATAGAAGAAGGAACGGAAAGAAAAGTCGATTCATGACAAAATCCTCTGGAAATGTTCTGCTTTTGGAAATTGGAGTATATCATTGCGCAGAAATCGTGACAAAGGTGGTGTGAATGCTCAATCAGGAAGCCTGGAAGAAATTGGGTGTAAGTCGGGTCAAGGTATGGGTTTACTGTCCAGTTGAAAATCTGAAAGAAGTCAGACTGGCAATTGGTGAGGCCGGAGGTGGGGTGATCGGGAACTACCGCTATTGCAGCTTTGTCGTCAAGGGAACGGGTCATTTTCTACCAGATTCAGGGGCTAAACCTGCGATCGGGGAAGTCGGTACCGTGGAGTCAGTCCCAGAAGGGCGTATTGAGTTTGAATGCCCTTTGGAGCTAGCTGACAAAATGAGAGAGGCAATCCTTGGGGCACACCCGTACGAAGAGGTGCCCATCGATGTATTGCCATTGCTTGAGTTTTCCTGAACAGCAGATCTGGAGCTCGCAGGACTCTGAAAACAAAGTTGATTGGAGTAGATTGGATTGTCCAGAGTGTGATGATCGCAATTTCTTGGGCTTGCTTTGATTAATTGAATCGATAGCATTAGAGCGAAGAGATTCGCCGTCGAAAACATAGGCGGGAGGAAACTATGAAAAGAAATCTCTTCATTATTACACCACTGCTTGCCTTTGTATTTTCGTCGCTTGCCGGGCCACAGGCTCAGTACCGCTCCAGCAAGCAGGCAAACAAGGCCAGATCCAGTTTATTTTCTTCCCTGCCCATGCATTTAAAATCCCCTAATTCCAAGTTGACGGTGGCTAATCTGGAGGAAGATGGACGTGTTCGTCGAAAGCTCTATTTCCCTGGCGTACATCCTTTACTCCAATTGAGCATGTCACTCGAAACAGATTACTTTACCGAGTCATTTCGCGTAGATTATGAACTCAATGGCATTCGACAGTTAAAGGTTAAATTGCCTGGAATGTTCAAGAAGAAGGGAATAATGGTGCCTTTATCGATTCGTTCTCGTAGAGGGAAGGCCCGTCGTTGAATCTTGAAATCGGACTGGTCGGTACGCGAGGAGATATCAATCTCGGGTCCATTGCCAGGCTCTGTGCGAACTTTTCGGTTTCCCAGATTCATCTAGTAGATCCTCAAAACCCGTTTTCCGGGCAAGAGGTGGCCTTTGCCTGTCACGGCAAACATCTGCTGGAATCAATCAAAAGATACGATTCCGTAGCGGAATTGGCGAAAGAGGATTTCCACTTTATATTAGGAACTACAGGGAAACTGGGTAAGGACAGACCAGCTGTAGCTGTTCATGAGTTGGAAAAATTACCCGAGCAGGTTTTTGAGTCCTCTAACAGGGTGCTTTTACTCTTTGGTAGAGAATGTCGTGGTTTGTTCCAGGAGGAGTTGGCTCACTGTCATGCCACATTGCATGTTTCCTTGCCCGGAGAATATCCGATTCTGAATCTGTCTCATGCTGTATCCATCATTCTCTATGAATTTCAAAAAGTCTGGGGAATGCGAAACCATGTCTTTGAGAAAGGCGATGACGATAAACCCGCTCCTTCGAGTCAGATGATGGCTTTTCTAGCTTCCATGCAGGAGTTTCTGGACTCATTCAACTACTATGACAAAAAAGAACGATACTTGCACCCTCGATATCTTGAGATGATCCTTCGGAGATATCATCCCAGAATTGCTGACCTTCGTTTCTTGCAAGGATTCTTACAGGCTCACAAACTTCATCGCAAGGGAATCATCAAGGGAAACTGGGAAAGTAAAAGCGGCAAGAAAACGCTAGGTGAGAAGGATCTTTGATCAAAAATCGAACAGCTGTCAGCCTCGCTCTTTCTGTTCCAATCTGAGACCAAATGCTGGTAGAATTTCCTGTTCAAGCCTCTGCTCTAGGCAGAGGAATCCAAGCATGGTATAAAAAGTGGTATGCAAGAACCGGAGGTAAGCTTTGACTCAACAAGAGCTAGAAGATTTTATTAGAGATTTGGTGCCCGTTGATGTGATTCATGTGGAAGACATGACAGGGACCCAGGATCATTGGAAAGTAATGGTAGTTTCCCCAGCATTTGAGGGAAAGTCCCGAATCGAGCAGCACAAGCTGATTTTTGATCCACTTCAACCCCGGATCAAGACAAACGAGGTTCACGCCTTGACACTTAAAACATATACGCCGGAAAAATGGGCCAAACTCAACGGATAAGGGAGAGGGAAGAATGACTGTTGTTAGCGCAATGAATGTGAAAGAGCCAGTGGCCAGTAAGACACGAGAAAATGGCAATACCTTAAATGAAGAGCTGGAAGCTTTGACAACAGAAAATCCAGTGATTCTGTTCATGAAGGGGAATCGCTTCATGCCACAGTGTGGTTTCTCTGCTCACGTCATTGGTTTGTTGAGCCAATATACTGACAACTACGCGACGGTAGATATTTTGTCAGACATGGACATTCGCCAGGGACTCAAGGAGTATTCCAACTGGCCGACTTATCCTCAGCTTTACGTCGATGGAAAGTTTGTTGGTGGCTGTGACATCATCTCTGAAATGGATGAAGACGGGGAGTTGGCACCTTTGTTAGAAGGTAAATAATACACATCCAGATAGAAAAGACCTCGAAGCGGCTTTTGGCTCTCTTCGAGGTCTTTTGTTATTCTAGACAGAATTCTTGATCGTATGGGAGCAGTTATGCAAAGTCTTCAGTCACTCGGGAAAATTACATTTCTCTTTGTTTTTCTGGCACAAGTAGTAGCTGCCAGAGAGCCACTCTTTTCTCAGCTTTATCAATTGAACACAGCTACTGAGGTCCCTACTGCTCAGAGAGGCTCAAGTACAGAAGCAAAAGCCGGTTTTGGTTATCAGGTTCAGATTTCCATAGCCAGTTTGTCGCAGCTCATAGGAAAGATTCTAAAGCAAAACGAACTTCAGAATGTGGAGATCTTTCGCAAGGAGTTTCGGATTCTTCTTCATAAGGAGATTGTCAGTGCAACGGTAAAGAAAATAGATCTTTTGGGAATCAACGAAGATTGGACTGAGTCAGGTGTTATGACTCTCAAAGTTCACTGGACCTTTGAAATCAACTGGCCGCTTGGGTCAACCCGCGAGGCGACCGCGATCAGTAAATCCAAAATTCGTACTGAGCTACAAAAGGAAAATCAACGGGCTTTGTTGCAGATGTCTCATGAACTGGAATTAATTGAGGGTTGGGTTCCTGACAATATTTTGCTCAAAAAAGTTGGGCAATGGGTGTTAAAAAAGGGTATCGAACTGGCTTTTGACAAGTTCTCACAGAAAATCAATGAAGAGATTCACAAAAACCTTGGACCTATGGTACCCAGGCTGGAAGGTAAGGTTCAACGAATTGAAGTGACTGACCTGAACTCCCTGGGAAATACAGTTCAGGTAGAAATGAGTCCTCTGTTCCTCACTCTGAAAGGTTTCTTGTTTGATGGGGGAAAGGCTGCGATCTTTGGTGACTTGTTAACAGTCGATGAATTGCTCCTGGAAAAAGATAGAATCTTGATCAAGGTTGCGAATCAAAACTGAGTCGTGTGCATTGATGGTCACTTCGCGCTGGAAGAAGGCTTTTGTGTTTAGTCCATGTGAGTTTCGATAGTATCGGGTAGAGTCAGCCATTTATGCATTCTGTCTTCATGCACGGAGAAAGTGGGAGCGGGAAATTCTGCGTTGGCGAAGCAGCCAACGGCAACAGTGTAATGATCAGGAAAATAAGGATTGTCCCAATTGAGTGTGGTTGAGCATGTGGGACAAGAGTACATTCGAATTACGCCCTTCGTGTCGGCCTCGAAGTCATAGAATTTTGATTCTCCAGAAATAGTGGTCAGGTTTTTCTCGACAAGTGTTTGGGTTCCAAAAATGCTTCCAGTGCGTTTTTGACAACCATAGCAGTGGCAGAGTGCAGAGGGCTTTAGTTCTCCAGAGTATTCAAGTTTAAGGTTTTCGCAAAGGCAAGTTGCCAGATGTTTCATAGAAGATTCCTTCATCAAGTGGAGCCAGGTGGATTGCAATCCCTGACTTTCAGGAATTGATACTAGCGGGATTTGAGCTGCTTGAGCAAGCCCTCATATTTACTACGATCCAGCTTGCGCGGAGAGGCTTTCTGGATGACATTGGTAGTTGATGGAAAATATCCAAAATCCACGTAGCGTACTGTCCAGCTCAATCTATAGTTGATTTCATCATCTTCAAAGTACCAGAAGATCCTTTGGGTTTGGGGTAGTGTTCGTTGCTTTCGATCGAGGTAATAGGCTTCTTTGATCGTGATGTCATCATTGATAGTGTACATGGCAGTGTGTTTCTTTTGATTGGTGATTGCCATGGCGAAGGGCGCTGATTCGGATTGACCCTTAAAAATTCGGCGTCCATCCTCTCGAGTTTGTATTTTGAATTCATCACTGTGTCTGGTGAGAAATCGCAAACAAAAAACAGGGAAGCGAATGTCTCCGCTCCAGTCAAATCGGGGTAACTGGGACGGCTCGAAAATCAGGTCAGACTCCATGTTTTGCGTTTTTCGCCAGGTCTTCTTGTAGAGACTCTCCCTTGCCTTGGAGAAAGGGGAGCGAATCATTTCCAGCTCTAGTGTTTGAATTGTGCGGGCATGCTGGAGATCGAAGGGGAGTTTCCATGGGTTAGTTTGTGCAGCCAGGCTCATCACCAATGCGCAGTAAATGAATAAGAGTAATTGAATGCAAAGAGTTTTGAGTCTCATTGTCTGCTTTATCGGTAGAATTGGCTTTGGAACTCAGGTTTCTGTTGAGATAGACAGGATTGGATATCGGGATTACGGAGAGATAGTAAGGTCTGGATTTCAAGCTTCGAAAGAAAAAAAAGAAAGTTGGAAACTTTTTCTTTGACTTTCCTTGTTCCCTCATTTATTATTTACAGCTCTCTTCGGTTCGACGAAGAGAAGTTCTTGAACAAAGAACAAAGATTTTTGAAAATAGAAGGAAGGTAGTGATAGGTGCTTTTTAAGCATTGTAATGATGTTTGGAAAGTAGTCTATGCCTTTGAGTAAGCGACAAATTTTCTATTTTACAATGGAGAGTTTGATCCTGGCTCAGGACGAACGCTGGAGGTATGCCTCATACATGCAAGTCGAACGGAGCTTTAGAAGCTTGCTTTTAAAGTTTAGTGGCGCACGGGTGAGTAACGCGTGG
>Ga0255776_10000587_pt1 | contig 41339 bp, 44 predicted proteins | sample 071ome_19_FD_179974 | JGI IMG/M metagenome (GOLD analysis project Ga0255776, IMG submission 179974) | Coastal salt marsh microbial communities from the Groves Creek Marsh, Skidaway Island, Georgia - 071413AT metaG (version 2) | ecosystem: Environmental > Aquatic > Marine > Intertidal zone >... | reverse complement strand
CTGGCCGAAAGTGGAGAGGATGGAGTCCACCTCCAACTGCCCCTCGGACTTGGCGCGCTTGACCAGCGGGCGCATGAAAATTTTATAGATCAGCCAATTGGCGGCGAAGGCCAGCGGCGCCACGAAGACTATTGATAGAATGGGGCTGAGCTGCCAGCCGGTGAAAATCCAGAAGGCCGCGAAGGAGCCGGCCACCAGCATTTCACCGTTGGCCAGATTCATAATCCGGGCGACCCCATACTGAAGCTGGAGCCCCATCGCCATAAGAGCATAGGCTCCGCCCAGGAGTCCGCCGATGATCAGAATATCCATGACGGCCTTACGTCATCCAGATTACGACTGCGCAAAAAATACTCCCGGCGGGGCCGATTGACCACCGCCGGGAGCTGACTTCGTTTGGCTTACCAGCCGGTTTTCGGTTTCACGACCTTCGCACCGGGACGACCGGTGGAGCTGACGCCGTAGAACTTCCCGCCCTGCCATTGGCCGACGGTCCAGTATTTTTCGTTGTTCTGGTTCTTGAAGGTGATCGGGCCCATGACCGTATCAAAGGTGGTCTTCTTGATATGATCGATGACCGCTTTACGGTCTTTCGAGCCGACGGCTTCAATGGACTTTTCCAAAATCTGGAACGTGGCATACACCATGCCGCTCGCCCAGTAGTCCGGGGTCTTGCCGGTCGCCTTCTTATGCGCGGCAAAATACTCTTTCATGGCCTCCGTATCCGGGTTGATGCCACCCGCACCGAGGACACCCTCGGCAGATGCACCGAACTTGCCGCCATAGGCCGGGAAGGCCGTGGCAACCGCCGTGTAGAAGGCCTTGGTGTTCAGTCCTTGGACTTTTGCTTGCGCGGTCAGGCCGAACGTATCCGGCGGATAGGACCAGGCCACAAATGCATCCGGGTTGGAATCCTTGGCGCCGCGAACAACCGGTGACAAATCAGGGGAACCCAGCGGATAGGACTTGTCATAGACAATGTCGAAACCCTCTTTCTTGAATACCGGGCGGGCTGCATTGGCCATTTCGATGCCGAAAGCGTCAGCCACGTTCACCATGGCGACCTTGTTGCCGATAACGCCATCTGTCCGCATTTTCTTGAGGATGTTCACCACGGAAACGGAGAAGTCGGTGGTCGAACCCAGCGTGAAGAAGATGTTGTCGTAACGTTTGGTCAGCGCGTCGATCTTATCGGTGATCGCCGTGTGGGTGATCAGCGGATAACCGAATTTGTTGAAGATCGGCGCGGTGGCCAGGTTAAAGCCGGTACCATAAGGCGCCAGGATGAAATCCACTTTGTCCTGGGTGGCCAGACGCTGAATGTTCTTGATGGCTTCACCGGGGTTGGTGCGGTCATCATATTCGATCAGCTCGATCTTGGCCTTGCCGCTTTTGAGCTGCAGACCGCCGCGGGCGTTGACCTGCTCCACCCAAAGTTTTACGTTCGGCCAATAGGTGACCGTGGAACCGCCCGCCAGGGGGCCGGTCTTCGGCGCCGAGGCGCCGATCTTAATGGTTTCGGCCTGCGCCGACAGACCGGTCAGCCCGACAGCGCTGATCGCCGCCGCGGCCACGAGCATGGTGCTCAGTTTTGCTGAAAATTTCATCTCGGTTCTCCCTGTTGAGACTATAGATTTAGGCATTAATTCGGGGCGCGTTTCCGCTGGGCGTGGACTATATCGCCATTTGCCTTCAGGCCAAACAAATAATTCCGTGAGGAAAAAATTATATTTCGATTTGAAGCCGTTACCGGCAAAAGTGGACCCGCTCCAATGTAGGGAGGTGGCTAAATTTCTATCCCGCTCTAGGTCTTCGGCAGCCTGACGGTAAACGTTGCGCCCTCTCCTGGTGTACTTTCCACCGAGATGGCGCCGCGATGGGCCTCGACGATCTGTTTCACGATGGCCAGTCCCAGACCCGTACTCTTTTCTCCGGCGGTGGGCTTCGAACTCAACTTCTCGAATGCAGCAAAAACTTTGTCCAGTTCGTCTTCCTGAATGCCTTGTCCGTAATCCTGAACAACAACAGCGATCTCGCGGTCCGTTGCTTCAACCCGAACATCGATCTTCGTATCAGCCTGTGAAAACTTCACAGCGTTGGTGAGAAGGTTGTCGAGAACCTGGGCCATACGTGCCCGATCAAAAGAAATTTCCGGCACGTCCGCGAGATTTGGGACAATTGTTATATTTTTCTCAACAGCGGAGAAACGCACCAGCTCGATACGCTCTTCCACCAGCTCTGCGAGATTGCCCGCTTCCGGCTCCAAATCAAACGTGGCGGAAGCCAGGGACGAAACGTCCAGCAAATCCTCCAATAGCGCCAACATCTGGTCACTGATCCGGGTGATATTGGCAATAAACTCCTTTCGCTTCTTTTCGCCCAAATCAGCCGCGTAAATAAGCTGACTCATGCCGCGAATGGCGCTGATCGGATTTCGCAAATCGTACGCCGCCATACCTATGAACCGGTTGCGAACTTCGTTCAGATCCTGAAGTTCCCGATTCATGGTGGCAAGATTGAGCTCTGCCTCCTTGAGCCGAGTGACGTCGGTAAAGGCGAACAGCAGTAGGTCTTCCTCTTCAATGGAGATGATAGACATAGAGGCCAGCCCCCAGACTACGTCGCCATTTTGGGATTGAAGGCGAAGTTCGAAATCCTTGACTTCGTCGTCCTCGACGAACTCGACCATCAGCCGTTCCCGTTCCGACTTGTCATAGAAGAAGGATTCCCAATTGGCGCCCAGTAGTTGATCCCCACCGACGCCTAGAGATTCTGCAAAATACCGGTTGGAAAACACGACCCGCCCGTCATCAAAGCTGATCACGAGAATCCCTGCCGGGACAGTGTTGTGGAAGGTCTGGAGATTGAGATCGTCGTTTAACAGACGTTCAAAGGACTTCGTGGAAACGCTATTCATGTGCCTCGCCCGCATTTTTGGTCGATTGTGGTTTTCCGGTTTAGAACATCCGCGAACCGAACTTATTCCGTATGCCAGGTATTCGTCATCATACGATGTGGGGATGTCCTAAGGAAAAACAAGGGGGTGGCTCCTCTTGGGGCCTATGCTTGAGATGCCCGGCCAAACCCCATACTCTTTGTAAAATAGTAGAATTCCGGGGAGCTGACCATTGGCTGAGATCAAGAAAGACAAACTTAAAGTACGCGACGTGGACTTGGTCGTCCGCCGCGCGGGCAGCGGTACGCCGCTGTTGCTGCTCCACGGGGCCAACGGCAGCGTCTCCTGGCTGCCCGTGATGGAAGAGCTCGCGAAGAATTATGACGTCATCCTGCCCGACCATCCGGGTTTCGGCGAAACGGCGCCGCCCGATTGGGCCGATAATATTTCTGATATGGCGTACTTTTATCTGGGGGTTATCGAGGAATTGGGCATCGGCCACCTGCATCTGGCCGGGCACTCCATGGGCGGCTGGATCGCCGCCGAGATTGCTGTCCGCGACAGCCACAGACTCAAAAGCTTAACACTTGTTTCGTCCGCCGGCATTCGAGTGAACGGCGTCGATATGGGCGATCTGTTTGCCTGGTCGCCGGAAAAAACCATCGAGGAAGTCTATGCCCGCAAGGAATTCCGGGACCAGATGCTCGCCTTTGAGCCCACCGAGGACGAGATCGAAACCATGCTGCGCAACCGTCAGATGGCGGCGCGGCTTTGTTGGATGCCCCGATTCCATAATCCGGACCTGCCCAAGTGGCTGCACCGGATTACCATTCCGACACTTGTTCTTTGGGGCGATAGCGACGGCATCTTCCCGGAACCTTACGCCCATGCCTATCACGATCTGATCCCCGGCTCGGAGCTGGAGGTCTACAAGAACTGCGGCCACGCGCCGATGATGGAAGAGCGCGACGCCTTCCTGCGGCGAATGACCGGCTTCCTGGAAGGAGCAGCCTGATGGATTTTTATTTCTTCAACCTGATGCCCTACGGCCCCTTGGACATGGACTACGACAAGGAATACGCCTCGGCCAACCTGATCCTACCCAACAGCTACTACGACCCGGAGGAGGGCCACAAGCTTTACAACCGCTATATCGACGAACTGGTCTACGCGGATGAGCTCGGCTACGACGGGGTCTGCGTCAATGAACACCACCAAACGGCTTATGGCATGATGCCGGTGCCGGGCGTGATCGCCGGCGCGCTGGCCCGGCAGACCAAGCGGGCCAAGGTCTGCGTGTTGGGCCGCGCCCTGCCCCTGGTCAACAATCCGCTGATGATCGCCGAAGAATTCTCCATGCTGGACAACATCACGGGCGGGCGATTCGTCGCCGGCTTCGTCCGGGGCTTAGGCGTCGAATACCACGCCATGGGCATCAACCCGGCGTTTTCGCTGGAACGGTTCCACGAGGCCCATGATCTGGTGATCCGCGCCTGGACCGAGACTGGGCCCTTCACCTTCGAGGGCAAACACTATCACCTAACCTATGTGAACCTTTGGCCTCGGCCTTATAGTCAGCCCCATCCGGAGGTTTGGATCCCCTCCCAGGGGTCCGAGGAAACCATCCGCTGGGCGGCCCATCCGGACCGCAAGTACACCTATCTGAATGTGTATTCACCTTTCGAGGCGGTGAAGACCTTCATGGGCATGTACCGCCGGGTCTGCGAGGAGGACTACGGATACGAAGCCGAAGACCGGCAGTTGGGTGTGGCGCTGCCGATCTACGTAGCCGAAACCGACGAGATCGCCGCCAAGGAGGCCAAGCCCCATATCGAGGCGTTCTTTAACAAGTTTCTGCGCATCCCGAACGAGCTTCTCCTGCCGCCGGGTTACACCTCTATCAGTTCCATGAAGTCCATCGCTATTGCCAAGCGTCAAATGCTGGGCGGCGGCAAGGAAATGGAGCGGATGGCCGATATGGGCATGTTTGTCTACGGCAGCCCGGAGACCGTCCGTGCCAAGCTGGAGGAATTCCAGGACCAGATCGGGTTGGGCCAGCTCTGCACCATCCTGCAGTTCGGCACCCTGCCCCACGAGCTGACCAAAAAGAACATGGAGATGTTCGCCAAGGAAGTGATGCCTCATTTCCGCGGTCGGGAACGCCAATCACAATCCGCGGCGGCGGAATAGTGTCCGGTTGAACAACCAGGATTTTGTGCGCAAGATCGCGCCAACCCAATTCTAATCAGAGAGGATATCCAGATGGCTGTTGTGAAATTGAAAGACCCTGAAGGCGCCAAGGTGCGCACTATTACGTCGGAAAGTGAAAACGGGATAGTCTGCAAAATCTCCGTCCCCGAGGGCGACCACGAATTCTACACCGACGAACCGGCGGAACGGGGCGGGACCGGTACGGCAGCCGCGCCGTTGTTTTACTTCACCGCGTCCCTGGCGGCCTGCCAGACCGTGCAAATCCATAAGGCCGCCGCCGCGATGCGTCTCAAGCACGGCGCCATCAATATTGAATGCAACACCACCACGGACCGCATACCCCCCATGGACGGCGGCAGCGGCAAGGTGATGCGCTTCTGTGCGGCTGAACTGCATGTGGAGATTGAGACCAACGAACCCAAGGAGAAGGTCGAGCGGCTGATGAAAATCTCCGAGGACATGTGCCCGGTGGGCAACCTGTTCACCGATGCGGGCTATCCGCCGGAGCTCACCTTCACCATCAAGCCCATGCCGAGCAACGACTAGCCTGGCATTCTGGTGAGTAAACCTACCTTCAAGGCGGACGTGGTCGGCAGCCTGCTGCGTCCGCCGGAAATTCATGCCGCCCGAGAAAAACTCGCCGCCGGCGAGATCGACTCCGATGAGCTTCGCGCCATCGAGGACGGGTTTGTCCAGGACGCGGTTGCGTTGCAGCGGGACGCCGGATTGAAGGTCGCGACCGATGGCGATTTCCACCGGGCCCACTGGTTCATGGATTTCTTCACCAAGATCGATGGGATCGAGGTGCGGGGTGGATTGCCCCAACGGTTCCAGAACGAAGGCGGGGAAATAGAGTTCGCGCCGCCGAAGCTGGTCACCACGGCGAAACTGACACGCTCGCAGCCCTTGGCGTCTCACGACTATGCGGGCCTGAACGCCATCCTGGTGGAGACCGGTAATGGCCTCACCGGTAAGCAGTGTATCCCGTCGCCGACCATTGCGCATTTTCGAGGCGGCCGGGCGGGCGTCGACGAGACCGTCTACCCGGATATTGAGGATTTTTACGAAGACCTGGCCCAGGTTTACCGGGATGAAATTCAGGCGCTTTACGACGCGGGTTGCCGCTATTTACAGATAGATGAAACCAACCTGCCGTTCCTGTGCGATCCGAAAATCCGCGCTCAGGCCGAAAGCATCGGCGAAGACCCGGATCAACTCCTGCCTCGCTACGCCCAACTCATTAATCAATGTGTCCGCGACGCGCCAGACGACATGGCGGTCTGTATTCACATGTGCCGGGGCAACCACGAAAGCTCCTGGGTGGCGGACGGCGGCTATGACCCGGTGGCCGAGGTCGCCTTCGGCGATATCAATGTGGATGGATTCTTTTTGGAGTATGACAGCCCGCGGGCCGGCGGCTTCGCGCCCTTACGCTATCTGACCGGCGACAAGGTCGCGGTCTTGGGCCTCATGACCACCAAGAGGCCGGACCTGGAGCCCAAGGAAGATGTGATCCGGCGAATTAACGAGGCGGCCGACATCGTGCCCTTGGACCGCCTGGCCCTCAGCCCCCAATGCGGTTTCGCCAGCACCATTGGCGGCAACACCCTCACCGTCGATGACGAAAAAGCCAAACTCGCCCAGGTCGTCGAGATCGCCGCGGAGGTTTGGGGGTAGGTCCTTCCCACCACCCCTTTACCCGCGTCATCCCCGACTCGCGAAGCGACTGTCGGGGAACCATGCGACCCTGCCCATGGACCCCCGAGACTTGGCCCCAACTGCCGTTGGTCCCAACTCGGGGGCGACGCAAATAGAGAAATAAAATGGGTACGCGGATCACTACGCGGGTTGAACCCGCGTATGTCCGCGCATGACTAGTTTTGGGACATTGCCTTCACCACGCCCCGCCTGCATGATGCGTCGTGCGTGGGAGGCGATGAATGCATGTCCCTAATCTCACCGCCGCCCGCAGATAATCGAATTTCACGGAACCAGACCCAATGATGCCGCCCCTCCCCGACCCCCATGCCATAGCCGTTTTGATCCTGGTGGCGGTGGCGCTGGTGCTGTTCACTCGGGAGAATATCCCCCTGGAAACGTCCAGCCTCGCCGTCCTGGCGCTCCTAGTCGCCGGCTTTGAGATTTTTCCCTACTCGGACGCCAAGGGGACGCACCTGGAGGCCCTGGATTTCTTTAGCGGTTTCGGACACGAGGCCCTGATCGCGGTGTGCGCCCTGATGGTCGCCGGACAAGGTTTGGTCCGCACCGGCGCACTGGAACCCGTCGGCCGCACCCTGGCCAAGCTCTGGTCCGTCAGCCCGTCTCTGTCGCTGCTGCTCACCCTCGTTGTCGGCGCGGTGCTCAGCGCATTTGTCAACAATGTCCCCATCGTGGTTCTGCTACTGCCGATCCTCATCGGCATCGGACTCCGCACCGGCAGGCCAGCGTCGGGCATGCTGATGCCGATGGGCATGGCCACCCTGGTCGGCGGGATGAGCACCACCATCGGCACCTCCACCAACCTGTTGGTGGTCTCCGTCGCCGCTGATCTGGGGATGCGGCGGTTTGGCATGTTCGACTTCCTGATACCGGCCGCCATCGCCGGCGGGATCGCCATCCTCTATTTGTGGCTCATCGCGCCGCGCCTCTTACCGGACCGCGCTCCGCCGATGGGAGACACCTCCCCCCGCGTCTTCATGGCCCATCTGAATGTGGAGGAGGGCGGCGCTTCTGACGGGGCGACGTTGCGCGAGGTGCTGGAACTGGCGGGCGGCGGGTTGAAGGTCCTCGACATCACTCGGGAAAACGGCGCCGTTCTGCAGCCATTGCCCGACGCCGTGTTGCGTGCAGGCGACCGCCTCAGTGTCCGGGACACGCCCGACAATCTGAAAGAGTACGAGAGCGTGCTCGGCGTCCGGCTGTATACGGGCGAGGATCCGGTCGATGAAGACCACCCGCTTGCCTCCGGCGATCAGCAGATTGCAGAGATCGTCGTTACTCAAGGCTCCCCGTTGGACGGGCGCTCCCTCGCACAGACCCGGTTTGCCGACCGGTATCAGCTCATCACCCTCGCGCTGCACCGCGCCGGCCTGCAAGCGCAAACTCAAAGAAACGACATCGGCGATGTTCGCCTTGGCGTCGGTGATGTGCTGCTGGTCCAGGGCCCGAGCGAACTTATTCACGAGCTGAAACTAGGTGGCGAATTGCTGGTCCTGGACGCCACCACGGACCTGCCCAAGACCGACAAGGCCACCTTAGCGCTCGCCACCATGGCGGCGATCATTCTGGCGGCAGCCCTGGGCGTCATGCCGATCGCCGCCAGCGCGCTCTGCGGTATTCTCATCATGCTCATTACAGGCTGTCTAAGGTGGCGCGATGTCGCCCAGGCGCTCAGCATCCCGGTAATCATGATCGTGGTCGCCAGCTTGGCGCTGGGGACAGCGATGCTGAAAACCGGCGGTGCGGACTACCTCGCCCTGCTGATCCTGACAGTGGGCGCCGGTGCGCCGCCGCCGATCCTCATTGCCGCCCTTATGGGCGCCATGGCGGTGCTGACCAACATCGTCTCCAACAACGCGGCGGCGGTGATCGGCACGCCCATCGCCATTGGCATGGCGCAGCAACTTGGCCTGCCGCCGGAAGCATTCGTGCTGGCCGTGCTGTTCGGCGCGAATATGAGCTACGCCACGCCCATGGCCTATAAGACCAATCTTCTGGTGATGAACGCCGGCGGGTATACGTTTATGGATTTCGTCCGCATCGGCGTAACGCTGACGCTGCTCGTCTGGGCGGTGCTGTCGTGGTTACTGCCGACGCTGTACGGATTTTGATCGCTACGATTTTCATTTTCGTCGAATATACGGCCGATCAGGTGATGACGGCCCGTCACATTGTTTACTGTTCGTCGATGTGGCGCATTATTTTCCAGCATGTTTTGAACTTTGTGCCAGATATCCTTATCCAAGATCGCCCTATGCTGCCCTTCAAAGACGTGACCCCTATGACCGATTAGACCTGCGTAGATGGGATTTCGAAGGATTTGATATAGGTTGCCGCGGGAGAATGGCTTTCCGCCGGTGATGCCTTTCCTCGAGTTCCGCCGCTTGGTTACTAAACCAAGTGAATCAGCTTCAATTTTGAGCTTACGTACGCTTCGGCACTCCAGATACTTGTTAAATAGTAGACGGACAGTATTGGCTTCGACTTCATTGACCAGGAGTTTCTTATCGACCGCGTCGTACCCGAGGAGCGGCTGATCAATACTCGGCCGGGGCACGCACTTTTTGAAAACTTGCCTGTTGACTCTTATCTGGCGTCCGCCTAGGGTTGTTTTATAAATAAAACACTGTTTCATATATAAAACATTTCGGCCCTATGGCTGATGTCGCAACAGGGGAGAGATCAATGGACCACAATCCCTTTTTGAAGCCCTGGAAACGTCCCGTACCGAACCAGCAGGCCGGCAAGGGCCGGGTGGAAATTCCCGATCAAGTGGACAATATCGTTTGGCAAACCCGCGCCGCCGCCCCGACCGAATATGAGGTCCAGCTTGGCGATGCCCTTGAAGCTATTTTCGGCGACGGCCATGAAGAACTGACCGATGTGGTCGCGCAGTTGAATGAGCGGGGTATACAATCGCCCCATGGCGGCGCCTGGACGGAAGACTCTTTCCAGGCCGAAATGAAACGCCTCGGCGGGTAGAGCGATCAACCCTGTGAGCGACATCCGCATCGACTACCGGGCCGTGGGTAAGAAGTTTCCCAACAAGAGCGCCGTCAATGGCGAGGATTCCTATGTGGAGGCGGTCCGGAGCGTGAACCTCAACGTGCGGGACGGTGAAGTCGTGTCTCTGATCGGACCCAGCGGTTGCGGTAAAAGCACACTGTTGAACATGGGCTCCGGCCTCTACCAGCCCACCGATGGCGAAGTGATCCTGGACGGTGAACGGGTCGATGCCCCCAATTCCCAGGTCGGCTTCATGCTGCAAAAGGATTTGCTGCTGCCCTGGCGGACCATCCAAAAGAACGTGGAACTGGGCCTGGAAATCATGAATATCCCTGCCGCCGAGCGGTCGGAACGGTCGTCCGACTTGTTGGCCAAGTGTCACCTGCACGGATTTGAGGATCACTATCCGCACCAACTCTCGGGCGGGATGCGCCAGCGCGCCGCCCTGGCCCGCACCCTGGCGGTCGATCCCAAGGTGCTGCTGATGGATGAGCCGTTTTCCGCCCTGGACGCGCAGACCAAGATGATCCTGCAACAGGACCTGGCGGAGACATTGGCCGCGGAGAAAAAGACCGCGCTGTTTATTACTCATGATCTGGCTGAGGCGGCGACGTTGTCAGACCGGATTTTCGTCATGAGCCCGCGGCCCGGCACCATTATCGAGGAAATCGACGTCGACTTGCCGGCCCGCGACAACCCCATTTGAGATATTGCGAGGAAACTATGGCTGATACATCTGTCTCTCCCGATCAAGTGGAAGGTCTCATCAACCGGGGCCTGAAAAACCTCTGGTATCCGGTGCTGCCCAGTTGGGGCGTGCATTCCGATCCAGTTGGCATCACCCGGCTGTCGGAGAACATTGTTCTCTGGCGGGACCAGGATGGCACGGTTCATGCTCTGGAAGACCGCTGCCCGCATCGCGGTGCGCGTCTGTCCCAGGGCTGGAATTTGGGCGACCGCATCGCTTGCTGGTATCACGGTATCGAAGTGCAGGGCGATGGTGTGGTGGCCAAGGTGCCCGCCGCCAACAATGCCGCCTTCGAGGGGAAACAGTGTGTCCGGCGCTATCCGGTCAAGGAAATCAAGGACGCGATCTTCCTCTATTTTGGGGACGAGGCGCACCAGGAGCCGGTCGATCTGGACCTGCCGGAAGAACTGGTGGGAGAAGAATTCAGCTCGTTCCTCTGCACCGCCATGTGGAAATGTAACTACCGCTATGCCGTCGATAATGTGATGGACCCCATGCACGGGGCCTATCTTCACGCGCAGTCCCATTCCATGGCGTTTGGCGACAAGGAAGCCAAGATGCGGATCGAGGCCACCAACACCGGCCTGTTGTTCGAAAAAGAAGGCCAGCGCGACGTCAATTTCGATTGGGTGGAGATCGGCGAGACCGGCGCCATGTGGATGCGCCTGTCGATCCCCTACCGCAAAAACGCCGGGCCCGGCGGGTCGTTCTATATCGTCGGCTTTGCCACCCCGGTGGACGAACATCATACCCAGGTCTTCTTTTGGCGGACGCGGCGCGTATCCGGTTGGCAGCGGGACGCCTGGCGGTTCATGTACCGCAACCGGCTGGAAGGCCTGCATTGGGCGGTTCTGGAGCAGGATCGGCTGGTGCTGGAAGCCATGTCAGACGACGCCCGCAATCACGAACTTCTCTATGATCACGATATGGGTCTGGCCCGCGTACGCCGTGATCTCAAGAAGCGGGCCGAGGCGCAGCTTAGTGAGCTTGCGGCGATCGAGGCGTCCAAAGACGCCAAGCGCGCCCAAGCTGTCGCCGGCGAGTAGGGCCGAGGAAGCCGCATGGCATGACGTCTCCCATCCAACTTGACGGCAAGCGTCTCCTGGTGACCGGCGCGGCGCGCGGGCTCGGCCGGGCCTTTGCCGAGGCCGCGCTTGCCGCCGGCGCGAACGTTGTCATCGCCGACATTCTGGAAGAGTTGGGCGAGGAAACCGCGACGGCCATCGGGGCCACGTTCGTACATCTGGATCTGGGTAATCCGGAGTCTATCGCGAGTTCCGTCGAAGCCGCCGCAAAGGAGCTGGGCGGGCTTGATGGGCTGCTCAACAACGGGGCGATCGCCACCGGCATTGGCGGACCCGATATGAGCGAAATCGAGATCGAGGTCTGGGATCGCGTGTTTCAGGTGAATGTTAGGGGCACCTGGCTGATGAGCCGGGCCGCGCGGCCGTATTTGGCGGCGTCGGGCCAGGGCCGCATCGTCAATCTGGCCTCCGACACGGCGCTCTGGGGGGCGCCCAAACTGATGCACTACGTTTCGTCCAAGGGGGCGATCATCTCCATGACCCGGTCCATGGCCCGCGAACTGGGCAACGAGGGCATCGTGGTCAATTCAATCGCGCCGGGCCTGACTCTGGTCGAAGCCACCGAATACGTGCCGGAAGAACGCCACCGCCATTACGTGGAGGGCCGCGCCATTAATCGCCAGCAGATGCCGGAAGACGTGACCGGCGCCGCCTTGTTTTTATTGTCCGATGCTGCCGCATTCGTGACCGGGCAGTGTCTGCCCGTGAACGGCGGTTTTGTCATGAACTAGAAATTTTGAACGAACCCAAAGGGAGTACGCACCATGCCTGACATGCCCGAATATCAGAATGAAGGCCTTGAAACCTGGCAACAGCCGGACGGCGTCAGCTTCGAGGATTGGATGAGCAAGCGGATCGCCCGCTTTGAAACCCGGACCTATGACTGGGATGCACTGAAGTTCCAGGCGGACTTTGATCCGAAATACGCCCGCGCCCAGTGCCGTTACATGGGCACCGGCGGCACCGGCGTTTCCAGCGACGAAAACGTGGTGCCGGCGGAGCATTTCACCTTCTCCACCATGATCCTGCCGGCTGGCTGCGAAGGCCCGCCCCATATCCATGTGGATGTGGAAGAAGTGTTCTTTATGTTGCGGGGCAAGATTAAGCTCACCATCGAAAATGATGACAATCATTTCGAGACGATCCTGCATGAGCGGGATCTGGTTTCCGTCCCGCCGGGCTATTACCGGGGATTGGAAAACATCACCAACGAAGAATCCCTTATGCTGGTGATGCTGGGGAACCCGAAGCCGGTAACCCCGACCTATCCCCCGGATCACCCGCTCGCCAGCGTGAAGCGGCCGAAGAAGTAAGGGTCGGAATCCGCGCCTATGGATAAGCCGGTGATCGATTTCGGTTGGATCGAGGACACGTTTCCGCAGCACTTGGTGGAAACGGCGGCGGGCACGCTCGCCTATCGCGCCGCCGGCGGCGAAGGGAAGCCTGTGATGCTGTTGCTGCATGGGATCGGCTCCGGCTCCGGCTCTTGGGTGCATCAGCTCAAGGCGTTTTCGGACGATTGCCGGGTGATTGCCTGGGATGCGCCGGGGTACGGACCGTGCACGCCCATGGCCCCCGATACGCCGGTGGCTGCGGACTATGCGAACGCCTTACGGGCGCTGTTGAAAGAGTTGGATGTCCAGCCGGAAATCATCATTGGACATTCATTGGGCGCGTTGATGGCGGGTGCATTCGCGGCCCAATCTCCGGACGGATTGAAAGCCCTGGTCTTCGCCAATCCGGCTAACGGCTATGGCGCGGCGGACGAGGAAACCCGATCCGCCAAGCTCAATCAGCGGCTCGACATGTTGAATAAGTTGGGCACAGACGGCATGGCCGAAGAGCGTTCGGCTGCGCTTTTATCGGACAAGGCCAGTGCGGATGCACTGGAACTGGTCAAATGGAACACGCGCCGGACCACCATGAAGGGCTATGCCCAGGCGGCGCGTATGCTGGCCGGCGGCAACCTGAAGGGCGACGCGGCCGGGATCAATATCCCTACACTGGTGGTGTGCGGAAGTGAGGATACGGTGACGCCCGAAGCCGGCTGCCGGGAAATTGCCGCTGTCATGCAGAAGTGCGCTTACCGGACTCTGCCCGGACTGGGCCACGTTTCCTACGTAGAGAACCCGGACATGTTCAACGCCGAAATTCGACGGTTCCTGGAGGATGTCGATGCCTGATACACCGCTCAGCACCGACGCCGATCAGGCGCAGAAATATATCGTGCCGGGCCTGCAGCGGGGTCTGCAGATCCTGCGCGCGTTCAACCGGAACCGGCCGGAAATCGGCGCCCCCGAAATCGCCAAGGAGCTTGAAATTCCCCGCTCCACCGTTTTCCGGCTGATGCAGACCTTGGAATATATGGGTTTTCTGGAAAAAACCGGGAATGGCTCTGACTATCGTTTAAGCAGCGCGGTTCTGTCGCTGGGCTTTGAATATTTGGCGTCCCTGGAGATTACCGAACTCGCCAAACCGGTGATCGAAAAACTGCGGGATGAAACAGGTCACACAGCGCACATGGTGCTGCGCGACGGTAAGGACGTGGTCTTCGTGGTCAAAGCCGTGGCCCGGACCACGCTGGCGAGTATCGTTAATATCGGCACAAGGCTGCCGGCCCATGGCACGGTTCTTGGCCGGCAGTTTTTGGCTGATCTGACCGACGATGAACTGGCGGCGCTTTATCCCAGAGGCGAGTTGGATGCCTTTTCCGATCAGACACCGCCGTCTCTGGCCGCCTTAAAGGAAACCTTGGCCGCCGACCGGGCGCGGGGCTATGCGATCAGTCAATCGTTCTATGAGCGGGGCGTCGCCGCCATCGCGGCGCCCGTGCGCGACGAGACAGGCCGGGTCGTAGCGGCGCTGAATATTACCTACCAGGACGGGGTGGTCTCCAAGGACGAGATCGAAGGGCCGTTGTTGTCTGCGGTGCTGGACGCTGCAGAGACCTTGTCCCGGCAATTGAACTACCACCCGGCCGAGGAAAGCCAGCGTATGAGGCAAAGTGCATGAAGATTGATCTGACTGGACGAACCGCCGTGGTCACCGGCGGCACGGCGGGCATCGGACTCGCCGCCGCCCGCCTGTTTCTGGAGGCCGGCGCCAACGTGGCGATCTGTGGGCGGAATCCCGAAAAATTGAAAGCGGCCGAAGAGGCGCTTCGTAAAGATTTCCCCGGCGGCGGTCTGCTGGTGCAGGACTGCGATGTTTTGGATAAGGATCAGATCGGCGCTTTTGCCGAAGATGTGGTGAAGGCCTTCGGCGGCGTGGATATGCTGATCAACAATGCCGGTCAGGCGCGCATGTCCACTTTCGAGAACACCACGGATGACGAATGGCGGGAGGAGTTGGAGCTCAAGTATTTTAGTGTCATTCATCCGACCCGCGCCTTTCTGCCCTATCTGGAAAAATCAGACGCGGCGGCGATTGTCTGCACCGGTTCATTACTCAGCCGCCAGCCCGAGCCTCATTTGTTTGCCACTTCGTCCGCGCGCGCCGGTCAACTTGCCTTGAACCATGGTCTGGCGCGGGAATTTGCGCCCAAGGGCATCCGGGTCAACACGATCCTGGTCGGCAACGTGGAATCCACCCAGTGGCGGCGCCGGTTCGAGGCCCTGGAAGATAAGAGCATCACCTGGGAAGACTATACGGCCAGCATCGCGGCGCGTTCCGGCGTGCCCTTGGGCCGGATGGGCAAACCGGAAGAGGCGGCCAACGCCATCTTCTTCCTGGCGACGCCCATGTCGTCGTTCACCACAGGGTCCACCATCGATGTGTCGGGGGGACTGTCGCGCCATGTCGGATAGGCCCACCGTCGGCGAGGTGATCGTCGCTTTCCTGGAGGAATGTGGTTGCGAGGCGACTTTTGGCGTGATCTCCATCCACAATATGCCATTCCTGGACGCCATCGGTCGTCGGGGCAACATCCGCTATGTCCCGACCCGTGGCGAGGCTGGCGCAGTCAATATGGCTGACGCCTGCACCCGGGTTTCCGGGAAACTGAGTGCGGCTTTCACGTCCACCGGTACAGCCGCGGGCAATGCGTCGGGCGCCATGGTCGAGGCGCAGACGGCAGGTACGCCGATCTTGCACATCACCGGGCAGATTGACTCTCCGCACGTGGACAAGGACCACGGATTTATCCACGAGGCGCGGGATCAGCTTGGCATGTTAAAATCTGTTTCCAAGTCAGCCTGGCGGGTCACCTCGCCGGAAACCGCGCTGGAGACTTTTAAAAAGGCGGTACAGGATGCCTTCACCCCGCCCATGGGACCGGTCTCGGTGGAGACGCCGATTGATATTCAGAAGGCCCAAATCGATTGGCCGGCGGATTTATCGCCCTTGCCGATTGATGTGCCCGAGCCCGATGAGGCCGCGTTGATGGCGCTGGCGGATGAACTGGCCGCCGCGAAACGGCCGATGCTGTGGCTGGGCGGCGGGGCGCGCCATGCGGGTGAAGCCGTGCGGCGCCTGGTCGAGATGGGCTTTGGCGTGGTGACAAGCGTGCAGGGCAGGGGGATACTCCCGGATACTCACCCGGCGAACCTCGGGGCTTATAATCTTTATAAGAATGTCGAGGCCTTCTATCAGACCTGCGATGCAATGGTGGTCGTGGGCAGCCGGCTCCGCAGCAATGAAACACTGTCCTACAAGCTTCAACTGCCGAAGCGACTGTCGATGATTGACGCCGACCCCAACGCGGAAAAGGGCCGGCCTTATGTGGCTGACCGGTTTGTGTTGGGCGACGCCAAAATGGCGTTGGAGAAACTGGCCGATCTTTTGGAAGGCCGGATGGAGACAGATCCGGCTTTCAAGGACGATCTTGCCAATGCCAAGGCAGAAGCCGTGCAGTTCATGCGCGATGGGTTCAAGCCGTACGAGCGGTTGGTGGACGCGATCGGCGGCAACGGCGGAGACGATTTTATTTGGGTCCGCGATGTCACCATCTCCAACAGCACATGGGGCAACCGCACCGTGCCGGTGATGGGTCCCCGTGATGGCGTGCATGCGCTGGGTGGCGGCATTGGCCAGGGCATCCAGATGGCTATTGGGGCTGCTGTCGGTGCGCCGGGACGCCGGGTGATCTGTCTCGTCGGCGATGGCGGGCTGCAGGTGAATATCGGCGAGATGGCGACCGCCGCGCAAGAAGAAGTGGATATCACCGTTGTCCTGATGAACAGTCAGGACTACGAGGTGATCAAGAATATCCAGAACGCCCAATATGGCGGCCGGCAATATTACGCCGATATCTATACGCCTGACTTCGCACAGATCGCCACAGCCATGGGCTGGTCCTATCAGAAACTCAATGATCTAAGCTGCGCGCAAACGACCCTGTCCACGGCCATCGGGAACAAGGGCGCGCAATTGATCGAGGTAGAGATGGCCACTATCGGCGATTATGCCCGCGCGTTCGGCGGTCCGCCGGTTAGTCACGACCAAGATAAGAAGAAGGACTGATCATGCAGGAAAATGTTCTTCTTATCGGTTTTGGCGCCATCGGGCGGGAGGTGGCAAAACGTTTGGATGGCGATGCCAACGCGCGCATCCGCCAGATCATGGTGCGTCCCGGTAAAGAGGATAAAGTTATCGGCCGGGTCAATGACGGGATCGGCGTGATCTCCGACATCGCCGATGTAACCCCCATGCCCGACTTTGTTTTGGAATGCGCCAGTCATGAGGCCGTCTCCGAATACGGCCCCTATTTCCTGGAAAAAGGCATCGATTTCGGCGTCGTTTCCGTCGGCGCATTCTCTGACCAAGCCTTGTTTGACCGGTTGCAGGAAGCGAGCCTCAAGGGCGATGCACAACTTTGTATCTTACCGGGCGCCGTCGGCGGCATGGATGCTTTATCCGCCGCCCGCGCCGAAGGGTTGGACCGGGTGAATTATACGTCTCGCAAGCCGCCGCTGAGCTGGACCGGTACGCCGGCGGAAGACGTGATCGACCTGAACGCCGTGACGGAGGCCACGGTGATCTACGAGGGCAGTGCAAGGGATGCGGCCCGGCTATATCCGAAGAACGCCAACGTGGCGGCGACCATCGCGCTGGCCGGGCTTGGCTTTGACGCCACCACTGTGACCCTGATCGCTGACCCTGCGGCCAGGGGCAACACCCACCAGATTGAGGCTACGGGCGCATTCGGGGAGATGAGTATTCAAATTATTGGCAAGCCCTTGCCCGACAATCCCAAATCATCGGCGCTGACGGCGCTCAGCGCACTCCGCGCGGTCCGCAACCGCGCCCGCAATGTGAGGATGTAAGCTATGACGAAGATCGCCGATATCACCGGCATCGACCGGATTGTCTACGGGGCGGAAAACCTGGAAGACGGCATCAAATTCTTCAACGACTGGGGCCTGAAACAGGTCTCTAGCGATCAGGGCGGGGCGGTATTCGCCACCCAGGACGGGACCGAGGTCGTTGTTCGCACCAAGGATGATCCGTCCCTGCCGACAGCCTTCGAAGATGGCTCTACCCTGCGGGAAGTTGTATGGGGCGTTTCGAACGACAGTGAGTTGGCAAAAATTACTTCTGCTATCAGCGGAGAAGACTCTTTCCGGAAAATTGACGGACGGCCCGCCTGCACCGATCCCAACGGTATGACTTTGTCGTTCCGGGTGACGCAACGGAAAGACGTCGAGCTGGCGGCGACACCGATCAATTCACCAGCCCAACCAGATGCGCGGGTGAACGCCGCGAGCGCATTCTATGACAGGGCCGAACCCATCGAGGTTGGTCATGTGGTTTTCTTTAGCACCGATGTGGAAGCCTCCTATAAGTTCTATACAGAGACGCTGGGATTTTATCTGTCAGACCGGTATCCGGGGGATGCGGTTTTCCTCCGCTGCCGTCCAGACGGCGGGCACCACAATCTGTTTTTGCTGAACGTGCCCAACCGGGGCGCGGGGTTGAACCATGTCGCCTTCACCGTGCGCGACATTCACGAAGTGTTCGGCGGCGGGCTTCATATCGACCGTTGCGGCTGGACCACCCAGATTGGGCCCGGCCGGCATCCGGTTTCCTCGGCCTATTTTTGGTATGTAGAAAACCCGTGCGGTGGATTGGCCGAGTATTTCGCCGATGAGGACTATCTGACAGCCGATTGGCAGCCTCGCGATTTCGAACGCACCAATGAAAACTATGCGGAATGGGGCATTGGCGGTGGCATTGATGGCCATACAAGACGCCAGCACCTGCCCGAATAGGCCCCTTTCGGCAAATGATCCAAAAAAATTTCGATTAATTTACGGCTGATTTCAGCCAATTTTTCATAAAATTCGAAATTATTTAGCGTTATGTGGCCCAGCTCACATAACGAAACAGGAACCGATGCTAAATTGAAAACCACCAGAAGCGTTCACGTGCTTCCCTCGCACTCCCCCGAAACCTTCTGATTGATATGCCTCCCTGTGAAAACTCGCCGGTCTTTCCAAGACCGGCGTTTTTTTTAGGACTTCTGCTGCCGATAAGTCTTGAAGTCTTCCGGTATGTGATAGATCGCGGCGGGAACTTCGTCTTCCTCTTCGTCCTCCCCCAGCTTGTCCATCAGCGACCGGATATGACCGATCAGGTTATGCACCAAGGACCGCATCAGGGCACTCGAATCGGAAAGCTCGCTCTCGAACACCTTGTGGGGCACTTCGAAGCAAAGACAGTCGGCAGCCGCCCTGGCCGTTGCGGTTCTGGGTTTATCACCGATCAGCGCCATCTCGCCGAACAATTGCCCGGCTTCCACTTCGCCAAGCAGGGTTTCCTCCCCATCGACCGATCGGAAGATGCCGACGGCGCCAGTGGCCACCAGATAGGCGGTATCGCCGAGATCACCCTCTTTGAAGATGATATCTCCCTGGCTGAAACGTCTTTGCGGCATATCCACGGACGGTGTCTCCTGAGGGCGCTCTTCAATTTCGGGACGAGGATCTCTCCTTAAAAGTAATGGGGATGGTGGTGAAACAATTCAACGAGTCTTTTACGGTCCGGACCCTTAAGGTGATGACGGGGTTTTTGCTTTCATGTTAGCCTGTGGGTGTCCCGAAGAAACCAGGAGGCGAATATGCGTATTACCCTCTCCACGCTGGATGCGATAATGGCTTTCGCCATCAGCGGACCAGCCGTTGCTGCGCCGCAAATCTTGGCCCTGTTACCGACCGCGGAGCCGCTGCCGCTGATCTGCGAAAAAGACGTATGTCGGGTCGAGGTTGCCTCCATGTGTCTGCAGGAACACCGCAAGGCGCCGAATTCCTATCAGACCTACTATCCGGGAGAAGGAACAAGGCTGACCTTGGCCGTGCAGACCAGGTCGGGAGAATTGAAGAAAGCCGATGTCACCGGTGCGGTGACCCTTCACGCCGTGCGGGGGTTTGTTGCCGTGTCGGTGGGCCTGCCGCAACACGTGGTCCGTGACTTGGGCGATGGCCCGGCGCGCCTGTCGGTCGCGCCCCTGGCGTCTGCTATTCCCGAACCGATAGCCGGTGACCCAAATCCTCTGACCAAACAGGAAATTGCAAACGCCACCGGTTTGTTGCGGGAAATTGCCCGGGCCACGGTCGGCGCAGATACGGACCGACTGACCTTTTCCCAAGCCTTGGATATGGCAGTGAACGAGCTGCCTTATGATCAATCTGTCTCCACCGCACATGTGGTCCGTCTGGTCGAGAAAATTGGCCGCCGGCATTCGGGCCCAGCGGCCAAGCGGGCCACTCGGCTTCTCAGTCAGTGCCAAATGGAAGAGCTGACCGGCCTCGCGCCAGACGTGCGTTCCTGTGTGCAGGCGCGAAAAGACGGCGCGCTTTCGGAACTCACCAAGAAAGTATGGGAAGCGACGAAGCCGGGAAGCTGATCAGTAGTAGATTAGCGGGGTTCGGGAACCACCTTGTTCTCGATATGGCCGATCTTGTCGATTTCGATTCGCACCACGTCGCCTTCCTTCATAAAGAACGGCGGATCCATTAACACGCCCACGCCCTCCGGCGTGCCGGTGGCCAGGATATCGCCCGGCTCCAGGGTAAAAACCGTGGACAGGTGCGACACCTGATCGAAGCAGTCAAAGATCAGGTCTTTGGTATTGCTGTCCTGATGCACCTTGCCGTTTACCAGGGTGCGTAGGTTCAAATCATGGGGGTCGCCGATTTCGTCCGGCGTAACAATCCAGGGGCCGACAGGACCGTGAGTGTCCCAACTTTTGCCCAGGGTGACTGTTGGCGACTGCATCTGCCAGTCGCGGATGCTGACATCGTTGCAGATGGTATAACCGGCGATGACAGAGGTGGCGTCGTCACGCGCCACATGGCGGCAGCGCTTGCCGATCACCAGTCCCAACTCGCACTCATAGTCCAATTGATCGGAAGCGAAGGGCAGATGGATATCATCGTAGGGGCCGTTCAGGCAGGTGACCTGTTTGTTGAACCAAATCTGGTGCTCCGGTTTGGAGAGACCGACCTTGGCCGCTTCCGCTGCGTGGGCTTCGTAATTCAGCCCGATGGCGAGATATTTGCGGGCGTTGGGCACCGGGGTTTCCAATTTGATGTCCGCCATGCCGATGGCCGCGTCCCGATTGTTTTCGGCGTCTCTGGCCTTGGCCATGGCGTCCTCGCCGGCATCCAAAAAAGCGCACATCTCGTCCGGCAGGTCCGGTGCGGCCTTGGATAGATCAATCACGGCGTCATCGACGGCGACGCCGATGCGGGTCCGACCATCATGGGTAAAGGTTACGAGTTTCATATCTGGTCCCCTGAACGGTTTGCGGGCATGGTTGTCCCAGCTTGGATTTGGCCGCAATATGCTGAGGCAATGCCGAATGTACAAGACCATTCACCAGACCATTTGCGGTTGCCCGGAGAGACGCGTGGAGAGTAGCCAACAGGCCCGTGCGATCGAGTCTCTTGTCGCCAACCGCAAACGGCCCGGCTCCTGGACCGGCCCGCCGGAGGGCAGTGCGCCGGCGGACGAGAAGGCGGCGTATGACTTCCTGAGCCCTTATCACGCGGCGTTAGCCGCCGCCGGGTTCGGCCGCCGTGCTGGGTTCAAGATCGGCTGCACCACGAAGGTCATGCAGGATTTCATGGAAATCGACCACCCTTGCTGGGGTGGCGTGTTCGAGAACACCATCTATCATGGTGACACCAGCATTCCCTATGACACGTTCCACCGCATCGGTGTGGAGAACGAGGTGGCGGTGCGCCTGGCAGAGGATATTCCCGCCGCCGGCGCGCCTTACGACCGGGAGACGATTAGTGATTACGTGGCTGCCGTCCATGCCGCCATCGAGCTGGTGGACAACCGCTACGCCGATTTTGGCACCCTGAGTACGCCGGTTCTAATCATTGACGATTTCTTTAATGCTGGCCTGGTGCTGGGGCCTGAGATTACCGGCTGGCGAGGCTTCGACCTGGGCGCGATCAACGCCCGCACCCTGGTAAACGGGGAGGAAGCAGGGCGAGGAACCGGCGCGGACATCCTGGGTCACCCACTGGAGGCGCTCGCCTGGTTGGCCAATCACCGCTTGTCGCGGGGCGAGACGTTAAATGCCGGAGAAATCGTGTCCCTCGGCAGTATGGTCCAGGTGCAGTGGATGTCTCCCGGCGACACTGCCACCATGGAAATCGAGCATCTGGGCGCGATTTCGGTCACGTTTACCGCTTAAAACCTCAGAAAACCTGGAAATCGGCCAAATCCGTCCCCAACTACCTGAGAGGACGGATCGAAAGGTCGGACGATGCACCAACAGATCGTACAATCAGCCTTGGCGGCACTGGATAGAGACCGGGCGAAGTACTTCGCCGACGTCATGCCGCTGCTGGAGATGGATTCCCGCACTCAGGCGGAGCCAAATTTGATTTATGCGGTTCTCAAGGAAACCATGCATCTGATCCCGCCCTATCTGCCCCGCGCGGAGTTTGTCGATTTGCTGCATACCTATGTTCACCAGAACAGGGATGCGCTTAACTTTGTATTGTACTCCGCGGCCTATGTGACCAATAGCCAGGTCCTGGCCGAGACCGCCATGCCGTTTGTCCAGGACGTTGTCTCCAAGACCTTTGATCTCCACGAGGACGGGACAATAGAAACCGGCGAGCCATCGGTTCGGCGGTACGGCTGGCCTTACGAGAACGTGGACTTTCCTTACGCGGATTAGTCCGAGGTCGATAGCGCTCTATCCGCTGATTGGCGGCGGCGCTAAATCCCAATACAATCCTAAGGTATGATCGAACGTCCTGCCGTACCGAGGGTTCGGAATGAGCCCGCGTTTGAGTCTCCCTTCCAGGTGGCTCGCTTGCCGTTGTTGCTGCGGCTGCGCACCGCGGCCCTGGGGGTGAGAAGTAAGACTCTGGCGGCTCTGCTGGGCAAATCCGCGAAACGCGTGTTTGAGGCCGTTCACCTGTCATTGGGCGTACCGTTGACCGGCCATTTGTCTTTGCGGCGGGGAGAAGAGAACCTGTCTCTCCAATTCGATGGCCGGAATACGCACTTCGCCAGCCTCTATATGAACACCGGTCCTCTGGCCTACGAGGCGGAAGTGGTTGCCTTGATCGCAGCCCTTCTGCCCGACGACGGTGTGTTCTATGACGTCGGCTCCAACTTTGGCTACTTTTCTTTGAATATGGCGGTCCGTCCTGGTTTTTGCGGCCAAATTCATGCCTTCGAGCCGAACCCGCGCGCGCATGCCGATCTTAACAGTCTTATCCGCCAGGCAAACATGACGGAGACCATCTCCGCCCACGACTGCGCCCTCTCTGATCATCACGGCAGCCAACGGCTGCGTATCGATTCCGCCCACACCGCCCTGGCCAAGCTGGCTGACAATGGGGAGGGCATTTATGTCGAGGTCGAAACCCTGGACGGGCTGGAAGCGCCGGCGCCCCATGTCATAAAGGTGGACGTCGAAGGCCATGAGTTACCCGTCCTGCGAGGAGGAGAAGAAATGCTTCGCCGTGACCGTCCGGCGATTGTGTTTGAGAGCCTTCGGGACGGCCCGTTGGGCAGGACATTTGATATCTTCGAGTATCTGGCCACCCTGGACTACGTCTTTTATGTGCCCGCATGGTACATGGAAGACGATTATGCACGGTTTTTTGATCGCGTCCTAACCGCGCCGAGCGCCGCCGATAAGTCCTACCGCCTGGGCCTCTTGCCGTACGAACATCACAACCGGTTCCTGTTGAGCGATAATCTGAATGTTCTCGCTTGGCCGGCGGAGCGACACGGCGTTTTGACCGGGATTTTTGACAAGGCCATCGAATAACCCTATCCCTGCTTGAGGTGCGCGCATCGACTGCGCTACCAGACCGTATGTTTGAGCGTCAGCCCGAGGTGAAAATTCATGTCTCTGTCCCAGTCCGGTATCCTGCTGCCCGTGCCCGGCCATGCCCGGTATTTAGAGTATAGGCGGAATGCGGGTGTCCCGCCGGAAGAGGTGCTGGCCGCTATTTCTGAGCTTAAGATTGATGAGTCTTTGGTTATCGGCATCGGTTCCGGATTGGTTTCCGGCACCGGCAGATCGGTCGATGGCCTGCGGCCATTCCCGGCCCTGTCCGCCTCAGGGATAGAGATACCCTCGACACAGGCCGATCTGTGGATCTGGCAGCGAGGCCAAGACCGGGGCGACATACAAACCGCCGGACGATCTCTGCAACAACACTTGGCGCCGCTGGCCACGCTTTGCACCAATGTTGATGGTTTCAAGTACAGGGATGGGCGGGACCTGACCGGTTATGTGGACGGTACCGAGAACCCGGACGGGGAAGACGCGGTCGAGGCCGCGATCACCGACGATGGATCGAGCTTTGCAGCCGTTCAATTGTGGGCCCATGACATGGCGCACTTTGCCAGATATTCGGAATCAGAAACCGATGACATGATTGGCCGCCGGCTGAGCGACAATGAGGAGTTTGATGACTCGCCGCCCTCTGCTCACGTCAAACGCACGGCGCAGGAGAGCTTTGATCCGGAGGCTTTTGTCGTCCGCCGGTCCATGCCGTGGACGGCTGGTAGTGCGGAAGGTCTGATGTTTGTCGCTTTCGGTGCGACGCTCGATTCTTTTGAAGTGCAGTTGCGCCGTATGATCGGGGAGGAAGACGGCATTCAGGACGGTCTCTTTAACTTCTCCCGGCCCTTGTCAGGCAGTTATTTCTGGTGCCCGCCGGTCAGAGGCGGAAAATTGGATTTGAGCGCGATCAGTGCCTAAAGCAGGTTAATAGTCGTCGCCGCGCATAGAACTATCGAGCCGCGCCAGATCCGCCATCAGCATCTCTTCTTCCTGCTCGTCGATATCGACAAACCGCACAGCCATCCCGTCATCCAATGACCGGGACATTTCCGCCGCCATTACCCCGACATCGTCGATTTCCAGCTCCAGGAGTTCATCATCGGGGATGTCTTGGTCGGCCCCAAAGGCAGCGCCCCCGCCAGAAACATCCTTAAGATAGATGTCGAATTCATCGCCGTCTTCGCCCAGCCGCGCACGCGCCGGCCGGTCCGTGGGAATGCGTTTGTGTCGCCGTTTGTCTGTCCCGTCCGTCATCGTCTCCTCCAGGCTCTATAGACTGACAACATCTATAGTTCAGTACGAAACGGTCTACCGGTCAATGGAATTGTGCGTGCTCTAGTTCCCTTCGAAGACCGGTTTTTCCTTATTTACAAAGGCAGTGTAGGCGCGCTCGAAGTCGGCGGTCTGCATACAGATCGCCTGGGCCTGTGCTTCCGCCTCGATGAATTCGTTGAGGCCCATGTTCCATTCCTTGTTCAGCATGGTCTTGGTCACGCCATTGGCGAAGGTCGGTCCATGGGCGAGGCGACGGGCAAACTCGGCCGCCTCCGCCTGAAGCGCCTCCGGCTCCACCAGCCGGTTGTAAAACCCCCAGCGTTCTGCCTCGTCACCGCCCAATGAACGGCCGGTGAACAAGAGCTCCGCCGCCCGGCCCTGGCCGATGATTCGAGGCAACATGGCGCAGGCCCCCATGTCACAGCCGGCGAGGCCGACCCGGTTGAACAGAAAGGCGACTTTGCTGCGCGCCGTGCCGAGCCGGATGTCGGAGGCCATGGCGACGCAGGCGCCAGCGCCGGCGCAAATGCCGTCGATGGCGGCGATGATCGGCTGTGGGCATTCCCGCATGGACAGGATTAACTCCCCGGTCATGCGGGTGAAGGCCAGAAGCTCATCCATCTCCATCTTGATCAACGGACCGATGATTTCATGGACATCGCCGCCGGAGCAAAAATCCTCGCCGCTGCCGGTGAACACCACCGCCTTGATATCATCTACATGGACAAGCTGGCGGAAGGTCTGTCCGAGTTCCGCGTAGGACTCAAACGTGAGCGGGTTTTTCCGTTCCGGACGGTTGAGCGCCACCGTGGCGACCCGGTCATCGACTGACCAGGAAAAATGTTTCGGATTAATGTCGCTGGCTTTCATTGCGCGCCTCCTTACGTGATAGTAGCCGGATTTACAGGGACTCTATCCCGTCGGGCCCGCCGGTCCAACCGCCTTCACCACTTGCGCCCGCAAGAACGGGTCTATACAACCCGGCGCACGACAGCTCTCCTGACCAATTGGAAAATCCGATGAAGAAATTCCGCCTGCCGCTTAAAATCATGTTCAGCGACTGCGATCCCGCGCAGATCGTATTCTATCCCAAATACTTCCAGTGGTTCGACGTGGCCACCCAGCGCATGTTCAACGAGCTGGATATGGAGTGGTCGGTTTTTTGGCCGTCCAACGATATTGCCGGATTGCCGATTGTCGACGCCTCGGCGAAGTTCATGGGGCCGTCTCGCATGGATGACGAGATCGAGATCGAAAGCTGGGTTGATGAATGGCGGGATAAGACCTTCATTGTTCGCCACAACGTCATTAACAAGGGCAAGGTCATCGTCGAGGGTCAGGAAATCCGGGCCGTAATCGTGAAGGACGACACCAACCCCAAAGGCATCAGCGCGATCCCGATCCCCGATTATCTGAAGGAAAAATTCTAGGACTAGTTATCTTCTGGGCCGACCCACATAAACGGATTGTGGGCGATCTCCCAAAGATGACCATCCGGATCGCGGAAGTAGCCATGGTAACCGCCCCAGGCCGCTTTCTGGGCGGGTTTGATGATGGCGGCGCCGGCGTTTGCCGCTTCCTGCATGAGGGCTTCGACTTCGTCTTCCGAGGCCAGATTGTGCGCGATGGTCACTCCCCTAAACCCTTGGCCCTCAGCGCCCTGTGACGCGTCTTCGGCGAGATCATCCCAGTCGTACAGGCCGAGCCACGTGCCGTTTAGGTTGAAAAAGGCGACCTCGGGCGGAGAGTCGATTTTCGGCAGGCCCAGGCCTTTTTCATAGAACGCAACGGCGCGCGCCATATTCCTGACGCCCAGGGTGATCATGCTGATCCGAGGTTTCACATTTTCTCCGGTGCTCTAAGCGGAAAACTATATGCCCTTTTCCATGATCGCGTCGAGGCGGCGGCTGAACGCGGCCGGATCGTTGACCGGTTCTCCTTCGATAATGCGCGCCTGATCCAGCAGCAGGTGCGCCATGTCGTCGAGGGTCTGTTTTTTCGCCGGCTTGTCCACAGCCTGCGTCAGCTTCTTAATCAGCGCATGGGCGGGGTTAATCTCCAGCACCCGGGTGGCGGACGGCACATTCATATGCCCCTGCATTTTCAACATGCGTTCCAGATGCAGGTCCATATCCCCTTCGCCGGCCACCAGACAGACCGCGCTATCCGTCAGCCGGTCTGAGACGCGGACATCCTTGACGGTCTCGCCCAAAGTTTCTTTCAGCGACAGAATCAGCTTGGCGAGAGATGCTTCGTCGGCTTTTTCCGGCTCGGGCTCTTCCTCACCGTCTTTCTTTTTCTTCGGTTCGTTTATCTTCGACAGATCAATCCCGCCGGATGTCACCGAGGTGAAGGCTTTTTCTTCAAAATTGCCGACCATCGGCAGCCAGAACTCGTCGATGGGATCGGTCATCAGCAACACTTCAATGCCCTTGGCGCGGAAACCTTCCAGCTGGGGACTGGCCTTCAGCGCATCAATATTGTCGCCGGAGATATAGTAGATCTCGTCCTGTCCCTTTTTCATGCGCTCGATGTATTTGGACAGGCTGACCAGCCCGTCGCCGGCGGTGGTGTTGAACCGGACCAGCTCCAGTAATTTTTCACGGTTGTCCTGATCCTCGTACAGGCCTTCCTTGAGCACCGGGCCAAAATTATTCCAGAAGGTGGCATACTCCTCCGGCGCTTTCTCCGCCTTCTTCTTCAGTTCGCCGAATATCCGGCGGATCAGGGCAGACCGGATGCGGGTGACCACAACATTGTGCTGCAGCATTTCCCGGCTAACATTGAGGGGAAGGTCTTCCGAATCGACGATGCCGCGGACAAACCGCAAGTACGCCGGCAGCAGGTCTTCGCAATCGTCGGTGATGAACACCCGTTTGACGTAGAGCTTCACCCGGTGTTTGCGGTCCGGATGCATCAGATCAAAGGGCGCGGCCGACGGCACATAGAGAAGGTTCGTATATTCGATCTTGCCTTCGGCCCGGTTGTGCATGGTCAGCCAAGGGTCATCAAAGGCGTGGCCCACATGGTGATAGAATTCCTTGTACTGATCTTCTGTGATGTCGCTTTTCGGCCGCGTCCAAATGGCGGAACCGGCATTGATCTGATCTTCGCCCTCCTTGGTGGAGATCATGATCGGCACGGAAATATGATCCGAATAGGTGCGCACAATGTGGCGGATGCGCGCCTCTTCCAAATAGTCCTTTTCCTCCTTCCGCAGATAGACCGTGACAGAGGTGCCGTTGGTCTCCCGCTCGGCCTCGCTGATGGTGAAGCTGCCCTGGCCATCAGAGGTCCAGAGCCAAGCCTGGTCTTCGCCGGCCTTGCGGGTAAGAACCTCGACCTTGTCGGCGACGCTGAAGGAGGCGTAAAAGCCAACGCCGAACTGGCCGATGAGGGCGGAATCTTTCTTCTCGTCGCCCGACAGGCTTTCCAAAAAAGCGGTCGTGCCCGACCGGGCGATGGTGCCCAGATTTTCGATCAGGTCGTCCTTGTTCATGCCGATTCCGTTGTCGGCGACGGTGAGGACCCGGTCTTTCTTAAGCGTGGAAAGGTCTATCCGGAACTCGGACAGACCTTCCGCCAGTTTGCGGTCCGTCAGCGCCAGATAGCGCAGCTTGTCGCACGCGTCCGATGCGTTGGAAATCAGTTCTCGGAGGAAGATTTCCTTGTTGCTGTAGAGAGAGTTGATGACGATGCCGAGGACTTTGCTCACCTCGGCTTGGAATTCCATCTTATCTTCAGCCATTCTCAGCCTCTTCTTAAGTTCTTGATATTCCCCGAAATAGACCCAAATAGAGTCTTAAGGAGCGATTTTGCCCCGTTTGGCCCCTCATATGTGCCACCAGGGCCCAAATCGCAACCCCTGCTCATAGAAAGCGGTTTTCCCTCATTCGGGATCATTTGCAAAGTAGGGTAAAAGTCTGTCACAATACTCCTTGGTCGGGCCTTTTGAGCATCTTCCGGCCAGCCCAAAACGAACCGGAAATGCTCGTGTCCGATCGCACACTCACCAGCGAAGAGGACTCCATGCAGGTTCCAGCCACCATTACCTTCAGAGATTTTCCCCACTCCGACGCGGTTGAAGAACGTATCCGCGAGAAAATCGAAAAATTGGAAACCTACTTTGACCGGATTACGAGCTGTTCCGTCGTGGTGCAGGCGCCCCACCGGCAGCACCACAAGGGCAAGCTCTATCAAGTGCATGTGCATCTGACCCTGCCCGGCGAGGACATTATCGTCGGCAAGGATTCATCCGACGATCATACCCATGAAGATGTCTATATCGCCATCAAGGATTCGTTTGAGGCGGCGCGCCGCCAGCTCAAGAAGTACATCCGTAAAATGCGGGACCGGCATCCCAACGGTATACCGGCGGAAGAAATCGGCGCGTAAGCGGCTGAGGGTATGAACCGAGCGTCCGCTAAGTCACGGGCGCTCGGCCGCCTGATCAAGGAAATTAACGGGAACGCGGCCGAAACGGCGCGGATGACCGGTCGGGCGGCGTTCAAGCCGGCGGTCATGGCGGAGATCCGTTCGGTCCCCCGCGAAGAATTCGTTTTGCAGGAAGACCGGGACCGGGCGTATGTGAACCGTCCTCTCGGCATCGGATTCGGCCAGACCATTTCTCAACCCTATATCGTCGCCTTGATGAGCGACATTCTCGATCTGGAACCCCATGACAAGGTGCTGGAGATCGGCACCGGCTGCGGTTACCAGACGGCGGTCCTGGCCGAGCTTGCGGGGCAGGTTTATTCGGTGGAGTTGGTGGAAGATTTATCAATGCGCGCCGGGGAAACGCTGGCAAAGCTCAATTATTCGGACGTGCGTCTGAAAGTGGGCAACGGCCGCGATGGCTGGGCCGATCACGCGCCTTATCAGGCGATCATGGTGACCGCCGCAGGGCAGGACGTGCCGGGGAAACTGGTGGAGCAGTTGGACCGGGGCGGTCGGATGATCATTCCGGTCGGTCCCGAGGGCGGCCCGCAAAACCTGATCCTGATCACCAAGGACCAGACGGGGTCTCTGTCGGACGAGGCCATCCTTCCCGTCGCCTTTGTGCCCTTGGTAGACGGGTAGGTCTACCCCTCTTTCTTCGATCTTGTGGCGAACAGGACGCCCACGACGATGAGGGCGATGCCGATGGCATGATAAATCTCGAACTGTTCGTCCAGCAACAGCCAGGCCAGGAATGTGCCCACCACCGGCATGATATAGGAAACCAGGCCCGCCTTGTTGGCGCCGACCAGTTCCACGGTCCGGTTGTAACACAAGTAAGCAATCACGGTTGAGATCAGCGCCAGGTAGCCGACGCTCCATACCGTCTCCATCGATACCGGCACGGCCTCGATGAAAATTGCCTCATAAAGATAAAACGGGAACAGCATCGCCATGCCCCAGCCTACGGTCACGGTCATGAAGACAGCCGGATTGATCTTTGGCCGTTTGGGCAGGTAGACCGTGTAGAGCGCCCAGCAGATGGTCGCCACCACGATCAATATATCGCCCTGGTTGAATTCCAGCGTCAGCAGGATCGACGGGTCCCCCTGCACCATGATGGCGCCGGTGCCGAAGATGGCCAGCAGGAAACCAAGCGCCTGCAGCGAGTTGATTCGCTCCTGCAGGATCAGCATCGACAGAAAGACGATGATCACCGGTCTGACGGTGTTGATCAAAAGTGCGTTGGTCGCCGTGGTCTGGTCCAACCCGAAATAGATGATCGTGTTGTAGGCGGTCACGCTAAGCAGCGAGAGAAACAACATGATCTTCCAGTGCTTCATCACCTCCGGCCATTGCTGGCGCAGATACGGCCAGGCGATCAGCAGGAAGATCGGGAAGGTCAACGCCCAGCGCCAGAAAGCAAGGCCGATCGGCGGAATGGTCTCGTGGGTCGCGCGCGCGATCAGCGAGTTCCCGGACCAGGTGACTGCGGTAATGATCAACAACAGATAGGCTTGGTTATAGAGCCATTTCATATGCGCGGGCCGGGAACGAATGCGGGATACATCCAGCGTTTGTATCCGCCCCGGCGGCGACTGGCAAACGCACTTGCACACCCCCTTGAAAGGTCACTTGAAAGGTGGGGCGGAAACACCCATCCTGGACCCATGCAAATTGCGACCCCGCGCTCCAAGGTGGTTGCCGCCCTGGGCCCCACCAACACCGGTAAAACCTATCTGGCGTTCGAACGCATGCTGGCTCATGGCAGCGGCATGATTGGCTTTCCCCTGCGGCTGTTGGCGCGGGAGAACTATGACCGGGCGGTAGAGGCCAAGGGCGCCCGGCAGGTGGCGTTGATCACCGGTGAAGAAAAGATCGTGCCACCGTACGCCAAGTATTTCTTCTGCACGGTCGAGGCCATGCCTGTCGACAAGGAAGTCGCGTTCCTGGCCGTCGATGAAATCCAGATGTGCGGCGACCCTGACCGGGGGCATATTTTCACCGACAGATTGCTCCACGCCCGAGGCGTCGAAGAGACCATGTTCATGGGCGCGGAGAGCATGACAAACCTCTTAAAGAGGCTGGTGCCGGGGATTGAGATCATTTCCCGGCCCCGGTTCTCGACGCTGTCTTATGCGGGCGGGCGAAAGATCATCCGTCTGAAACCACGGAGTGCCGTGGTCGGCTTCTCCGCCGGCGACGTCTATGCCATTGCCGAGCTGATCCGCCGGCAGCGCGGCGGCGCGGCGATTGTCATGGGCGCGCTTAGCCCGCGCACCCGCAACGCCCAGGTGGAGATGTTTCAGAACGGCGATGTGGATTATCTGGTCGCCACCGACGCCATCGGCATGGGGCTCAACATGGATGTGGATCATGTGGCCTTCGCCGGGCTCAAGAAGTTCGATGGCACGTTCCGCCGGGACTTGCGGGCGGACGAACTGGGTCAGATCGCCGGGCGGGCGGGCCGGCACATGAATGACGGCACGTTTGGCGTCACCGGCGATGCGCCGGATATCCCGCCGGAGATCGTCGAAGCCGTCCAAGAACATCGCTATGACCCGCAGCGTTTTGCCTATTGGCGGAATGTAGAGCTCGACTACGGCTCCGTCGACGCGCTTCGGGCCAGTCTCACCCGCAAGCCCGAGATCCAAGGCCTTACCCGCGTGCGGGCCACCGATGACGAACGGTTCCTGATGGAGCTGTCCAGGGACAAGGCCTTAACCGAGATGGCGGCGGACCAGGACGCGGTCCGGCTGTTTTGGGAGATTTGCCGCATCCCCGATTTCAAGAAGGGCCTGGGCGGGGATCACACCGGGTTGTTGGCGCAGCTCTATAAGATGTTGGCCGGCGGCCGGCGCCTGCCCGCCGAATGGGTGGCCCGGCAAGTATCCCGGATCGATCAAACCGACGGCGGAATCGAAACCCTGGTGGCGCGGATCGCCGGCATTCGAATCTGGACCTATATTTCCCATCGGCCGGATTGGCTGGATGATCCCGACCATTGGCAGGAACGCACCCGCGAGATCGAGGACCGGCTCTCCGACGCCTTGCATCAGCGCCTGACCCAGCGGTTCGTCGATCAGCGGACGGCGACCCTGGTCAAGCGGCTGCGCGACCGGGACGATCTGCAAGCGAGCGTCACGCGGGAAGGGGATGTGCTGGTGGAAGGCCATTATGTGGGCCAGCTCAGAGGCTTCCGGTTCCAGGCGGACGCCTCTGATTCGGAAGTGGCGGGGAAGGCCGTCTCCAACGCTGCGTTCAAGGCGCTGGGCCGGGAAGTGGCGCGCCGCGCGTCTGTGCTCGGATCTCCGGGAGAACTGGAGAACGTATCGCTCAAACCCGATGGCCGGGTCTATTGGCATGACGATGTGATCGCCCGGCTGGTCAAAGGCGCAACGGCGTTGAGTCCCAGAATTGAACTCCTACACCGGGAGCTATTGGAAACCGCGCAGCAGGAAAAACTCACGGTCACATTACAGGCGTGGCTGGAGGGGGAGATCGGCGTGACCCTTAGGGCGCTGATCAAGCTTCAGAACGCCAAGCTGGAAGGCGCAGTCAGGGGATTGGTGTTTCAGTTGGTGGACGGGCTCGGCTACTTGCCGAAACTTGTCGCCGGCAAACAGTTAAAGGCGCTGGTGGAGAAAGACTATGGCGCGCTCCGGCGGCTGGAGGTGAAGCTCGGCCGGCGGGAGATTTTTCTACCCGCGCTGACCAAACCCAAACCGGCGCGGCTGGCGGCGATCCTCTGGAGTGTGCATCGGGATCTGCCGGACGTGCCGGAGATGCCGCCGGCCGGCCGGGTGACTTTGCCCAATGACGGCGCCTTGCCGGAGGGCTTCCGGGAGATCCTGGGTTACCGGGAGACGGGACCGCTGCTGATTCGGGTGGATATTCTGGAACGCTTCCTGGGCCAGTTGAAGCGCCGGGCGGCCAAATCGCCTTTCACAGCGGATGCGGAATTGCTCAATCTTTTGGGGGCCTCGGTTGAGGAAATGACTGGCGTTCTGGCCGCGCTCAATTACGAATCTGTAGAGACCGAAGGGGGACAAGCCTTCCAATTGCGCACCCGGCCGAAGAAAAAGAAACAGAAAGGCCGCCGCAAGCCGCCCCGGCCCAAGACAGAGATCGAGGATTCCCCCTTCGCCAAACTGAAAGAATTGGCGCTCGACAAATGAGCGACGCGTCCCTCCGGCTCGACAAGTGGCTGTGGCACGCCCGGTTCTTCAAAAGCCGGTCCCTGGCCGCCAAAGTGTGCCAGTCAAAAAAAATCCGGGTGAATGGGGACCTGATCTCCAAAGCCCATCAAAAAGTCCGGCCGGGCGATGTGCTTACGTTCCCCTTGGGCCCTCACATCCGCCAGATCGAAATTTCGGCCCTGGGAACAAGGCGCGGACCGGCGGCCGAAGCGCAGACGCTCTACAAGGACCTGGACCCGCCGTCAGCAAAACAAAAGCCCAAGGAACAGCCCGTGCCGCCGCCCGCACAGCGTGATACCGGCAGCGGCCGGCCGACCAAAAGCCAACGCCGGGCCATCGACCGGCTTAAGGATTTTCTTTTCGGTAGATAACGCAGAGATTGTTGGACGGCATCTCGACCTTGTGGTCAAACGCCAACCCGTGATCGGCGGCCAAGGCCGTCACATCGGCCATGTCTCGCACGCCCCAGGACGGATCGCGGGACTTGAGGGATTCATCAAACTCCCGGTTGCTTTCGGCGCTGTGTTCTCCGCCGATGGAAAAGGGGCCGTAAAAAATCAGCGCACCGCCTGGGCTAAGACCCCTGCCGACACCGGCCATCAAACCGGTGCACGACTCCCAGGGCGAAATATGGATCATGTTGCAGCACAGCACGGCGTCGAAACGATCAATGGGCCAGGCGTCTGCGCGGGTGTCCAATTCCAACGGCGGCGGCGCGTTGGTCAATTCGTCGCGCTGGATCCAGGCCTGAATGCTGCGGCGGTACTCTTCTTCCGGCTCGCTTGCCTGCCATGTCAAATTAGGAAAATGCCCGGCGAAATACGCGGTGTGCTGGCCAGACCCGGCAGCGAGTTCCAGCACGGTGCCGGTCTCCGGCAGAACGTCCTTCAGAACGGCCAGGATCGGCTCTTTGTTTCGTTCCGGCGCCGGCCAGGATAACCGGTCGCCATCCGCGACCAGCAGGTTCTTCCAATGGGTCTGACGTTCTGTGATCATGCTACCTGTTCCGCAATCTGGCCGGGGACGAGCGGCACTTTAGCGGCCATGTCTCGTCCTGACCATGCTCGCTTCTTTCGCGATCCGACAGAGGTGTGATTGCAGCTGCCTATCCAGGCGTCTAGAGTGCGCACATGATTAACAGGATCAAACAGCTACTGTCCGGCGAAAGCGCCGACAACACCCCGGAGGCGCGAGCCGATGAGGTGCAGCTCGCAACGGCTGCGTTGCTGGTCGAATCCGCATTTATGGACGGCAATTTCGACGAAGACGAAATGCAGAGCATCCAGCGGCTTCTGACCGACCGCTTCAACCTCAACGAGGAGGAGCTGGAAACTTTGGTGTTCGAGGCCGAGCAGGCTGTGGCGGCGTCAGGCCAACTCTACCGATTTACCCGGGTCATAAAGGACCGTTTCGATGAAGAGCAGCGCATTGGCATGATCGAAATGCTGTGGGAAGTGGCCTTCGCCGATGGGGACGCGGATCATTTTGAACAGAACCTGATCCAGCGGGTGGCGGGCTTGATTTTTGTCTCGGACCGGGATCGCGGCGACGCCAAAAAACGGGTCATGGCAAGGCTTGGCATTAGCTAATCACCAGTGTAAGAAAGTAACAGAACCGCCCGGAGGGCTTCCACAGGGCTAGTCAGTCAAAGGTATTAAACGGAGAAGAATATGACTTACGTCGTCACGGAGAACTGCATTAAGTGCAAGTACATGGACTGTGTTGAAGTCTGTCCCGTGGACTGTTTCTACGAAGGGGAAAACATGCTGGTCATCCATCCGGACGAATGCATCGACTGCGGTGTGTGCGAGCCGGAGTGCCCCGCCGAAGCGATTGTGCCCGATACGGAAGACGGGCTCGACGATTGGCTGGAGATCAATCAGAAATTTGCCGAAGCCTGGCCCAACATCACGACCAAGGGTGAGTCCCCCGCGGATGCTGATGAATGGAAGGACAAGGAAGGCAAGAAAGCTGAATTGAGCGAAGCGCCTGGTGCTGGCGGCTAAACCGGCTCCGCTTCGCCGGAATTTGAGAAAACGGCCCGGATTTCCGGGCCGTTTCGCATTAGGGTGGTAGGGCTGTATTTTGCCCCAATTTTGTGCTATCTAGTGCGAGCGTCGACTGTAGGGTCGGCTTTGGTGTTTAACCATCGAATATTGCCGGATGAATACCGGCCTTGGGTGCTCTATAGGTTTGATTTCGTTGGAGAAAACAACGGTTTAACGGAAATCATCCGATCATTCCACAGATTGAGACCATGGTGGCCGTGGCGTGCGTAAACGCCGCGGGAGTGGTGTAGACCTCTCATCCGGCGGACAATTGGAGAAGATTGAAGCGAATGGCAAAAGCAACAACCAAAAAGAAAACAAGCGCAACGAAGAAAAGCAAGCTGGCCTTCAAGGCCGGCGATCATGTCGTCTACCCGACCCATGGCGTGGGTCAGGTGCAGGGGATCGAAAAGGAAACCATTGCCGGGCATAAACTGGAACTGGTCGTGGTAACCTTTGACAACGACCGGATGACCCTCCGGGTGCCGGTGAATAAGATGGATACATCGGGTCTGCGCAAGGTGAGCTCCCGCAAGATTATGGATAACGCACTGACCACATTGAAGGGCAAGGCCCGGATCAAGCGCACCATGTGGAGCCGCCGGGCGCAGGAATACGAAGCCAAGATCAATTCCGGTGATCCGGTTTCCATCGCCGAGGTGGTGCGCGATCTCTACCGTAATGTCGGCCAGCCTGATCAGTCCTTCTCGGAGCGGCAAATCTACGAAGCCGCGCTGGAGCGTCTGGCCGGCGAATATGCGGCGGTCGAGAACCTGGACAAGGAAAAGGCGACGGAGAAGCTGGAAGAGGTTCTGCAGGCCGCCTAAACCAAATTTTCACTTGGCAGTCCGGAGACGGCGGGCCATGTTGAAAGAGACCTCAACAAATAGTGGGATGGAATAATGACCTTTGTGAAACCGAAAATGATGATGGCCGTGCTGGCCGTGGTGGCCGTTGGCGCTTTGGGCGCATGAGATCCCGAAGTCGGCAGCGAGGCCTGGTGCAAGGCGCTGAAGGAAAAGCCCAAGGGTGACTGGTCCGCCAATGAGGCGACCGATTTCGCCAAGCACTGCGTGCTGAAGTAAGTCAGCGTCCTATCGAATTAAAGAGGCCGCCTTTCGAGGCGGCTTCTTTGCGTTGGGATGCTCCCTAGGGTCTTAACCTTAAGCCCTAAGCCGTTTTGAGGGGGAGGGGCGAATAATCCACCGCCGCCATCTCCTCGCGGGCCAGTTTCTCCATCAGCATGGCCTTGGTGGCGACAAAGTCCGGATCGTCCCAGAGATTGTTGATCTCGTACGGGTCCTCCTCCAGATCGTATATCTCGCCCCAATCCACGCCATGATAGATCGACATGCGATAGCGTTCTGTAACCAGCGTGCGGAGCCGGATTGGTTGCTTGAGTCCGAAATAGGGCCGGGGCTCTTCCTGTTCCACCAGCGCTGCGCCGGAGCCCTGATCTTCCGCGCCGCCGATTTCCGGCAACAGGGATCGGCCCTGGATGCCGTAGTAGGGATCAAGGCCAGCCCGGTCCAAGATGGTCTGTGCGATATCGACGGTGCCCGACAGCGCCGCCGACGAACCTGCGGAGGCCCGGTCCGGCGTATCGGCCCAGATGAACGGCACCCGGATCAGCCCGTGATAATGGATCGGACCTTTTAGGATCAGTTGATGATCACCCAGCAGATCGCCGTGATCGGTGGTGAAGACCACGACCGTGTTGTCGGCCATGCCCAGCTCGTCCAGCTTGGCCAGCACTTGGCCGATACTATCGTCGATCATGGAGATCATGCCGCAGGTAAGCGCCAGGGCTTCCCGCAGATGTTGCTCCTCCGCCAAGGCAAAGAGGGACTGCGACGTCGTCACTTGGGCGCCGGATTCGCGCCGTTCATGTGCCCAGGCCACGTTCGGCGGTGGGGCTGTATTGGTGTGGAACGAGTCCGGGATCACCATGTCCTCGGGCTTGTACATGTCCCAGTACTTGCCCGGCGGGGTGAACGGGTGGTGCGGGTCCGGGTACGACATCATCATGAAGAACGGCTTGTCGCCGCCGGATTTCGCTTGCTCGTCCAGATAGTCAAGCGAGTGCTGAGTGATATAGCTGGTCGGATAGTCTTCCTCGGGGATGGCGGTGCGCCAGGCCTGAGGGCAGGTATAATCGTGATCCAACTGGTTCTCCGCGCCCCGCAGATTCTTCGAATTCTCATGCCGGCTTTCCAGCCATCGGGTGTAATCGCCGCCCACCTCATCGCCGTGGCCGGTCTGCAACTTCACCGTCTCGAATCCATAGAAAGGGGTTTTGACGTCAAAGGTGGAATGTTCGTCCCAGCGCTCCGGCGTTTCCTGATCATAGACCTCGTCATCGTGGTTATAGACCCGGGCCTCGCTGAACCTGTCCGGCGCCGGTTTCTTGCCTTCTTCCGGTTCCGGCCGGCCATAGGCGGCGCCGATGTTGGTCATGTTCTGCAAGTGGCTCTTGCCGATGAGCGCGGTGCTGTATCCTTGTTCCCGTAAGAGATCTACGAAGGTGGCTTCCCCCTGATCCAGCGGAATCCCGTTGTGCCGCACCCCGTGCACCGACGGCATGCGCCCGGTCATCAGGGTGGACCGGTTGGGCATGCAGATGGCGCAAGACACGTAGAATTTGTCGAACTTGCGTCCCCGCGCCGCGATACTGTCGATGTGGGGCGTCTTCAGGACCGGATGGCCATAGCAGCCGAGATGGTCCGCCCGGTGCTGGTCGGTGATGATGAAAACGAAATTGGGTTGCTTGCTGTCGGCCATATGTGTTCCGTCCCCTGAAGCGCCAGTTCCATACATGGCGCGAGATTGATTTCAGCCGATTAAAGCCGATGAAACGGGCCTTGGAAACCCAGCGCGGGCACAAATGCAGCCTTTTTCACGGACTGGAAATATCTCTTATGGCTTTTGCAAGCAGCGTTTCCTTCGGCACGTCCGCCCGTCGCCACGCAAGCAATGAGACTGTAAACCCGCCTACGGCGGAGCTGGTGTGCTGGCCTGCCAGCCGAAGCCTACAGGGAAATTTGGGCGTAGGCTGGCGACCCCGGCAGGATTCGAACCTGCGACCCTCAGATTAGGAATCCCCGGCTACTAACTAACACCTCCACTCTTAAGTGAACAAATCAGTCGAGAATATGGCTATTAATTCCATTTTTTCTTAGTAGATTGGTAACGTATCATAACATACAGGAACACCTCTAATCCACCTCCTCTTGTTACCCCAATGCTACCCAGGTATAATATGGGTAACAAACGGAGAGTGCCGTGCCCCAAGTGAAATTGACCGCGACGAGCGTAGAACGCTTTGCCCCTCCTGAGTTGGGACGGGTAGAGTATTTTGATCAGGCGCTTCCTGGTTTTGGCCTCAGGATCACTGACAAGGGCCACAAGAGTTGGATTGTCTTCTATCGTGTAGGCCAAAGGCAACGTCGCCTTACCATTGGCCCCTATCCCCTATTTAGTTTAGCTGAGGCCAGAGAAGAGGCCCGTCTGGCTATGCAGTTGGTCGCAAAGGGCCTTGATCCCGCTGAAGAACGAGCTGAGGCCAAACGTTCCTTGAATTCTCCCAATACTGTTACCGCTGTGCTGGACCGGTTTATCCAAAACTATGCGCGACCAAAGAACAGGACTTGGAGAGAAACCCAGAGGATGTTTGAGACCAATGTACTTCCGCTTATTGGTCGGCGGGACATCAAGAGTATCACCCGGCGCGATATCAGGGACATCTTGGATGAAGTCTCAGCCCGAACCAGTCCATTGCGCGCAAATCGCGTACTTGCCGGTGTACGCAAGTTCTTTAACTGGGCAATGGATCAGGACATCATCGAAGCCTCTCCCGCTCATGGTGTAAAACCGCCCGGTGTTGAGAAAGAACGCGAGCGAGTCCTAGACGACGAGGAAATTCGTAAAGTGTGGAATGCTTGTGATGAGATGGGCTGGCCCTTTGGCCCCTTCACCCAAATGCTTCTGGTGACGGCACAGAGGCGGAATGAACTCGCTCACATGAAATGGGATGATCTCGATCTTGATAAGCGTATTTGGACGATCCCCCGAGAAGACACTAAGGCTGACCGTAGTCACGAGGTTCCGCTATCTGACCTGGCAATCTCGATCATCTCTGAGATGCCCAAAATTGGACCTTTTGTTTTCATGTCTGGCATGCGGGAAAGCAGCCCAATAAGCGGATTTAGCAAGGCCAAGAAGCGGTTGGATAAGTTGTCCGACGTCAATGATTGGCGCTACCATGACCTAAGGCGTACGGCAGGAACTAATATGGCGCGTCTTGGTGTACCCGTATCGACCATCTCTCGGGTTCTCAATCATGCCGAAGGTGGTGTTACGAGGATATATGCCCGCCACAGCTATCTGAATGAAAAACGAGAGGCGTTGCAGATGTGGTCGGCGAGTCTTGCTAAGAAAGTGGATATTTTTTTGTGACAGATTCTTCGGAAGATCAGAGTATTACCATCAGCGTTGCAGAACTTCGACGCGCACTAGAAGGCACCCCTGGCGACCATCTGCTCTATTTGGCGGCTACAGTTCTCCTGCTCTTCGCCAAACTAAAAGAAACAGCGGCTCCTTCGGAACTGGCTGAACCTCTATCTGAAATACACTCTGCAATACTAGATGTTGTCGGAGGGAAATCTCATCCTATTTTTACGCCGCAAAAACAATTAAAGGGAGGTGCTCCTCCGCTGAGTGTGGATTATGCCTCAAATATGGCCACAGCAGCAGCTGCTATAACCTTGGCCCCACGAGGTGAGAAAGAAGAAACGACCAGACAAGCCGCTCGCAAACTGAGTGTCTCGACAAACACACTTAAGTATTTTCGGAAAAATTTAATGAAAGGCCGTCAGGGCCCAATCAAGAATGGTGTCGCTCACGTACACTACGAGTTTTATATCCGTCATTTTCCAAATGTTCTTCGAATGAACGAAAGCCCCCCTCTAAAGGCTGATGATTTAATCAAACTTATAAAATCAGTATCTAAATGAAAAAAGAGTAGTTACCCAATCTATTAGTACGAGGTAATTACTTCTATCTCAGTTCCATCGAGAGCGCACATATGCGCTGACATACAAACGAGATGGAACATGACCCCGCACTTTATCAACGACCGCAACCTCACCTCGAAAGAGCGTCGTGAGATGGTTCCTTATTCCGACATGCAAATTTGGCGAATGGAGCGTAATGGGACTTTCCCCAAACGCATTCAGCTTGGTCCCAAGCGGGTTGGATGGTCTCAGAATGAGATCATGGATTGGATGGAAGAGCGTAAGGCCGAACGCTCATGATCTGGGTCTATCAATCAACTTGAACTCCTGGGCCCTACCGTGTCGACATTTTCTGCGACCAGTTAGTTACTTTTTTACCCAAAAACGCCCTGTCGGGTACATGGGTACCAGGACCCTTATTTTGGAAATTTTAAG
>Ga0255776_10000585_pt1 | contig 41503 bp, 39 predicted proteins | sample 071ome_19_FD_179974 | JGI IMG/M metagenome (GOLD analysis project Ga0255776, IMG submission 179974) | Coastal salt marsh microbial communities from the Groves Creek Marsh, Skidaway Island, Georgia - 071413AT metaG (version 2) | ecosystem: Environmental > Aquatic > Marine > Intertidal zone >... | reverse complement strand
GATGGTGGCTGCGAGAAGCAGGTTGAAAACAGCAGCGACCACACTGATTCCGCCACCCGAAGCGATCCAGGCGATCGCCTGCACGATCACAAACCCCACAGCGGGTGCTGCAGCCCCGTTGACGAACGGGGCCTCGGCCGACCGGCGGGCTGCCACCCAACCACCTGCGATGTAGGCCAACACAACGAACACGAACGCCAGATACACCCAGTTGCTCTGGTCGGTCCCGTCGGCGGTATCGCCCAGAGCTCGAATGATCAGCACAGCCGGTGTGGCGATCACGAGCGTGGCGAGCGAGCCGCGAAGGACGGCGGGGGCATTGAGGGCGTCGTTCACAAGAGCCCTAGAGTACCGCCGATGACGGAGTCGACCGGTACCGACGCGATGGACGCCCTGCGAGCCGGGATCCGGCACATCAGCGCGTCGGTCACCCGCACCGAGTACCTGGCCGAACAGGCAGATGTCGATGGTGAACCCCAGCTTGCGGCACTGCTGCGCGGCATGACCGAACGCAATCGAGGGTTGGCTCAGGGTCTCTATGCGCTGTTGGCGGAAGAGACCGAAACGGCCGATGCCCGACCCGGAGTCGACGATCTGCTCGAACGTCTGCCGTCCCATGCCGCACACCACGCATCGCTGGCCGAGGAGCTCCGTGCCGGCGGCCGAGGCGACTTGGCATCGTGGATGGACAAGCTCGCTGCGGCACAACACGACCATCTCGCACGGCTCGCCGACGCACGCCACTGGAACGCAGAGAGTCAAGGATGACCACTTCGATCGCCGAGCTCGGTGGGTGGCCGGCGGTGCTCGATCAACTCGCAGCCGGCAACGACCTCGACGCCAACCGTTGCAACGCCGTGCTCACCGAGATCCTCGCCGGTGAGGCGACCGATGCCCAGATCGCTGCATTCATTGTCGGGCTTCGGCTCAAAGGCGAAACCGTCGACGAACTCATCGGTATGCAGCACGCCATGATGGACGCTGCTGCACCGCTGGACGTTCCCGATGACACGATCGACATCGTCGGTGTCGGCGGTGCGCCATCACGGCGTCTGCACGCCCTCAATGTGTCGACCATGGCTGCCTTCGTGGCTGCTGGAGCCGGGGCTTCCGTTTGCAAACACGGCAATCGGAAGGCCTCATCGACCTCTGGCAGCTTCGATGTGCTCGAGGCGCTGGGCGTCGATGTCGACATCACTCCCCGTGAACTCGAGAAGCAGGTGGCCGAGCATGGCCTCGGATTCGCCTTTGCTCGAGCGTTCCACCCGGCGATGCGCCATGTCGGCCCCGTGCGCGCCGAACTCGGGATCCCGACGGTCTTCAACATCCTCGGTCCACTGTCACATCCCGGCCGGTTGCAGCGTCAGGTGATCGGTGCCTCCGACTGGACGCTGGCGCACCGCATGGCCGAGACGCTCCAGGCCACCGGCTCCGTTCGGTCGTTGATCGTGCACGGCGACGGAGGCCTCGACGAACTCACCACCACCGGCCCGTCCCGGATGGTGTCGCTCGATGACGGGGAGATCACCGAGATCGAGATCGACGCAGTCGAGCTCGGTTTGGCCCGGGTCGCGCCTGATGAGCTTGCCGGTGGTGACGCCGAGACGAACGCCGAGATCGCCCATCGGGTCTTCGCCGGCGAACGCATCGCAGCCCGCGACATCGTCGTGCTCAATGCCGGCGCGGGTCTTGTGGCATCCGGCGTTGTCGACGATCTCGGGTCGGGGGTCGAGGCTGCTGCGGCGGCAATCGACGACGGTTCCGCAGCGCGAAAGCTCGCAACGCTCGCCGGCTAACGCTTCGGGGGCAGGAAGGTCGGTAAGCGGGGGAGCGGCTCGGCCAGCTCGCCGGTGGTCAACTCGAGCGAAATGCGGTGGGCATTGTCGTCGAGCCAACGAGCGATACAGAGGAGTTCGTCGGCTTCGTCACGTTGCGGCGGGCCATCGACCGGCGGCGACGGTTCGGTGTCGACGTTGTCGAGCAGCGACGGTGGATCGTCGATACTCCCGCAGCGACGCAACAAGCCGTTGTCGAGTTCGGCCCATGCATTGTCGACCTGGAACCGAACCCGGCCGGCGCGGCGAAGCAGATCGAACCGGCGCTGCCGGCGAAGGGCCGCCGACAGCGCTGCACCGCGGTCCCGCACGTCGGCTGCCTCTTCGTAGCGCTCGTCAGCGGCGAGTGCTGCGATCCGTCGATCGAGTGGATCGAGGAGCCGGCGCGGCTCGCGAGTGAGACCGGTGACGAGGTCGACGACGATCTCTCGGTAGTCGTCGTCAGAGGTCTGCCCCGAGCATGGACACGCGGCGACGCCGATCTGGGCGGCAGTGCAGACCGGTTTGGCGGTTCGACTTGTGGACTTGGTGGTGCAACGCCGGATGGGAGATGCGGTCTGGATCGCCTCGATGAGCCGATGAGCGGCCTTCGACGATGCGACCGGGCCGAGGTAGAGCGCCCCGTCGTCTTGCAGTTTACGAACAACCGACAGGCGAGGAAATCGCTCCTCGAGGGTGAGCTTCACGTACGGGTACGCCGAGCTACGGGTGCCTTGGCGATTGAAGCGGGGAAGGTGTTCGTGGATGAGGCGCAGTTCGAGCACGGCAGCTTCGAGTCCGTTGCGGCAGACCTGATGGTCGATGAGGTGTGTTTCACGCAGCAACTGAGCGATCTTGCGGCGCTCGTCGGTCGAGAAGTAGCTGCGGACCCGTGAGCGAATGTTGGTGGCCTTGCCGACGTAGAGCACCTCACCGGCACGTCCCCGGAACAGGTACACACCGGGGGAGCGGGGAAGTCGTTCGGTGAGCCTGAGTTTCCCGGCCTGTGCGTTTCCGGCCATCTTCGGCAGGGTGAGGAGGTCGTCGAGGCCGGTGACCCCGATTGCGCCGGCGCGCTCGAGGAGAAGGTGAAGGAGATCACCGGTGGCGAGGGCATCGTCGAGAGCACGATGACTGGGCCGATGTGAAAGACGAAGGCGATCGGCCAAGGTGCCGAGCCGGCAGTTCGGGACCTCGTCACGCAGGAGTCGGCGGGCCAAGGCAAGGGTGTCGACCGAGCGGTGGGTGAATGTTTCGCGGCCTGCGCGCTGCATCGCAGCGGCCATGAAGGAGAGGTCGTATCGAACGTTGTGGCCGACCAGCACCGAGTCGGTCCCGACGAAGTCGATGAACGAGGGCAACACAGCGTCGATCGCCGGGGCCCGCATCACCATGGCCTGCGTGATCCCGGTGAGGACTGTGATCTCGGGAGGGATCGCCCGGCCCGGGTTGACAAGCGTCTGGTAGGTGCCGAGGCACTCTCCGCCGCGAAGCTTCACGGCCCCGATCTCGGTGATCGCTCCATCCGCCGCCGAACCACCAGTGGTCTCGACGTCGAACACGACGAACGTGACCTCGTGAAGCGACGCACCCAGGTCGTCGAGGCTGCGCTGCTGTGGTTGGCACGGAGCCGCATCGAGCGTTGGTTGCGGGTCGGCAAACAGGCGTTCGGTCATCAAAGTGCAAGATGCACGAACACGTGTTCGTATGTCAAGTCTCGGTCCGTTGCGGTTCGCTGTCACACCCCTCCCGTAACGTTCGACACATGACCCGCACCAACGTCCCCCATCTTCGTCTCGTGCCGTCGCCTCCCTCCGAACCCGGCATCACCATCGACTGCGACGCCTGCGTCGCCCAGTTCACCGATGCCTGCGATGACTGTCTCGTCTCGTATCTCGTGGGGCACGAGGCCGGCACGCCAGTCGTGCTCGACGAAGCCGAACAAACCGCCGTCGGCCTGCTCGTCGACGGTGGTCTCGTGCCTCCCTCCCGCTTCGCATCCCGCAACGGCGTGGCATAGCTGGCACCATGGCGGGATGACCCCGTCGATCGGCGAGCTTCGCACCATCGGACTCGCTGCCGGACTCTGTGCAGTCGGTGCCGCCGACGCTGCCCCATTCGTCGAGGTACGGACCGAGATCGAACGCCGTCGAGCCGAAGGACTGCACGCAGGTATGCAGTTCACGTTCCGCAATCCGAGCCGTTCCACCGATCCCCAGCAGGTGGTGCCGGGAGCGACATCGTTGGTCGTCGGGGCCTACGACTACCAGCGCGAGGCTCCCACCCCACCGAACGGACTCGCCGTCGGCCGAGTGGCGGCGTACTCGTGGGAAGATCACTATGCCGTGCTTCGCAAGGCGCTTGAGACGATCGCTGCGCCGCTGCGAGCCGAGGGACACCGGGCGGTCGTGGTGGCCGACCAGAACCATCTCGTCGATCGTGCCGCCGCCCACCGAGCCGGGATCGGTTGGTGGGGGAAATCGAGCAACATCCTCGTCCCCGGTGCCGGAAGCCTCGTCGTCCTCGGTGCAGTCGTGACCGATGCGGAGATCGCGCCGGACCATCCCGAACCGGTTGCTGACGGCTGCGGCACGTGTACGCAGTGCCTTTCGGGCTGTCCGACGGGAGCAATCGTCGAGCCGGGGGTGATCGATGCCCGCCGATGTCTCGCCTGGTTGGTGCAAGCGGACGGCATGTTCCCGGTCGAGTTCCGTGAGGCACTCGGTGATCGAATGTACGGCTGCGACGACTGTCAAGACGTCTGCCCTCCGAATCGGGTGCGCATGCGGCGGCCGTCCCAAGCGGGAGCGGATGAGGCATGGATCGACCTGCTCGACGTGCTGGCAGCCGACGACGCGTCGCTGATGAACCGACTTGGCCGCTGGTACATCCCCCATCGCGACCCTGACTATGTCCGTCGTAATGCGCTTCTCGTCCTGGCGAACGTCGCCGACGGCACCGATCCTGCGGTGCGCGCCACCGTCGAGCGTTACCTCGAATCACCGAACCCGATGCTTCGCGCCCATGCGGTCTGGGCTGCTCGCCGACTCGACATTGCTCTTCCTTCACAGGTGGCAACCGACCCCGATGCGCTCGTCGCTATCGAGGTCGCGCGGCCGTAGGGTCAGGCCGTGGTCCGGCATCTGCTCGTCACGAACGACTATCCGCCGAAGATCGGTGGCATCCAGAACTACCTCTGGGAACTGTGGCGTCGACTCCCCGCCGACGAGGTGATCGTTCACACCACGCCTCACCCTGGTGCCGAGGCCTTCGATGCTGCGCAAGACCACACCATCGTCCGCAGCCCCGAGCCGTGGTTGTTGCCGCAACCGATGCTGGTTCGACGGGTGAATCGCCTGATCGCGCAGTACGAGGCCGAGGTGGTGATTCTCGATCCGGCCGTGCCCGTCGGCTTGATCGGGCCCCATCTCGATGTTCCCTACGGTGTCGTCCTCCACGGAGCCGAGGTCACGATCCCCGGCAGAATCCCCGGCACCCGTCAACTCCTCAATCGTGTGCTGGCCGGTGCGAGCGGGGTCATCGCCGCCGGTGGGTACCCGGCGGCCGAGGGCGAACGAAGCCTCGGGCGACCGTTGCCGCCGTGCACGATCGTGCCTCCCGGTGTCGATGCCGACCGATTTGCACCGCTCGACGCCGCCGGCCGAGCTGCTGCGCGGTCGCGTTACGGCATCGCCCCCGACCAACCGATGATCACGTCGGTGTCTCGGCTCGTACCCCGAAAAGGGATGGACACGCTGATCGCGGCCAGTGCGATCCTCGTCGAGGAATTCCCCGACTTGGCCGTCGTGATTGCAGGGGCGGGACGTGACAGCGGCCGTCTCCAGGGTCTGATCGACAACACCAGTGCACCGGTGCAACTGGTCGGTCGTCTCCCCGACGATGAACTCGTCGAGTTGTACGGGGCCGGTGACGTGTTCGCAATGCTGTGTCGTTCTCGGTGGGGAGGACTCGAGCAGGAAGGGTTCGGCATCGTTTTCGTCGAGGCGGCTGCGGCCGGTGTTCCGCAGGTTGCCGGGCGCAGTGGTGGTGCGCATGAAGCGGTCGAGGACGACATCTCCGGCCTTGTTGTCGAACACCCGAGCGACCCCGCTCTCGCCGCCGGGGCGATCGCAGCGCTGCTGCGCGATCCGACTCGCCGAGCGACGATGGCTGCGGCTTCTCGGGCGCGAGCGGTGAGCGACTTCGACTACGGCGTGCTCGCAGGTCGGCTTGGCGCTGCGATCGACGCGATGGTGACAGCACCGTGAGCTTCCTCGACCTGCCGAGCCCGGGAACCGGCCTCATCCGGTTTTCGTGGCAGGCGACCGCCGTGTTCACCATCACTGCGGTTGCGGCGGTCATCGGGCCGGATTGGTTGCGTTGGCCCGCAGTCGTCGTTGCGCTGGTCCTCTTCGCCGTCGGCATCGTCACGATGCTGTGGGCGTTCGCAGTTGCCGTTCGGCGCAGTCGCGTCGATGCGATCGGCGTGGGTGGTCTGTATCTCGGCATGGGAAGCTCGCCCCGATCGGTTCGACAACACCTCCTCGGCGCGCTGGTGCTGCAGGTCGTCGTCGGGATTGTCTCGGCATCGATTCGGCCATTCACCTCACTGGCGTTCGGAACGCTCGTGCCCATTCTCGGTATCGGGCTGATGGGCCTGTGGGCGGCTCGTCACGGTGAGTTCGAACCCACCGATCGGCCGATTGACACCGATACCGAGACCTAGTTGTTAGTGTCCTTCCATGGTTGATCAGGCCACCGTTCGTACGACCATTGCCGCCTCTCCGCAGGCGTGTTTCGCGGCTGCGATCGACTTCGAGCGCTACCCCGATTGGGCTTCCGACATCAAGATGGCGCGCGTCCTCTCTCGAGACGACGAGGGTCGTGCCGTCGATGTGGAGTTCCGAGCGGCAGCCATGGGCCGATCCACGACCTACACGCTGCGCTACTTCTACGGTTCGAATCCGAGCCGGCTTGCGTGGCGGCTCCAGAGCGGTGACATTGCGCGTCGCCTCGACGGCGAGTACGAGTTCTTGCCGGTGTCGTCCGACCCGTCGTCGACCGAAATCGTGTACCACCTCGCCGTCGACCTCTCCGTGCCGCTACCCGGCTTCGTCAAACGGCGGGCCGAGGCCCGCATTGTGCGAACTGCAGTCAACGACTTCACCGCCTACGTGGAGTCCGGGGCTTGAGCGTCGCCGGGCGGGCACACCGTGCTCCCTCACACGAGAGGCCGGCATCAGGGCCAATCGACAACACGGCAAGCTTTTTGCCGAGATCGTTGCGGCCTTCTCAGTAGCCTTGGCGTATGGAATTTCGGCGGATCACTGGTCTCCCTCCCTATGTCTTCACCATCATCGACTCGCTGAAGGTGCAAGCGCGTCGAGTCGGCGAAGACGTCATCGACCTCGGATTCGGCAACCCTGATCTGCCATCTCCCGACATCGCCGTGGAAAAACTCGTCGAAGCTGCCCGGAACCCTCGCAACCATCGCTACTCGTCGAGCAAAGGCCTTCCCAAGCTTCGGCAGGCGTTCGCCGACCTGTACAAGCGCCGCTTCGACGTCGACCTCGACCCTGACACCGAGGTCATCAACACCATCGGCGCCAAGGAAGGCCTTTCACACCTGATGTGGGTCCTGTGCCAGAGCGGCGACAGCGTGCTCGTGCCAGCGCCTTCGTACCCGATCCACATCTTCGCCCCGATCTTCGCTGGCGCAAACGTGCGTGAGATTCCACTCAGTGAAGATCAAGACACGTTCTTCGAGGCGATGAAAGATCGCTTCACGTACTCGTGGCCGCGGCCTCGGGTGATCCTGCTCTCGTTTCCCCACAATCCCACGACCACCTGTGTCGACGCCGATTTCATGCAGCGGGTGGTCGACTTCGCCCGTGAGCAGGAGGTCGTGGTCGTGCACGATCTCGCCTACGCCGACCTCGGTTTCGACGGCTATGCACCACCGTCGATCCTGCAAGCCGATGGAGCCAAGGAGGTTGCCGTCGAGTTGTACTCGATGACCAAGTCGTTCTCGATGGCAGGTTGGCGGGTCGCCTTCATGGCCGGGAATCGCGAGGTGGTGGCTGCGCTGACCAAAATGAAGTCGTATCTCGACTACGGGACCTTCCAGCCGATTCAGATCGCAGCGACGGTCACCATGAACGAGGCACTCGACTACCCGGCGCATGCCTGTGCCGTCTACGAAGCGAGACGAAACGCGCTGATCGATGGGCTCCACCGCATCGGATGGCACGTCGAACCCCCGAGGGGGACGATGTTCACGTGGGCGCCGATCCCACCCGAGTACCGCCACATGGGTTCCGTCGACTTCGCGTCGATGCTCGTCACGGACGCAAACGTCGCCCTGTCGCCCGGCGTGGGGTTCGGCCCCGGTGGGGAGGGCCATGTTCGCTTCGCGCTCATCGAGAACGAGCAACGGATCGCCCAGGCGATCCGCAATCTCCGCGACGCGCTGCCTCTGCTCGAGGCCTAGTCCGCGTCCCAGTGCCGTGACCGTTCCACCGCACGCTGCCAGCGGGCATAGTCGGCATCTGCCCCGCCTCGCTCGGACGTGGGTACGAATTCGCCGTCGGCCGCCCAATTGGCGGTGACGTCGGCAGGGGAGTCCCAGACGCCTTCGGCCAACCCCGCCAGATACGCCGCACCGAGTGCTGTCGTCTCCGCGACCTTGGACCGGATCACCGGAACACCGAGTTGATCTGCCTGGAACTGGAGAAGGAAGTCCATCACCGACGCACCACCGTCGACGCGGAGATCGCGGACGCCCGTTCCACTGGCAGCAGCCATGGCGTCGACCACGTCGCGGGTCTGGTACGCCATCGCCTCGACGGTCGCCCGGGTGAGTTCGGCCCGGCCGGTACCGCGGGTGATCCCGACAATGGTGCCGCGGGCCCGCGGATCCCAGTACGGCGAACCGAGGCCGGCCATCGCCGGAACGAAGACCACGCCGCCGGTGTCGGCGACGGACGTCGCCAGGGGGCCGGTCTCCGACGCGTCATCGATGATTCCCAACCCGTCGCGCAACCACTGGATCGCAGCACCGGTGACGAAGATGGCGCCTTCGTAGGCGTAGCTCGTCTGCCATGCACCGTCGACGTCGAGGGTCCATGCCACGGTGGTGAGAAGACCCTCGACCGGATCGGGACAGACCTGGCCCACGTTCATGAGGACGAAGGACCCCGTGCCGTAGGTGTTCTTGGCCTGCCCGGGCTCGAAACAGGCTTGGCCGAAGAGCGCAGCCTGTTGATCGCCGGCGATACCCGAAATCGGCGTACCGGCGGGGACTGGCAGCCCATCGGTCGTGACGCCGTAGCGCTCCGACGACGGCCGAACCTCGGGAAGGATCGACATCGGCACACCGAGCAGGTCGCACATCTCGTCGCTCCATCGAAGCTCGCCGATGTCATAGAGCAAGGTCCGGCTCGCGTTGGTGGTGTCGGTGATGTGCACACCACCGGTCAGCTTCCACACAATCCACGAATCGACTGTGCCGAACGCCAGGTCGTCGTCGACCTCGACACCTCCCGTTGTGAGCATCCACTCGACTTTGGTTCCCGAGAAGTAGGGATCGAGGACGAGGCCGGTTGTGCGACGAACCATGTCGAGATGGCCGGCGTCGTGCAGTTCCTCGCAGCGCGCCGCAGTGCGACGGTCCTGCCAGACAATCGCCCTGTGCCGGGGTGTGCCAGATCGTCGATCCCACATCACGACGGTCTCTCGCTGGTCGGTGATCCCGATCGCAGCGATCGGTTCGTCGATCGTGGCTCTGACCTCGGCAAGGGTTGCAAGAACCGCCTGCCAGATCTCTTCGGCGTCGTGTTCGACCCACCCAGGCTGGGGGAAGTGCTGGGTGAATTCTCGGTAGGCGAATCCGAGTGGGGTCCCGGACTCGTCGATGGCGAAGGAGCGGACCCCGGTCGTCCCTGCATCGATTGCTATCACGATTCCCATAGCGGCCGACCATAGCCGTCCGTCTTCGAGCATCGCCGGTAGGGTCCTACGGGTGTCTGTTCCCCCCGACATCAAGAGGATTGGTGTACTGACCAGTGGGGGAGACTGCCCCGGTCTGAACGCCGTCATCCGCGGCGTCGTGCGCAAGGCTGAGTGGCAGCACGGCTGGCAAACCTTCGGCATCCACGATGGATTCAAGGGCCTGCTCGACGACTCGATGGAGGAACTGACAGTCGAGGGTTGCCGCGGCATCTTGCCGCGTGGCGGCACCATCATCGGCACCAGTCGCCATACCCCGTTCATGCACGAGGGTGGCATGGACATGGTCCACGAAACCATGGAACGCCGAAAGCTCGATGCTCTTGTGGTGATCGGAGGTGAAGGAAGCCTGTCGTGCGCCCACGAGATGCACCTGAGCGGCATTCGGTTGGTGGGTGTGCCCAAGACGATCGACAACGATGTCGGGCTGACCGAACGAACCTTCGGGTTCGACACTGCGGTCCAGGTCGCCACCGATGCCATCGATCGTCTCCACACCACCGCCGAGTCACACAACCGAGTGATGGTCGTCGAGGTGATGGGCCGAGATGTCGGCCACATCGCGACATGGGCCGGCATGGCGGGTGGCGCCACGCTGACTTTGGTACCCGAGGAGCCCTTCGACATCGCCGAGGTGTGCGACGCTCTGAGCCGCCGCCATGCCCGAGGCAAGTTCGCCTCGATCGTTGTCGTTGCCGAGGGGGCGCGACCGGCCGAGGGCACGATCGAGGTGCCGGAGCCACCGGTCGATCAATACGGCCACCGGCGGTTGGGCGGAATCGGCAACGTCATCGCCGCCGAGATCGAAGCACGCACCGGCTTCGAGACCCGCGTCACGGTGCTCGGTCACGTGCAGCGGGGCGGAACACCGACCTCGTTCGACCGGGCGCTGTCGAGTTGGTTCGGAGTCGAAGCTGCCGACGCGCTCGCCGAAGGCGACTTCGGATCGATGGTTGCGTTTCAGTGCGGTTCGATGGTTCGGGTCGCGCTCGCCGACGCCATCGCACAGATCAAGTACACGAGCCCAGAGCTTCGCGCTGCCGCTCGCTCCTTCTTCGCCTGAGCGTCAGGTTTCCTCGTCGGACTGTGCAGTGGTCGAGGGTGGGGTGGACGTCGTGGGAACTTCGAAGCTCGGGTCGTACTGGAAGTAGTCGTCGCGGTCGACAACACCCTCGGTGTCGCCCTCACTCGTCGGTAACGAGATCCGCTCACCATCGATCCGAATACGTACTGCGATCACGTCGGGGAACCCCGTAGCGGTGTACACCAGTTGTGCTGCAGCGTTGCGAAGCACTTCGGCCTCGGACGGGATCGGTGAGCCCTCCTCGTCGAGGGCGACCATGTCGATGATTGCGACGTCGTTTTCGTTGATTTGGGCATCGAGGAGCGTGAACTCCCGCAGCGCATTGCTGTACAGTTCCCGCTCCTCCTCGGTACGGACCTCATCGCGAAACAGCAGTCCGATGCGGTCGGCGAAGCCCGCCTGGGGCGAGACCTCACGATCGCGTTGCACCACGACGTTGCGTTCGCCGACGACCTCCAGCAAGAAGATGGTGACCGTCACCGTGAGCGGGCCGGGCGTTTCTGCCTCCTCCACCTGCACCTCGAGATCGCTGCGCAACACATCGGGGAGGTCCTCGGGGTTCACGATTGCTGCCTGGTCGTCAGTCGGGAGCGAGCAACTCGTGACAACGGTGAGGATGCTTGCACCGAGCAGCAAGAGGATCCGCTTCATCCGAACTCCCCCTCGAACTCGGAGGCTTCAGCAATGGGCAGGCGAACGACGAAGCGGGCGCCCGATGCTCCGTCCTCGCGATCTTCGACCCAGGTCGTTCCGCCGTGCAGTCCCACATGTTCGGCGACGAGGGCCAATCCGAGCCCTGATCCTGTCCCTTGACCCCGTCGCCCACCGGCACTCCCGCGAGAGAAACGGTCGAAGATCACCGCCCGTTCGGCTTCCGGTACCCCAACGCCTTCGTCTTCGACTGCGAGCAGTGCAGTGCCGTCACGCTCGCGAAGGGTGACCGTGATCGCCCCTCCTCCGTACTTCGCAGCATTGTCGACGAGATTGGTGATGACTTGGGCGAGACGACGCTTGTCGCCGACGATCACGAGGTGCTCGAGATCACCGAAGTCGACGCTCACGTCGTCGTGGGGAACGTGACGGATCGATTGATGAGCGAATTCGATCAGGTCGATGGGTTCGGCCTGTAGCGATGCGGTACCGACGTCGTAGCGGCTGATTTCGAGGAGATCTTCGACCAGCAGCGTGAAGCGCTGGATGTCGTCGGTCAACAGGTCGAGTGCCATCTGACTGCGTTCCGACAGCTGGTCGCGGCTGTTCTGCAACACCTCGACCGATGCACTCAGTGTCATCAACGGCGAACGCAGTTCGTGGCTGACCTCCGACGCAAAGCGGGCGTCTCGCTCGACCCGGTCCTCGAGCGAACGAGCCATGCCGTTGAACGATGCGGTGAGTGATGCGAGATCGGCATCGGCAGGAGGATCGAGCCTGGTGTCGAGTTCGCCCGCCGCAAGCGATTCTGCCGCCATACGGACATCGGCGAGTGGGGTGAGGGCACGTCGTGATGCCCACGAGCCGAGTGCGGCGGAAAGCAGCGTCGTGGCTGCGGCAACACCGAGCACGATGATGCCGAGTGCGTCGAGTGCATCCTCGACATCGTCGGTGAGGGCGGCCTCGTAGTAGTCGGCGTCGACATCGGGGATCGGGATGCCGGTCAGGATCATGTGGATCCCGTTGACCCGGGTTCGCATTCGTGCAGCATTCCCTGCGTCGACCTGCGTCCGAAGCGAGGAAGGGATGAGCTCTTGGTTGAACACCTGCGGGCTGCCCGAGGTGGACTCGTCACCGAGGCGCACCAGCGGAACCGAACGCTCGGTCACGGTGAGGAGGTCGAAGATCGTCTGCACATCCTCGATCTCTGTTTCACCCGACAGGGCGCCTTCGACTCGTGCTGCGTTGCGAACGGCGACCGGAAAGGCCCGGTCCTCGCGGTCTTCCAAGAGGTTTTGGCGGGCCAGCGTCAGTGTCGCGATGGCGATGATCAGCGACAACAACAGACCTCCGAGGGCGTAGAGACCCATGATGCGGGCCCGAAGTCCGAGCCGACCCCAGACGTTCCACATGATCTTCCGGGTCAGGACTTCAGCTTGTAGCCGAGACCGCGAATGGTCACGACATAGCTCGGATTCGCCGGGTCTGGCTCGATCTTGGTTCGAAGGCGACGGACGTGGACGTCGACGAGTCTGCCGTCACCGAAGTAGCCGTAGCCCCACACCCGTTCGAGCAGCACCTCGCGGCTCAATACCCGCCCCGGGTTGGAGGCGAGTTCGACCAGGAGCCTGAATTCGGTTTTGGTGAGATGGACCTCTTCGTCGGCAAGCCGCACGACCCCCTGGTCGGGGATGATCTCGAGGTCGCCGAAGACCATCTGGGGTGAGCCCGGATCGAGTGAACGAGCACGGCGCAGCAGTGCACGGATCCGGGCGCTGAGCTCTTTGGGTGCGAATGGTTTGGTCAGGTAGTCGTCTGCGCCGGCCTCGAGCCCCGCAACGACGTCGTGCGTATCGGCACGGGCGGTCACCATCACGATCGGCACGTCGCTGGCGCGACGAATGGAGCGGCACACATCGAAACCGTCGATGCCGGGCAGCATGATGTCGATCAAGACGACGTCGGTCGGTTCTCGAGTGAAGGCATTGAGCGCATCCTCGCCACTCGCAGCCTCGACCACCGTCCAACCCTCGTCTTCGAGGGCAAGACGAACCGACTGACGGATGCGTTCGTCGTCTTCAACGGTGAGAATTCGCGTACCCATCGGTGGAATGCTTTCAGATTCTCACCGCAGACGGGGGCGCGACGGCAAAAAACGCATGATCAGTCGGTGAGGCCGAGCGCATCGAGAAGAGCATCGAAGATGGCTGGTGACCCGCAGACGAACGGAAGGCCGGGACGGCGATCGCAGCTGAGGCCCCCCGCTTCGTGCACGAGCAAGCGGCCAGCGGCGATGTCCCAGTCCTGAACCCCGATCTCGAAATAGGCATCGAGGCGGCCCGCTGCGACGCTGCAGCAATCGATCGCAGCGCCGCCGAAGCGGCGGATGTCGGCAATGTGGGGTAGCAGCTTGGCGATGACCTCGGCCTGTTGGGCGCGCACCGACGGTTGGTAGTTGAAGCCGGTGGCAAGGACGGCCCGATCGAGCCCGAGCGGCGAACTCACCCGGAGGCGTTCATCGTTGCAGAACGCTCCTCCGCCGAGCACGGCGGTGAACCGTTCAGTTCGGATCGGGTCGTGGACGAGACCAACAGCATCGACGCCGTCGACCCGTGCTGCGATCGAGACGGAAAAGCCGGGAAGGTCGCGGATGAAGTTCGTGGTTCCGTCGATCGGGTCGATCACCCACACCACACCGGTCGTGCCCGGTTCGACCGTGCCTTCCTCACCGATGAACCCGTCGTGGGGTCGCGTCAGTCGAATGGTGTCGGTGATGGTCGTCTCGGCCCACCGATCCATGGCGGTGACCATGTCGGTGACCGATGACTTCGTGTCGATCCCAAGATCGTCGCGGGCGCCGTCAGCAGTGAGCGTCGGGACGACGGCATCGGCCGCAGCAATCGCGACAGCGCGCAGTTCGTGGAGATCGACGGTCATCAGGTGTCTTCGGGTTCGTGTGCAGCTCGCTGGGCTTCGGTGGCCTCCCACTCGCTCATGGCCCGAAGGGTCAGAACTGCGACGATGGCCACGCCCCCTGCTGCGAGTGCGGCAGCTCCGATGCCGGTCAGGCCGGCGTAGGTCGTGCAGCCGGCGTCGCATTGCAGATCCATGACGGCGAAGCCGATCAATCCGCCGCACAGGCCGGCAACGACAATGGCCACCACGGCCAGGATCCGTGCGTAGAGGGGAGGAGCGGCCGACGGAGGGGGCGAGGACATCGCTGTGGAGTCTACCGACGCAGTGATGGCTCGAACCGGCGAGTCATGACCGTAAAGTTCAGACGCTGTGCGCACGCTGGTCGTTCTTCCCACATTCAACGAGGCTGCCAACATCGAAGAGGTGTTGCGCCAGGTGCGCGCATCAGTACCTGCGGCCGACATGCTGGTCGTGGATGATTCGAGTCCGGACGGCACAGCCGATCTGGCCGAGGGCATCGGACGCGAACTCGGGTCGGTCGAGGTGATGCGACGACCCGCGAAGTCCGGTCTCGGGTCCGCCTATCGAGACGGCTTTCGTCTTGGTCTCGCCCGGGGCTATGACGTGATGGTCGAGATGGACTCCGACCTCTCACACGACCCCGGGAGCCTGCCGGCCCTTCTTGCTGCAGTGGAGAAGGGTGCCTCGCTGGCGCTTGGCAGTCGGTATGTCCCCGGCGGTTCGATTCCCGAGTGGTCGTGGTACCGCCGTGCCCTTTCACGTTGGGGGAACCGGTACGCATCTCGTGTCCTTGGTCTTGGGATCACCGATGCAACGAGTGGCTTTCGCGCCTACGCCGCCGACGTGCTGGCAGCGATCGCCATCGACGACGTCCGTGCGGACGGATACGGCTTTCAGATCGAGATGGCATACCGAGTTTTGCGCTGCGGGGGTACCATCATCGAGGTTCCGATCTCGTTCACCGATCGAGTTCGTGGCGAGTCGAAAATGTCCAGCCGCATCATTGCGGAGGCCTTGGTGCTGGTGACAGCGTGGGGCCTTCGAGATCAACTCCGGATACTTCGAAAATTTCCGAAATTTCGTTAAAGAAACGCTTCAGGGAGTCCGATACCAATCCCATGCAGAACGAATCGGCAACGCTTGTACCGCCCCGGCGCCTCGGATCGCTCCTGCGTGAGGCCCGTGTTGACATGGGTCTCGAGCTCGAGGACATCGCTGCGCGTCACCCTGAGTTCACCGTGGTCGACCTCGATGATCTCGAGCTCGGTCGTCGCACGCTCAGCGACGCACAGCTCAAGGAAGTCATGGCGGCGTACGGCCTCGACCAGGCCAGCCTGGTGCCGACCCGCTCCAAGCTCGTGATCGATCTCGACGAGGGTCGGATGGCCGTCGAGGAGTCCGAGGTTTCGACCGATGGGCTCTCCGGACCCGACGAGATCCTCGCTCGGTACCTTGCCTTCGTCTATCACCTGCGCAACATGCCGGTCGGCTCGCCGATCCCACTTCGCGATGTTGACCTCGAGGTGCTGTCGACCGCCCTCGAGATCGAGACGATCGACATCGAGGAGCGCCTGAAGCGGTTGATGAGCGACGAGGAAGCGATCACGAAGTCGCAGCAGCGCTTCCGTGGCCGGATGCTCCTGCCGCTGGCGGGTGTTGTGCTCGCTGCCTGTTCTGCCGGCGTGCTCGTCTTCGTGGCCAGCTCCAATGAGGCGGCCCAGCCGAGCGCCACAGGGACGCAGACCGATGTGTCGACGCCCGCAGTCGCCGCACCCGCTGTCGTGACCGACATCGGCACCGGCGGGGCGATCGCCATCGCTGCAAGCGTCGAGACGCAACTCGGCAGCGCCGTGGTCGAGGTGAACACCGGTAGCTGATCCCAGCCCACAGCCTGCGGCGGTCCGGATGGGCTGCCATGCTGGCGGTATGCGCCGCTGGAAGGTTGCCGGGGGGTTGTTGACCGAAAACGACGGGCTCCTGCTCGTCGCGAACCGCCGCCGCAATGGCAGCGTCGACTGGTCGACTCCAGGTGGTGTGATCGACGACGGCGAGTCCGCCTTGGATGCGCTCAGCCGCGAGGTGGCCGAAGAGACGAATCTGGTCGTCTCCGGCTGGGACGAACTGTGCTGGACCGTCGAGGTCGACTTCGTCGATTTGGACATGCACCTGCACGTCGAGGTCCACCGGGCTGCTGGTTGGTCAGGAGAACTTGCCTTCGACGACCCCGACGGCATCGTCCACGATGGTGGGTTCCACGACAATCATGGCGTGGCGGCACGCTTGGCCGGTGCGGCTCGCTGGGTGGCCGAGCCATTGCAGGCCTGGCTTGCCAGCGACTTCGACGGGCGCCCCCACTTCCGCTATCGAGCGATCGGCCTCGCCGGGGATCTTCGCGCCGAGCGTCTCGGGCCGTGACGCAGGCTGCACTCGTCGGGCGCCCACCCGACGGATCTCTCGGGTTCATCCATGTGGACATGGATGCGTTTTTTGCGTCATGCGAATTGCTGCGCCGGCCCGAGTTGCGGCTGAAACCGGTTGTCGTCGGTGGTACGGGTGATCGGGGGGTCGTCGCCGCAGCCAGTTACGTTGCTCGAACGTTTGGCATCCACTCGGCCATGCCTTCCTCACAAGCTCGTCGCTTGTGTCCGCACGCAGTGTTCTTGCCCGGAGATCATCAGTACTACAGCGAGATCTCCCGTCGAGTGATGGAACTGTTCGGCGACATCACGCCGTTGGTCGAACCTCTGTCTCTCGACGAGGCGTTCCTCGATGTGCGGGGTGCCCTCCACGGGACGCATCACGCCCCCGACATCGGCGGCATGATCCGCCGTCGTGTGTTCGAAGCCGAAGGTCTCACGTGTTCGGTAGGGGTCGCCACCAACAAGTTCCTTGCGAAGTTGGCGACCGAGCGAGCCAAGCCTCAGGCCACCCTCGAAGGGCCGAAGTTCGGTTCTGGCGTCCATGTCGTCGAGCCGGGCGGGGAGCTCGAATTCCTCCACCCGATGGCGGTTCGTGACCTGTGGGGAGTCGGACCGGCAACCGAAGCGAAGCTCTCGCGAATGGGGATCGAAACGGTCGGAGACCTGGCCATCCAACCACGTCAACGGCTCGAGGCGAGTCTCGGTCTCGCATCAGGTCGCCATCTCCATCAACTGGCGAACGCAATCGATGCCCGACCCGTCATCGTCGATCAGCGAGCAAAGTCGATCGGTCACGAGGAGACCTTTCCTCGTGACCTCGTCGATGGCCCGGTTCTGCGCAGAGAACTCGTGCGTTTGGCCGATGCGGTGGCCACTCGGTTGCGTTCGGCAGGTGTCGCCGGCCGTACGGTAACGATCAAGGTTCGTTTCAGGGATTTCACGACGATCACCCGCGCCCAGACGTCGGCCGAGCCGATCGATGGTGCGACGGCAATCCTCCGCACGGCTGAGGCCCTGCTCGACAAGGTCGACACCGGTTCTGGTGTGCGGTTGTTGGGGGTGAGTGTGAGCCAGCTCGCCGAGCCGGTTGCGTACCAGTTGACGCTCGACGATGCGGCCGGACCGGGCTGGAACGAGGCTGACGATGTGGTTGAGGAGATCCGGGGCAGATTCGGCGGCGATGCGATCGGTCCGGCGAGTCTTGCGAAGCCCGGGGGCGGTCTCGACCGAATGGAACGTGGTCAGCAGCAGTGGGGTCCCGATGACCTCTGACTGGTGGTCTTCTTGGTTGGATCGGTGCACGGCCCGCGTTGTTGAAGCGGGGGCCGTGTGAGAGAATGACACATCGAGCAAGGAGGGCCGGCGTGCCGCTCAGTGAGGACGAACAGCGGATCCTCAGCGAAATCGAGGACCATCTCTACGAGTCCGACCCCGCACTTGCGCGTGAGGTCGCACAGACCACCATCTATACCCATGCGTTCCGAGGTCTCAAGTGGGCTGCCCTCGTCTTCGTTGCCGGCACGGCTGCGATGATCGCGCTGCTGTCGCTCAGTTTCCTCGCCTCATTCGTCAGCGTGCTGGTGATGCTCGGTGCCCTCCTCTGGTTCGTCGACAATGCGCGCAAGCTCGGTCGTGCGGGTCTCGAGCAGATGACGTCTGCGGCGCGGTCTGCCGGGTTGAAGGACGCCGTGGGTGGAACCGGAGCAAAGCTTCGCGACCGGTTCAACCGCCAAGAGAGCGACGATCTCTAGCGTCGATTCGGTGGTTGCCTGATCGGGCGATCGTTGTCAGTGCTGACGGATGGTCCGGGGATCGAGTGCGTCCCCAACTCTCCGCTTCCACTGCACCTGGTCGCGGCAGACAGTGCCGATTGCCGATGCGGCTGCTTCGGCTCGTTGGGCGTGGGACCCAGGATCGGCGGGGGTGGCGTAGCGAAGGATCGTGACCGACTCGGCAAGCTCATCGATCGGACCGACCGGCCGAGGTGCGCTGAGCGTGCGCTCTGCGAACTCGTAGGCGGTTTCTGAGGGCTCGGGCTCGATCCCGACGAGTCGGAGCGCAGCGGTCGCCTCGTCCCATGCGAATTCGCTGCGACCGAGCGGATCGTGGGCGATACGGCTGAAGCGGCGTCGGCGAATGACAGCGCGAAGGATCGGTACGACACCGAAGATGCCCAACGCACCGAGGAGGGCGAGTGCGAAGCGAATGAAGCGCCCCGACCGGTTCGGCCCCGGCTCGTCCGTCACCGCCTCGGGGTCGAAGTCGGCCGGATCCAGTCCATCGAGAAAGTCATCGGGAAGCTGCTGGTCGGGGATGAACGAGTTGTCGTCGGGGGCGATCGGAACCGTGCTCGGTGGTGGGGCTGCCCCTCCACGGTTCACTTCGTCGTTTTCGAAGAGCTGGGCGGGTGATTGCCCGGTGATATCGCTGTCGCCGGCGGGAGCTCGTCCCGGTGTGGGATCAAAGACGACCCAGCCTGCACCGGCGAAGTAGACCTCGGGCCAGGCATGCGCATGCTCGCCGCGTACGACATATTCCTGACGGGCATCGTTCCACTCGCCCCAGGTGAAGCCGACAGCGACGCGGGCCGGGAGACCAACAGAGCGGGCCATCGACGCAAAAGTCGATGCGAACTGTTCGCAGTAGCCCGCCTCGACGACGAAGAGAAAGTCCTCGATGCTGTTGACGTCGTGACGCTGGGCCACGTTCAGGTCATACTCGAAATTGGCCGGATCGAGGAAGTGATCTTGGAGAAGGCGGGCACGCTCGTAGTCCGATGTGGCACCGGCGGTGATCTCCTCGGCATACGAAGCGATCGTGTCGGGCCAACAGCGATCGGCCGAGGTCTGCCCAGAACTGCACGTAGGGGGAAGTGCGGTGTACTCGGCAATGAACTGTTCATCGAGACCGGCAGTGGCGTCGACGGGGAGCAAGGCAGGGGAGTAGTCCGGCACCCGTGACTCGAGGATGTAGGTGAAGCCTCGAGCGGCATCTTCTTCGGATTCCCTGGTCACGACGAGCGCGCCGGTTTCGATCTCGTATTCGAGTCCGATCCCCTCGGAGTCGACCAGGGCGGCGACCTCGTAGGCCGCTGGGAGGTAGATGCCGCCGAGTGAACCGGTGGTGATTTCCTGTCGGATCGTCCGGCGGGGAATCGTCTCGTCGATGCTGGAGCCGACCGGGCCGCGAACGTCGTCGAAGTTGCTCGATCGGCTCCACGAGCGTCCGTCGAATGACGTCAGCGCCATCTGTCGCCAGTAGCTGCGGTCGGAGGGATCCGACACTTTGACCGAGAACATCTCGAACTGGCTCTGTTCGATCAGATTGGCATTGATCTCGACGAGGGGACTGAGCACGCGACGCGGCTCAGGCCCGTTGTCCCAGTCGCTCGGATCGAGGAGTTGGTCGCCGGCGTCGGGTACTTCGGGCCCTGCGACAACACCGATGGTGATGGCGAGCGTCGCAGCGATCACGCCACTGCGCAGGGTGGCCGATACGCCGGCGGTGGTGCCGGATGCAACCCAGATCTCTTCTCGGGCTCGACGAGCAAGGCGGGTGGTCAAGATGAGCGCTGCGACTGCAGCTGCGTAGACACCACCGTGGAGGAGGGGCTGACTCCCGTCCCCGAGCAAGGTGCTGAACACGAAGATGGTGCTGGCAGGGGCGATCGTCTCGAACAGGCTTCGAAGCCGAAAGGCCGCCCAGTCGGCAAGCGCAGCTGTCCACCAGAGCGCTGCGCCGGCGATGACGACGAAGCCGCGAACAGGGTCGACCGGTGCAACTTCGGCCGAGAACGTTGTTTGCGCCAGTGAGAGATCGTTGCGAAGAAGGTCGAGTGTCTCTCGTGAGGGGAAGACCTGGCTCGCAGTCTCGGGGAAGAGGAGAACATTGCCAACGACGAGCAGGGCTGCGCCGGAGACAGCAGCTGACACGGCGAAGCCGAGGCCGGCACGGCGACACACGATGGCGCTCAGATGCGAGCCAACCACGAGGACGAGCAGATCGGGTTCGTAGGTGTCGGTGGTGAAGAGTCGCTCGAGCCCGAGTGCGACGGCGACGGTCAGGGCAACGACGGCGAGTTCGTTGAGCGTCTCGGTCCACCGCGAAATGCTCACTGCACCACAACCCTGCGACGGCCCAGGTTCCAGTTGGTGGCGAGTTGGCCCGGCCCGGTCAGGTGGATCCAGTCACCAGCGCTGTGTGGCGAAGTCGTCCCAGTGCCCCACGCGGCAGTGTCGACCGTGATGACCACAGTTGCTCGCAGACGGGTTGCGAGTCGCCGTCGGGCCCCTGGGTTGGTGGCGATGTCAGGATCGGCGCTGATCGCCACGACGGTACCGCCACCGGTCGGAACGGCTGGGTGGAGACGTTCGGAGCCGCCGTCGAGCAGGGCGAGGAACTCGAGGAGACCGTCGAGCGATGCCATGCCGGTGACAAGTGGGGTCGTGCGGCCGTCGGTTGTCTCGATGCGGGTTGCATCGCCTGACTCGAGGACCGCAGCGGCGATCGAACCGGCGATGGAAGCGGTTGCGTCGATCGCCGTGGCAGCGTCACCCGGGGGACGGGTGTCGATGACGAGCGACAGTCGCCCATGCCGGGGTGGGCGGAATTGGCGAACCTGAAGTTCGCCGTGACGTGCCGATGACGGCCAGTGGATCTTGCGAAGGTCGTCACCCGGCACGTACTCGCGAAGACCGTCGAACTCCTCGTCGCTCAAACCGAGACTTTGCCGAAGATCTTCACCGATCAATGGATCGTCGCCTGCGGGAATGCGAAGCGGGGGCAGCGGCTCGATCGGCGGGTGAACGACCAGACGGACCCGTGTCTCGAGGTGGTGACGACGACGGGCAAGCCCGAGTCCGTCGGTGTCTTCGATGCGGATCGGACCGAGGGTGAGCACACCCCGTCGGGTCGTCGGAAGGCGGTATGCGCCGTGCACTCGTCCGCCGTTGCGGGCAACCGGTGCCAGTGACAACGTCACACCGCGACTGCCGCTCACTGCATCGTGCAGTGTCATCACCGGTGTGCGGTACGGCGCATGGTTGACGATCTCGAGGTCGATGCGCGCAGGTTCACCGGCTGGAACCTGCGGAGGCGTGAGTTGGCGGGTGATCGTCACGCGACTGGGGACCATGCTGCGCATCAACACGGCGATGCTGACGGCTCCGATGGCACCTAGCCCGACCACGAGGAACTCGATTGCGCCGAACAATCGACCGGCGACCACGAAACCACTACCGCCGATGAGGACACCCCACCCGGCTCGGGTGGGCATGATCAGGACCCGCCCGGACGAGGAATGGGAACGCCAGCGAGGATCTCGGTGACGACATCGGCTGGCCGAGTGCCACGCATACGGGCCTCCGGAGTGACGAGAAGCCGATGCGGGAGGACGTAGTCGGCGAGATATTTGACGTCATCGGGGGTGGCGTAGGCACGGCGTTCACTCGCCGCGTGGGCGCGAACCACGCGCTGTAGCGCGAGCACACCGCGGGGAGAGAGCCCGAGCGACAGGGACGGGTGACGGCGGGTCGCGTCGGCGAGGTCGAGAAGATAGGACTGCAGCGCTGGAGCGAGGTAAACCCGTTCGAGCGAAGCAGACATCTCGACCACTTGGTCGGCGGTGACCACGGGACCGAGCAGGTCGGACGGCTCGCGACGATCACCATGAGATTCGAGAATCTCGAGTTCGGCCCGGCGGTCGGGGTAGCCGATTTCGAGGCGCATCAGGAAGCGATCGAGTTGGGCTTCGGGAAGTGCGTAGGTCCCTTCGTGTTCGATCGGGTTCTGCGTGGCGATCACCATGAAGGGTGCGGCAAGGTGGTGGGTGGCGCCGTCGGCAGTGACCTGGCGTTCGGCCATCGCCTCGAGCAACGCCGACTGGGTCTTGGGTGATGCACGGTTGATCTCGTCGGCGAGGAGGATGTTGGCGAAGACCGGGCCGGGCCGAAACTCGAACGCGTTGGCGCTGCGATTCCAAACACTGACGCCGGTCACGTCGGTGGGAAGAAGGTCGGGCGTGAACTGAACCCGACCGAAACGCCCATCGACACTGCGAGCAAGGGCCTTGCCGAGGCTGGTCTTGCCCACGCCGGGCACGTCCTCGACCAACACGTGACCGTCGGCGACCAGCGCAAGCGTCATCAGATGGATGATGGTGTCCTTGCCCCGGATCGCCTTCGAGATGTTTCGGGTCAGTGCGTCGAAGTGCTCTGCGAAACCCGGGCTCGCTCCGTGTTCGCGGCCGGTAGCAGCCGGGTCTTCCGCCGTGTGTTCGCTTGTCACCACAGAGCCTCCGCTCTCACTCGTGCCCCGAGACGATAGGCGACCGGTTCCCCCTGTAGGGACTCGGGCCGGTGATCGCGCCTGCTCGACGTGCGCCGTAGGATCGAAGCAATGAGCCGCATCCTTGCGATCGACATCGGTGGGACGAAGATCGAGGCGGGCATCGTGACGACCGAGGGGACGATTGTCCGCCGGGCTCGGGTTCCCTCGACCGATCCGCTCGATGCCGAAGAGTTGTTCGCTCGGGTTGCGAGCGTCGCTGCGGAGGTACGCGACGACGGTGAGCCGGAAGTGGCCTGTGGCGTTGGGTGCGGGGGTCCGATGCGTCGGGGAGGTACAGCCGTCTCGCCTCTCAATATCGCCGTGTGGCGCGACTTCCCGCTGCAGGAGCGTCTCCGCGAGGAGACAGGGCTCGTCACCCACATCGACAACGATGCAAAGGCGCTTGCGCTCGCCGAAGGGTGGCTTGGCGCAGCCGTTGGGGTGAGCGACTATCTCGCGATGGTGGTGTCCACCGGGGTGGGCGGGGGCATCGTCTTGGGAGGTCGCCTGCTCGACGGGGCCGATGGCAACGCCGGCCATATCGGTCATGTCGTCGTCGAACCCGACGGTTTCGAGCTGCCCGGGCACACTCGCGGCGTGCTCGAGGCAGAGGCGAGCGGTACGGCGATCGCGGCGCGTCTGGGCATTCCTGCGGCCCAGGCGCCGGAAGCCGAACGGCGCCGAGTGGGCACGGTGGTTGGACGGGCTGTCGGATCCGTTGCGAACCTGCTCGATCTGAAGCTGGCGGTCGTTGCCGGGTCGGTTGCCCTCGGCTTCGGTGACGTGTTCTTGCGGGCTGCCCAGGCCGAGGTCGACCGTGTTGCGACGCTCCAACACTCGAGCGGGACTCGGATCGTCGCTGCTGCGCTCGGAGCGGACGGGCCGTTGGTGGGCGCAGCAGCTGTGGGCCTGCGTGGCATCGGGCAGGATGTGGGTGGCCTATGACACCCATTCGCACCGTGTTCGGCGCGCTTCGCGTCCTGATCTCCCGACCATCGCTGTGGGCGACAGCGATCGTGCAGGCTCGCCGTTTCGTCCCCGACGGATGGTGGCGACGACCCCCGTTCTTGCCAGTTCCCGACGCTGAGCTGCTCGCGTTCCGGGCTTCGACGCAGTACGGCGATCCGCAGCACCCGGCATCGGCTGAGGACCTGGTGGCGTGGTTGGAGTGGTGTCGAGCCGAGGCCCGGCGCTGACGTGTCTCGCTGGTCCGTCCTCCGCCGGGGCGGTGATGCAGCCACGCTCCATGCATTCGAGCCGCCACCGGTGGAGAAACCCTGCCTGGTCGTCGCTGAACTCCAACGCCCGGCCCTGGTGCTCGGAAGCACGCAGAAGATCGAGATGGCCGACCGAGTTCGCGCCCACGAGCATGCACTCGACATCGTTCGCCGACGCAGTGGTGGGAGTTCTGTCGTGTTGGTGCCGGGTGGACACATTTGGCTCGATGCCTGGATTCCTTTCGGCGACCCGCTTTGGACCGACGATGTTGCTGCGGCGGCCGTTCCTCTCGGAGAGGCGTGGCTGTCGACCATGACGAATCTGGGCTGGACCGGTCTGCGGGTCCATACCGGTGGAGCAGAGGCTGCGCCTTGGTCAGACCTGGTGTGTTTCGCCGGACGGGGTCCGGGGGAGGTCATCACCGCTGACGGCCGCAAGCTTCTCGGCCTGAGCCAACGCCGGACCCGAAACTGGATTCGTCTGCAGTGCCTGGTGCATCGTCGCTGGAGCGCGGCAGATGCCCTTGCCGGACTGTCCCTCAGCGAAGAGCAGCGGTGTGTCGCCGAGATGGCGCTGAGGGATGCAGTTGCCGTTGTCGGCTCGGTCGATGAGGCGGCCGTGCTCGACGGTCTGCTCGCAGCACTGCGCTAGCCGGCGACGGCCCTGGTTGGGCAACGCGATCGAGGAGCGACGTGGGCTTGTTGCATCGCGTTGCTACCGAACGCGCGTTCGTTCGCGCGGAACGTGGGGGAATTACTTGTCAAATGGGGACTAGAGGAGTAAGGTGGAGCGAAATGGAGGGGAAGGGAGGTTCTGTGAGGACCTCCAGGCGCTCAGCGCCGACTGCCGCTCCGACAACGGTGAACAACGAGAACGTGAGAGGGGGGATGACATGGCACGCTTCGTGGGCAATTTCGAGCACACGATCGACGACAAGGGCCGCCTCATCCTGCCCTCGTCATTTCGACCCAAGCTCGCCGATGGGGCCTACATCACTCCTCTCGATCACTGCTTGGCCATCCTCCCGACCGAAGAGTTCGACCGGATGGCCGAACGACTCGAGGCGCAGGTTTCCGCTGGCGAGGTCGAGGTGAATGCCCTCCGACACTTTGCAAGCCAAGCCGACGAGGTGACTCCTGACTCGCAGGGTCGGGTTCGGCTGCTCCCGCATCTGCGAGAACTCGGCGGTCTCGACCGCACAGTCATCGTCACAGGCGCCCTTCGTCGGATCGAGATCTGGGACATCGGACGGTGGAACGACCTAGGCACTGCCGGCGCCGAACAACTCGCGAACGCCATCGAGAAAGGGCACGGCTTCGGCCCCTGAGGCCAGCACGCCCGCCATCCAGCTCTCACCCACAAGACAGACCACGAGACAGACCACGAGACAGAAAGGACCACCTCAGCCACCCGACACGAACACCTCGATCATCTGCAGTCTTCCGATCAGCAAATGGAAGACCCGTACTCCGCCCGCTTGCCATTAGTTCGACCGGGGAGACATCCCGGCGAACGCCGCCGATCGGGAGACTGTAGATGAGCGAGCCGTTCGCTCGAGCCCGGCTGGTCCATCATGACCGCAGCAGGCGACAACTCTCAGGCCAATGTGCCGGCATCGAACCACGAATTCGAGCATGTCTCCGTCATGGTCGATGAGGTCGTCTCGGTACTCTCCGAAATCCCCCCCGGTGTGATCGTCGACGCCACCCTCGGCGGCGGCGGTCACACCGAGGCGCTCCTTGCGGCCAGTGCCGAGGTGTCGATCCTCGGGCTCGACCGCGACGAGGCAGCCATCGCAGCCGCAGGCGCTCGCCTCGCGCCCCACGGTGAACGGGTGCGGCTGTGCCACACCCGTTTCGACGGGATCACCGACGCCGTGCGGAGCATCGGTGTCGATCGGATCTCGGGCTGCTTGTTCGATCTTGGGGTCAGCTCTCCACAACTCGACCACGCCGACCGTGGGTTCAGCTTCCGCAACGATGGGCCCCTCGACATGCGAATGGACCGCAGCGGTGGTGCTACCGCAGCGGATCTTGTCAACGGAGCGGACGAGCGCCACCTGACCGCGATCCTTCGCCGAAACGGTGATGAGCGTCATGCACCTCGCATCGCCCGCGCACTCGTCGCGGCTCGTCCGATCACCACCACTGCGCAACTGGCGGAGATCGTTCGCGACGCCATTCCTGCGGCGGCCCGTCGTACCGGTGGCCATCCGGCTCGCAAGACGTTTCAGGCGATTCGTATCGAGGTCAACGGCGAGCTCGAGATCCTCGAGGACGCCCTGCGGCAAACGCTTGCGCTCCTTGCTCCCGACGGACGCTGCGCCGTTCTCGCCTACCACTCGGGCGAAGATCGCATCGTCAAACGAGTGTTCCGTGATGCGGCCGGCGAAGGTCCGAGACCGCGCCACGATCTTCCCGCTCCTCCCGGCAGCGAAGCCTCCGTCTCACTGCTGTGGCGCGGCGCAAAGAAACCGTCGAGCGGCGAGATCGAGCGCAATCCGCGTGCGCAGGCAGCGCGGTTCCGTGCGGTTCAGAAACTGGGGCTGGCTGCCTGATGGCTGCGACACCTGCGACCGCACGTCGCTCGGGGGCAGCTGCTGCCCGGTCCCGACCCGTAGCCCAACCCAAGCCGCGCCGCGCCTCGCTGCGGGTCGTTTCCCCACCCGCTCGGTCTGGGGCACTCGTCCCGATGAGCGTGGTGATGGGTGGAGTCTTCACTGTGCTCTTCGCAATCGCAGCGGTGCAGGCGGTTCTCGTTCAGACGCAGGCCCGGATCGATGCCCAGACGGCCGCGAACCTTGCGATCGTCGAGCAGATCGATGCGCTCGATGCCCAACTCGCATGGATCGAGTCACCTGCCGGCATCGAGGCGTGGGCAAAGGAAACAGGCCTCGTGCGCGCTCCGGGTTACATCATCCTCTCGCCGGTGGGAGAAGGGGCGCTGGCAGCTCCGGTCGTCGCCGATCCGTTCGCGTCCAAACGCCTCATCCACTCAGGTGACGAGGGGACGAGCGGATGACCGGACGCCGTCGATCGCGCACCAGACGCGGCAACGTCACAGCAGTCCGCCCGGCCATCAGTGCCGGGCGGGTCCGCGTTGTCGGCCTGGTGTTCACGCTCGTCTTCGGAGCATTCGGCTACCGACTCGTCGATCTTCAGGTGACGCAGGACCCAACGCTGACCGACGCTGTCGGCCGTCATGTCGAGCGCATCGAACTCCCTGCCACCCGGGGCTCGCTCGTCGATCGCCACGGCCGTCCTCTTGCCATCACCCGTCCGAGCGCAACAGTGGTGGTGAACCCGCGCCTCGTCGCAGATGAGCAGATTCCCGGTGTGGTCGCCCAACTTGCGCAACATCTCGACGTCGATCCGGCTCGGTTGACCGAGGCACTGGCGTCCGACAAAGCGTTTCGCTTCCTGCAGCGCCAGATCGATCCGATGGTCGGCGAAGCGATCATGGAACTTGGGCTCCCCGGTGTGTGGCTGCAGGAAGAGCCTCGGCGGGAGTACCCCAACGGCGACTGCTCGGCTCGGGCGCTCCTGGGTCGGGTCGACATCGATCATCTCGGGATCAGTGGGCTCGAGTACCTGCACGACGAGATCCTCACCGGTACCGACGGCGTGTCATTGGCGGAGGTGAGCGCCGATGGACACCTCACCATCGTCGGCGGCGAATCGGTGATCCATGCGCCGATACCGGGTGAGGATGTGCGGTTGAGCTTCGATCGTGACGTGCAATTCAAGAGTGAGCAACTGGTCGCCGAGGCGGTTGCCGCAAACGGCGCGGACTGGGGTGTTGCGATCGTGGCCATCCCGTCGACCGGTGAACTCGTTGCCCTCGCCGGAGCGACCAGAGACAGCGAGACCGACGAGGTCGCGTGTACGACTGAGAACCTCAACTTCACCAGGGCCTACGAACCTGGATCCACCCTGAAGGCCATCAGCATCGCTGCGGTACTGGATGCTGAGATGAGTAGCCCCTTCGAACGGCTGTCCCTCGAGCCTTCCCTGCATTTCCCGTTGGACGACGGAGAAACGTTCGCGATTTTCGATTGGTTCACTCACACCGAGGACACGTACAGCACCACGGAGGTTCTCTCCAAGTCGTCGAACATCGGTGCAGCCACGCTTGCCGAGCGAATCGGTGCCGAGGCGCTCTACGACGAATATCGCGACTTCGGTTTCGGGTCGGCCACGGCAGTCGATTTCCCGGGCGAAACGGCAGGGATCATCCAGCCGTTCACATCTGCCGTTGCCCTTCCGACGGCCAGTTACGGACAGGGTGTGGCTGTGAGCCCGATCCAACTGGCCATGGCGTACAACGTCATTGCCAACGGCGGGCGATACGTTTCGCCAACACTGCTTCGGGGTGGGTCGATCGACGTCGAACGACAGGTCATCGAGTCGAAAACCGCAGTGCAGCTCCTCGAGATGCTCGGTGCCGTGGTCGAGCATGGCACCGGCAAGGCCGCTGCGATTCCGGGGTACGAGGTCGCCGGCAAGACCGGCACGGCGTGGCAGCCGTGCGATCATGGTGGGTACAGCGACTGCGAGGACGGCCACCCGACCGAGGGCCGGCACTACACGGCGAGTTTCGTCGGTATCGTCAGCAATGATCTCGGCCCGGCATTCACCGTGCTCGTCGTCATCGACAATCCCCGTCGTTTGGCGGTCGGCGGTGGTGACGTTGCTGCACCCGTGTTCGCCGAGATCGCGTCCTACACCGCTCGGCAGTTGCGCATCACGCCAGTGGCTGCGGCGCAGGGCGAGATCGGTCCGGTTCGGGCACCCGTGAGCACCCTCCCGACCGACGATGGTGGCGAGTCCACACAGGACCAGTGATGGTGCAGGTCGACGAGATCGCCGAACGCCTTGGTGTGCAGGTGGTGTCTGCGAGACACGATGTTGCAATCGACGAGGTCGAACACGACTCTCGCTGCGTCGGACCGAGAACGCTCTTTGCGTGCATCCCCGGAGCGGTCGTCGACGGCCACGACTTTGCGGTCGCCGCGGTCGAGGCAGGGGCCTGCGCTCTGCTGGTCGAGCGACGCCTTCCGCTCGATGTACCGCAGCTGCTCGTGCCCTCGGTGCGGCAGACGATCGGACCGGTTGCTGCCATGGTGCACGGAGATCCCTCCGAGGTGATCGATGTTGTGGGCGTCACCGGAACGAACGGCAAGACAACGACCGTCCGGATCGCCGGTGCGCTGCTGACCACGCTCGGTCGGAGGGTGACTGAGATCGGCACGCTCACCGGCGAGCGGACCACCCCCGAGGCTCCTGAACTCCAGCGTCAACTCGCGGCGGCAAGGGCGGCGGGACACCAGGCCGTGGTGATGGAGGTGTCGAGCCACGCGCTCGATCAGCATCGTGTCGACGGAACCAGGTTCCGGGTTGCTGCCTTCACCAACCTCGGCGTCGATCACCTCGACCACCACGGCACCATGGAGGCCTACTTCGACGCGAAAGCATGCCTCTTCACTCCTGGCCTGAGCGATCGGGCAATCATCGACACGACGACCGAGGCCGGAAGGCGTCTTGCCGACCGCACCCAGATTCCAGCCGTGATTCTCGGTCCAGAATCCGTTGCCGACATCGAACACTCGTCGACCGGTAGTCGCTTCCGGTGGCGTGGTCACGACGTCTTCGTTCCCCTTGTGGGCGCCTTCAACGTGACCAATGCGGTGATCGCAGCGGAAATCGTAGTGTCGCTGGGCTTCGAGCCCGCTGCTGTCGTTTCCGCGCTGTCAGAACTCGATGGTGTACCCGGGCGCTTCGAGACCGTCGATGCCGGACAGGATTTCATGATCGTTGTCGACTATGCCCACACACCCGATGGGCTCGAGGCGGTGCTCCGTGCCGCTCGGCAACTCACCACCCGCACGCTCACCGTCGTGTTCGGGGCAGGCGGGGATCGTGACGCAGGAAAGCGTCCGCAGATGGGGGAGGTGGCCCGTCGACTCGCCGATCGGGTGGTCGTGACGAACGACAATCCCCGCAATGAATCCCCTGATGCGATCATCTCCGCGATCGTTGCGGGCATGTCGCAGCCTCCTGAACGCATCGAACCGGACCGACGGCTGGCGATCCGTCACGCAATCGCAGGTGCGCGTAGCGGCGATCTCGTCCTCATCGCCGGGAAAGGGCACGAGTCGACCCAGACCGTCGGCGCAGAGGTCATCGACTTCGATGATCGTGAGGTGGCGCGACAAGAGGTCGCTCGCCTGCGAGGCTTCGAGTCATGATCCGATTGCTGCTCGCCGGTGCGATTTCGATGGTCGTCTCGCTCCTCGGCACGAAAGCGCTCATCACCTGGCTCACGCACCGGCAGATCGGGCAGCCGATCCGCGATGATGGGCCCCAGGAGCACAGGGTCAAGGCCGGCACGCCCACGATGGGTGGCCTTGCCATCGTGGCGGGTTCGGTGAGCGGCTACGTGATCTCCGATTTCATCGGCGGCATCTATACCAGGACCGGGATCCTTGTGATGCTTGCAATCATCGGTGGCGGTGCCGTCGGCCTCATGGATGATTGGATCAAGGTCGTCGCCCACCGCAATCTGGGCCTCAACAAGCGGGCCAAGATGCTCGGTCTCGTGATCGTTGCGGTGGGCTTTGCGTTTCTCGTCACCGAGTTCACGAACGTTCCGACGACCCTCTCGTTCACACGGTGGGACAATCCGGGTTGGGAGTTGGGGCGAATCGGGTGGATGGTCTGGGCCTTGCTGCTGATTGCAGCAACCACCAACGCAGTGAACCTGACCGACGGGCTCGATGGTCTTGCTGCCGGCTCCGGCATCTTCGGTTTCTCGGCGTTCACGGTCATCTGCTTTTGGCAGTTCCGTCACCTCGACTTTTACGACAACCCACACGCGCTCGATCTTGCAGTCGTCGCCACGGCCATGGTGGGTGGGATCGTCGGCTTCCTGTGGTGGAACGCTGCTCCTGCGCAGATCTTCATGGGCGACACGGGATCCTTGGCGATCGGTAGCGGCCTTGCTGCGCTTGCGCTCACCACGAACACGCAACTGCTCCTGCCGATCATCGGGGGTCTCTTCGTGATGGAGACGGTGTCGGTGATCTTGCAGATCGTCGTCTTCCGACGGTTCGGAGGTCGCCGACTCTTTCGAATGGCGCCGATCCATCACCATTTCGAACTCTCGGGTTGGCCCGAGACCACGGTCATCGTTCGGCTGTGGATCATGTCGGGGCTGTGCACCGGCGTCGGACTCGGCTTGTTCTACGCCGACGCGATCGCGGCAGGAATCACTGCGTGATGACGCTCGATCGTTTGCTGTCGTCACCGCGTGCGGCCTTGCTGGTCGGCTTTGGTGTGACGAACCGTGCGGTGGCCGCGGCGCTCGTTCGCCGGGGGCACTCCGTCACGGTGATCGACGACCGAGGCGGCGACGATGTCCACGCCGCAGCCGCCGACCTCGGCCTGCTCGTCGCCGATGATCCAGACGCGGTTGTGGCCCATGTGGCAGCCGCCGATCTTGTCATTCCCACGCCCGGACTCCCGGAGCAACATCGAGTCTTCGCGGCAGCCGAACGTCAGGGCGTGCCCATCGTTTCAGAGCTCGATCTTGCCGGCGTGTGGGACGACCGGCCCGTCGTGGCGGTGACCGGTACGAACGGAAAGACCACCGTCGTCGAACTGGCAGTGGCGGCACTCACCGAAGACGGGCGCTGCGCAATCGCTGCGGGCAACACCGACACCCCGCTCGTGGCTGCGATCGACGACGCGGCGATCGAGGTCTTCGTGGTCGAGGCATCGTCGTTTCGTCTCGCCCGCGCCGAGCGCTTCCAACCGCTCGTTGCTGCGTGGCTCAACTTCGCACCGGACCATCTCGACGTCCATGTGGATCTGGACGCATACGAGGCGGCAAAAGCGCGGATCTTTGCGCTCGTCGGTGCCGATGGGACGGTCGTCGCGAACGCCGGCGATCCCGTCGTGATGCGCAACGTTCCCCCGGGACGTCGACTCGTCACCTTCGGTACTGCCGCCGCTGATTGGCGACTCGAAGCCGGCACTCTCGTCGGCCCGCAGGGTCCGTTCGGGTGCGCGGCCGATCTCTGGCGATCGCTTCCCCACGACATCGACAACACGCTCGCCGTTGCGGCGTTGCTCGATCCGATCGGCGTCGAACCGGAGGCCGTGGCTCGTGCTGCAGCGAACTTTGCAACGATGCCGCATCGACTCGCCCCGGTGGGCCAACTCGACGGGCAGACCTATTTCGATGACTCGAAGGCGACCACGCCTCACGCCACGCTTGCTGCCCTGCGGGGTTTCGAGGAAGTCATTTTGATCGCCGGCGGAAAGAACAAGGGGATCGATCTCGGTGATCTGGCGGCTGGTGCTGGTCACGTTCGTGCGGTTGTGGCGATCGGTGAGGCCATGTGGGAGGTTGCGGCCGCATTCACCGATCGCGTTCCCGTCGAGAAGGCCTCAACGCTGGAGGCTGCCGTCGATCTTGCTCGCCGCTTGAGCGCCGGAGAGGTACCGGTCCTCTTGTCGCCGGGCTGTGCCTCGTTCGATTGGTATTCGAATTACGCCGAACGAGGCGACGATTTTGCCAGGATCGTCCGGGAGCGGGAGGCCCGGTCATGACCGCCACGCAGCCACGGAATCGGAAGGGACAGAAAGCGGCCTCGAGAGGACGGCATCCCGCCTCGCAGGTTCCGGCCGATGGCCGGGGCCCGCGTCGTGTCATCGGCAACGCGACAAGGGTGTACGTCGTCCTGTTCCTCACCGTGATGGCTCTCGTGTTGCTCGGCACGGTCATGGTGCTGTCGGCGAGCGCCCCCGAGAGCGTGGCCGACACCGACAGTGCGTGGAGTCTCTTCTGGCGCCAATTGAGGTGGGTCGGCCTCGGTCTCGTGGCCATGATGGTGTTGAAACAGGTCGACTACCACCGATTGCAGGTGTTCGCGAAACCGTTGATGGTCGGAAGCACCGTGCTGCTGGGGGCCGTGTTCCTCCCCGGTCTGGGAGCGAGCGCCAATGGGGCAACGCGATGGCTGGCCTTCGGCGGGCTGCAGATGCAACCCTCGGAAGTCGCAAAGTTTGGAATGGTCCTTTTCGTGGCCGAACTGCTGTCGAGGTCGACGCGGCCTATGAGCAATCCGCGCATCACCGTTGGCCCGATTATTGTCGTCACCGGTTGCTGGTGCCTGCTCTTGCTGCTTCAGCCCCACCTGGGCGCAATTCTCGTCATCGGTACGATCGTCATGTCGATGCTGTTCCTTGCCGGTGCCCCGCTCGGTCCCCTGACGATTCTGGGGAGCGGTGGCATCGTTCTGGCTGGCCTGATGGTGTGGATCACGCCGTGGCGACGCGACCGACTCTTCGCTTTTCTCGACCCGGCCTCTGATCCCGACAAAGCCGGGTACCAGGCGTTGCAGGCACTCGGGGCTATCAGCGAGGGAGGTTGGGCCGGACTCGGACTCGGGGGAAGCTACGCCAAGTACGGTTTCTTGCCCGAGGCTCACACCGACTTCATCTTCGCGATCATTGCCGAAGAACTTGGGTTGGTCTTCGCTCTCGGCGTCGTACTCGGATTCTTCTCGATCGGTGTTGCGGGGATGCTCGCTGCAGTCCGTGCCCCCGACCGCTTTGGGTTGCTTCTCGGCGTTGGCATCACGACCTGGATCCTGGTCCAGGCTGTGCTGAACTTCGGTGCCGTTCTCTCTCTGCTTCCCGTCACCGGTGTCACGCTGCCCTTCCTGTCGTTTGGTGGCTCGTCGCTCGTTGTGACGCTTGCTGCGACGGGGGTCCTCTTGAACATCGCACGCCAGGGGCAGTGACCGTGTCGACCTATGCGATCATCGCCGGCGGCGGCACGGCCGGTCACGTCGTCCCCGGTCTTGCAATCGCCCACGAACTCGTGGCCCGTGGTGTGCCGATGGAATCGGTTCGCTACGTCGGCAGTTCGCGTGGGATCGAGGCTCGATTGGTTCCCGAGGCGGGCTTCCCGCTCACCGTTCTGCCGGGACGTGGCATTCAGCGCAGAGCAACCTTCGCCAACGTAGGAGCGGTCCTGGGGCTGATTGCGGCGGTCGTCCACGGCATTGCGCTGGTCGGACGTGCCAGGCCAGCGGTTGTCGTGGGGCTTGGCGGGTATGCATCGGTGCCGTGCGTGATCGGCGCCGTTTTGTGGCGGATACCGCTCGTCGTGGCGGAGCAGAACGCCGTTCCTGGTGCTGCGAATCGTTTGGCGGGCCGATTTGCCAAAGCCTGTGCAGTGTCGTTCGAGGGCACCGATCTGCCCCGCTCGACCTGGACCGGAAACCCGGTCCGACGCGAAGTACTTGCCATCGCTGACGCGTCGGCTGCTGATCGTGCCGACGCCCGCCGCCGGCTCGACGTCTCTGCCGACAGGACGCTGGTGGCGGTCTTCGGCGGGTCGCTCGGAGCTCGTCGTATCAATCAGGCAGTCGCGGACGCCGTCACCGCAATGGGCGACCGCGCCTCCGTCGCCGTGCGGCATGTCAGTGGACGCCGCGACCATCTCGACCTCGTGTCCCGCACCGCGGGGCACGAATCGTTGGCCCTGCAATACGACCTTGTGGACTACGAAGACGACATGCCCTCGGTCTATGCCGCAGCAGATCTGGTGCTTTGCCGAGCTGGCGCGTCTTCGGTGGCGGAGCTGACCGTGGCCGGCGTACCCGCCATCCTCGTGCCGCTTCCCGGCGCGCCCGGCGACCATCAGACCGCAAATGCTCGAGCACTCGTCGATGTGGGTGCAGCCCGACTCGTTCCCGATGCCGAACTCGATGCCGATCGAGCGAGATCCGAGATCGAAGCGTTGCTCGACGATCCGCGCCGTCGTGCACAGATGGCTCGTGCCGCCCGCACGCTCGCTCGCCCCGATGCGGCCGCTGCTGTGGTCGACGTGGTGACGGCCCACGCCCGGCGACCTGTCCACGAGGAGGCAGCCTGATGGACCCGGATCTGAGCACACCCCGACGAATCCACCTCGTGGGTGCAGGCGGTGCCGGAATGGGGGCGATCGCAGCAGTTCTTCATGCAATGGGGCACACCGTGAGCGGATCCGACCTCAAGGGTGGACCGGTCCTCGAGCGGCTTCGGGTCGAGGGAATGGAGATGCATGTTGGGCATGATCCGGACCATGTGGGCGATGCCGAGCTCGTTGCGATCAGCACCGCGATCCCCGCGCACAATCCCGAAGTGAAGGTGGCTCACGAACGCCATATTCCGGTACTTCGCCGCAGTGATCTGCTGCCGCTGATCAGTGCGCAGCGCCGCACCATCGTCGTCGCCGGAACCCACGGAAAGACGACGACGTCATCGATGCTCGCCATGGCACTGGTCGAGGCGGGCTGCGACCCGTCGTTCATCATCGGTGGTGATGTCAACGAGATTGGCTCCGGTGCAGTGTGGAGCGACGGCGACTGGTTCGTGATCGAGGGCGACGAGTCCGATCGCACCTTCCTGTCGCTCGGGGGAGAAGTGGCGGTCGTGACGAATGTCGAGCCGGACCATCTCGAGACCTACGGCAACGATCCTCACCAACTCGAGGCGGCGTTTGTCGAGTTCGCCGCAGCGGCAACCACCCGCGTGTACTGCGTGGATGACGAGGGAGCCCGACGTCTGTCGACGGCTGTCCCCGGCGTCACCTTCGGTACCGCCGCCGATGCCGACTACCGAATGGTCGACGTTGAACGGTCACGGGCGTCGATCTCATTCCGGCTCGTGCACGGCGCGGAGGACATCGCCCGTGTCGAACTACCGACACCCGGGATGCACAACGCCCGTAATGCAGCCGCTGCCATCGTGACCTGCGCGTTGATCGGAGCCGACGCGACCGATGCCGCCCGGGCACTCGGGAGGTTCGGCGGGGTTGCCCGGCGCTTCGAGTTTCGCGGCGTGGTCAATGGCGTCACGTTCGTAGACGACTATGCCCACCTGCCCACTGAAGTCGAAGCTGCGATCCAGGCTGCCGCCGATGGCGGCTGGGATCGCATTGTGTGTGTCTTCCAGCCGCATCGGTACAGCCGTACCGCCGCACTGTGGCGCGACTTTGCGCAGTCCTTCGACGGGGCCGACACCACCGTCGTGACCGACATCTACTCCTCCGGGGAGACCCCCCGCCCGGGCGTTACCGGCAAGCTCGTCGTCGACGCAGTGCTCGACGCAAACCCATGGGCCTCGGTCGCCTGGATGCCCCGACTCGACGATGTTGCGTCATGGCTCGTCGATCGCCTCCGGCCCGGTGACCTCTGTCTCACCCTCGGTGCTGGGGACCTGACCGGACTGCCGGACCAGGTGATCAGCCGAATCGATGTCCCGGGAGTGGCATGAGCGACGTCGATCGTGTTGTCGAGCGTCTCGTGGCCGCCTTGGGCGAACGAGTCCTCGTCGACGCGCCGTTCGGCGCGCACACCACGTACCGCGTCGGTGGACGGGCCGCCGCGATGGTCGTCATCGATGACCATGAGTCGTTGAGCCGACTGGCTTCCACGCTCGCCGGAACTGGCGTGCCAGCGATGACCATCGGGCGCGGCTCGAATCTTCTGGTCGCGGACCGCGGGTTCGCAGGCATTGTCGTTCACATGGCGGGTGATTTCGCCGGTATTGCTGTGGTCGACGAGACCACGGTCATTGCGGGTGCTGCTGCGAAGTTGCCGGTGGTTGCGCGCACGACGGTCGGCTACGGACTCACCGGTTTCGAGTGGGCGGTCGGTGTTCCTGGTTCGATCGGTGGCGCTGTGCGCATGAATGCCGGTGGACATGGGGCGGAAATGGTCGACTCCGTGCTCGACGCCGATGTCGTCGACTTGCGGGTGGGGGAGCGCACCATCGTGCCTGCGGCTGATCTCGATCTCCGCTACCGGGACAGCAATCTCACCCCCGATCATCTCGTGGTCGGTTGTCGGCTGGGCCTCGTCCCCGGTGACGAACGCAAGGGGCAGGCTGCGATGGCCGAGATCGTGCAATGGCGACGCGCCAATCAACCCGGTGGGCAGAACGCAGGCTCGGTCTTCACGAACCCCGACGACGCCAGCGCTGGTCAGCTCATCGAGACGGCTGGGGGCAAGGGTCTTCGGTTCGGAACTGCTGAGGTCTCCACGAAGCACGCCAACTTCATCCAGGCGGATGAGGGTGGCGTTGCCGCCGACGTCCTCCAGGTCATGATCGATGTCCGGATGCTGGTCCAGTACGCCCACGGCGTCACTCTCCACCCTGAAACCCATCTCGTCGGATTTTTGGACGACGAGTTGCCGTGGCGGTCGTAGGCGCTGTGGACCCGCGACTGCGTCAACGGCGGATTGCGGTTCGACGCGCCGAGGGGCGGCGCCGGCTCCGCATCGTCGTGACCGTGCTCGTCGTCGGTGCTGCGGTCGGTGGCAGCTACGCCGTGACGCAGAGCTCACTGCTCGACTTGGACGAGATACGGGTTGCGGGTGCAGATGGGAGCGAGGCCGATGTGGTGCGCAGTGCCGCCCGACTGGAGACCGGAACGCCCATGATCGAACTCGACCTCTCGTCGGCGACCCGCTCCGTCGAGGCACTCCCGTGGGTTCGGTCGGCATCGGTCGTGCGCAACTGGCCGGCCGGGGTCACGATCGAGGTGACTCGACGGATCCCGATCGCAGCGCTACGTGTCGGGGACGGGCCAGCTGTGCTTGTCGACGCCGACGGTGTTGCGATCGAAGAGGTCACCGACGGTTCCGTGGACCTGTTCACAATTGCAATCGGTGTGGACGGTGCGCTCGGAGATGTGCAGACGCAGGCCCTTCCGCTTGTCGAGTTGGTTCAGCTCATTCCCGCTGATCTCGAGCCGTGGATCGAGACGGTCGGTCTTCGACCGGGTGACGAAGGACTGGAGATCGACCTCGTCGGATCTGCCGTCGCCGATCTCGGAGACGCTCGGTCCTTGCCCGAGAAACTCGAGGCGCTTCGAGCGCTCCTTGCGTCGGTCGATCTTGCGTGTGTCGCTGAATTCGATCTCCGAGTGGCTGACATTCCTCTGGCCAAGCGCGACCCGGCGTGCGACGCGGGAGTCGCCGCCTCGCCATCGCTGCCATGACGGGGCCCGTTTGCCCAGTGTCCGCCTCTGCGTGCCCTGACCGGTATACCGTCCCCCGTTGCTGTGCAGGTGTACCGTTTACCGTGCGGTACCGCGCAACCAGATCGCTCCCCGTGAGGTGCCCAACGTGATGTCAGATCCACAGAATTATCTCGCCGTGATCAAGGTTGTCGGTGTCGGTGGTGGTGGTGTGAATGCCGTCAACCGCATGATCGATGCGGGTCTGAAAGGCGTCGAGTTCATCGCAGCCAACACCGATGCGCAGGCGCTCCTGATGAGTGATGCCGACGAAAAGCTCGATATCGGCCGAGATCTCACTCGTGGGCTGGGTGCCGGCTCCGATCCCGACGTCGGAAAACAGGCTGCAGAAGAACACATCGACGAGATCCGGGAGTCGCTCGCCGGTGCCGACATGGTGTTCATCACCGCAGGCAAAGGCGGCGGCACCGGAACCGGCGCTGCGCCGGTCATTGCCGAGATCGCGAAGAGCCAGGGTGCACTGACCATCGGGGTGGTCACTCGCCCCTTTGCGTTCGAGGGACGCCGCCGCTCGGTGCAGGCCGAGCAGGGCATCCAGAAGCTGAAGGAGAAGGTCGACACCCTCATCGTGATCCCGAACGACCGCCTGCTTTCGGTCGCAACGAACGACACGTCGGTTCTCAACGCCTTCAAGCTGGCCGACGAGATCCTGCTGCAAGGGGTGCAGGGCATCACCGACCTGATCACGACGCCGGGTCTGATCAACACCGACTTCGCCGACGTGCGCACCATCATGACCGACGCCGGCTCAGCACTCATGGGAATCGGGAACGGGCAGGGCGAGGGACGAGCGGTTGCTGCGGCTCGGTCTGCGATTTCCAGTCCGCTGCTGGAGGCTTCGATCGAAAATGCCCGAGGCATCCTTCTCAACATCTCCGGTGGTCCCGACCTTGGTTTGCTCGAGGTGAACGAGGCGGCCGAGATCATCCATGGAGTGGCGCATCAGGATGCGAACATCATCTTCGGGGCGGTGATCGACGATGAGATGGGTGACGACGTGCGCGTGACGGTGATCGCAGCCGGCTTCGACCGTTGGGACGATGGGGGACTCCGGTCAGCGGCCTCGGCCAGCTCCGCTGCCGTTGTCGCCGAACTCGATCAGGTGATGGGTGAGACCCGTATCGCTGACGTGTTCGCCAGCGATGAAGAGGATGTCCTCGATCTGGGCGATGACGACTTCGACGTCCCATCGTTCCTCAAGTAGTCACGACCGTGCGGTTCCGGCGTGTTCCCGCCGGCGCCAACGCCGTTGCGGAGATTGCGTTCACCGACCGTGACGATGGCGATTTCCACGTGGATCGTGCTGACAGCGACCTGAGGCATGAGGTGTTCGATGGTTCGTGGACGTGGCTCCGCCAGGTCCACGGATCGAGGGTTGCCGTTGTGGATCATCCCGGGGCCAGGGCGGGAGACGAGGCTGATGCCTCGGTTACCGGATCGTTCGGTGCCGTGCTGTGTGTGCAGACAGCTGACTGTGTTCCCGTCGTGCTCGTCGGTGACGGCGTGGTCGGCGTGGCGCACGCAGGGTGGCGAGGAATCGTGGAAGGCGTCATTCCCAATGTGGTCGAAGCGGTCGCAGCATTGGGCGGGGGGAGCCCCACCGCCATGATTGGTCCGTGCATCCGTGCGACGTCCTACGCATTCGGTGAGGCCGATCTTGCGCTGGTCGAGGCGGCGGTCGGTGGTCCGGTGCGTTCAACGACAGCATGCGGGATGCTTGCGCTCGACATGGTCGCCGCAACGTCTCGTGCCCTTGCTGCGGCCGGCGTTGGCCACATCGATGATCTCGGAATCGACACTGCCGACGAGATGTATTTCTCGCATCGGGTGCGCAGCGACGAGGGCCGTCAGATCACTGCCGTTCGGATGGTGAGCTCGTGACACCGGTCGACCCGACCGAGGTCGCAAACCGTGCGGCAGCGTTGCGCGCCCGCATCGCTGCTGCGGGTGGTGACGACGTCACCGTTGTGGCCGTCACCAAGACCTTCGATGCCGGAGCGATCGATGCTGCGATCGCAGCAGGATTCAACGATGTCGGCGAAAGCTACGCACAGGAGACGCTGGCCAAGCTCCCCGATGTCACCGGAACCCCCAGGGTGCACTTCATCGGGCAACTGCAACGCAACAAGGTGCGGCGCTTGGCGCCCCATGTCGACGTCTGGCAGTCGGTCGATCGGCCCGAGCTCGCCTCCGAGATCGCCAACCGGGCGCCGAATGCGCGCATCATGGTGCAGGTCGACATCTCGGGTGAGGCGACGAAGGCAGGCGTTGATCCGCAAGACCTTGCGATGCTCCTCGATCACTCGCGCGAACTGGGTCTCGAGGTCATCGGTCTGATGGGAGTCGCGATCCTGGCGGAGCCAGAGGCAGCCCGCCCCGGCTTTCGCCGATTGCGTTCGCTTGTCGATACACACGGGCTGCGGCATTGCTGCATGGGCATGACCGCTGACCTCGAGATTGCGATCGACGAGGGTTCCACGATGATCCGAGTCGGGACGCAGTTGTTCGGTGAACGGGTGCAGCGCTAGTGCCACCGACGACACGACCGCGGGGACTACTGTTTCGACAGGGAGGCAAACGGTGTCCATGTTGAAGAAAACGTTGATTTATTTGGGCCTCGGGCCCGATGAGGAGTACGACGCGTTCGACGCCTACGCACCGGATGCTGATGCCAGTCCTGTCTCTGCGTCGGGCGGTCGGGTCGTCACCGCGCCGCAACCCGTGGTGCAGCCGGCGACAGTCAGACCGATCGAGCCGGCCCGATCCCCATCTGTTCGGGTTGTGGAGCCGGTGCAGCGCGAGCGCCCACAGGCCAGCCCTGAACCTGCCGTTGCCACCACCGACTCTTCCTCGGGTGCGAAGAATGCCGTGCGGATCGTCGAGAACCGGACGGCAACCCCTCACCATCTGGCACCCACGACGTTCAACGATGCCCAGGGCATCGGCGA